>Ga0163163_10003007_pt1 | contig 14268 bp, 8 predicted proteins | sample S65metaG_FD_119766 | JGI IMG/M metagenome (GOLD analysis project Ga0163163, IMG submission 119766) | Switchgrass rhizosphere microbial communities from Kellogg Biological Station, Michigan, USA - S6-5 metaG | ecosystem: Host-associated > Plants > Roots > Rhizosphere > Soil | place: USA: Michigan... | reverse complement strand
TTTCAGCAATCTAATCGGGAATTCGAGCCCGATGCGTCAGGTATGTGATCAGGTCGAGCAGGTGGCCCGCTCAAATGCAACGGTGCTGCTCCGCGGAGAAAGCGGTACTGGAAAGGAGATGATCGCTCATGCAATCCATTACAACAGCCTTCGAAGCAAGCGGCCGTTCATAAAAGTAAACTGTGCCGCATTACCCGATTCACTGATCGAAGCGGAACTTTTCGGGCATGAAAAAGGAGCGTTTACCGGTGCTGACCGCATGAAAAAGGGTCGGTTTGAACTTGCCGACGGAGGCACCCTTTTTCTGGACGAGATCGGTGACCTGCCTCCGCAGACGCAGATCAAGCTGCTTCGCGTGCTTCAAGAGCGTGAGTTCGAACGCCTTGGCGGAACTGAAACATTAAGCACGAATATTCGCCTTATCACGGCAACCAATCGCAGTCTGGAAGAACTCATTGCGGAAGGCACTTTTCGCGAAGATCTATTCTATCGCCTTAATGTTTTCACCATCTTTCTTCCGCCGCTTCGTGACCGCAAGTCCGACATCCTCCTGCTGGCGGAACATTTCCTTGAAAAATACGAGGGGGAACATAACAAACGAATTCGACGCATCTCGACTCCGGCGATCGATATGCTTACGGCATATCATTTCCCGGGAAACGTCCGCGAATTGGAAAATGCGATTGAGCGGGCCGTGATAGTCTGTGATTCGAATGTTATACACGGCCGTCATTTGCCGCCCACCCTGCAGACGGCCGAGGTAAGCGGCACAGAAACCAATGTAACACTTGCCTCAGCAGTCGCTGCCTTTGAAAGCGACATGATCCAGGATGCACTCAAATCAAGCGGCGGGAATATCGCTAAGGCCGCGAAGATGCTGGATTCGACCGAGCGGATCCTCGGTTACAAGATAAAAAAATACGGAATTGATACAATTCGATTCCGTAGATGAACCGTGACGAATTTCTAATCAGGAACCTGCCCGATCCAGGAGCGGCAAGACGTTTTCTTGCCGATCTTGCTGAAAAACATCCATCCCACACTACTCGCCTGAACAAGAACGAAGGACTTCTCTCTGATGTCCTTACGTTAGTTTCATACAGTCCGTTGCTCGCCACTACTCTACTTCAGAATCCGAACTACATCGACTGGCTAAGACGGAAGCGTGCCGACAGTGGTGGACGAACCAAAGAAGAGATCCTGGAATCGCTCGCCCGCTTTTCGCTTACCAATTCTCAGCTTGATACGCAGGTGCTTCTTGCCCGCTTTCGCCGCCGAGAGCTGCTTAGGATATTCCTCCGCGATATTCGCCGGCTTGCTACCATTGCTGAGATCACTGAAGAAATATCAAATCTCGCGGATGCGATCCTCGAACACGCTTTGAGACTTGCACAGCAGGAACTCGAAAACCGCTTCGGCCTGCCTTTAGAAACCGATGAGAAGGGCCGTTCGAAGCCAGCCGGCTTCTGTGTCATCTCGCTTGGAAAACTCGGCTCCAGGGAACTTAATTATTCGTCCGACATCGATCTCCTCTTCACATATTCGGACGAAGGAACGACTGCCGCGACCGGAACAAAACCGTCAATTTCAAACAGCGAGTTTTCAATAAAACTAGCTGAGCGTGTGATTAAGCTGGTCGGCGAGCAAACCGGCGAAGGTTCAGCATATCGCGTGGACCTTCGTCTTCGCCCCCGCGGACGCATCGGTGCGCTGGCTATGTCAGTCAACGACACCGTCCACTACTACTTAACGGAGGCGAGGCAATGGGAACGGCAGGTGATGATACGCTCTCGCGCAAGCGCCGGCGACATCGAGATCTACAAAGATTTTTTTTCAAAGATCGAAGATCATGTATTTTCGACCGATGGTTTCCCGGAAATCGCCCTGGAAAATGTTCGCCGCTCCAAGGAGCTGATCAACCGCGAGCTGAAAACTGGGCACGGATTTAATGTAAAGCTCGGCGGCGGAGGTATTCGCGAGATCGAATTCATTGCCCAGGCATTGCAGCTTGCATATGGGGGTGGCGACCGTTGGTTACGTGCTCCGCATACCCTCATCAGCCTTTCGAGACTTTGCGATCGCGGCCTGATCACATCATCCGAACTGACCGAGCTTTTTGACGCGTATGATTTTGAACGCCGACTCGAACACATACTTCAGATGGAGCACGGACTTCAAACGCATACTGTACCGGTTGGCTGTGCAAAACGGGAACTCGTTGCGACACGAATGAGTTGCAGTTCGGTGAACGAATTTGACATAGAACTGCAACGACATACGGAGAACGTCACAAGCGTCTTCGAGCGGGTTTTCAGGGGTCGTGAGAACGGACAACCTGGAACTCAAGCGCCCGGCGAGGTTGATGATGAAACAGGTGTAAGTGATCAGGAACTTCACCCAGCGCCTGACGCCTCCAAATTGCTCACCTGGGTTTCATCGGACTCACCCAGATTCGCCGGCCTCGCCGCGGCGCATCCAGACGTACTCAAGGAATTGGAATGCTCTGCCGAATTTGTCAGATCCGACTACAAAGAAAACTTTCTGTCCGCCATCTCTTCCAAAAAAGAACTTCGCGAAAATCTCGCTGCAATCCGACGGGTATGGCATCGTGAGATCCTGCGGATCGCGGCAGCAGATATAAAGGGGCTTCTGACGGTGATCGAATCGAAGACGGAGCAGACCTCATTGGCAGAGGCCAGCATCGAGGCGGCCTTCGAGATCGCGGCCGGGGAAATGGCGAAGCGGCTCGGGGTCAGAAAGCAGCCATTCCGGATGTCGGCTCTTGCGCTCGGTAAACTCGGCGGAGGCGGCGTGGATTATGATTCGGACCTTGACCTAGTGTTGGTTTACGATGACGAGTCGCACGTACCGGGGGATATTAGTCATGCGGAATTCTTTGGCCGGGCCGTTGAGACCTTTGTCAACGCCCTGTCCAGCATGACGCGTGACGGGAGCCTGTACCGCGTGGATCTTCGTCTTCGCCCGCATGGAAAGAACGGACCGAGTGCGATCTCTGCTCGATCGCTCAAAGGATATATAGCCAATGAAGGAGCGGTATGGGAGATGCTTGCATACATCAAACTTCGTGCGGCGGGTGGTGATCTAAAACTAGGAGCCGACACGGAGAATGCGATACGGAAGATCATCGATGAAAAGGCCGCGAAAATAGATGAGTCTGCTCTGCGAAACGAAACCGTGAATGTGCGCGAACGTCTTCGACGTGAACGAGCAGGACGATTGAAGACGACCGAGGTAGACCTCAAATACAGCGAAGGCGGATTACTCGATATCTATTTTGCCGTTAGATTTCTCCAACTTCGGGACCACGTATCTGATACGCCGACGAGTCGTTCGACGGTTTCGATCCTTCAGCGGCTCCGCGAAAACGGCTCGCTCAACGACGAGGATTTCCGGGCGTTCTCCTCCGGTCACGCCTTCCTTTCCGATCTCGACCATAGCATCCGCCTTATAATCGGACGCAATACGCGAGTTCCATTTAATGATCCGGCGATCGGGATCGTAGCGTCCCGCATGAATCTGACGTCGACTCGTGAAATCGCCGAACAACTTTCAATTAACCGCCTTGAAATCAGACGGGCATTTGAAAATGTTGTTGGCCAGACAAACTAGGAATCTGCGATGGCAGAGACCAAAAAAACTTCCACTTCCCTTATGTGCCAATATATAATCACGGTAAGCGACGATGAGGACCTTCACCTTAGCCGTTTTCCTCTCCTCAATTCTAAATGCGGTTGCTTATGGACAATCGGCCCGCGTTGGCCCTTTTTCGGAAAGCACGTCGCGTTACGATGAGAAAACGCCGCTTATCGAAAAACCGGCAAAAACCGGCAAACCCGAAGACGAAATAATACAGATCGACACGGACCTGGTCACCGTGCCGGTAAGGATCACCAGCAAGACAGGGAGGCCTGTTCCGGACGTTAAACGAGAGGAATTCAAGATCTTTGAGAACGGCGTCGAGCAATCGATCGATTACTTTCAAAGTGAGGAGCAGCCTTTCACGGTTGCCTTGATGCTCGATATGAGTTATTCGACCGTCTTTAAGCTGCAGGAAATACAGGACGCGGCGATGGCCTTTGTCCGGCAGCTCAGGCCGCAGGACAAAGTTATGATCGTCGCCTTTGACGAGAAGGCCCAAGTTCTCTGCGAAGCGACGGGTAATCAAAAAGCTTTGCAGTGGGCGATCGAGGCAACGAAGGTCGGTTCGGGAACAAGCCTGTATACGGCACTCGATGTCGTACTGAATGAGAAGTTCACGAAGCTCACCGGAAGAAAGGCGGTCGTGATCCTGAGCGACGGGGTTGATACGACGAGTAAACTAGTGACGCAGAAAAGCCTGCTCAGAGATGTTGACGAAGCCGATGCTCTGATCTACCCGGTGCAGTACAACACGTACGACGACGTTCAGAAAAACCGGCGAAAAGACGCTCCGATCCAATACGACGAGGCCGACCATAAATACAAGTTGGATACCCGGCAAGGGATAGGCGAACGTGAGTCTGATTACGAAACGGCACGAGAGTTTTTTAACGAGATCGCTACTGACACCGGCGGGAGCGTCCAGCGGGTGACGTCAAAAACTAATCTGGACAAGGCGTTTGCAAGGATAGCGGATGAGCTTCGCAAAACGTACAGCTTGGGTTATTATCCTAGCGGCGAACGAAAACCAGGTGCACAGTACGCAATAAAGGTTCGCGTCTACCGTCCTAATCTAAATATCCGAACCCGGGAAACGTATATCGGCGGAACGAAGTAAACGCCTGATCTATTCGCTTAGTTTATTAATGGAGAAAATCGTATGCGACTAAGAACATATCTTCTCGTTGGCTTGCTGACGTTTTCGTTTTGCCTTGCCCTTAATGTCGCAGTGACCGCTCAGGAAGAAGTGATCACGAATGATGAGGTGATCTCGCTGACCAAGGCGGGGCTCGCGAGCTCGGTGATCATCGCCAAAATAAAGACCTCGAGAACTAATTTCGACCTCTCAACTGACGCTCTTATCAAATTGAAGCAGGCGGGCGTAACCGACGACACCGTGGGGGCGATGCTAGAGGCAAAGACCGGGAAATCCATTGCGACGGATGTTACGCCGAATTCAGCGGGAGCAGCCACCGTCGGAGCACTCGGTGACCCAAACGACCCGATGGCAAAACACAATTACGGTGTTTATCTCTATGAAGAGAAAGACGGTCAGAAGAAAATGACCCTGGTCAAGCCGACGGTGTCGGCACAGAACCGTACCGGCGGCATGTTTACCAGTTCGCTTACATACGGCATCAGCAAGGTGAAGATCAAAACCAATCTGCCGGGTCGTAATGCGGCCCTGCAGATCATGAACACAATGCCTGTCTTCTATTTTTACCTGGACGTAACGAGCGGCGGACTCAACACCGCGAGCGGCGTTCCCTCCGACCCGAAAGAGTTTACTCTCGTTCGTTTCAATCAGCGTAGCGATAATCGCGAGGTAACGATCGGCAAAGCTAACGTATTTGGAGCCAAGGGCGGCTTATCCGATGAATATGTCGTTGAGTTCAAAACCGAAGATCTCGGGAACGGGGTATTCAAAATCAGTCCAGTTGCGGCCCTGACGAAAGGTGAATATGGCTTCTTCCTGGTGAATTCCGGAAACTCAAATACCAGTGCAGGCGTTGGAGCCAAGTTCTTCGACTTCGGCGTGAATATGACGCCCTAGGCCAGATGAGATCTGTCGGCAGTTTCCTCAAACCAGCACCGCGTGCAAAAGCGGTGCTTTTTTCTTTGTTCTGCAGGAACATCGGCGAATGTCGGGAGTCGTTCGACAATGTATTTCTCCTGATCGGAAAGGTCGCCCCACGATCTCAACGTAGGTGAATCGCATTGCGGGCAAATATCTGAATACTCGAAACCCTTCATCGTTCTTTGCGTTTAACCGCTTACAGTTTAATATTTATAAGTCTTTTTTAGAATTTGTAACGCCCTAGTTAAGTGTTACGTCGCCTTTATTTCATCAGTAAAAATCTATGAGATCTAAAACCGTTGTTGCCGGTGTGTTTCTGACGTTGGCTGCTGCTTTTGTGTCTTTTGGACAACAAGCCGAGGAGAAATTTGATTTTTATACCCGCGGAGAGTACCGCCCGAATGTGCCACGGCCGCAGACTATTCTCCGATACGACGTTGGCGATTTTCACACGACCTATGCCCAGATGGAGCAAGTGATGAACGCGATCGCCGCGGCGGCTCCGGACAGGGTAAAGGTTTTCGACATAGGAGTGACCAACGAGCATCGCATGCAGCATTTGGTTGCGATCTCTTCGCCGGAAAATATTGCTCGCCTCGATGACATCAAAGCGAACAACGCCAAACTGACCGATCCGAGAAAAACATCGGCCGCGGAAGCTCAAACGGTCATTCAGAACAATCCGGCGATCGCATGGATGGCATATACGATACACGGCAACGAGTCGGCCTCGTTTGAAGCGATGATGCAGGTGATGTATCAGCTTGCTGCTTCGAATGAACCCGCCACACTCGACATATTGAAAAACTGCGTCACTCTGATCTTAACTGGTGAGAATCCAGACGGACACGAGCGATTTGTTACATGGTACAACTCGGTCGGCATCGGCGATCCTAACCCGCTAGCACTCGAACATCGAGAACCATGGAGTGTTTACGGGCGACTAAGTCACTATCGTTTCGATCTTAACCGCGACACGCTGACGATGACGCAGAAGGAAACGCGAAACATGCAAAAGGCGTTTCTCGAGTGGAATCCTGAGGTCTCAGCCGATCATCATGGGCAGCCTTCGCAATTCTTCTTTCCGCCCGATTCCCTACCCATAAATCCAAATCTGCCGCAGCCCGTTTTCGGAAAATGGAATGACATGTACGGCCGGGCAAATGCCGCAGCTTTTGACAGGAACAAGTGGGATTACTACGTTCGCGATGTTTACGACGCTTTCTATCCGGGGTACTGGGATATGTATCCGAGCTTGAATGGCGCGATCGGCATGACGTTCGAAACGGACGGCGGCGGAACGAAAGGCCTGCGGTACACGCGCGACGACGGAACGATCGCGACACTGCGCTCGGCCATCGCGAAGCATTTTACTGCTTCAATGTCGACGCTCGCCGTGACATCTCAAAATCGCGCGGATAGGTTGAAAGACTATTACGAATTTCGAGTCAACGCGATGAGCGAATTCGCGAAAGGCAAAATGAAACGCGTCGTCATTCTACCTGATAAAGATCCGGTCAAAACGGCGGAGTTGATCGACATTCTCAATCACTCGCGAATCGAAGTTAAAAGGGCGGATAACTCGTTCTCTTCATCAACCGCCCATACTTACGGGATGCTTGATGCCCCCGCCGAAACGAGAACTTTTCCTGCGGGTGCGTACGTCATCGACATGAATCAGCCGCAGCGGATACTGATCAAGGCGATCCTTGAGCCAAACACGCCGCAGGACAAGGCCTTTGTAGATGACAACATGGGACGTTTTCGCAGAAACCAGATGAAAGGAAGCGGGCAGTCCAAGGAGGATTACGGTTTCTATGACATCACGGCGTGGTCGCTCCCACTTGCGTTCGGCATCGATGCGTACTGGACTGAAGACGGAGGAAGCACCGCGGGCACCTTTGTGACGGACGAAACGATAGCGGCGGCAAAACGCGGATCGTATCCGGGAAGAGCGCAGATCTCGTACATCATTCCATATACTACGGATTCAGCGGGCGCGATGGTCGCGAGGCTTTTGCAGAAAGGCTTCAAGGTCGCTGTCGCCACCAAGCAGATGAATGCGGCTGGAAGAAACTGGCCTCGTGGAACCTTCGTGGTCAGAGTAACCCGCAATCCGGAGACGGTTCACGATGAGATCGCAAAACTTGCAGTAGAGATGGGCGTCAACGTTACGGCTGTTAACACGGGATTCGCCGACGAAGGCAACACTGGTGTCGGCGGCCAAAGCGTTCTCTCGCTCCAGGCTCCAAAGATCGCTATGGTCGCTGATGAAGCGGTGGACCAAACCTCTTTCGGCTCCATCTGGTGGACGCTGGATCGATATGGGGTCGCATTCACCCCGATGACCTTGAATGCGATAAAAAACGGAGGCCTTAAGGGCTACAACGTTCTCATTCTTCCCGACGGATCGGCGGGACGGTATATGTCGCTCTTCGGTGGCAGCGGCGTAAGCACTTTGAAGGACTGGGTTTCAAATGGCGGAAACCTTATCACTGTGCGTGGTGCATCAGTTTTTGCCGCATTAAAAGATGTGGGCCTTACCACTTCGAAATTGGTCGGAAGCGAGCCTGACGAAGAAAAAGGACGGACCGACGATGATAAAAAAACCGAGGCTTCTCCATCGCCCACACCGGCGGCAAAGAAACCGGGCAATAAGAATCAGACGGCCGAGCAGAATCCGAATCCGTCAAGCGAGGATCTTTCTTCCGATAAGGCTGATGCGATCGCGCCGGCTTTGCCGCCGATAGCCTCGCCTTCGTCCGACGCCAACAAGGTTCCGGTGCCGCTGCCCGGAGCGATAATGCGTGCGACGGTAGACAGGACGACGTTTTTGACATATGGACTTGAGCAAAATGATCTTCCGGTTCTTCTCGCGAGCGGATTTTTCTTCCGCTACTCAAAGAACGGCAGTAACGCCCTTGTATTTGACGCGAAACCAACTCGCCCGCTTACCCTTTCCGGTTTTGTTTGGGAGGGAAACACTGAGAAATTGCTGGCCGGAACCGCATACATTATTGACGAACCAAACGGCAGCGGACATGTTATCCTATTTGCTGAGGAGCCCTTTTTCCGGGGCGTATTCAGGGCTACAACGCGGCCCTTTATGAATGCAATAATTCTTTCCGGTATCTTTTAGAATTGGATTCGGGCCTTTAACTTTAGAGATATGTTTACAGTAAGAGCCGGTTACAGCGATACGATCGAATTACAGACAAGCGTCGACCGGGCTAGAGAGTTTTTCGCGGACATTAAGAACTTCGCGGACCTGATGCCGGGCATCGCGAGCATTCATACGGATGCCAAAGGCATTGCTCATTGGAAGATTACCGCGGACATTCCAATTGTCGGAACGATGATGCAAAAATTTGCGGTTGAACTGACTGAGGATTCCGAGGAGCGCATCGAATGGTTTCCGGTCGGTCAGGAAACTCAAAACTTTCTCCGATATTCTGCGGATTTTCTTGAAAAAGCAAAGAACGTGACGATGGTGCATTTCTCCCAGATGGTCGAGCTCAGGCGAAAATCCGCTCGCGACCTTCACATGCTCGCCGGCGTCGTCGGTGAAAGCCTGATCAACAAGGAAATGACCGAAAAGATCACCGAGATGATCAAGACGTTCATTGCAAGGGCTAAGGAAAGACTTGAGAAATAAGTCGCGCGGCTTATGTAACCGCGCCGCCGTCGACGATCACGACCTCACCGTTCATGAAGCTGTTGCGGTCGCTGGTCATGAAAGCAGCGTATTCCGCTAGTTCTTCAGGTTTCCCTAGTCTGCCCTTGGACACCCAAAATTCATGTATTTGAAGTAGTCGATCAGGAAGCGTGTTGCCGAGATCGGTATCGAAGATTCCCGCCGCGATCGCATTGACGGATATTCCGAAATTGGAAGCTTCGCGCGAGAGACATTTGGTAAAACCGATCATGGCAGCTTTGGAAGTCGCGTAGTGCACCGACGTCGGCAAACTGCGGATCGCCCCGACAGAGGTAATATTCAGGATCGAACCTTGTCTCTCTCGGATCATCTGTTTGTAAAACGGTTTGGTCACGGCGAAGAGGCTGCCCACGTTGGTATCGACCACCCAATCCCACGACTTGTCTGTCGTCGTCGCAAAGTTGTCCGCCTTGTTCACCGCCGCGTTATTTACAAGCACGTTGATTGAACCCCAGGCATCACGGATCTCTCGCGCGATGTGCTTCATGCCAAAGCGATCGGTCACTGAAACTTTAAACGCCAGACTTCGCCGACCGTGAGCCTCAATTTTCCCTCTGACGTCCGCGGCCAGGTCGTCACGGGAATTATAATTAAACGCAACATCAGCGCCTTCTCGCGCAAAGACTTCGCAGATCGCGGCCCCTATGCCGCGAGTCCCGCCGGACACAAACGCACGTTTTCCTTCAAGCAACAAACTCAAGCAAGTTCTCCAAGTAATAGGAAATAAAGACTAAATGAAAAGGGTAATGAAATAGCCTGCGAGTGACAAGTCGAGTTTATCGGAATATTTCCGCCTTTGGACTCCTGTGGCATGTTTGTTGCGAATCCATCGTCGGTCATCGGCGATGGAATTGCAGGAAGCCCATTTTCATTGATCTTTGCTCATCGTCAAGCTCGAGCGAGCGTTGTTTTGTGCGATCTTTTGTCATTCTTCTGACAGAAATTGTCACTTAGCACATCATTCTTGAAGAACCCCACGTATGCCAGTGATCCAAGAAGTAGAAACTGACTCCGAAAAGGGAAATCATTTTCGGAACCTTGCGGTTAAAGCGGGCAGCGACGCGATCCGCTACCGGATTGTTGAGCGATTTCTCTGTGAGGTGGAACGCTGGCTTCTTAAGCCATCTGAGTCCGTTTTTGATGTAAGTTTAGTAAAGGAAAATATCAAGGCGTTGAAATCGCTTCCGAGTGAACTTACTGAATCACTCGCGCAAGCAGAGGTCGAACTCAAAGAAGAATTTCAACGGTGGGACCTATCAATTGAAGAAAAGGATCGATGCATCGAGACATACAATTTTCGGCGATTCTGCGACTCCGCTGCCGAACCGCTCGACAACGAGATATACGTCGCCCTGGCATCGTTTTATAAAAGCCGGCAATACTCACACTCCAATTTAAGCAAATTTGATCTGATCGTCACCCGCTTATATACCGATGTTGACCGTACGGGACGCCGATTTCTCAAATTTAATCCGCAAGAGATCACGAGTCACGTCGAACAAAGTTTTGGCACATCAAACGCCGGCGAAACGGCCGAACGGTTTCTCGACAATCCCGGAGCGGTTGCGGCGATTCAAAGCTTTATTGCCGAAGCACAAGGACTTGACGATTTTGAAAGCCTCATTCAGTGTAAACTTTTCGACCGGTTCCGTGAATTTAAACAGGAGCTGAGCGACCAGTTCTTCGAGCCCGCGGTGGTTGCGGCCGCGATACAGTGCAACGTAGTATTCGCCAATGCATTCAACGAAATGCTCGAAGCCGCAAATGAAAGCCTGACCGACATCCTAACGTCAGACCTGGACATCGCTTCTGCTTTGCACGACCCGGCGCCGGAAACACGATCGCATCTTTCGGACCTATTGCATGAGTTCTTTGACGTAGCGCCCGACAAGGAAAACTCAGGTAAGGCATCGGAGCATTTGCGCCATCTCCTCTCGCTAGCCGGTGAAAAGGGTGAACAGCGTGCCGACCCGCTTACTGAAAGTCCAAATATTGAATTCGATGCATCTCGTTCAGCTCGTGAGCGACTGTGGCCGCACTTGGAAACCTTGACCATGCCTGAGCCGGACGCAAGCATGCTTCTCGGCCAGATCGGTCGCACCAAAACACTCCAGAATCTTAACCTCAGCGATTTTCTGTACGCTGAAGACCACGCTCCTGACGCTCGGAGCCGCCGAATACTTGGACTGATTCTTTGGACGGAAGAATTTCGGCAAAACGAGCTTGGACTCTGCTCCACACTGACCCCGTCTGCTCAACACGAAGTCGTTTCGCTGATTCAAAAATCTGAAGAGTTTGCGGCGATCCTTAAGGCCGATATCAACGCAGCCTCGGAATCAACGAAGGGCCGCCTACTGGTCGTCCAAAATTCGCTTTTGGAATCGCGCCTTAGGCTCGAAGGCGCGATCGTTAAATTCACGAGCCGAAATCTCTCGCCATCACGCGAAACGACCGCTAAGGACCCGGTACGGAAGCCCTTTGACGAACACCCGCAACGGACGCAAGTTAATCGGCCTCGGAGAAAGAAAAAGCGTTCGTCCGCCAGGTGGATACTTTGGGTCCTGGTCCTGGCAGCAGCGGCAGCGGCGGTATACTTTCTTTACCCGAATATTGAATCTAGCGTGCCAACCGATCCTAGCGTAACGGAAAGGATCGACACGAGGCGCCTCGCCGATCATGACCTGATCCTGAAAGCATACGGTCGCGGTAACACAATGTTTGTAACAGCTCGCGAAGCATGGCTTAAGCTGCCCGCCGAAAAACAAAAAGAATCGCTAAAGAATTTGCTTGAATATAAGGGAGCCACGAAGTACGAGAACGTCGTCGTAAGGGACGACGGCGGCCATTTGCTGGGTAATATCTCACCAACCGGCCTCTACGTACCCGGCGAATCAGCCGCTCCCGAAGCAAATACAAAGTCTAACTAAACTGCCGCAGCACGGACGCTATTGGGAAGCAGAGCTGCGATCTCGCGAACAATGTGGTCCGTCGAGTTTGGCATCGTCAACCCTGCGGTTGCCGCTCGCATTTGATCGTAGCGTCCGCGATCGGACACCAGGTTTTGAATGGTCGCTATTATGTCGCTTGACCTTTTTAGAAGGATCCCGGCCCCCTGATCTTCTAACAGACGGACAGTTCCCGCCTCCTGCGGCATCGGCGGCGTTATCGTATCGGCAATTATCGGAAGCCGACAAGCAAGAGCTTCAAAAGTGGTCAGGCCGCCCAGCTTGGAAACCATGACATTGGCCGACTGCATGAGTTTTTCGATCTCGTCGGAGTAGCCAATGACCTTGACCGGAAATTTCGCGTGGCTGGCGATCTCCTCGGCCTCGAGACGCAAATTCTCATTCTTTCCGGCAAGAAAGATCGCTTGAACGTCGAGTTCCCCGCGGACGAGATCTCGAAAGATCTGTGGAATATTTCCGCCGCCTATCCAACCCGCATTAAGAAAAACAGTAAATTTATCCGGATCGAGGCCGAAAGCCCGCCGTGCATCCTGCGCGACTTTTTCGTCAACTTCCCTGAACTTTGGATCAACCGGCATTCCTGAGATCTTTATCTTTTCAGGGGAAACGCCGTAGTCGATCAGCTGCCGCCGCGCATCGTCATTCGCAACGAGATACAGCGATACGTCGTCGCAAGCCCAACCCTTCCAGAATCCGTAGCACGGATCGGTAACCACCGTAACAAGCGGTATCTGATCTGCGAGATTGAGTTCCTTTAGGATCCGGCCAAAGATGTGCTGCGTAAGGGGATGGACGCTGACTACAATGTGCGGACACCATTTTTCAAAACTATCCCGGCAAAAACCGATGCATCGCCGCTGAAAGAACTCGCGCGTTTCGGGACGGATCTTGTTCACGACCCAATAAAGATACTTCATCCAGTGCTGCTTATTTTGAAGTATCCAATTGTAGAGCCGAACAAGTTTATCGGTAATGTGATGAGATTCCTCGACGGCCTTGATGACGCGGACCGCCGACGATTCCCCCTTCCAAAAGCGCTGAACACCATCCGCGATAGCCTTCGCTGCGGATCGATGTCCTCCACCGGTGTCGGAAGAAAGAATGAGGATCTTGGGGGTGTTGGGCTGCACTATCTATGCCTTTAAAGCTATTACATCGCTTGCGTCAGGAGAGGTCTCAAGATTTTTAGCGGCCTTTTTCATGTCTTTTTCAAGTTTCTTGATCCGGATCAAATGCTTTGCGTTGAACGGAAGAGACGGATAGAAACAATTTGACTCATGCGTACAGAAACATCCGGCACCCGCTTCTTTGCGACGGGCCTTCATCAGATCGGTATTCCAAGCCGCCTGAAAATTCCAATCGTAATCACGAAGATTCAATACGTCCGACTTGTTTTCACATGAGGACAGAGCTCCCGTATCGTAAATGACCGCGCCGGCGCTTCCGGCGTAACACTTCAACTGCGCTTTGTTTTCCTCTTTTGTCTTCGCGATGATGTCGTGCATGTAAATGTCGACAGCCGCCTTGAAGAAACCGGAATTACCGCCGTAATTGTTCTTAAGAGCCGAATTCTTCGTGTCATCGAGAATCATATGTGAAAGCTCGGCATACCGGCGATGATCGAAGTTCAATTCGTTAGGATCGGCCGAAGGCGGACGAATATAATTGATATTAACTTTGTCCGGTTTGAGATCGTGTTTCAAAAAGTCGTACCAATCGAAGATCGTATCTTCGTTCGAGTGCATTACGCAGGTACACGTTTGAATATCAAGTTGGGGATATTGCTCGCGTTTCATTTGCTGAAGGGTGCGGGCTGTCTCGATCGCTTTGTCCCAGCTTCCTTCTTTGCG
>Ga0163163_10003006_pt1 | contig 14269 bp, 10 predicted proteins | sample S65metaG_FD_119766 | JGI IMG/M metagenome (GOLD analysis project Ga0163163, IMG submission 119766) | Switchgrass rhizosphere microbial communities from Kellogg Biological Station, Michigan, USA - S6-5 metaG | ecosystem: Host-associated > Plants > Roots > Rhizosphere > Soil | place: USA... | reverse complement strand
CACGGCACCGTACGGGCTGGGAACGTATGCCAGCAGGTCGACCCCGGTGGCCGGCGCGGCCGGTGCGATGGCCGCGCGGAAGATCCGCGACAAGGCGCGCAAGATTGCGGCGTATCTCCTCGAGGCGGGTGAGGAGGATCTCGAGTGGACGCCCGGCAAGTTCACGGTGCGAGGATCGCCCGACCGGTCGAAGACGATTCAGGAGATCGCGTTTGCCGCCTACACGAATCACCCGCAGGGAATGGAAGCGGGGCTCGAGGCGGTGAGCTACTACGATCCCCCGAACCTCACGTTCCCGTTCGGCAGCTACATCTGCGTCGTGGACATCGACAAGGGCACCGGCGAGGTGAAGGTGAGGCGGTTCGTCGCGGTCGATGACTGCGGGAACATCATCAATCCGATGATCGTGGACGGCCAGATCCACGGGGGCCTGGCGCAAGGCCTGGCCCCCGCGCTGTTCGAGGAAATCCAGTACGACGAGAACGGCAACATCCAGGGCGGCAGCTTCATGGACTACCTACTGCCGACGGCGATGGAGACGCCGAACTGGGAGCTCGACAAGACCGTGACGCCGAGCCCGCATCACCCGTTAGGCGCGAAGGGTGTTGGTGAGAGTGCGACGGTGGGTGCGCCGCCCGCGATCGCGAACGCCGTCGTTGACGCCCTGTGGCACCTTGGCGTGAGGCACATCGATATTCCGATTACGCCGTTCAAGGTCTGGAAGATTTTGCGGGAGAAGGGAGTGAGTGAGTAGGGACATCTTCACGACCGCCGCGCAGCTTCGCGCCGACCGCACGCCGTTCGTCATGGCGACGGTCGTCGCGAGCTATCCGCCGCAGAGCGTTCGACCGGGCGCGAAGGCGATCGTCCACGCCGACGGTGCGATCCAGGGGTGGGTCGGAGGCGGGTGCGTACAGCCGGTCGTTAGGCATGAGTCCGCCGCTGCGCTCGCCGACGGACGCCCGCGGCTCGTACGCATGAACGCGGGGACCGGAGGGGAAGGCGGAGGAGCCGAAACCGCCGCGGTCAGTCACGGCGATGTGCGCGAATACCCGATGACGTGTCAGGGTGAAGGTGGCATCGAGATCTACCTCGAGCCCGTCCTCGCGGCCCCGCGCCTCGTGCTGCTCGGCCACACGCCCGTCGTGCAGTCTCTCGCGCGCCTGGGCGCGGAGCTCGGGTTCGAAGTCATCGTGGGGTCCGCGGCGGTTCCACCCGAGCTGTTCCCGCCGGGCGTTCGAGTGACCACCGACGTTCCGACGGCCCTCGCCGGGGCCGACGCGATGACCTACGTGGTCGTGGGAACGATGGGAGCCGGTGACGAGGCCGCGCTCGCGGCGGCCGCGGTGAGCGAGGCGCCGTACGTCGGACTTGTCGCCAGCCGCAAAAAAGCTCGGTTTTTGATCGACTATGTCCGTGCCGACGGCGTCGCAGCCGACCGGCTCGCTCGCGTCAAATTTCCCGCGGGGCTCGATCTGGGCGGAATGAGCGCCTCGGAGATCGCGCTCAGCGTCCTCGCCGAGATCATCCAGCGGCGACACGCCAAGCCTAACGTTGGCTCTTCATCGCCTTCCGTGGCGAGCAGCGCTCCGACGCCCCTCCAGCGGAACGAAGGAGCGCGGACGGCGGCCCCGGCCATGGCGCGTGACCCCATCTGCGGCATGCCGGTCGACACGGCCACGGCGCGCTACACGGTCGTCGAAGGGGACGAGACCCTCTACTTCTGCTGCCCCGGGTGCCGCGCGACCTACCTGCGTCGCCGCGCGGAGTCCGCGACGTGAACGAGGCAATCGCGCGCCTGCAACAGGCAATGGCGGCACAGGGCTACATCACGGATCGCGCGACCGCCACGGCTGCCTACCTCGCGATGACGCTGCACAAACCGCTGCTCGTCGAAGGTCCGCCGGGCGTCGGGAAAACCGAGATCGCCAAAGTACTCGCCGGAGTCCTCGACACCGAGCTGGTACGACTGCAATGCTACGAGGGCCTCGACGCCAGCACGGCACTCTACGAGTGGAACTACCCGAAGCAGTTGCTGCACATCAAGCTCGGCGAAGGCGCGGGGCAGTCGATCGGCGAGCGCGAGGCGCAGATTTTCAGCGAGCCGTTTCTCCTCGAGCGGCCGTTGCTGCGTGCGATCCGCGCATCGCGCCAGACCGTGTTGCTCATCGACGAGATCGACCGCAGCGACGAGGAGTTCGAGGCGTTTCTCCTCGAAGTGCTCTCCGAGCATCAGGTCACCATCCCCGAAATCGGCACGGTGCGAGCGACGTACGAGCCGTGCGTCGTGCTGACGTCCAACCGGACGCGCGAGCTCTCCGAGGCGCTGCGGCGTCGCTGCCTCTACCTCTGGATCGATTACCCGTCGCTCGCGAAGGAAGTCGAGATCGTACGCGCGAAGGTGCCGGCCATCGACACGAAGCTCGCCGCCAGTGTCGCCGCGTTCGTGCAGGCGGTGCGACGGCATCGGCTCATCAAGACGCCGGGCGTGGCGGAGACGCTCGATTGGGCCCACGCGCTCGTTGCGCTCGACGCCCGCGCGATCGACGACGACACGGTGTCCGAAACGTTAGGCTGCGTGCTCAAGGACGAAGCCGACATCCGTCACGTGCGTGCCGAGGTCGCGAGCCGCGGCGCGGCGGCCGTCGTCGCGGCCGGCGAGACCACGGAGTGACCGCGCTCGCGGACCCGGCGCTTCTCGTCACGAATTTCAGTCGCCGCCTGCGAGACCGCGGCGTCGCGACCACGACCGAGTCGAGCATCGACGCCGTTCGCGCGCTGGCCGCGATAGACCCGACGGACAAACGCGATGTCTACCTCGCGTTTCGCACGATCTTCGTTCACCGGCGAAACGATCTGGGGGTCTTCGACGACCTGTTCGAGGAATGGTGGGCACTGGCACAGGCAGATCCGGAGGCGCCGCGAGCGCGTTCGGGCGCCGGTGCGCCAAACCCGCCGGTCAACGCGCCGACGGATGAGCCCAAGCGCGGAAGCGTAACCGCGCTCACCCGGTGGGCGTCGTCGCGCGACGACACGGATGGCGACGAGTCCATTCCGCTCGCTGCGCCGAGCACGCGCGACGCGACTGCGACAAAAGACTTTCGCTATTATGGGAGCGATGATCTTGCCGCGCTGGAGCAGGTCGCGGCGCTCATCGTCAAGCGGCTGCGCAGTCGCCGAAGTCGCCGGTGGCGTCAGGCACGGCGCGGCGCGCGGCTCGACCCGCGGCGCATTGTCCGACTGGCGCTCGCGACGGGCGGTGACCCGATCCGCCTCGCGCGCCGACAGCGCGCGCTGAGAAGGACCAAGCTCGTCGTCCTCTGCGATGTGTCGGGATCTATGGACCTGTACAGCCGATTCCTTCTGCAGGTGCTCTATGCGCTCCAGCACGCGTTCGCGCGCGTGGAGACGTTCGCGTTCAGCACACGCGTCGTGCGCATCACGGACTCGCTCGAGCGTGAGAGCTATCGGGAGGCGCTACGAGCGTTGGAATCGGCATCCGACACCGGATGGTCGGGCGGGACGAAGATAGGCGAGAGCGTCGAGTCGGTGCGGGTCGGGTGGCCTCGCCTTTTCGATCGTCGCACGGCGCTCATCATCCTGAGCGACGGCTGGGACACCGGCGATCCCGCCGTCCTCGCCTCGGCGTTGAGCAATCTCAGGCGCCGAGTCGGCAGGATCATCTGGCTCAATCCGCTGCTCGGGAGCCCATCGTACGAACCGCTGACGCGCGGCATGCAGGCGGCGCTGCCACACCTGCACGTGTTCGCGCCAGCGCACGATTTGGCGAGCTTCGAGCGACTGGCTGCGCACCTCAGCTTTTGAAAGCGAGAATCGACGTGGTGAAGCGCTCTGGCTGGATTCTGCTCGCGGCGTGCGCCGCGTTAGGGCCGCGGCCATCACTCGTGCAAGCACAGGCGACGCGACCATTCGAGGTCTACGAGGCGTCGATCACTGATCTCCAGGACGCGATGACATCCGGCCGAACGACCTCGGTCGCGCTCGTTGACGCGTATCTGGCTCGGATCGCGGCGTACGACCAGCACGGGCCCGAGCTCAACGCACTGATCAGGCTCAACCCGAACGCGCGGGCCGAAGCGCGCGAACTGGATGAGGAACGGCGTCAGGGTCACCTGCGCGGTCCACTCCACGGGATCCCGATCATCCTCAAGGACAACTTCGACACGTTCGACATGCCGACGAGCGGCGGCTCGCTGGCGCTCGCGAACCATCAGCCGAAGACCGATGCCTTCATCGTTCACCGCCTCCGCGAGGCGGGTGCGATCATCATCGGTAAGTCGAACATGCACGAGCTGGCGGCCGGGATCACCACGATCAGCTCGTTAGGTGGTCAGACGCTCAACCCCTACGATCCGCGGCGTTGTCCGGGCGGATCGAGCGGCGGCACCGGCGCGGCGATTGCGGCGAGCTTTGCCGCGGTCGGTTGGGGCTCCGACACCTGTGGCTCGATTCGAATTCCGTCCGCGTTCGGTAGCCTCGCCGGGTTGCGGCCGACGCAGGGGCTCGTGAGCCGAAGCGGCGTGATGCCACTCTCACACACGCAGGATATCCCGGGCCCCCTTGCGCGCACGGTGAGAGACCTCGCGATCGCCCTCGACGCGACCGTCGGCGTCGATTCGGCCGATGCCGCGACGCGCGTACTCGCCGGGCGGCCGATGCCGAGGTTCACCGACTCGCTGAGAACCGACGCGCTGCGCCGCGCTCGAATCGGAATCCTCACGAGTTACTTCACCGATGCCGATGGCGAGATTCTCGACACGGTTCGATCGGCGATTCGCGCGATGGCGACCGCCGGCGCCGACACCGTGCGCGTCGACATCGCGGGGTTCGACAGCCTGCTCGCCAACACGAGCGTCATCAACTACGAGCACAAGTTCGACATGATCGACTACCTGGCGAAAACACCGGGCGAGCCGATCACGTCGATCGCCGACATTCTCGCGTCCGGACTGGAGAGTGGGGCGCTCGAGGCGCGCTTCAGGCTGGCCGACAGTGTGGGCACGCGCGACAGCGACGCCTACCGCCGCGCGTTGTCGCGGCAGGTCATCCTGCGTGACCGAATTGCCGCGATCATGGATAGCCTGCGACTCGACGCGCTCGTGTACCCGACGATGCGCCGCAAACCGGTGCTCGTCGGCGATCCGCAGCTGGGGTCGACGTGTGCGCTGAGCGCACAGACCGGTTTACCGGCGCTCAGCATTCCGGCGGGCTTCACGAGCGAAGCGCTCCCGGTTGGTATCGAGCTGCTCGGACGCGCCTTCGCGGACGCGAGGTTGGTTGCGATGGGCTACGCGTTCGAACAGCTCGGCCCGCGGCGGCGCGCACCGTTCTCGACACCGCGTCTGGTGGCAGGGAAGGCTCCGGCCAACCCGACGTTCATCACCACAGCCGCCGCGGCTGGGCGCAACGCGACCGTGCGCTTCAGACTCGACCGCGTAACCGGAGCGTTAGACTACGACCTCGACGTGCACGGCTTGCCGAGGTCGAAGGTTCAGGCCGTCGTGCTCACCCGCCGGGACGTCACCGGCCGAGGGCGCGTCATCCAGCGGTTGTCGGGTCCCGACGTCACGTCGGAATCGGGAACGGCGGCGTTAGGTCCGGCGGATCGGGTCGCCTTGCTCGACGGTCAATTGTTTGTCTCGCTCGTTACGGCCGATCAGGCGCCGGTGCAGGCGCGCGTCGTCATCCCGCGATAGTTCGAACGCTCTCGGAGATACTCGATGGAATTTCGGCAGCTCGGGCGATCGGGGCTTCGCGTCCCCGTTCTCGCGTTCGGCTCGGCGACGTTCGGAGGCGGAAACGACTTCTATCGCGCCTGGGGAAGCACCGACGTCACCGAAGCGAAGCGGCTCGTCGACCTGTGTCTCGATGCCGGCGTGTCGTTCTTCGATACGGCGAACTCCTATTCTACCGGGATGGCAGAAGAGATCCTCGGTGCCGCGCTCGCGGGGCGGCGCCAGGAGGTCATCCTCGCATCGAAGGCGACGTTTCCCATGGGTTCGGGGCCTAACGATGCAGGCTCATCGCGCCATTTCCTGCGGCGGGCCTGCGAGGACAGCCTGAAGCGGCTCCGAACGGACCACATCGACGTCTACTACATGCACGGCTTCGATGAGAATACCCCCATCGACGAGACGCTCAAAACGCTCGACGCGCTCGTGACGAGCGGGAAGGTCAGCTACATCGCGTGCTCGAACTTCTCGGGATGGCAGGTGATGAAGTCGCTCGCGATCTCCGATCGATACGGCTGGGCACCTTACGTCGCGCACCAGGCTTACTACTCGCTCGTCGCGCGCGAGTACGAGTGGGAGCTCATGCCACTCGCGATCGACCAGGGCATTGGAACCGTCGCGTGGAGTCCGCTCGCAGGTGGTGCTCTGACCGGCAAGGTGCGTCGAGGCCAGCCGATTCCCGAGGGGTCGCGCGTCGCGCAGCTCGGTCTCGAGCGGGCCGGCGACGTCGAACGTCTCTTCGACATCGTCGCGGTGCTCGAGGACATCGCGCGAGAGACGGGCAAGACGGTGTCGCAGGTCGCCATCAACTGGGTGCTCGGCCGGCCGACAGTCGCGAGCGTGGTGATCGGGGCCCGCTCGGAGACGCAGCTGCGCGAGAACCTTTCGGCCGCCGATTGGCGGCTGGACGCCGCGCACGCAGCAAGGCTCGACGCCGTGAGCGATCGGCGTCCGATCTATCCATACTGGCACCAGCGGCTGAACCCGCGACTCGTTACGCCGGCGGTGTAAAGATGCGTCCGGGGTCAGACCCGGAAGGAGTCTGACCCCGGACGCGCCTTTTTCTCCCCCAACGCATCGTTGCGCCGGAAGAACCGGAGCCACTGGCCAGAGGTCCCCCGTTCGAAGTATTATACTGGCGAGTATGTAAAGTCGACCAGATCATGGGAACGAAAGCACTGCGCTGGGAAAGGCGGCCGGACGAACGCCCACAGGAGATTCTCGATGCCGCGCTCACGGTATTCGCCGAGCGTGGCTACCGAAACACGCGCCTCGAGGATGTCGGTGAGGCGGCGGGCGTCACGAAGGGCGCGATCTACCACTATTTCGCCAACAAGGAAGACCTCCTGCTCCGCGCGATAGAACAGCGCAGTGAGGAGGCCTTCGGCCGGATCGAGGAGATCGTGCGCGACAAGACCGCGCCTGTCTCAACGCGCCTCCGGCTCGTGGTACGTCGGTGGTTCGGGGCGGTCACGAAGGAGCGGCTGGCCGTCGTAACGCTGCTGCTCCAGGGTATTGCGCACGAGGCGCCCCAAGCGTTTCGCCGCTGGCTCGCCGGCGGGCCCACGGCCGCGATGCGATTGATCGCAACGCTGGTGCGCGAAGGCCAGGAGCGCGGAGAGTTCCGCCCGGACGCCGACGCGGATGTAGCGGCGCGATTGCTCGTCTCAGGCTTGTTGCAGCAGACGGTGTGGCAACAGTACGCCGAGAGCGTCCCGGATGCCTGGATCGAGCAGGAACGACTCGTGGATTCCGCCCTGGAGCTGTTCCTTCACAGCCTCCGTCCGAGCGGCCGCAGCGGCACGCCTCGCGTGAAGCGGTGACCACATGACCACGGCCGTCGTCGCTCGTGCGACGATTCTTATTCTACTCGAGAGTATGCAATTCGGAGTCGACCGGTGAGCGCCACCGCCACGCGTCTCGACGACGCCGTTCGCCCCACGCCAGCGGTAGCTATACCCGAGGCGAAGCCGACAGTCGAGGTTCGTCACGGCGAGGAACATCGCTACCTCATCGCGTTCGCGGTCGTGCTGGCGGCGCTGATGCAGGTCATCGACAGCTCGATCGTCAACGTCGCCCTCCCCGACATGATGGGGAACCTCGGCGCCTCGCTCGACGAGATCGCGTGGGTGACGACCGGCTACATCCTCGCGAGCGTCATCGTCATCCCGCTCACCGGATGGTTGGGTCAACTGTTCGGGCGCAAACGCTACTTCGTCGGATCGATCGTCCTGTTCACCGCCGCCTCGTTCTTCTGCGGCGCCGCCCACACGCTCGGGCTGCTCATCTTCTGGCGCATCATCCAGGGCATCGGCGGCGGCGCACTGATGACGGTGTCGCAGGCCGTGCTGTTCGAGGCATTTCCGCCCGAGGAGGCGGGGATGGCCATGGCACTCTTCGGCGTGGGTGTCATGGTCGGCCCGACGATCGGACCGACGTTAGGTGGATGGCTCACGGACAACTACGGGTGGCCGTGGATCTTCTACGTCAACATCCCGGTCGGGATCCTCGCCGCCGTCATGATCGCGGCGTACGTGCATGACCGTCCTGACCAGCGACGCCCCGGGCGTATCGACTACATCGGCATCTCGCTGCTCACTGTGAGCGTCGGCGCGCTGCAGTACGTGCTCGAGCATGGCCAGCGTGAGGACTGGTTCGACTCTCGCCTGATCACGGGTCTGACGGTGACTGGCATCGTGGGTGGTGCGGCTCTCCTGTGGCGCGAGCTCACGACCAAAGAGCCCGTCATCGACTTCCGGGTGCTGCGTCATCGCCAGATGTGGGTCGGCACCCTGCTCGGCGTGGTGATGGGTATCGGGCTCTACGCCATGTCGTTCACGCTGCCGGTATTCCTGCAGGGCAACCTGCACATGACGGCGGAGCAGGCCGGCATTGCGCTTTTGCCGGGCGCGCTCGCTACGGCGATATCGATGTTCATCGTCGGACGCCTTACGAATCGCGTGGACCCGCGGATCCTCATCACGATCGGCGCGCTCGTCTTCGCGATGGCGGCCTGGCAACTCTCCCTGATCACCGGAGAAAGCGGGAGCGGTGATTTCTTCTGGCCCCTGATTTTCCGGGGCATTGGCCTCGGGCTCATGTTCGTGCCGCTCACGACGATCACGCTCGCGGAGCTGTCGTCGAGTGAGCTCGCGCAGGGCACGGGGCTGTACAATTTCTTTCGTCAGCTCGGTGGATCGTTCGGTATTGCCGGGATAGCGACGCTGCTATCACGATACACCGCGCAATACCACGCCGTGCTGGCGGAGCACGTCACGTCCATCGACGCGACGAGCGCCGGGCGCCTCAAGGCGCTGACCCAGGGCATGATGGCCCGCGGCGCGGACGCATGGACGGCGAAGGATCGCGCGTACCGGCTGGTGGAAGCGCAGGTTCTGGGTCAGGCGAGCATCATCGCGTACTCGCGCGTGTACATCCTGAGCGCGGTGATCATCCTCGCGATCATCCCGCTGCTCGCGCTGGTGCGGAAGACCCGAGGTGCTGGCGGTGGACACGCCGTGATGGAATAATCGTCGGAGTCGGTTCGGCACCCTCCCGCCTTCAACCCGCACGACGATGCGCTGCACCGCGTTCGCTTCTCGTTTGTCGACTGCGCTGCTCGCGATAGGCGTTGCGGCGCCAACGGCACCAACGCGCATCCCGCCGCAGGCTCGGGCTGCGGGAAGTGCATCGCCATCACAACCCCACCTCGGCACGCGTGGCGTGCCGATCATCGAGCGCGATGGACTCCGCTTCAAGGACTTGAACCGGAGCGGCGCGGTCGACCCGTACGAGGATTGGCGCCTAACGCCGGATGCCAGGGCGCGCGATCTGGTGGGCCGGATGACGCTCGAGGAGAAGGCCGGGACCATGATGCACGGGACGGCGCGTGGTACCGGCTCCCTGGCCATGGCTGGCCTCGGCGCGAGCTACGACTCGACCGCGAATCGCGCGCTGATCGACGGGGCCAAGGTCACGAGCATGATCACGCGGCTCGGGGGCACGCCGGCGACGCTCGCGACGCAGAACGACATCCTGCAGGAGATCGCGGAGCGCACCCGCCTCGGAATTCCGGTCACGATCAGCACCGATCCGCGTCACCATTTCCAGTACGTGTTGGGGGCGAGCGCCACCGAAGCGCAGTTCTCGCAGTGGCCTGAGCCGCTCGGCTTCGCGGCGTTAGGCGATACCGCGCTCATGAAGCGGTTCGGCGATGTCGCCCGGCAGGAGTACCGTGCCGTCGGCATTCACATGGCGCTCTCGCCGCAGGCGGACCTGGCCACCGAGCCGCGTTGGAGCCGCATCAACGGCACGTTCGGCGAGGATGCCGACGTGGCGGGTCGCATGGTAGGCGCCTACGTCGCCGGTTTCCAGCACGGACCGCACGGCGTGGACTCGGCTGGCGTTCAAACCGTCGTCAAGCACTGGGTCGGGTACGGTGCGGCCAAGGACGGGTTGGACAGCCACAACTACTACGGCCGGTTCGCCGCGTTTTCACCCGGGAACCTCGAGTATCACGTGCGCCCGTTTCTCGCTGCGTTCGCGGCCAATGTCGCCGGGGTGATGCCGACGTACTCGATCCTCCAGGGCGCCACGTTGGACGGCAAGCCGATCGAACAGGTCGGGGCGGGGTTCAATCACCAGCTCCTGACGGACGCACTCCGTGGGCGATACCGGTTTCGAGGGATCGTGCTCACGGACTGGGCGATCACGAACGACTGCAATGACCGTTGTCGCGGTGGGGCGCCGCAGGGCGAGCGCCCGTCGTTCGCCGATGTCGGAACGCCGTGGGGCGTCGAAGCCCAGCCGATGCGCGCGCGATTCGTTCAGGCCGTGAAAGCCGGAGTCGACCAATTCGGCGGGACTGAACGCGCGGACATGCTGATCGACGCGGTGCGAGGCGGGGAGCTGACGGAAGCGCGTCTCGACAGTTCGGTGCAGCGCATCCTGGCCGGGAAGTTCGCACTCGGGTTGTTCGAGGATCCGTACGTCGAGCCGGCGGAGGCTGGTCGCCGTGTCGGGACCGACGCGTTCCGCACCGAGGCGCTCGATGCCCAGCGCCGGGCATTGGTGCTGCTGGAGAACCAGGGAGGGATCCTGCCGCTTCGGTCGAAGGCCAACGCCGCCGCGCTGCGCGTGTACCTTCGCGGCATCTCGCCGGAGGCCGCGGCACAGCGAGGATGGACGGTCGTCACCGATCCCAGGCAGGCCGATGTCGCTATCGTCCGCCTAACGTCGCCGTTCGAGCGGCTCCATCCGCAGTACATCTTCGGCGCGATGCAGCACGAGGGCAGCCTCGCGTTCCGCGATGGTGAGCCGGAGTACGAGGCGTTCAAGCAGGTGAGCAGCGTCGTCCCGACCGTGGTGACGGTGTACCTCGATCGTCCCGCGATCCTGACCCCGCTCAAGGAACGAGCGCGTGCCGTCATTGCGAACTTCGGCGTCAGCGACGCCGCCTTGCTCGACGTGCTCGCCGGACGAGCAAAACCCGAGGGGAAGCTGCCCTTCGAGCTGCCGTCCTCGATGGATGCCGTGTTGGCCCAGAAGTCGGACGTGCCGCACGACAGCGCGCGCCCACTTTACCCGTTAGGCTTCGGGCGTCGCTACTAACCGGCGCCCTGGGCCCAGCCGGTTGTCCCTGTCACTTACGGGGTGGCGGAACGAAGCGACGTGACTGTTTTTCGTACGCGTGCGCAAGGGCGAGCACGCGCGCATCGTCGCCCGGCAGCCCGACGATCGACAGGTTGAGCGCGGGCATCCCGTCCTCCCCCATTCCCGCCGGCACCGATACCTCCGGTAGCCCGAGCCAGTTGCCGTAGCCGAGTGCGGTGCGGATGTCCGGCCACTTGTCCACGGCGCGTGGTGCGTTGAACGGCATGGTGGGGTAGACCATTGCCGCGACGCCTGCCGTGCGCATCGATTCCGCGAGCTTCGCCACGACCTCGGCGCGTGAACGGGCAAAGGATCGTCCGGCCGGATCATCGACCATCGGGCGGTCGAGGAGCGGCTCGCACTCCTCGAATGTCGCAGGCAGCACATCGTAGAACGCGCGGTAGGCCGGGTATCCGAGGCGCACCGCTGCTCGTGGATCGTCGGTGCGGCCGGCGAAGTAGCGGAGCAGGGCGTTCGCGGTCGGCGCGGGTGAATCCGCGTCGACGGCCACGTCGCCACGGTCGCGCGCGGAAGCGGTGAACGCGTCCCGATAGTTGACGCGGGTAATAGCGGCGGCGAACGGCTCGGCCGTCGCGCCGGCGGCGCGGAGATCGCTCACCGCGCGATCCCACATGGCGAGCGCCTCGGCCGTCATCTGAGCGCGGGGGGCGTGCTCCTCGATGATACCGAGGCGCACTCCGGCGAGCGCGTCGTCGCGCAGGTGCGCGAGCGGCGTCCCGTCCCATGGCCCCGTGAGTGCCAGCGGGTCCGATGCGTCTGCGCCGGCAATCGCGGCGAGCAACAGCGCCGCGTCCGCCACAGAGCGTGCAAGTGGGCCGTGTGTGTCGAGATATGGCCAGGTTGGAATCACGCCGGTGCGCGGCACCAGGCCGAACGTCGGTTTCATCCCGACGACGCCGGTGAACTGTGCCGGAATGCGATTCGACCCACCGTCGTCGGTGCCTAACGCTGCGAACGCCATGCCGCTCGCCACGGCGACGGCCGAGCCGGCGCTCGACCCGCCTGGCGTGCGCGTGCCGGTTGGATCGTGGGGGTTGAGCACCTGCCCGGTATGGCTGCTCGTGCCGTTGCCGTGGTAGGCGAAGTCGTCGGCGGCTGTCTTACCGAGGACGATCGCACCCGCCGCTCGAAGCCGCGCTACCTCGAGGGCATCGCGCCTAACGGGATTGGGAAAGAGGCGTGCCCACTCGGCGCTGGAGCCGGTGGTGGGGAGGCCGTTCATGTCGTAGATCGCCTTGGCGAACACCGGTACGCCATCGAGCGGCCCGCGGAGTTTCCCGGCTCGGCGCCGCGCGTCGGCCGCCTTGGCGTCTGCGGGAGCGGTGTCGGCGAGCGCGTCGATTGCGTGCCAGGTCTTCCCTGCCGATCGGCAGCGGTCGAGCGCGCGCGCGGTGACTTCCGCAGCGGTCCAGTCGCCACGCCGGAGTCCCCCCTGGTAGTCGGCGGCTGTGCCATCGAGCGGGTCGCCGCGGACAGCTCCCAGCCGCTGGAGCGGGATGGGGAGCGCGACGAGCGCGGCGAGTTGCGCAATGGCTTCGCGACGACTGGGCGACATCAGTAGCGGACGGATCGAAAGGTGAAATGACCGGCAGGCGAGCCGGCGAACGCTCGGCGCGGACCGTACACAATAGGTGCGCTGGGCGGCGCCCGGTCAATGACTGGCCCGCGCGAACGGAGAAACGCATACTTCTCGTGCGGCGGGGCACACTGCCCCGTTGCGTTAGGCAAGACTGCTTTCAGGGAAGACTCGTGGTTTCGCTCGTCCTTGGTCTCGTCCGGCTCGGCCAGAGCATCGCGCGAAGCTTCCGCGATCCCCAGTTCCGCGCACTGCTGCTGCTGTACGGTGCGCTGCTGTTCATTGGCACCGTATTCTACGTTCGGACGGAAGGTTGGAGCGTTCTCGACGCCCTGTACTTCTGTGTGGTGACCCTGGCGACGGTGGGCTACGGCGACTTCGCTCCTCGCACGTCGGTCGGGAAGGTGTTCACCATCGTCTACATCCTGATCGGGGCCGGCGTATTCGTCGTGCTGGCGGCCGAGCTGGCGGTCGGTGTCATCAGGCGTCGCGATGGGCGTCCGGGCGGCGATTCCGACGGCGGGGCGACGACCTCGCGCACGGCGAACGAAGGCGAGGCAGGGAGCCGCACCACCAACGGGTCGTCGTGACGGCGGATCAAAGGCCAGCGTCGTTTGAATTCGAGATCTCGGCAGAGCCGAGCTCTTGCAATTCAAACGACGCTGCCCCCTTTGATCCGCTCCGCGTTAGGCTGAATTCGCCTCAGTCATACGAGCTGCCTCGGACATCAGTAGTCATGACGCAGCGAGATCATGAACCGACGCGGCAGCAGCGGGCGCGCCAGGAACAGGTCGCTCGTCCGGCCGCCCGCGATGAGCGCCAGGCGCGGGTTCCCCTCCTCGAGCCCCTGCGACTGGAACGCGTTGAGCAGATCCGCCGAGATTCCCAGGCGGCTTCGCGGCAACGTATACCCTGCCCCGAAGTTGAAGTAGCTGTATTGCGGAAGGACGTTCCCGGCCTTCACGTCGGAGAATCGCCGTCCGACGAAGTGCCAGTCGCCCGTTAGGTGGAAGCTGGAAATCGAGTACGTCGCGGCCGTATTGGCGATGATCGGCGGTACGCCGTTGATCCAGCTACCGATGTCCGCGCCCGCTCCGGCACCGAGTTCGGCCTTGAGCCACGTCGCATTCCCTTCCAGTCGTAGCGGTTTGAAGGGAAGGGCCGACAGCTCGAGCTCCGCGCCATACGACTTGTTCTCGGGACTCGTGACGACGATCCACGTCGTGCGCCCCGTAGTTGTATCCGTCACCGCTCCCTGCCCGACGAT
>Ga0163163_10003002_pt1 | contig 14278 bp, 19 predicted proteins | sample S65metaG_FD_119766 | JGI IMG/M metagenome (GOLD analysis project Ga0163163, IMG submission 119766) | Switchgrass rhizosphere microbial communities from Kellogg Biological Station, Michigan, USA - S6-5 metaG | ecosystem: Host-associated > Plants > Roots > Rhizosphere > Soil | place: USA... | reverse complement strand
GCATCGCCATCGCCCGGGCGTTGCTCAAGGACGCGCCCATCCTGGTGCTGGACGAGGCCACCAGCAGCCTGGACAGCCGCAGCGAAGCTATGGTCCAGGAGGCGTTGGAGCGTCTGATGAAGGGCCGCACCACCCTGATCATCGCCCACCGTCTGAGCACCATCCAGCATGTCGATCAGATCATCACCATCCGTGGCGGCATGGTCGACGAAATCGGCAGCCCGTCGCAGCTGGCGAAATCCGGCGGCATCTACGCCCAGCTGCTGGAACTGCAGACACGCAAGCCGACCGAGCGCACCAAAGAGCAACTTAAGCAATTCGAAATCGCCGGCTAAGGAGAATCATGGGTATTCCCTATCACAAAGATGGATCCACAACGCCCCGCCACACCGGCCGGGGCATCGTCATCAAGGACGGCAGGATCCTTTTGATCGAGCGCTGGCGCGACGGCCTGCACTACTTCTCGATTCCCGGCGGCGGCATCGAGAACGACGAGACGGCGGCCCGGACCGCTGAACGCGAAGTGCTCGAAGAAACCATGGTCCGCGTCACTGCCGGCCGGGTGCTGTACGATATGCGTGACCCGGTGGGCCATGTCCATACCTTTTTTATGTGTGAATATGTCGGCGGCGAACCGGCGCTGGACCCGGACTCCGAGGAGGCTCAGAGCGCGGCTGCTTCGCACGGGGCGAACCGCTATGTACCCCGTTGGATTCCGCTGCAGGATGTGGCCGGGTTGACGTTCATGTACTGGGCGCCGGTCGGCCGCCAGCTGGTCCATGATATCGAGCACGGCTTCGCACCCGGACCGAAAGTGCTTGCAGCCGATTAGTCTCCATACGGTATACTACCAAGCGTACTAATTGACGCTTGGAGGCGAGGGTATTATGTCGCGTGCTAGTAATATGGGTGCCAGGGTCGGAACGTTCGTGCTGGCGCTACTGTTCCTGTTCATCGCCGTCGCGTCGAGTGCCATCGTCATCTGGCAGATCCACCAGGAGGACAAGTCCACGGCCAGCTCGGCGACCACGACGCCAACATCAACCGCTAAACCACAGGAGGGTAAATTGGAAGGCACTAAACTGGAAGGCTTCACGCCGACGACAGCACCGGTCACACAGATCCAGTCCACCGACACCACGGTCGGTACGGGTGACGAAGTAAAGCCCGGTGACACGGTCACCGCGGATTACACGGGAGCCGTGGCGGCGACCGGTGTCATCTTCCAAAGCTCCAAGGACAGCGGCGCACCCGTGCCGTTCAGCCTGAACAGCGTCATCAAGGGGTGGAGCGAAGGCGTGCCCGGCATGAAGGTCGGCGGTACGCGGCGTCTGGTAATCCCGGCCGCCGATGCCTATGGCGCCAACCCGCCGTCGGGTTCCGGCATTCCGCCTAATGCCGACCTGGTGTTCGATGTCACGGTCGTCAAGATCGGCCAATAAGGGGTCTAGCGCCGTGAAAATAGTCATAAACACAACATATAGTGTATTGACGCATAGCTAAAGCGCTATATACAATAGTGTCAGTACAGAAAACAAAACCGAAGCACACTTCAAGGAGACGACGTATGCCCAAGAACATCACCATATTCACCACCAATACCTGCGCCTATTGCGTGATGGTCAAGCGTTTCCTGGACACCAAGGGCATGAAATACGAAGTGGTCAACCTGGATACCAATCCGGAGCGCCAGCAAGAGGCTTTCGAGCTCAGCGGCGCCCTGACCGTACCGATTACGGTCGTGACCAAGCAGGACGACACCCGGGACGTGGTCATCGGCTATAATCTGGCCCGGCTGGCTCCGGCCGTCGCTTAAAGGCGCTTGGTCCATGGCAGATAAGACAGGGGTAGATGCCCCGAATGTTAGCAAAGGTGTGCACGATCTGGTGATTATCGGCGCCGGACCGGCGGCGCTGAGCGCGGCCATTTATACCACGCGCGAGGATATCGACACGCTGCTGGTCGAGAAGGCCATCCCCGGCGGCCTGATCGCGACCACCGACTGGGTCGATAACTACCCCGGTTTCCCTGACGGTATCGAAGGGCTGGCGCTGTCCGACCTGATGCGCAAGCAGGCCGAGCGGTTCGGCGCCGTCATCGAACTGGCCGAGGTCATGGGCATCGCACGCGACGGTGACCACATCAAACTCGACACCACCAGCGGTGATATCCTGGCCCGCGCGCTGCTGATCGCCACCGGCAGCTCATACAAGAAGATCGGCGTGCCGGGCGAAGACGAGAACTATGCCCGCGGCGTCCATTACTGCGCCACCTGCGACGGGGCTTTTTATCGGGACAAACGGCTGGTGTGCGTCGGCGGCGGCAATTCGGCCGTGCAGGAAAGCATGTTCCTGACCCGGTTCGCCCGTCACATCGACCTGCTGGTGCGGCACGATTTCCGTGCTTCCGACGTCCTGGTGCACCAGCTGGAGACCGAATTCAAGGACAAGATTACCGTCCACAAGTTCACCACGACCGACGAAATCGTCGCCGCGGACGGCCACGTGACCAAGGTTATCGGCACGGATACCAAGACAGGCAAGCAGGTGGAGTTCCCGACCGACGGCGTCTTCGTCTTCGTCGGCCTGAAGCCAAACACCGGTTTCCTGAAGGATAGCGGCCTGGAATTCGACGACATCGGGCTTATCAAGACCAACGAGGACCTGGAGACGGATCTGCCCGGTATCTTCGTGGCGGGAGATGTCCGCAGCGGCGCGACCATGCAGATCGCTACGGCGACGGGCGAGGGAGCGACTGCGGCGTTAAAAATTCGACAATTTCTTGAAAATAGCCGAAATTCTTAACATTTCCACCCATGAAGTATTTACAGCCATAAGCGTTATCAATACGCTTATGTTATGGATTTCGCTAAAGTACCGACCTACGAGGTGTGTCTTATCCTCGTTCGTTCGCAGCGGAACGTCCGGGCGCTGTTGCAGAGCCTGCTGAAACCGTACGGCCTGAGTATGAACGAATGGCTGCTGTTGGCGTTGATTTATGAAGCCCCGGCCGGCAGCCTGGACATGAACGAACTGGCCGAGCAGCTGGACGTGGGCAAGCCGCACGTCACGGCGCTGTTCTCGGACCTGCTGGCGGTCAACTACGTGGAGCAGACGGCCGACCCCAAGGACAAACGCCGCAAGATTGTGCACATCACCGAACGCGGTACCGATGTCCTGCAGGAGGTCGAGTCGGTCGCCAAGAGCGGCCTGGAGACATGGCTGGGTGAAGTACCGGACGAAGAATTCGACCGATTTTTGAAAATTTCCGTCCTACTTGCAAATAAGTCAGAGTCATAGCATAGATACGTTTTATACTGATAGGGCGCATGGAAGGCTCGAAGTATAAGTCCCGCGGCACACGGGTTGCCGTTGTTATCGTCGCGTTCGTATTCCTGCTTGCCGCTTTCGGTGGTGGGTATATCGTGGGCCACCGGCGTGGCGCCGACGCGGAGGCCGTCCGCGAATCGAAGGAAGCCGGTGACGATGACGGAACCGTGGTCACGCCGCAGCCGTCCGAGAGCGATCTTATGACGACGGTCAGTGCCAACGCGGACCTGAGCACCTTCGCGGCGGCGATTACCTCTGCCGATCTGGCGCAGACGCTGCACAGCCAGGGTCCTTTCACGGTGTTCGCGCCCAGCAACACCGCGTTCGACAAACTGCCGCCGGGGACACTCGATACGCTGTTGAAAAGCGAGAACAAGGCCCAGCTGACCAGCACGTTGTCGTATCATATGGTGCCGGGCGCGCTGCGGGCCAAGGACCTGACCGACGGTCAGACGCTCAAGACCGTCGAGGGCGGCCAGCTGACGGTCAGCGCCACCCCGGACAAGAAAATACTGATGGATGAGAAAAAGACCAGCGCTACCGTCACGACGACCGACATCGAAAGCAGCAACGGCGTCCTGCACATCATCGATACCGTCCTGCAGCCGCAGATGCCGACCGTGGTACCGTAGGTGTAGAATAAGAGCATAAGCAAACGGAAAGGGAATTCGGATGAAAAAGAACGGAACAATCATCGCTGTCGTCGCCGTGGCACTCATCGCCATAATCGTCGGGGCCGTCATCGCCAATAACAGGAAGTCGAATACGACTACCAGTACCACGCCGGCATCACCCAGCTCGTCTACCAGTAGTACCAGCGGTTCCTCCAGCAGCCAGCCGCCGGCCAGTTCAACGGATAACCCGGCCGGTGATTCGGCGACCAGCCAGAGCGTGGCCATCAGCAGCTTCGCCTTCGACCCGGCTACTCTGACCGTCAAGAAAGGTACCACCGTGACCTGGACCAACAAGGACAGCACCGCGCACACCGTCACGGCCGACAGCGGCACCGGCCCGTCCAGCGGCCACTTGTCGCAAGGCCAGACATATAGCTACAAATTCGATACGGTCGGCACGTTCAAGTATCACTGCGCCATCCACACCGATATGACCGGCACCGTTACGGTTACCGAGTAGGTTTTTTGGCGGCTTTTCCGGTCACGGGACGATCCGGCTTAGGCGGTTTCCAGGCCGGTAGTTTCGGTGTGTGCCAGAACGCGCCCTGGAAGCGGTCAGGGTAACCGGTGCACAGACCCAGATACGGGTATAGCACGCGCAGCCACCAGGCGGCGAACTTGTCATTGACCTTATAGACGAAGATATCCAGGCCGCGCCGACGCGCGCGGGCGTAGGTGACAGGGTTGATGATCCAACGGTTGAGGCCGATACCCTGGGCGCCATAGAAGTCGGCTTTTTGGATGATGGCCAGCGGCTTGGAGCGCGACAATAGGTAGATCGGGATGTCCGGCCGTTCCTTGGTGATCTTGCGCACCTCTTCGTGGCGGAACGAGGCGACGCTGATTCGTGCCTCCTTCGCGAGCAGAGGCAGCAACACGGCTGCGGAGCGGGCATCCTTGAGCTCGATCAGCAACGGCGTCCGGCCGCGCAGCTTCAACACGTCCTGGAGCGACAGGAGATGCTGGCCGTCCTTGAGCTTGATGCGTTTGAGCTCGGCCAGCGTCCGGGCACGCACGCGGGCGTCACGCTCGGCCAGTCGGCCGGTGTCCTCGTCGTGGATGACGACCAGCTGTTTATCCTTGGTCAGGCGGACATCGAGCTCGATGGCATCGACCTTATGCTTGCGCGCCAGCAGAAAAGCTTCTTTGGAATTTTCCAAGGCAAGCCCAGCCGCGCCGCGATGACCGATGATTTTCATTGCTGGTAGTGTACAATATCAGGGAAGAAAAGGAGAAACCAATGGCAGATTACGACGCGCTGTTCGACCTTGGCGTCAAGGGCGAGTACATCAACACGGTGATCGAGATTCCGAAAGGCTCGAGCCTGAAGGTCGAATACGACCGCGAGCACAAGGTCTTCGTGCTGGACCGCGTCGAGCCGGGCATCTTCGCGAAGCCGGTCAACTACGGCTTCATCCCCCAGACCACCGATGAGGACGGCGATGCGCTCGACACCCTGCTGATTACCGAGGAACCGGTGCCGCACGGCGTCGTCGTTAAAGCCGTCGTGATCGGCATCATGAACTTCGTCGACGGCGGCGAGAATGACCACAAGATCATCTGCGTGCCTGAAGACGACCGCCACGCCGGCGCCATCAAGAGCATGGACGAGGTCGGTGAGGCCTGGAAAAAGCAGGTCGAGCACCACTTCAACCACTACAAGGACCTCAAAAAGCCCGGCACGACCACGGTCGAGGGGTGGGGCGACGCCGCCGCGGCCTGGGCGATTATCGAGGAGTGCGCCGGACGCTTCAAAAAGTAAATGAAAGCCACATCCACCTATCTTGACCAGGCCGAGGCTGCCGTCATGAAAGTGCTCAAAGAGTGGCGGCCACGCCTGATGGAGGCTTGGGGAACGGCGCAATTCGATCTGAAGATTGATAAAAGCGTCGTCACGGCATTGGATAAAGAACTGGAGCCGGCCATAAAAGACGCTTTGCGGGGTTTAAGCAGCGAGGTCGGATTCATCGGCGAGGAGCATGGCCGGGAAGGTCCGACTGATCGGTATTGGCTGGTCGACCCGATCGACGGTACGGAGCAGTTCATCCGCGGCCTGAAGGCATGCCGGACACTGCTTACTTACGTTGAAGGCAATGAGGCGCTGTACGCCTTGGCATATCGGTTTACGACCGACGATCTGTATACGGCTCGTGCAGGCGGCGGGACCTATCGTAACGGGGTCCGCATCAGGCGTCCCGAACGTCCGCTCGAACGCAGCTGGATAGAGATTTCGGCCAAACTCGGGAACCCCGATGTGCAGAAAACCGTCGGTAAATTGATTGCAAAAACCAGGACATGGGGCTACCCGCACGAGTTTCTCGATGCCGTCGACGGCGGCGTCGATGCCTACATCGTCATAGATGGCGATGGCAAAGCGTGGGATTATGCGCCAAGAGCTCTCCTGATGAAGGAGACCGGTGCTGCATTGACGAACATCGGCAGCGATTCTTACGATTTCCAGGACTTCTCGTTGATCGCTGCCCACCCCTCCATCCACGACGAAATCGGAAAGCTATTGTCCGGAGACGCTTAAGCTTATACAATACCCCTAGAATGGCACAAAACTAACGGGGGAAACAGGCTATGAAGACGAAGGTGGCAATTAACGGCTTTGGCCGCATCGGGCGCATCGCGTTCCGGATCATGCTCGAGCGCTACGACATCGAGGTGGTCGGCATCAACGATTTGACAGATACGGCTCACCTGGCTTATCTGCTGAAGCACGACTCCAACTACGGTGAACTGGAACACGAGGTCGGCAGTGATGAGAAGAGCATCATCGTCGACGGCAAGCATATACAGATTTTTGCTGAAAAGGACCCGACGCTGTTGCCGTGGGGCGAGCACAAGGTCGACGTTGTGGTCGAATCGACCGGCCGGTTCACCGACAGCGAAAGCGCTTCGGCACACATCAAGGCCGGTGCCAAGAAGGTCGTCATCAGTGCGCCGGGCAAGGGTGAGGATGTGAAGACCGTGGTCATCGGCGCCAACGACGACGAACTCAGCCAGGCCGGTGGCGTCATTTCCAACGCTTCCTGTACCACCAACAGCATCGCCGCCATCATGGACATCCTTGACCGCGAATTCGGCATCGAAAAGGCCATGCTGACGACCGTCCACAGTGACACCGCCAGCCAGACCCTCACCGACGCCCCGACCAAGGACGTCCGCGAAGGCCGTGCCGCCCCCCAGAACATCGTTCCGACCACCACCGGTGCCGCCAAGGCCGTCGCCCTGACCGTGCCCAGCATGGTCGGCAAGTTCGACGGGCTCAGCATCCGTGTTCCAACCCCGGTTGTCAGCTTAAGTGACGTCACCATGCTGCTGAAGCGCGACGCCAGCAAAGAGGAAATCAACGAGGCGCTCAAGAAGGCTTCGCAGGATCCGTATTACCAGGGCATCGTGTCCTACTCCGAGGAGCCGCTAGTCAGCCGTGACTACGTCGGTAATCCCAGCTCCGGCACGGTCGATTCTTTGCTGACCAACGTCGTTGCCGGCAATCTGGCCAAAGTAGTCATCTGGTACGACAACGAGTGGGGCTACAGCAACCGTCTGGTCGAGCTGGTCGCCGATGTCGGCCGCCTGTTGCACGCCGACGGCGGACACGAACACCACGAGCACAAGGAGCACCACGAAGGCGGTGAGCATCACGCCGAGCACCATGAGCACCACGAGCATCACGACGGCCACCACCACGAGTAAATAACAGAGGTAGAACGTGAAGATTTTCCTCGGCGCCGACCACAACGGTTTCGCACTGAAAAACGAACTGGCTGCATATCTGAAAAAGGCCGGCTACGATGTCGTGGACGACGGCGATGCCGCGCTGGCGCCCGAGGATGACTTCCCGGTCTTCGCCCAAAAAGTCGTCAAAGATATCCTGGAAAGTGGCGATCACGACGCCCGCGGTATCCTCATCTGCAGCAGCGGCCAGGGCATGTGTATGGCCGCCAACCGGTTTAAAGGCATCCGGGCGCTGCTGGGCTACGACCGCGAGTCGGTGCGCTCGGCCCGTAACGACGATGACGCCAACGTCCTATGCTTGCCGTCCAAGATCTTCCAGGCCGACGGCGCCAATATGCTGGTCGAAACCTTCCTGAACACACCGTTCGCCGCCGCACCACGCTTTACCCGCCGCATCGCCGAGATGGACGATGTCTGATGGCCGTTATCTGCCCGACCGTAACCGCCACCAGCGTCGGTGAATTCCGCGACCAGATGGAGCGGCTGGAGCCGTTCGTGCAGCGCGTGCACCTGGACTTTATGGATGGCGACCTGGCTCCCACGAAGTCACCGCCCATCGAGCAGGCCTGGTGGCCGCTCGGTGTCGTGGCCGATCTGCACATCATGTTCCGGAAGCCGCTGGAGCAGCTGGAGACGGTCATCAGCCTGAACCCGAGTTTGGTGATCGTGCATGCCGAGGCCGATGGCGTGGCCGACTTCATCCGCGAACTCGACGGCTTGGGCATCAGGCAGGGCCTGGCACTGTTGCAGCCGTCGCAGCCGGCCGACTTCAAGGATCTGATCGAAACGGTCGACCATGTACTGGTCTTCAGTGGTAACCTCGGACACTTCGGCGGCACGGTCGACTTGGCACTGCTGGAGAAGGTTAAGCAGCTAAAGCAACTCAAGCCGGAGCTGGAAATCGGCTGGGACGGCGGCATCAACGCCGACAACGCGCGGGCACTGGCCGATGGCGGCGTCGACGTCCTGAACACCGGCGGCTTCATCCAAAAAGCCCCTGATCCGCAAGCCGCTTATGATACACTGGTAGCAACACTAGAGGGGTAGCGATTGGTATGCAGAAACTGACGATCGAAGAGCTGGAGCTGAAGGCCAATACTATCCGCCAGGACCTCATCCGCATGCTCGAGACGGCCGGATCGGGCCACTCCGCCGGCCCGCTCGGCCTGGCCGACATCTTTACCGCCCTCTACTTCGATATCCTCAAATACGACCCCAAGAATCCGGACTGGGACAAGCGCGACATCATGCTGCTGAGTAACGGCCACTGCGTGCCGGTGCAGTACGCCACCATGGCCGAGGCCGGGTATTTCCCCAAGGACGAACTGAAGACGCTGCGCAAGTTCGGCTCGCGGCTGCAGGGCCATCCGGAGCGCACCAAGTTGCCGGGGCTGGAAAACACCTCTGGTCCTCTCGGCTGTGGCCTCAGCCAAGCCTGCGGTATGGCACTTGCTATGCGCATGGACAAGGACTTCCACCGCTGGATCTACGTCGTCATGGGCGACGGTGAGCAGGACGAAGGCAACGTCTGGGAAGCTGCCATGCTGGCCGGCAAGTACAAGCTCAATAACATTATCGCCTTCACCGACCGCAACAATATCCTGATCGACGGCCCCACCGAGCAGGTGATGCCGCTGGAAGACCTGAAAGGGAAGTGGGAAGCGTTCGGCTGGCACGTCATCGAGATCGACGGCAACAACATCGAGGAAGTCATCGACGCCTGCGCCATGGGCCGGGCCATCGTCGAGAAGCCGGTGATGATCATCGCCCACACCATTCCCGGCAAGGGCGTCGACTTCATGGAGTACGACTTCCACTGGCACGGCATGCCACCCGGTTTGCAGGATGTGCCCGGCGACCCGCCCAAGGCCGACCAGGCCAAGGTGGCGCTGCACGAGCTGCGCACGCTGCGCGGCAAGATAAGAAGTGAGCACGAATAAGATGCCGACGTATAACAAACTTATCAGGGACATGATTCCCGAAATCATCAGAGCTAACAAAGCAGAGCCAAAAATCCACATTGCGACTTCCTCCGAGTTCGAAGAGAAATTACTGGAGAAATTACAAGAAGAAGTGCTCGAATTTCAAGAAGCAAAATCAGTAGAGGAGTTAGCTGACATCCTGGAAGTCATTGATGCGATTAAAATCCTCTACGAATGGTCTGACAGTAGTGTACAGAAGGTAAAGTCGCAAAAAGCCGCCGCCCGCGGGACTTTTAGCAAAAAGCTGATTCTGGAAGAGGTAATAAATAATGGCTGATTTCCATTTAGTCGACCTTAAGGGCGAGCTCAAGAGCGAACCCATCCGCAAAGGCTTCGGTCGCGGTTTGAAAAAGGCCGGCGAGCTGGACGAGAACGTCGTGGCGGCCTGCGCTGATCTGACCGATTCGACCCAGATGAGCCTGTTCAAGGAGGCATTTCCGGACCGGTTCGTCGAAATCGGCGTCGCCGAGCAGAACCTGGTCACCGTCGGCAGCGGCCTGGCGGCCATGGGCAAAATACCGTTCGTCAGCAGTTATGCTGCTTTCAGCCCAGGCCGCAACTGGGAGCAGATCCGCACCACCATCTGTTTGAACGACCGGCCGGTCAAAGTGGTCGGCTCGCACGCCGGCATCTCGGTCGGGCCTGACGGCGCCACGCACCAGATGCTCGAGGACATCACCATCATGCGCGCACTGCCGAACATGGTCGTCATCGCCCCCGGCGATGCCGTCGAGGCTGAGAAGGCCACGCTGGCCATGGCCAAGGACAAGCGGCCCAACTATCTGCGCCTGGCCCGCGAAGGCACGCCCATCATCACCACCGCAGAAACGCCGTTTGAAATCGGTAAAGCCTACGTGTTCTGGGAGGGCAGCGACATCACCCTGATCGCCACCGGCACCATGACCTATCAGGCGCTGGTCGCGGCCGAAACGTTGCATAAGGACGGCATCAGCGCCGAGGTCGTGCATGTGCCGACTATCAAACCGCTCGATGGCGTCACCATCCTGCAGTCCGTCCGCAAGACCGGCCTGGCCATAACCGTTGAAGAGGGCCAGATCATCGGCGGCCTCGGCGGTGCGGTGGCCGAATTACTGAGTGAAAACCACCCCACCAAGATGCTGCGCATCGGCATGAAGGACCGCTTCGGCGAATCCGGCGAGCCGAATGAGCTGCTGGAGCACTTCGGCCTCACCGCCAAACACATCGCTATGGCCGCGCACGACTTGCTCGGTAAGAAGTAACCCAGTGCCCAACTTAGGCTAACGCGACGTGTTTACTGCCAGGTCTTGTAGTCTTACGGGTGGGTAAGTTTCGGTCGGAGACAGCTGCTCATCTGCGCATGCAGGGTAACTGGGTGCCACGATAAAGGCGGTGCCTTGATCACGGAAAGACCGATCGATTCGTCCGGCCAGCGTGTAGTCGATTTTTCGTTTCAGTGATGTACCGTCGCATATGTCATGTATGTGTGTAATGCCTAATGGGCCGCTTGGTATTCCAGGGAAACGGAAGTTCAAATCGCGACCATCGTTTGAATATTTAAAACCTCGGGCATCATCGGATTCCACCGCTCTTTCCAGCAGCGCGACAGTGCGTGTATTCCCGTCCTCGATTTGCCTGTATTGGTTTTGCTTTAGAGCCGCCAAGGGGACGAGCGGCCCTTCGATATGGGTGCGCTGACTAAGATCAGGATTTTTGGATTGGCCGGAGCAGGCTACGGCACCTAAACCAAGAAGACATGCCAAGCCTAGATAACGAACCTTTTGAAACTCGGGAGAAAAGATTTTCATAGTTGCCAATGATACCATCTAGTTGTAATCAATGCAACATTCATACGATGTAAATGTAGTTGCATTTCCCAAGCATAAGCTCTTACAATACAGATAAATATAAGGTGGAGCCTACGGAATGTCACAATCACTCAAACGGATGCGGTATAACTGCGAACGGGCGCGCGACGCCATCCGGCGCTCACGCGAGGAACGCTTCGCCCTTGGTGCCTTCAACATCGACGACCAGGCGACGCTGATTGCCGTTTGCGAAGCTGCTAAAAAGACCAACTCACCCCTGATGGTCGAAGTCAGCGACGGTGAGGTCAAAGCGCTGGGTCTCGAAAACGTCCGCTGCATGGTCGACAACTACAAAGAGCAGTACGGGCTCGAGATGTACATCAATCTCGATCACTCGCCGTCGGTGGAAGCGGCCAAAGCCGGTATCGACGCTGGTTTCGAGTTCATCCACATCGACATCAGCCAGGCCCAGCACGACGCCAGTTGGGACGACATCGTCAACGCTACCAAAGAGGTCGTGAACTACGCTAAATTCACCGGCGCCCTGGTGGAAAGCGAGCCGCATTACTTCGGCGGCAGCTCCAACGTGCACGAGGAAAATATCGATTACGAAGAGGTCCGCAAGACATTCACCACCCCTGACGGCGCCCGCGCCTTCGTCGAGCAGACCGGCATCGACACCTTCGCCGCGGCCGTGGGCAACCTGCACGGTTCGTACCCGGTGCCGAAGCAGCTCGATCTCGACCTGTTGCGCCAGATACGCGAGGCCATTTCCTGCAACATTTCCCTGCACGGCGGTAGCGACACGCCGCTGCACTTTTTCCAGGAAGCCGCCCAGATCGGCGTCAGCAAGATCAACGTCAACAGCGACATGCGCCGCGCCTACCGCGACACGTTAGTTAAGGTGCTAAACGATAATCCGCACGAGTACGCCGTGGTCAAACTCATGCCCCAGGTCATCGCCGCCGTCCAAGCCGTGGTCGAAGAAAAACTCGGCAGCTATAACGCCGCCGGCAAAGCCCGCCCGTAGCAAAAAAGTTGTTGCCCGCCGCAGGTTTGTGCAATAATACGCCTAAAGCATAAGCAAAAAGGTGGGCCGTAAGACATGAGCCATTTGGACGTTCTGAGCGTAGGTGACATCGTCACGGACGCTTTTATCAAGTTGCTGGACGATGAGGCGGTCACCTACGAGAACGAAGACGGCAAGTGGATCGCCATGAAGTACGGCATGAAGGTGCCCTTCGACCACGCCGAAGTCCTGGAGGCGGTCGGCAACGCTGCCAACGCCAGCGTCAGTTTTTCGCGGCTCGGCCTCAAGAGCGGCCTGGTGGCCAACGTCGGCGGCGATCAGCACGGCCGCGACATGCTCGTGGCGCTGCACCACAACAAGGTCGACAGCCGCTTCGTCCACATCAACCCCGGCAAGGTCAGCAATTACCACTACGTCCTCTGGTATAAGGAGGAGCGCACCATCCTGATCAAGCACGAGGATTATGAGTACCACTGGCCGCACTTCCGTGAAGTCGACGTGCCGCAGTGGGTGTATTTCAGTTCCATCGGCAAGAACGCCCTCGAGTATCACGACCAGATGGCGGATTGGTTCGATGACCACCAGGATGTGAAGTTCGCTTTCCAACCGGGTACCTTCCAGATGGAGCTCGGCGCCAAGCGTCTGGCGCGCCTGTACAAGCAGTGCGAAGTACTGATTCTTAACCGCGAGGAGGCCGTGATCGTCGGTGGGGGTGATCACGAAAACGTTCATGACCTCTTCGATAAGCTGCACGAACTCGGCCCGACGCTGGTGGTGATTACCGACGGGCCGAACGGCGCCTACGCCAGCGGACCCGAAGGCCGCTTCTTCATGCCCATCTATCCCGATCCGGCGCCGCCGTTCGAGCGCACCGGCGCCGGTGATGCCTTCGCTTCGACGTTCGTGGCGGCGCTGATGAAGGGCGAGAACCTGGAAGGGGCGCTGAAATGGGCGCCGATCAACTCCATGAACGTCGTCCAGAAAGTCGGCGCCCAGAACGGGCTGCTCACGTACGAACAGCTCCAGCACCTCTTGAAGAAGGCGCCGGAGTGGTACCACCCGAAACATATGTAAACCCGCCCGGACCGCGACTCCGAGAAAAGACTTTTTCACAACGATTTTATCCAGCGTGACCGATTATACTTAAGCTTATGGATCACGGCAGGAAAGTGGTGTGTATCGGAGCGGCAGTGCAGGATGTCTTTCTGCGCGGCGACGTCTTTAAGCCGCATCGCGATGGCGGCAGGCTGATGGAAGAATTCGTGTTGGGCTCCAAACAGGACGTCGACGAAGTCGTCTTCAGCACCGGTGGCGGCGCCTCCAATGCGGCCGTTACCTTTGCGCGCGCCGGCTTCTTCAGCTGCTTCATGGGTCAGGTCGGCCACGATGCGGCCGGTAACGCCATCATGGACGAGCTCCATAAGGATGAGGTCGACACCTCGCTGACGCGCTACACGCACGACGGCACCGGCTACTCGGTCATCCTGCTGGCGCCCGGCGGCGAGCGTACCATCCTGACTTACCGTGGCGCCTCGGCCGTGCCGGAAATCCATGAAAGTTATTTCCATCACCTCTCGGCCGACTGGTTTTATCTTTCGACGCTGGACGGCGACTTCGAGGCGCTGGAAAAGATCCTGAACTACGCCCAGGAGCACAGTGTCAAGGTGGCCATGAACCCCGGCAAAGCCGAACTGGCCCATCCGGAGCGTCTCAAGGCTCTCCTGACCAAGGT
>Ga0163163_10002999_pt1 | contig 14284 bp, 9 predicted proteins | sample S65metaG_FD_119766 | JGI IMG/M metagenome (GOLD analysis project Ga0163163, IMG submission 119766) | Switchgrass rhizosphere microbial communities from Kellogg Biological Station, Michigan, USA - S6-5 metaG | ecosystem: Host-associated > Plants > Roots > Rhizosphere > Soil | place: USA: Michigan... | reverse complement strand
AACGCCGAAAGATATCGTCGCACAGCTTGCCGCCTGGTTCAGAGCAGCGATCAAAGCGCCGGAGGTCACTCCGAAGCTTCTCAAGCTCGGTCTTTATCCGGTTGGCACATGCCTCGACGATTTCGCCGCGCATATCCGGAGCAAATACGAAGAATACGGTCGCATTATCCACGACGCGGGCATCAGGGGCGAATAGTGTCGATGACTCCCCAATGTCCGCTCTTGAGGGCAAAGCGGACATGCGGGTTTGCGCTGGACATGTCTGCTTATGGCCCAAAGCCGACATGCCTTAACGCGCCGCACTTGCCCGCTTTGGGGTGGTAAAGCGGACAGACCTTTTGCGGCGCACATGTGCCCTTTGACCAAAGCGGACATAGAATAGACATTGGACCTCAGTCCATCTCGACCCCGAAATTAAGAACTCACACAGTCCACGGTCGAATTCCGCGGGCAAGTGCTGCGCGGAATTCCGGTCCTCATGCGCGAGCCAGCTGATCAAATTGCGGTGTCGATAGCCTGAACTCTGCTCGGTCCGTCATACGCAAACGATGCGAAAAGGGAGGTCGCTATGACCAAGGGTGGGCGCTTCTACATGGCCACCTTTGTGGCCTTGATTGGATTCATTGGGGTGGCCGGCAAAGGGAGTGCTGCGCAATGTGGCAGCACGGCCGCGGGCTTTGAGGCATGGAAGCACCAGTTCGCCGCCGAGGCGAAGGGAAGGGGCGTGAGCGCTACAGCGCTTGCAGCCTTGGGGGCGACAAGCTATGCGACCGCGACCATCGCAGCTGACCGCGGCCAAAGAAGTTTCAGCCTATCGCTCGATCAATTTCTAGCCAAACGCGGCGGCGCGGCCATTACTGCGCGCGGACGTGCGCTCAGGCAATCCCATGCAGCGCTGTTTGCATCCATCCAGCAACGCTATGGCGTTCCGCCGGGGCCGCTGCTCGCTATTTGGGGTATGGAGACGGCATTCGGAAGCCAGCGCGGGAATCAGAATACTCTGTCGGCCGTTGCTACACTCGCCTACGACTGTCGTCGGTCGGCCTATTTTACTGACCAACTTAACGCAGCCCTGACGTTGATCGATCGCGGCGTCCTCTCGGCAAGCACGCGAGGCTCGATGCATGGTGAAATCGGCCAGACACAGTTCATGCCTAAGAGTATCTTGAATTACGGCACTGGAAATCTCGACGTCGCGGCCAACGCGCTAAATTCAACGGCAAATTTCCTTAAGGCTCATGGCTGGCGCGCCGGCGCGGGCTATCAGCCAGGAGAAGCCAATTTCGTGGCGATCCAGGCATGGAACGCGGCTCCGGTTTATCAGCGCGCCATTGCGCTTATTGGCCGACAGATTGACGAAGGAGATGGCAAGTCCGCGGGGCGCTGAGTCCCGGTCGCGAAGTAGACATGCTAGGCCCCGGCTCGCGCGAGATCATCGTTCGCAGCACCGGCACCGGACAGTTGGCGTGCGTGCATCAAAACTGCCTGAGCCAATGGCAGACACGGGGGCCATCGCCATTCTGAGTATCTAATGGTAACGGGTTAAGCCTTTGCTTCTGTTCAGGGAATTTCTTTCGAGCTAATATTTGCGCCTTCGCCCGGTGTGTGTTTGCGTCCGACGCGATGAACGTGAGGGACGAGTATCGACTTAAGGCGGCCGAGTTTCGCGACAAAGCGGACTCGCAAAGAGACCCATTGTTTCGCTCGATGTTCGAGACCCTGGCGAGGACGTATTCGCGGCTTGCTCGGTACCATGAGCGGGATTACCGACCCAAACTGGCCTTCCGGCCATCCCCGCCAATTGCCGTCGTTGATCCTCCCAAGCGGAGGCGGCGGCGAGCTAAAAAAGCTGAAATTGAATCGGGCACGTAAAGTACACGAACCCGAGTGCGGCCAGCCAAACAGCCAGCAGCACAACGTAGCCTCAGTATAGCGCCCTAGCAGGGGTGATTTCGCGCTGCTGAGCGCCGACTAATCATGACAGGTTGACGCTTCGGTTTTGTTTAAAACCAGCGACGCGCCGTCACATTGGTCACACATGCGTTATCCCTAAGGAACACGCATGTTCTTTTGTATCCACCCCGTACTCTCGTCGCCTGTGACATCTGCTTGTGACAGTTTGCGCAGTCATCACATATCGTTTCCGAGTAACAGTAGTTCAAAAGACAGTGCGTCACGAGCTTACACGACCCACGACATAGGCACATGTGTATGACCGTACCCGAACCCGAACCCGAACCCTCTGGTTCGGCCGAGGCGTCGCCAGGAAAACCCAGCACGGCGGCGCCAAGCATGGCAGCAGCAACAAAAAATTTCATTCGCGATTTAATGCCACTAACGCTCATCGAAGCCTCCCCATTTTGAGGAAGCGCAGGTTACCACTTCGCAGGCAGAACACTTTAAGAACAGCTAGGTCCGGTAATTTTTTGCATAGAATTTTTTTGAGCACAGGCCCCGTGGACATTGATAAAAAGTATCCACCCGGGGGTCTTTCCGGTCCCCAGCGGTGTACTCCGGACCCAGTTGCCGGGAAACCTGAACCTAATCGCCACGCTCGATCACCGCTGCGATAGGCCGCGCTGACTCAGCGCCCGCCGCTGGTGCGATCTGCGATCCTCCTGGGGTATCGGTGGCAATCCCGGTGGCAAAGCACACGGCTGGGGGTGGCGAATGCCTGATGTTGCTGGCGTTACACCGAGGCAGTCACCAGTTACGCACACCGAACGTGCGTTAATAACACCACGAGTCAATAACATCGGCACAACGCCGGCATGGCCCGCCAGGGCGCGCGCCTGACCGTGAGCGATGGACTGTATAGCCTGGGAGGGGCAGGCAAGCCGGGGATCAATGTCATTCCGATCTATGACCTATGGGTGCGACTGGGAAAGGCGCAGTATCTCGATGTTCCAATGGCACACCAAGACATCGCTGATTATCTCGGCCTCACAATTGAAACTCTCAGTCGGAGTATTACCGACCTTGAGCGCTCGGGACTGATATCCCGAGTGGCATCGCAACGGCGACTGTTACTACAAAACCACTTTGGCCTTCGGCGTGTGGTGAATTGAGAAAATTGGCTGTGATTGGGGGACTGATCGTACGACGAGAACATTTGATCTAGATCAAACGAAACAGAGCAAACGTCGAACTTGAAAGTCGGCCAGCCGACATTAGACGGCTTCGCAAGTAATGGCATCATGTCGCTATTGGCCCTTAGCAGACATTGCTAGTTGCGCTGCAAGTGTCATTGACCCAAAGCGCACATGCATGAATTGGCAGAGGCGACAGACTAGCTGCCAGTGTAAGACTGGTGATGTTTGGAAATGAACCAATGTTGACCGCAGATCGACTACGCAAATTACTGACTTACAATCCCGGAACCGGCGTGTTTCGGTGGAAGGTGCATCGGAATAACAAGGTGAGCGAAGGCGATATTGCTGGCCATGAACATTATCGTACCAAGCGTCGAACAATCGCCGTTGATGGCCACCTCTATCAGGCGGGACGCCTTGCTTGGCTCTACATGAAAGGTACGTGGCCGAACCAACTAATCAGCTGCGTTAATGGTGATCCCTCCGACATTCTACGCACCACACCATTGCTGTGCCACCACGCGGATCACAGCCGGTACTTTCACAGCCGTCGATGTGATCGAAATATCGCTAAGGAAATGATCGCGTATGGCCGTTAAATATTGTTGTCAGGAAAAGCCATCTCACCGAGAAAAAAGCCCGAGAATGCCCAGCGGCTTTGGTTTCACCTAGAAACGATAGTTCACGCCGAATTTGACCGTTGAGATGGTCTGCTTGATGTCAATCCCCGGCACCACTTCGGGGACGCCAGCAATCGTGCCGGGGAATGCCAGATTGTGCGTGTCAAAGTTGTAAAAATTATACTCAACCTTTGCGGACCAGTTGTTCAAAAAGGCCCATTCGCTACCGCCGCCAACTGTCCAGCCCGGCCGCGTGACGCTGGTTTCGATGTGTTCGTTGAAGGCGGCTAAGTCTGCTGAGTATTTATCACCTGCCCATGCCACGCCGCCCTTGGCATAAAGCATCACGCGATCCCACGTAAAACCAAGGCGACCGGTAGCGCTGGCGATCCAATTTGTCTGGGCATGGGCCGTTCCGGTGACTGTCGTGGGGCCCGCCGGGCCCACAAACGAGAAAGATTGAGTCACATCGCCCTTGATGCCGGTTGCTTCGCCGTCGCCTTCGATGCCGATCACCCAATTGGAAGCGAATTGATAATTACAGCCGATCTGACCGCCGCCGAGAACTCCGTTGGTACTTCCGGTAACCGGACCGAGGGAAACACCCGCCAACTCCGCCACTCCGGTCGTCTCGCCGAGATTAGAAATTGAGACGGTCTCGCGTCCCCAGCCATAGCCGATGTTGCCGCCGATGTAGCACCCGGTCCAACTAAATGCGGGTGGCAATGGCATGTACAAAGGTGCCTTGCGCGGGAGATCCGCTGCCGACGCGATTTGAGTCAAGGCGATGGTGGAGACGGCGGCGATTGCCGCAACAGTCGAACAACGCATGGTGCACCCTAGGGCTATCCTCTAACTAACGGGTCGTCACAGCAACCGTGCGCTACTAATTCAGTTAATAGATAGTTGACGCTTGCGATGTCAGTGCACCGCACATGTCCGCTTTCGGGTGTAAAACGGACATGACTATTTGCAGCGCACACGTCCGCTTTTGACCCAAAGCGGACATCAGGCATGCCTTAACGACCCTCATGTGAACCGCTACGATGCCCCTGTCCAAAAAAGTCGCGGGGGCGGCAATGAAGCGGCGCGAGTTCATCAAACTTTTCGGCCCGGCGGCGATAGCATGGCCGCTCGCCGCGCGTGCGCAGCAGCAAGAGCAGATGCGGCGCATCGGTGCGCTGCTGCCTGCCACCGCGGACGATGCTGTATTTCAAGCTCGCCTTGCAGGAGTAGCGATCTTGGGCTGGGCCATCGGCCGCAACATGCGGATTGATGTCCGCTGGGCCTCGGCCGATGCAGGTGAAATCCGCCGGCACGCAGCAGAACTAGTTGCGCTCAAGCCGGACGTGATTCTCGCTACCGGCGACTCAACTATGCCGCCGTTGCTGCAGTCGACCCGTACCGTGCCGATCGTGTTTCCGACCGGCCTCGATCCGGTTGCAAACGGCTACGTCAGCAGCTTGTCGCGACCTGGCGGAAATGCCACCGGCTTCATGATTGCCGAATACACCATGGGCGGGAAATGGCTCGAGTTGCTCAAGGAGATCGCGCCAAGCGTCACCCGGGTGGCGGTTATTCGTGATGTGACCAACCCTTCCGGGATCGGTCAGTTCGGCGTCATCAATGCAATGGCACCCTCACTGAGAGTAGAGGTCATCCCGGTCAATATGGCCAACGCCGACGAGATCGAGCGTGACGTCGCGGCCTTTGCGCGCTCTCCGAATGGCGGTCTGATTGTTGGCGCGAGTGGGGCCTCGATACGTTATCGCGAGCTGATCATCACGCTCGCGGCTCGCCACAGGCTGCCCGCAGTATACTGGGCAAGTTTTTATGTCACCAGCGGCGGACTGATTTCTTACGGAGCCGATATCCTCGAGCAGTACCGCCGCGCGGCCGGTTACATCGACCGAATCCTGAAAGGTGAGAAGCCGGCTGATATGCCGGTTCAAGCGGCGACCAAGTTTGAGTTGGCAATCAACCTTAGGACCGCCAAGGCTCTTGGCCTTAGCGTGCCCCCAACGTTGCTCGCGCGCGCCGGCGAGGTGATCGAATAGCGTCTCATGTCCGCTTTTGGCCCTTAGCGGACATCCTATAGTGACGCGCTGAATGTGCTTTCGGGGGTAAAGCGGACATGGCCTTTTGCGGCGCATATGTCCGTTTCTGACCCAAAGCGGACATGTGTAACAGCATTCGCGAGCGCAGCCCGGGTCCAAATACATTAACCATACTCTGAACAATTGGCGACGTCGTTACTGCTCATCTCCACACCGCTCGTCGATTTTCATCATTTATTTCCATCGCCTCGTTATCGCCTTCGGGAAACGCGGGGAACGGGATTTTGCCCGCGCGGAAACAATTGATGAGACCGTTTCTCATTGGCGCTCTGTGTGCAGCCTTGATCGGTTGTTGCCCCTTGCCGCCGCAAGGGGTGGTGCAAACGTGCACCTCACAGGGTTGCTTCACCAGAACTGCAGCCACCACACCGATTGCACCAAAGCGATCACCATTCAGGCCCGAGCCTGCGATGAAGGCTAACAAGGTTGCGATAGCGACAAAACCAGCAGCTGCCAGGCCACCCAACGCGGCCGGGCCGGTGGAAGAACAACCAAATTCTCGGACCACCGTAGAATCCGAAATCCCGCCTGCTGCACCTTCGGCGCCACCCGATCCTGTTCCGAAAAGCGCACCGAGCACAATCGGGGCAAAGACCGAGGGCCCCGCAACTGGTCAGCCCTCAGAGACGCCAGATCCTGTTCTGAAAAAAGCCAAGATCACAGTTGCGGCGAAAATGGAAAACCCGGCATCTGCCGAATTCTTAGATATGAAACGGGACATGAGAGAAAATAAATTTGGTCAACCCTTGGAGGTCATCTGCGGCCACGTCAAAGGCAAAAAGAAGTCGGGTGAAACCACCGCCGAGACACCTTTTCTGTATCTCGTGAAAGAGGATGAGGCGTTTATCGTCGGTAATAATCCAGGTTCAATGGCAGCGATCGCGTATCGCGCCCACTGCACCAATCCGAATTCGCGCTGATAGAATCCATCAACAAAAGAGCTGTAGCGACATCTCTGAAATGTCCGCTTATGGCCCAAAGCGGACATCCCTAGCTGCACCGCACATGTCCGCTTTTGGGGGTAAAGCGGACATGGGAAAGCTGTACAGCACTCTCGGTAAATCCGAACAACGTGCCCCGCATCGATCATTCATATTGTGTGCTGAGTTTTTCGGGCAGCCGGCGGTCATCTCATCGAGCCAATCGACGATCTTGCCATCGCGGCCACGCTGACGAATAAGACGGGCTACGATATAGCGGCCAACACGCCCGCACTTGCCGCAGGCCAGGCACAATAGATCGAACTTGCCGATCAGATCGCTGAAGATGGTTGCGCCTTCGCGGGGCATTGCTCCCCTAAAATTTCTTGCAAGCTTGCAAGAAATTTTAGGGGAGCAATGCCCCGCGAAGGCGCAACCATCTTCAGCGATCTGATCGGCAAGTTCGATCTATTGTGCCTGGCCTGCGGCAAGTGCGGGCGTGTTGGCCGCTATATCGTAGCCCGTCTTATTCGTCAGCGTGGCCGCGATGGCAAGATCGTCGATTGGCTCGATGAGATGACCGCCGGCTGCCCGAAAAACTCAGCACACAATATGAATGATCGATGCGGGGCACGTTGTTCGGATTTACCGAGAGTGCTGTACAGCTTTCCCATGTCCGCTTTACCCCCAAAAGCGGACATGTGCGGTGCAGCTAGGGATGTCCGCTTTGGGCCATAAGCGGACATTTCAGAGATGTCGCTACAGCTCTTTTGTTGATGGATTCTATCAGCGCGAATTCGGATTGGTGCAGTGGGCGCGATACGCGATCGCTGCCATTGAACCTGGATTATTACCGACGATAAACGCCTCATCCTCTTTCACGAGATACAGAAAAGGTGTCTCGGCGGTGGTTTCACCCGACTTCTTTTTGCCTTTGACGTGGCCGCAGATGACCTCCAAGGGTTGACCAAATTTATTTTCTCTCATGTCCCGTTTCATATCTAAGAATTCGGCAGATGCCGGGTTTTCCATTTTCGCCGCAACTGTGATCTTGGCTTTTTTCAGAACAGGATCTGGCGTCTCTGAGGGCTGACCAGTTGCGGGGCCCTCGGTCTTTGCCCCGATTGTGCTCGGTGCGCTTTTCGGAACAGGATCGGGTGGCGCCGAAGGTGCAGCAGGCGGGATTTCGGATTCTACGGTGGTCCGAGAATTTGGTTGTTCTTCCACCGGCCCGGCCGCGTTGGGTGGCCTGGCAGCTGCTGGTTTTGTCGCTATCGCAACCTTGTTAGCCTTCATCGCAGGCTCGGGCCTGAATGGTGATCGCTTTGGTGCAATCGGTGTGGTGGCTGCAGTTCTGGTGAAGCAACCCTGTGAGGTGCACGTTTGCACCACCCCTTGCGGCGGCAAGGGGCAACAACCGATCAAGGCTGCACACAGAGCGCCAATGAGAAACGGTCTCATCAATTGTTTCCGCGCGGGCAAAATCCCGTTCCCCGCGTTTCCCGAAGGCGATAACGAGGCGATGGAAATAAATGATGAAAATCGACGAGCGGTGTGGAGATGAGCAGTAACGACGTCGCCAATTGTTCAGAGTATGGTTAATGTATTTGGACCCGGGCTGCGCTCGCGAATGCTGTTACACATGTCCGCTTTGGGTCAGAAACGGACATATGCGCCGCAAAAGGCCATGTCCGCTTTACCCCCGAAAGCACATTCAGCGCGTCACTATAGGATGTCCGCTAAGGGCCAAAAGCGGACATGAGACGCTATTCGATCACCTCGCCGGCGCGCGCGAGCAACGTTGGGGGCACGCTAAGGCCAAGAGCCTTGGCGGTCCTAAGGTTGATTGCCAACTCAAACTTGGTCGCCGCTTGAACCGGCATATCAGCCGGCTTCTCACCTTTCAGGATTCGGTCGATGTAACCGGCCGCGCGGCGGTACTGCTCGAGGATATCGGCTCCGTAAGAAATCAGTCCGCCGCTGGTGACATAAAAACTTGCCCAGTATACTGCGGGCAGCCTGTGGCGAGCCGCGAGCGTGATGATCAGCTCGCGATAACGTATCGAGGCCCCACTCGCGCCAACAATCAGACCGCCATTCGGAGAGCGCGCAAAGGCCGCGACGTCACGCTCGATCTCGTCGGCGTTGGCCATATTGACCGGGATGACCTCTACTCTCAGTGAGGGTGCCATTGCATTGATGACGCCGAACTGACCGATCCCGGAAGGGTTGGTCACATCACGAATAACCGCCACCCGGGTGACGCTTGGCGCGATCTCCTTGAGCAACTCGAGCCATTTCCCGCCCATGGTGTATTCGGCAATCATGAAGCCGGTGGCATTTCCGCCAGGTCGCGACAAGCTGCTGACGTAGCCGTTTGCAACCGGATCGAGGCCGGTCGGAAACACGATCGGCACGGTACGGGTCGACTGCAGCAACGGCGGCATAGTTGAGTCGCCGGTAGCGAGAATCACGTCCGGCTTGAGCGCAACTAGTTCTGCTGCGTGCCGGCGGATTTCACCTGCATCGGCCGAGGCCCAGCGGACATCAATCCGCATGTTGCGGCCGATGGCCCAGCCCAAGATCGCTACTCCTGCAAGGCGAGCTTGAAATACAGCATCGTCCGCGGTGGCAGGCAGCAGCGCACCGATGCGCCGCATCTGCTCTTGCTGCTGCGCACGCGCGGCGAGCGGCCATGCTATCGCCGCCGGGCCGAAAAGTTTGATGAACTCGCGCCGCTTCATTGCCGCCCCCGCGACTTTTTTGGACAGGGGCATCGTAGCGGTTCACATGAGGGTCGTTAAGGCATGCCTGATGTCCGCTTTGGGTCAAAAGCGGACGTGTGCGCTGCAAATAGTCATGTCCGTTTTACACCCGAAAGCGGACATGTGCGGTGCACTGACATCGCAAGCGTCAACTATCTATTAACTGAATTAGTAGCGCACGGTTGCTGTGACGACCCGTTAGTTAGAGGATAGCCCTAGGGTGCACCATGCGTTGTTCGACTGTTGCGGCAATCGCCGCCGTCTCCACCATCGCCTTGACTCAAATCGCGTCGGCAGCGGATCTCCCGCGCAAGGCACCTTTGTACATGCCATTGCCACCCGCATTTAGTTGGACCGGGTGCTACATCGGCGGCAACATCGGCTATGGCTGGGGACGCGAGACCGTCTCAATTTCTAATCTCGGCGAGACGACCGGAGTGGCGGAGTTGGCGGGTGTTTCCCTCGGTCCGGTTACCGGAAGTACCAACGGAGTTCTCGGCGGCGGTCAGATCGGCTGTAATTATCAATTCGCTTCCAATTGGGTGATCGGCATCGAAGGCGACGGCGAAGCAACCGGCATCAAGGGCGATGTGACTCAATCTTTCTCGTTTGTGGGCCCGGCGGGCCCCACGACAGTCACCGGAACGGCCCATGCCCAGACAAATTGGATCGCCAGCGCTACCGGTCGCCTTGGTTTTACGTGGGATCGCGTGATGCTTTATGCCAAGGGCGGCGTGGCATGGGCAGGTGATAAATACTCAGCAGACTTAGCCGCCTTCAACGAACACATCGAAACCAGCGTCACGCGGCCGGGCTGGACAGTTGGCGGCGGTAGCGAATGGGCCTTTTTGAACAACTGGTCCGCAAAGGTTGAGTATAATTTTTACAACTTTGACACGCACAATCTGGCATTCCCCGGCACGATTGCTGGCGTCCCCGAAGTGGTGCCGGGGATTGACATCAAGCAGACCATCTCAACGGTCAAATTCGGCGTGAACTATCGTTTCTAGGTGAAACCAAAGCCGCTGGGCATTCTCGGGCTTTTTTCTCGGTGAGATGGCTTTTCCTGACAACAATATTTAACGGCCATACGCGATCATTTCCTTAGCGATATTTCGATCACATCGACGGCTGTGAAAGTACCGGCTGTGATCCGCGTGGTGGCACAGCAATGGTGTGGTGCGTAGAATGTCGGAGGGATCACCATTAACGCAGCTGATTAGTTGGTTCGGCCACGTACCTTTCATGTAGAGCCAAGCAAGGCGTCCCGCCTGATAGAGGTGGCCATCAACGGCGATTGTTCGACGCTTGGTACGATAATGTTCATGGCCAGCAATATCGCCTTCGCTCACCTTGTTATTCCGATGCACCTTCCACCGAAACACGCCGGTTCCGGGATTGTAAGTCAGTAATTTGCGTAGTCGATCTGCGGTCAACATTGGTTCATTTCCAAACATCACCAGTCTTACACTGGCAGCTAGTCTGTCGCCTCTGCCAATTCATGCATGTGCGCTTTGGGTCAATGACACTTGCAGCGCAACTAGCAATGTCTGCTAAGGGCCAATAGCGACATGATGCCATTACTTGCGAAGCCGTCTAATGTCGGCTGGCCGACTTTCAAGTTCGACGTTTGCTCTGTTTCGTTTGATCTAGATCAAATGTTCTCGTCGTACGATCAGTCCCCCAATCACAGCCAATTTTCTCAATTCACCACACGCCGAAGGCCAAAGTGGTTTTGTAGTAACAGTCGCCGTTGCGATGCCACTCGGGATATCAGTCCCGAGCGCTCAAGGTCGGTAATACTCCGACTGAGAGTTTCAATTGTGAGGCCGAGATAATCAGCGATGTCTTGGTGTGCCATTGGAACATCGAGATACTGCGCCTTTCCCAGTCGCACCCATAGGTCATAGATCGGAATGACATTGATCCCCGGCTTGCCTGCCCCTCCCAGGCTATACAGTCCATCGCTCACGGTCAGGCGCGCGCCCTGGCGGGCCATGCCGGCGTTGTGCCGATGTTATTGACTCGTGGTGTTATTAACGCACGTTCGGTGTGCGTAACTGGTGACTGCCTCGGTGTAACGCCAGCAACATCAGGCATTCGCCACCCCCAGCCGTGTGCTTTGCCACCGGGATTGCCACCGATACCCCAGGAGGATCGCAGATCGCACCAGCGGCGGGCGCTGAGTCAGCGCGGCCTATCGCAGCGGTGATCGAGCGTGGCGATTAGGTTCAGGTTTCCCGGCAACTGGGTCCGGAGTACACCGCTGGGGACCGGAAAGACCCCCGGGTGGATACTTTTTATCAATGTCCACGGGGCCTGTGCTCAAAAAAATTCTATGCAAAAAATTACCGGACCTAGCTGTTCTTAAAGTGTTCTGCCTGCGAAGTGGTAACCTGCGCTTCCTCAAAATGGGGAGGCTTCGATGAGCGTTAGTGGCATTAAATCGCGAATGAAATTTTTTGTTGCTGCTGCCATGCTTGGCGCCGCCGTGCTGGGTTTTCCTGGCGACGCCTCGGCCGAACCAGAGGGTTCGGGTTCGGGTTCGGGTACGGTCATACACATGTGCCTATGTCGTGGGTCGTGTAAGCTCGTGACGCACTGTCTTTTGAACTACTGTTACTCGGAAACGATATGTGATGACTGCGCAAACTGTCACAAGCAGATGTCACAGGCGACGAGAGTACGGGGTGGATACAAAAGAACATGCGTGTTCCTTAGGGATAACGCATGTGTGACCAATGTGACGGCGCGTCGCTGGTTTTAAACAAAACCGAAGCGTCAACCTGTCATGATTAGTCGGCGCTCAGCAGCGCGAAATCACCCCTGCTAGGGCGCTATACTGAGGCTACGTTGTGCTGCTGGCTGTTTGGCTGGCCGCACTCGGGTTCGTGTACTTTACGTGCCCGATTCAATTTCAGCTTTTTTAGCTCGCCGCCGCCTCCGCTTGGGAGGATCAACGACGGCAATTGGCGGGGATGGCCGGAAGGCCAGTTTGGGTCGGTAATCCCGCTCATGGTACCGAGCAAGCCGCGAATACGTCCTCGCCAGGGTCTCGAACATCGAGCGAAACAATGGGTCTCTTTGCGAGTCCGCTTTGTCGCGAAACTCGGCCGCCTTAAGTCGATACTCGTCCCTCACGTTCATCGCGTCGGACGCAAACACACACCGGGCGAAGGCGCAAATATTAGCTCGAAAGAAATTCCCTGAACAGAAGCAAAGGCTTAACCCGTTACCATTAGATACTCAGAATGGCGATGGCCCCCGTGTCTGCCATTGGCTCAGGCAGTTTTGATGCACGCACGCCAACTGTCCGGTGCCGGTGCTGCGAACGATGATCTCGCGCGAGCCGGGGCCTAGCATGTCTACTTCGCGACCGGGACTCAGCGCCCCGCGGACTTGCCATCTCCTTCGTCAATCTGTCGGCCAATAAGCGCAATGGCGCGCTGATAAACCGGAGCCGCGTTCCATGCCTGGATCGCCACGAAATTGGCTTCTCCTGGCTGATAGCCCGCGCCGGCGCGCCAGCCATGAGCCTTAAGGAAATTTGCCGTTGAATTTAGCGCGTTGGCCGCGACGTCGAGATTTCCAGTGCCGTAATTCAAGATACTCTTAGGCATGAACTGTGTCTGGCCGATTTCACCATGCATCGAGCCTCGCGTGCTTGCCGAGAGGACGCCGCGATCGATCAACGTCAGGGCTGCGTTAAGTTGGTCAGTAAAATAGGCCGACCGACGACAGTCGTAGGCGAGTGTAGCAACGGCCGACAGAGTATTCTGATTCCCGCGCTGGCTTCCGAATGCCGTCTCCATACCCCAAATAGCGAGCAGCGGCCCCGGCGGAACGCCATAGCGTTGCTGGATGGATGCAAACAGCGCTGCATGGGATTGCCTGAGCGCACGTCCGCGCGCAGTAATGGCCGCGCCGCCGCGTTTGGCTAGAAATTGATCGAGCGATAGGCTGAAACTTCTTTGGCCGCGGTCAGCTGCGATGGTCGCGGTCGCATAGCTTGTCGCCCCCAAGGCTGCAAGCGCTGTAGCGCTCACGCCCCTTCCCTTCGCCTCGGCGGCGAACTGGTGCTTCCATGCCTCAAAGCCCGCGGCCGTGCTGCCACATTGCGCAGCACTCCCTTTGCCGGCCACCCCAATGAATCCAATCAAGGCCACAAAGGTGGCCATGTAGAAGCGCCCACCCTTGGTCATAGCGACCTCCCTTTTCGCATCGTTTGCGTATGACGGACCGAGCAGAGTTCAGGCTATCGACACCGCAATTTGATCAGCTGGCTCGCGCATGAGGACCGGAATTCCGCGCAGCACTTGCCCGCGGAATTCGACCGTGGACTGTGTGAGTTCTTAATTTCGGGGTCGAGATGGACTGAGGTCCAATGTCTATTCTATGTCCGCTTTGGTCAAAGGGCACATGTGCGCCGCAAAAGGTCTGTCCGCTTTACCACCCCAAAGCGGGCAAGTGCGGCGCGTTAAGGCATGTCGGCTTTGGGCCATAAGCAGACATGTCCAGCGCAAACCCGCATGTCCGCTTTGCCCTCAAGAGCGGACATTGGGGAGTCATCGACACTATTCGCCCCTGATGCCCGCGTCGTGGATAATGCGACCGTATTCTTCGTATTTGCTCCGGATATGCGCGGCGAAATCGTCGAGGCATGTGCCAACCGGATAAAGACCGAGCTTGAGAAGCTTCGGAGTGACCTCCGGCGCTTTGATCGCTGCTCTGAACCAGGCGGCAAGCTGTGCGACGATATCTTTCGGCGTT
>Ga0163163_10002997_pt1 | contig 14285 bp, 7 predicted proteins | sample S65metaG_FD_119766 | JGI IMG/M metagenome (GOLD analysis project Ga0163163, IMG submission 119766) | Switchgrass rhizosphere microbial communities from Kellogg Biological Station, Michigan, USA - S6-5 metaG | ecosystem: Host-associated > Plants > Roots > Rhizosphere > Soil | place: USA: Michigan... | reverse complement strand
CGAACGAAGTTCAAAAACGTTATGCAGATTGTTCTATCTAAACCAAATAACAAATCGCCGGACGTTCGTTATGTCGCGGCGCCCCACCCTCATAGTGGTGTGCATTTCCCCTATAACAAGACGTACTAGCTACCCAATTCCCTAACTGCTTCCATAAGAATGTGAAAATGAATTCGCAGCCGGGTTCAGTAAAGCCCACTCCTACAATTTTCTGTATGGAGCTAAAAGACAGCGGGTTGAACAACACACACGAACTGTCGGTTCGAGGTGGCCAGATCGAGGCGCGCCTCAGATATATGGCGCTGATCCCTCGCCCGAATCTTGGCAATGTTGATGGATGTGCCCTAGAAATCAACGTTCGCTGATCGATGCTTTTGCCGCGCAAACGATGCGCACACTAATTTCGAAGGGATAGTAAGACTTTCGCGCTTTCAGCCCGCGACTCCGCACCCATTGAGGAAAGGCTCAACCGCTAGTACGCAAAACCATCCGGCTGGCTCAAGGCGCCCACGCGCACATAGTTGTCGATGAATTCGCGCCCCGCAGTCAGTGCTTTGCGGTTCGTATCCATCATCTCCACTTTTTTCACTTTGTCGCGCAGCACGTTCACCGCTGTGTCGGCGAACAGGTATTCGGTCTCTTCGAGCAACGCGCCCATTAGAACGATGTTGGTCGCCTTCGTAGAACCCAATTTGTCTGCCATCTCCGATGCCGGAATGCAGATCACACGCGCTTGCGGCAGTACGAAGTCTGCGGGCAACCGCTCCTGGTTATAAAGGATCAATCCGCCCGCGGCGACTTGCGGCGCAAATTTGCGCAATGAAATCTCATTCATCGCAATCAACACATCGGGATGCGAAATCAATGGCGATCCGATTCTTTCCTTCGACAGGCACACGTGGCAATGCGCGCTGCCCGAGCGCATTTCCGGACCATATGACGGCAGCCAGCTGACTTCTAGTCCCTCGCGCATGCCCATCTCGGTGAGCAATTGTCCGAGGAGGATTACCCCCTGCCCGCCAAATCCCGCGACTTTAATCGAAAACTCTTTGAAGTGGTGCGCATGTTTCGTTGCCGATGCGCTCCCCTCCTTTGCCGTGATCTCCAGCACTTCCTCCACCGGACAGATCGGAGGCGCGTTAGCGGCAACCGGTTCAACTTTCTTGTCTCGGAACACATTCAGTGGGAACGCTGGCACCATCGTTTCCGCAACCCACTTCCGCGCAACCACAGGGTCCTTCGCCCAGATTGTCGGGCACGGCGACAGAATCTCCACAAAGGAGAAGCCGACACCATCACGCTGGATCTCAAGCGCCTTACGTACCGCCCGGCGCGCTTTCATGATGTTCTTGTTGTCGCTCAGAGCAACGCGCTCCACGTAGACTGGCGCTTCGAGCGTCGCAATCAACTCGGCCATGTGCAGTGGGAATCCCTCGTTGCCCGGACGCCGCCCCCACGGTGATGTAGTGCTCTTCTGCCCCACCAGCGTAGTCGGAGCCATTTGACCGCCCGTCATGCCATAGATCGCATTGTTCACAAAGAAGACGGTGATCTTCTCGCCCCGGTTCGCCGCATGAATAATTTCGGCGGTGCCGATCGCGGCCAGGTCGCCGTCGCCCTGGTAGGAGATCACGATCTTGTCCGGACACGTTCTCTTAACCCCTGTCGCCCCGGCCGGAGCGCGCCCGTGCGCCACCTGCACATTCCCCGTATCAAAGTAGTAGTAAGCAAAAACCGAGCAGCCCACCGGGCTCACGAAAATGGTCTTGTCCTGCAGCCCAAGCTCCTCAATGGCTTCCGCGATCAACTTGTGAGCGACTCCATGTCCGCACCCGGGACAGTAGTGCGTCTGCCCCTGCAAGTCGTTTTTCCTCTCGTACTTGTCATAAAAAACTTCCGACTTGGAATGAATGCACTCGTATCCTTCGAGCAGGAGTTCCGCTTCTTGGACATCAGATTTCAGCTCGGCTGCCATTGTGTTTATCTCCATCCCGCCAATACGATTCGGATCCCGCTCACACTGCAGCTGCAAGTCGAGCGATTACCTCGCCACGCACCTCTTCAACCGATGGCACGTTGCCGCCCACGCGTCCGTAAAAATCCACCGGCACTTTCCCGTTCAGCGCCAGGCGAACGTCTTCGACCATCTGGCCATTGCTCAGTTCCACCACCAGGACTTTCTGCGCTTTCGCAGCCGCTTGTTGCAGCGCGCGTTTCGGGAAGGGCCAAGCCGTGATCGGGCGGAACAGCCCCACCTTCAAACCCTCGCGCCGGCACTCCTCCACCGCCGACCGCAGCACTCGGGATGCGATCCCATATCCGACCAGCAGAATCTCCGCGTCTTCGGTCTCGTATAGTTCGTGCCTCGCCTCCAGTTGCTCTGCAAGTTTGTACTTCGCTTCCAGTTTCCGCTGGTGCGCTTCCAGATCATCCGGTTCCAGGTAAATCGAACTGATCAGATTCTTCCGCGTCTCCGCAGTTCCCTTCACCGCCCACGGTTTTTCCGGCACTTCGAATTCTTCGTATTTGAGTTCGAGCGGCTCCATCATCTGACCAATAAACCCATCCGCCATCACCACCACCGGGTTTCGGTACTGGTCCGCAAGATCAAACGCCAGCCGCGTCAGGTCCGCCATCTCCTGCACGGAAGCCGGAGCAAGCACGAAATTTCGATAATTGCCGTGCCCGCCGCCCTTCACCAGACAAAAGTAGTCGCTCTGTTCGGGCGCGATGTTCCCGAGCCCCGGTCCAGCGCGCACCACGTCTACGATCACGCACGGCAGCTCGGATCCCGCCAGGTACGAGATGCCTTCTTGCATCAGGCTTAAGCCGGGCCCCGACGACCCAGTCATCACCCGCGCTCCGGCGGCCGCGGCGCCATACACCATGTTGATAGCAGCCACTTCGCTCTCTGCCTGCAAAAACGTCCCGCCCACTTGCGGCATGTACAGCGCCGCGGCTTCAGCGATCTCGCTCGCGGGGGTGATCGGATACCCGTAATAGGAACGGCAGCCCGCCAGAATTGCCGCCTTCACAATTGCAACGTTGCCCTTACAAAGCTGCCGCATGCTCCCCTCCAGATACCGCTTTCACTTTGGTTGGAGCTGCCAATCGGTACACTTCCAATGCGCCCGGCTCTGGACAGCAATAGAAGCAGATGCCGCATCCCGTGCATTCCGAACCCTTGTACTGTGCTGGATGCACGCCGTAAGCGTTCAGTTCCGGCAGCAATTCCAGGCATTTTGGCGGACAGGATTCCACGCACAATCCGCATCCCTTGCACTCTTCCTTGTTGACCAGGACTTTTCCCCGCGCTTGGCCTGCCATTTTCACCTCATCGGAACAACCTGCGCCGCTGGGCGCTGCAGCCACTTCGTCTTCTCGCAATACTCGTAAAGTTCATCCCGAAATTTCGGGTGCGACACATCAATCAATGCCTTGGCCCGCTCTCGGATCGACTTACCATGCAAATACGCCACGCCGAACTCCGTCACGACATAACGCACCAGCCCGCGTGATGTCACAACTCCCGCTCCCGGACTGAGCATCGGAACGATTCTCGAAATCGTCCCGCTCTTCGCCGTCGATGAAATCGCGATGATCGGTTTGCCGCCCTTCGCATGCGAAGCGCCTCGCAGAAAGTCCACCTGCCCGCCGATCCCGCTGTAAAACTGGTTTCCGATCGAATCCGAACAGACTTGCCCGGTCAGGTCGATCTGCAGCGCCGAGTTGATCGCAACCATGTTGTCATTGCGAGCGATCAGCAGCGGATCGTTGGTGTACGACGTCGGGTGAAACTCGAAAATCGGATTATTGTCGACAAAATCGAAAATCTTCTTCGAACCGATGATGAAGCCTACAATCACTTTGCGCGGCTTGAAGTTCTTGCGCGCCCCGTTGATCACGCCCGCTTCGATCAGCGGAATCGCGCCATCAGACACAAGTTCGCTATGCACTCCCAGGTCTTTGCGGTCCATCAAGAACGGCAACACCGCATCGGGAATACCGCCAATCCCAGTCTGCAACACCGCGCCGTCTTCGATCAGCCCAGCCACGTTCCTCGCGATCGCCGTATGCAGTTCCGTGATCTCGGCTTTCTTCGTCGTGCACAGCGGGCGCGAAGACTCGACCACAGCATCGATCTTGCTGACGTGAATAAAGCTATCGCCGTACGTACGTGGCATCTGATCGTTAATTTGTGCGACCACGTAGCGCGCGCATTGCGCAGCCGTGAGCGACGTATCTACGCCCACGCCAAAGCTGCAGAAACCGTGGGCGTCTGGCGGGGACAATTGCAGCAAAGCGACGTCCAGCGGCATCGCCCCGCTGGTGAATAATTGTTCGATCTCGCTCAGATAAATCGGCGTGTAATCGGCCCGTCCATCGTTGATCGCGTCCCGCACGTTTCCACCGATGAACACCGCATTGTGCCGGAAATGCCCTTCCATTTCCGGCGCCACATAGGGCGCCGTCCCCATTGTCATCATGTGGACGATTTCGACATCTTCCACATCCGGCCCGCGCTCCATCAGCGCTTCGACCAGCGTTTCCGGTTCCGCACAACCCGGCTGGATATATACCCGCATGCCCGACTGCACCGAGCGCAACGCTTCCTGCGGAGTGCGCAGTTTCTTCTTGTATTCAATTTCCCACGACATTGCTTGCTTTCTCCTGTCTGACATTCCCGCTTTTCGCCTGCTCGTATCCGATCGTTGCGTAATAAATCGCCCGCTCAAAAAACTGCTCCAGCATTTGCAACAGTTCCAGCTCCCCAAAAATCTCCACCAGGCGGTCGAGTACCGCCTCCCTCTTCAAAAAATCCCACAGGTTTTCTTTTGTCTGGATAATCGTCCACACGACCTGGCTCAGCGGGACCCCCTGCTGGGCCCGCCGCTCGCCGATCTCTACATACCGCTGTTCGATATCGAACTCGGTTTTACCCAACAGCCAGTCCCCGAGATGGCGGTAGATTTCGTAAACCCGCGTTTTCAATTCCTCGCTAGGAACTTTTTGATAGTCGCGGAGAATTTCTGAACCTTGCACCCGCTCCAGCAGCGTGCCTGCCAGCCGATCGGAATGGGTCTCGATCAGACGGACGAGTCGGTAGGCCAGCATCATGCCCCTTTCCTCCACCTCCGAGTTTCGCCCCGCGCCCAACTTTCCAGCCGTGACCCTAAACACGCCCGCATGTGATGGCAATCACACTCTTTCCCATTCTGCACCAATCACTTACAAGAAGTGCACCACTCCGCGCCCTCGCCGACTTGAGGTACAATTCTCCCTCGCGATTTCCCCTTCTTCAGGAAACCAGTTCATGATCGAACGACTTACTAGCCCCGGCGGAAATGGCCTTGGGTTCAAGGCCAGCGGAGCCCTAACCGCAGATGACGTCAAGACCGCTGAAACTCAAATCGAGTTCGCGATCCGCAACAGTCACAAGAAGCCGATCGGTATCCTGCTCGATCTGACCGCGTTACAGGATGTTGAATGGAAAGCGCGCTGGGAGGAATTTCGTTTTCTGAAGAAATTTGGAGGGCCGATCGCCCGTGTCGCTGTGATCGGCGCGCGCACCTGGGAGGCGCTCATGGGCGATCTGGCCGGAGCCACCGTTCTGATGCAGGCGGATATTCGCTATTTCCAACCGTCGGAAATCATTCACGCATGGCACTGGGTCCACACCGCGAAGTTCGCGGACGAAGTGCCCGTGCGTCAACTCGTCCCTCCGGGTCACCTAATGAGCGGCTACAATCCGGAATACGCAGACATCTAGCGTTCGGAGTGTGGCCTTCGCATACTATTGGCAGCCAACCACATAGAGCCTGTGTGTTACCGCTAACTGCCATTGCTTCTTCACTTCGTACAAGCGGGATGTCCGCAATCACAGGCTAGTTCAACCTCGGACGAGCCTGCATCCTCACAAAGCTGACTGCAATACTTCTTTCCATCCGACGGCACACACAGGCAAGGGACATGAGCGCACTTCTTGATTTCGTCTGGCACTAGAGCCTCCTTCCTTTCGCCACGCTTTGATGCGGAAACCAGATCGATGGGTTAGGTCTAAAAGCCATTTTTGATGATCACGGACATATGAAACGATGGTCGACAACCGCTCCCTAGTGTCGGACATCTGACATCAGCCCGCGGATCGGAAGCCGGCCGCGGAACTTCGCAGGTTTGCGTCAGCATTGGAGGTAGGGGGGCAGCGGAGAATAACCCAGTCCCCGATTTCGAAGCGAGTGGCGCAATTTCATCTATGCCCTTCAAGAGCAAAGCTCAAAGGCGCAAATTCGCGCAGCTTCTCGTCGACGGAAAGATCTCGGAAGAGACCTATGAGGAGTGGAACCGTTCCACCGGAGCCAAAGAACTTCCCGAAAGAATAGTCCGAAAGGCAGCCCCTAAAAAGGCGAAGCGAAGACGTACAAGAGCGAAAGCCCCGAAGAAGCGACACTAGCCGGAACCGGTGCTCTCGAAAGCGTCCCTTCGAAAAAGTGCAGTAGGGCCGATGTGATCCAAGTAATTTCTGCCAAATCTTGCCTCTGGTCCTGCGCGTAACGTAGGTGGCGAAAGCCGCTTCCATCAAGGGTTTTCCCGCTTGACGGAGCACCAATTCTGGAGCATGATGCGACGCATCGCCTGAGGCAGACTTGCCCGGGCCCTACTGTGAGATTCACGCAGGTACGAATCAGATCGTGAGTGGGGGGATTCCTCCTCTACCTTGCGGATCAAAGATTCTCACGGATGTTTCCGTTCGGGAAACATTGCAACTTACGAGAGGTGTATCAATGAGCACGAACCTTCGCGCAATTCTCTGGACTGTAACCATGGCCTATTTCGGGTTTCTGTGGGCAGGCCGAGGCATCCCTGCATTTAATAGTCTTACGATTTCTGGCGCCTTGATGGGAGCGGTTATCGGCGCTCTTCTAGCGTTCATGTTTGCACGGAGGGCGAGGCGCAAGAAGAGCTTAAGCCCTTCATGGGGCAAATTTTCCAAGACGTAGCTGGTGAGAGATCACCATTGCAGGACGATAGGTTCCCATACGTCGCGTGACCTTGGAACGGGCACGTCCCCGCCGGGACGTTCGTCCTTTCCGTCCAACCCACATTAAGGTTGCTTCGCGACTAACTTGATGCCCTCTCTGGAAAGTGAGGGCGCTGGGATTGCCGCGTACGGTAAACACCGTAGGTCGAAAACCTCAAACCTCGTAGGATAATCCTCCCTTGCTGCGCCGGTTTTTCGATGCCGGATTGTAGACTGCCGTCCGCAACATCCAAGATCAAAGTTGTTCATGAGTGGAGATTCGTTCATGGACTTGGTTCGTATTCTCGCAGTTGATGATCAAGAAGCTGTGAGACGCGGTATTCGAACGCTACTATCGCACAACTCCGACTGGCTCATCTGTGGCGAGGCCGCAGACGGTATGCAGGCCGTGGAAAGCGCGAAAGCATTGCATCCCGACCTGGTAATCATGGATGTCTCGATGCCCCGAATGAGTGGGCTGGAGGCAACATCAGTCATACGGCGGGAATTGCCAGCAGCAAAGATAATTATTGTCAGCCAGAATGACCCACGAGTCGTGCGTCAACAAGCAACGGCCGTTGGAGCGCACGGCCACGTTGCCAAGGCAGACCTTTCGCGCGAACTGGTGCCCACAATAAAAAGAGTCTTAGGTTCAGATGGAGAGAAAGTCTTCGCTGACTCTGCGTCAATTCAGGAATCTTCGTCAAACGGCAACTTGAGGCTGGCTGAGCTTATTGCTCAAAAGAACTGGGCCGAAACGCCGATCGGGCCAGTCGAAAACTGGTCCCCTACTCTGCGAACTCTCACGAACTTCTTGCTGGCGAATCGTTTCCCGTTGCTTTTGTGGTGGGGTTCCGAATACACGCAACTGTACAACGATGCATACGCTCCTATTTTGGGAGTAAAGCATCCCGACCAGGCCTTGGGGCGGCCGTTGAGGGAATGCTGGAGCGAGATCTGGCACGTTTTGAAGCCACTTGTCGACACACCCTTCCACGGTGGCCCTGCAACTTGGCTGGAAGACATCGAACTGGAAATTAACCGTTTTGGGAGCATTGAAGAGACTCATTTCACGGTGGCATACAGCCCCGTGCCGGATGAAACTGCACCCAGCGGAATCGGCGGAGTTCTGGCGACCGTCCACGAAATTACCGAAAAGATCGTGGGCGAAAGGCGGGTCGCAATTTTGCGGGATCTGGGAGCGGGAGCAGGCGAAGCAAAGAGCGCCGAACAGGCGTGCTCTATCGCGGTCGATGTTCTAAGTAGCTACCCGAAGGATTGCCCTTTCGCCCTGCTGTACTTGAACGATGCGGACGAACACACCAGCCGCTTGGTAAGTTGTTCGCGCGTGGCGGAGGGTGGACCGGGTGCGCCTTCCGTAATAGCGCTGGAACCAGAGGACCCGTCATCTGACTCAGTTTGGCCATTGGCTCAAGTCAATCGCACGCTGGGCACAGTGATCGCAACTGGATTGAATGACCGTTTTCAGGGAGATGTGCCACGCGGTGTTTGGTCAAGGCCCCCAAATCAAGCAGCAGTGGTTCCAATCCGTTCGAGCCAAGCGAACCATCTGGCAGGATTTCTCGTCGTGGGCATTAGTGCCGGACTGAGGTGTGACGACGCGTACCTCAGCTTCCTTGACTTGGCAGCGCGTCAGATTGCGACATCTCTAGCGAACGCGCGCGCGTACGAGGAGGAGCGCAAGCGGGCTGAGGCGTTGGCCGAAATTGATCGCGCAAAGACTGCATTTTTCAGCAACGTGAGTCACGAGTTTCGTACACCGCTCACCTTGATGCTGGGGCCTTTACACGATCTTCTGGCGCGGAGCCAAACTCATCTTTCCCCCACTGCGAAAGACCAACTTGAGCTGGTAAATCGGAATGGAACTCGGTTGCTCAGGCTGGTTAATACGCTGCTGGATTTTTCACGAATCGAAGCGGGGCGCGTGGAAGCGGTCTATCAAGCAACAGACTTAGCAGCTTTCACGGCGGAACTGGCAAGCGTATTTCGCTCTGCTACTGATCGCGCAGGCCTTCGTCTGCTGGTCGATTGTCCTGATCTCGGTGAACCTGTTTATATCGACCGGGACATGTGGGAAAAAGTCGTCCTGAATTTACTTTCGAACGCGTTCAAATTTACGTTTGAGGGTGAAATAGAGGTCAAAGTTAAGCGAGCAGGCGATGCTGCGGAATTGCAGATTCGTGATACAGGCGCCGGTATAGCTCCCGAATCTATCCCGAAACTCTTTGAACGATTTCATCGAGTCGCTAACGTGCGCAGTCGCACGCATGAGGGCAGCGGCATTGGTTTGGCTTTGGTGCAAGAGTTGGTCAAACTTCATGGCGGTTTTATCCATGTTGAGAGCACGGTTGGACGCGGAAGCACATTTTTCGTACGAGTTCCGTTCGGACAGGAACATCTGACAGCAGGAAAGGTCGGAGCGTCCCGGAGCCTTTCGGCCACTGGAATTGGAGCAACTCCATTCGTTGAAGAGGCTCTGAGATGGTTGCCCAACACATCTCCCGAGAAGGGGGATTTGTTTGAGTCTGGGGAGCTGTTGCCCGTTCCAGGTCCTCCTACGGAATCCGCCGACCGTCCCAGAATACTCGTGGCGGATGGCAACGCCGACATGCGCCAATATCTTGCTCGCTTGTTGGCGGAGCAGTATGAAGTGGAGATGGTAGCTGATGGGCAAAGTGCTATCAGCGCAGCGCTCCAACGACCACCACATCTGATTCTCAGCGACGTGATGATGCCTGTCGTGGATGGATTTGAATTGTTAAAGGCGGTAAGGGCTGATGAGAGAACGCGAAGAATCCCGGTCGTGATGCTTTCAGCGCGCGCAGGCGAAGAGTCTCGAGTGGAAGGCTTAGAGGCGGGAGCGGATGATTATTTGATCAAACCATTTTCAGCCCGCGAGTTGCTAGCTCGCGTCAGCGCCCGTCTAGAGATTGCGCGTCTCCAGCGCGAGAATGAGCAGCGAGTCACCGCCGATCTATTGGCGATGAGTCGGCTGCTGGACCTTGGCAATCTCTGCTTTCGGGCAAGAGATGACGTCGACACATGTCTCCCTGAGATGGTAGCGGCAGCTATCGAGCTTACAGGAGCGGACAAAGGTATTTTGGAATTACTTGATCCGGATTCCGGAGCTCTGACGGTTCGTGCGCAAAGCGGATTTGACGAGACATTCCCAGACCTCTTTTCAGTGGTTCGTGATGATATTGGCGCGTCGACAAAGGCAGTGCCGTCGCGCCAGCGCTTGGATGTAGAAGACATAGCGGAAAGCGACTTCTTTGGGCAACCCTCACTGGACATACTGCGGCGAGCGCGAATTCGCGCCCTACAATGCACGCCACTTGTCAGCAGCACCGGAAACAATCTTGGAATGATTTCAACGCATTTTTCTCGACCTCATAGGCTGAGTGAGCGGGAATTGCGACTCATGGAGTTGTTGGCCCGTCAGGTCGCGGATTATTTTGAACTGAAAGGAGCGGAAGACTGCCTTCGTCAAAGCGAAGAGCGATTTCGCGCATTCGTAACCGCCAGTTCGGACGTCATCTATCGCATGGGTCCCGATTGGAAGGAAATGAGACAGCTTCAGGGACGTGACTTCATCGCGGACACAGAGAAGCCGAGTCAGACCTGGCTTGAGAAATACATACACGACGACGACCGTAAGCCAGTGATGACGGCAATTGAGAAAGCAATTCGCACGAGGTCCACCTTCGAACTGGAACATCGAGTTGTTCGCAAGGATGGAACATTGGGCTGGACCTTTTCACGCGCTATTCCGCTGTTCGATTCAAATGGAGAGGTCGCCGAGTGGTTTGGCACGGCGACCGATGTGACTGAGCGTCGTAAGGCAGAAGAGGCCCTTCGCGAGCTAGCGGATACTCTTGAAAACCAAGTTCGCGCTCGAACGGAGGACCTGGAAGAGCAAACGGTAGAGTTGGTGAAACAATCGGAATACATTCGAAATCTTTCGGCGCGGATGGTAAAGATTCAGGACGAAGAACGACGGCGTATCGCCCGTGAACTTCATGACAGTGCGGGTCAAACCCTGACGGCTCTTGGTTTGAATCTTGCCGAACTAATTGAGAGAGCAGGGAAAATCGCTCCGGAGTTGGCGACCGAAGGGAGAGAGATCGAAGCGACGGTTCAGCAACTGCATCGAGAGATACGTACCACGTCGTATTTGCTGCATCCTCCCCTTTTGGATGAAGCTGGACTAAAGTCTGCTCTCAGTTGGTACCTGCAGGGCATCGCGGAGCGCAGCGGCATTGCGATTGATCTCAACATCTCTGACGATTTTGGGAGGCTTCCCGCGGATCTGGAACTCGCAATTTTCCGAGTCGTGCAGGAATGTCTCACCAACATCCATCGGCACTCAGACAGTAAAACTGCCGTTGTCCGCGTTGCTCGCGATCGCGAGACTGTTTCCGTTGAGGTGCGTGACACAGGCAAAGGCATATCGTGCACACGGTTGGCGGAAATACGGTCGCGAGGGTCCGGCGTGGGTATCGCTGGAATTCGCGAGCGTTTGCATCAGTTCGGTGGAGAAATGGACATCGAATCGGCAGATCCAGGGACACGAGTTGTGGCACGCATACCAGTGGCGAAGGAGCCCGAGCCCTCAACGGAAGCACCTTTTCGAGCGGCGGTGTAGCCGGCATTAAGCTTCCTAACTCATGTTGCGCCGGATACGGGTTGTTTATTTAGCGGCTTGGGCTTCACCTGAACGTCTGGATCAACGAACGGGGCCTGCCGAACTGTCCCTCACTTCACCTCGACCGTCACATCGTTCGAATCGGTGGGAGCCCAATCAGGAGTCGAGTCAGGAATATCTCCAGATAACGACCCGAGATAGCGCGCGCGAATGACGTTGCTTCCCGCAGGAAGCACGGCGGGAAGCGTATAGATCGGAATCCCGCCATTCCCCGTCGCCAGGAACTGGGGAGCCGCGAGCCGGCGAGCCGGGCCACCGTTGACCGAGTCTGTGAAAACCACCAGCCCACGCGGAACTGGAAAATTGTTGTTCCACGGCTTCCCCGTGACCGTTACGGTCAAGCTGGTTCGTTCGCCTGCGACAACATGCGAAGACCCAGCGTTCAGGGCAACTGTCGGAGTTGCCGCTTGCACACGCGTGATTACAGCCGAGCTCGTCGCGGGACCATAATGCGAGTCTCCGGAATAGTTGCCGATGTAAAGCGATGCGCCGCCGAAGAAGTTGGGAATCGTAAACGACGCGTGTCCGTTGACGAGCGGAACCGCGGGAGACTGTTCGATTCCGTCCTGGCCAACAAGGTTCACGGTCCCTGTCGGCAGCGGCGCGCCGGCTTTCGCGGAGCTCACCGTGACGACGTAGTTTGCGTTGTCGCCGACCTTGACGTTCAACGGCGATTGCGTAATGGTCACGCGGGCATCGCGTCCCGTCTTTGGGTTGACCGTCACTGTGCCTAGAGGCTTGCGCAGAGCGTCGGGCAAATAATTGGCGTCGCCCGAGTATCGAGCGAGAAGGTTATGGAAGCCGACCGGAAAGGTAGTTTTGTAAGTAGCTTGGGCGGCCGTGCCGCCAAGCACGCCAAGGAACCCCGGGTTCGAGAGCGCGATCGGTCCGGCAATCTTTTTTCCGTTGTCGATGAGATCGACCGTGCCCGTGGGACCTTTCGGTCCTTGACCATACACCGTGATAAGAAGCAGCACCGGCGTGCCTTCGGTGACGACGTTGGGCGCGGTGTCGACGAATTCGATGGGCACGGTTCCCTTGCGAACGACCACGGATGTGCGAGTCTGCGATGACTGGAAGCTTTGATCACCCGCGTAGGTCACAAGAAATTCATGCGCTCCCGGGCGAAGATCAGCCGTGACAAACGTGAAGGCCGTTCCGTTGGCAAGCGGAACGCTGCCGAGGTTGTGCGTTCCATCGACCACAATGTTCGCTTTGCCCGTCGGAGAACCGACTCCCGACGATCCCTTGGCATCGATCTGGAGCCCGAGACGCCATCCGTATCCAATCGGACCGTCCACCGGGAACCTGTTTCCACTGTCGGGAACTGAAGTCCAGGCAACGGTATTGACGTTCGAAGGTTCCGGAGTGACGTGGAACCAAACATCTTTTGATTCACTCGAGGCGAACATTGCGTCGCCTGAGTAGCGCGCTTTGAGGCTGTGAGAACCGCCCGGGAGACTGTTCACAGGGCCTGAAAATTTTCCGCCAGTGAGCGTCGCGCCGAATGCGCCCTCGCCATCATCCGTAACGAGCGAGAAATCGCCGGAGGGTAACCCGGTTCCGGATGCGGGTGCGACGGCGACTCTGACAGAGATCGGTTGTCCGTGCTCGACGCTGTTGCCCTCTGCGCTAAGGCTGGTGCGGGATTCCATGTGGTGTGCGGCGCCCCAAGCGGCAACAAGATTCGCGGCGTTCACCGTGCCAAGTCCCGTCGACATGTCGTATCCGCGCACAGCTTTATAGCCCACCTGGCCCGGAACGCTATTGTTGCCGGCTGTTACGTCGTAAAAAATACAAGTGCTGGTTTTTGCGGGATCGGTGAAGTCGCTGGAGTTGCAGCCGGTCCGTTTCTCAGCGGCCGCGAGTTGGTAGAGAGAATAATTTGCAAGACCCTGAAATGTTCCGTTCGCCTGCTCGAGCATTGCCATGATGGCGGCCATAGAAGGAGTAGAGGCAGAGGTGCCCGCAACGACCGATGCGTTATCGAGAACGGTTTGCCCTCCCTCGCTCGAGGTCTGGCACGATCCAGCTATGCAGACGAGATATCCGTCGTGTCCACCGGCCGCCAAAGAGAGATCGGGCAGATCACGGACGCCGTCGTTAGGAACTCCAACGCCGGCTTGCCAGGAAGGTTTCGGATAGCCGCTCTTACAGGTGATCTCCGTTTCAGTCGCTGTTGACGTACTGCAACTGCTAGGACCACCGCTGCTGGCCGATAACAGAAAAGAGCCGGTACCGAAACAAAAATTGGGATCAACGGTTGGATCACAACTTTCGTTCCATACTCCTTCGGGAATGTAGCCGATGGCCGACGACAGGTCAGGGCGATTCTTCGCCAGCCAATACTTGTCATCGAAGCCCTGTTCGCGAAACTGAGTGCCGCCGACGGAAACGTTGAAAGGAGTCGACGAGAGGCCGCTGACATTGGCGCCATTCTGCGCGGGCGCAAAATTGATCTGGGCATCGCAGCCGGCCGGACCATCATCCCCGGTCGACGTGAAGACCGTAATACCTTCAGTAGCCGCCTGCTGAAACAGG
>Ga0163163_10002996_pt1 | contig 14290 bp, 12 predicted proteins | sample S65metaG_FD_119766 | JGI IMG/M metagenome (GOLD analysis project Ga0163163, IMG submission 119766) | Switchgrass rhizosphere microbial communities from Kellogg Biological Station, Michigan, USA - S6-5 metaG | ecosystem: Host-associated > Plants > Roots > Rhizosphere > Soil | place: USA... | reverse complement strand
GCGGGCGACCGGGTCGGACTCGCTCAGCAGGCCGGACCGGCGCAGCGCGGCGGCGCCGACCGTCTCGGCGGCGGCGATGCCGAACCGGGCCGAGACGCCGGAGCGGGAGTCCACCGCCGGCGACTCGCGCACGCCGCGGGCGAACCGGCCCAGGACCTCGAGCACGTGGTCGGGCACGGTCGCGACGAGGTGGGCCTCCTGCCGGATCAGCTCCAGCTCCAGCTCCAGTTCGAGTGGGTAGTGGGTGCGGATCTCGGCGCCGAAGCGGTCCTTGAGCGGGGTGATGATGCGGCCGCGGTTGGTGTAGTCCTCGGGATTGGCGCTGGCGATCAGCAGGATGTCCAGCGGGAGCCGCAGCTGGTACCCGCGGACCTGGATGTCGCGCTCCTCGAGCACGTTGAGCAGGCTGACCTGGATCCGCTCGGCCAGGTCGGGCAGCTCGTTGACTGCGAAGATGCCCCGGTTGGTCCGGGGCACCAGTCCGAAGTGGATGGTCTCGGGATCGCCGAGGGTCCGGCCCTGAGCGACCCGGATCGGGTCCACGTCGCCGATGAGATCACCCACGCTCGTGTCCGGCGTGGCGAGCTTCTCCCCGTACCGGTGGGAGCGGTGCAGCCAGGCCACCGGCTGCGCGTCGCCGTTCTCCTCGACCTGGCGGACGGCGGCCGGCGTGACCGGGTGCATCGGGTGCTCGTTCAGCTCCGAACCAGGCAGCACCGGAGTCCACTCGTCGAGCAGCGCGACCAGGGCACGGATGAGCCGGGTCTTGCCCTGACCCCGCTCGCCCAGCAGCACCATGTCGTGGCCGGCGAGGATGGCCCGCTCCACCTCGGGCAGCACCGTTCCGTCGTACCCGACGATGCCGGGGAACCGTTGCTCACCACTGCGCAACTGCGCCAGGAGGTTCTCGCGAAGCTCCTGTTTCACCGTGCGGTGGCGGTAACCCGCCGCCCGCAGCTCGCCCAACGTCGCCGGCATGCCCTCAGGGTTCGCAGTCACACAAGGCACGCTACTTCGGTCCAAGGCATTCGCACAGGTCGACCGGTACTCGTCTCATTCTGCTGACAGCGTGGCGCCGCCGCGTGTCGCCCTGTGGGAACGCTCCCATATCTGCGGCTGGCGCCGGTTTCGGTCCGGCTAGCATCGGCGCATGCAGGCGGTAGGACTCGGCGTGACCCCAACCCCCGACGACGGCATCCGCCGCAGCACCGAGCGGGTGTGGGACGAGTCGGCCCGGCCGTCCGCACCGCCGGCTGCGCCTATGGCGTATACCGAATCCCAACGCGCGTCCGGTCAGCACCTGGTCGACGTGCACGACCACTTCCGGTCCGAGCTCGCCACGATCCTGGACCTGGTCGAGCAGGTCGCCCGCGGCACCCGGGATCCGGGCGGCGCGAGGTCCGCGATCCACGCGATGACGTTGCGGCAGAACAACTGGACCGTCGGCGCGTACTGCGCGAGCTACTGCCGGCTGCTGACGACCCATCACACGATCGAGGACATCAGCCTCTTCCCGCAGTTGCGCTCGGCCGACCCTTCGTTGGCGCCGGTGCTCGACCGCCTGGCCGCCGAACACCACGCCATCCACGAGGTCCTGGAACGGGTGGACCGGGCGCTCGTCGCACTGGTCTCCACGCCGGACGGCCTGGCCGAGTTGCGGGCCGCGGTCGACCTGCTGAGCGATGCCCTGCTGTCGCACCTGTCCTACGAGGAGCGCGAACTGGTCGAGCCCCTCGCCCGCTTCGGCGCCCTCTAACCGTCGCCCCTCCGCCCCCTACGCGCCGACCCCACCGCTGTTGATCAAGACGTTTGTCCAGTTCGCAGGTCGATTTCATGGACAAACGTCTTGATCATCGGGACACCCGGCGCAGGGTCCGAGATTCTGCCGGTCGGCGGGAGCAAGCCGGTCGGAGGTGGGCGCCGAATTTTCGTACGAGTGACTCCTTATTGCCAAGGATTGGCAATAACCTACTCTGGGCTACATGAGGGAGCAGACGATGGTCGCCACTGCGCCAACCCGCCGGGGACGGTTGACCAGGCGCGAGTGGGGCCGGGTCGCCGCGATGGGCGCCGCCGTCGCGCTGCTGCACATCATCGGGTTCGGCGTGCTGATCCTGTTCGTGGTGCCGGCGAACTATCAGCTGGGCACCGGGCTGTTCGGACTGGGCACCGGTCTCACCGCGTACACATTGGGTCTGCGGCACGCCTTCGACGCCGACCACATCGCCGCGATCGACAACACCACCCGCAAGCTCATGGCCGATGGCAAGCGCCCGCTTTCGGTCGGCTTCTTCTTCTCGCTGGGCCACTCGACGATCGTGTTCACGCTGACCCTGCTGCTCGCCCTGGGCCTCAAGGCGGTCGGTGCGGAGCTGGCCGACAACTCGTCCGCGCTGCACACCTACGGCGGGCTGGTCGGCACGTTGGTCTCCGGGCTGTTCCTGTCCCTACTCGGCATCCTCAACCTGGTCATCCTGGTCGGCATCCTGAAGGTGTTCCGCAACATGCGGCGAGGCCAGTACGACGAGGCCGAGCTCGAGGAGCACCTGGCCAACCGCGGTTTTATGAACCGGTTCCTGGGCCGGACCATGCGCGCCATCCGGTCGCCGTGGCAGATCTACCCGGTGGGCGTGCTGTTCGGGCTCGGCTTCGACACGGTGACCGAGGTCGCGTTCCTCATCCTGGCCGGGGCGAGCGTGGCCGCCGGCCTGCCGTGGTACGCGATCATGTGCCTGCCCGTCCTGTTCGCGGCGGGGATGTCGCTGCTGGACACCATCGACGGTTCGTTCATGAACTTCGCGTACGGCTGGGCCTTCTCCAAGCCGGTGCGCAAGGTCTACTACAACATCACCATCACCGGACTGTCGGTCGCGGTGGCGTTGCTCGTCGGCGGCGCGGAGCTGCTCTCGATCCTCGCCGACAAGCTGGGCCTGACCGGCAGCTTTTGGACCTTCACCAGCGAGCTCGACCTGAACACGATCGGCTTCCTGATCGTCGGGATCTTCGTCGCCGTCTGGGCGATCTCGCTGGTCATCTGGAAGTTGGGCCGCATCGAGCAGCGCTGGTCGGCCGGCCTGCGTACCGAATCGGAGGACTGATCGTCCTCAGTGGAGGGTCAGCCAGAGCAGGCTGCCAGTGCCGGCGAGAAGGCAGTAGATCGCGAACGGGACCAGGGTCCGGGTCTCGAAGTAGCGGGTCAGGAAGCGCACCGACAGGTACGCCGCGACCGCGGCGGCGATACTGCCGGCGAGCACCTGCCACCGCACGCCGTTGCCGAGCGGGCCGAACAGATCTGACGGAATCTTCAGCACGCCGGCGGCGAGGATCACCGGAGTCGCGAGCAGGAACGAGAAGCGGGCCGCGTCGCGGTGCGACAGTCCCTTGAGCAACCCGGCCGCCATCGTCACGCCGGAGCGGCTGATGCCGGGCAGCAGGGCCAGGATCTGGGCCGAACCGATGAGCGTCGTCGAACCCAGCGACTCTTGGGTGATCCGCTCCTCTTCGACGACCTTTGCCCGGCGGCGCAGCAGCTCCGCCCCGTACAGGATGAAGCCGTTGACGATGAGGAAACACGCGGCCGGGATCGGCTTACCCAGCACGGTACGGAACGTGTGCTCGAGCGCCAGCCCGGTGATACCGACCGGGATCGTGGCCAGGATGATCATCCAGGCGAGTCGTTCGTCCTCTGTGGAGATACGCCGGTACCGCAGCGAGGTGATGAAGCCGGAGATGATGCGGACCCAGTCGCGCCAGTAGAACACCAGCAACGCCAGGGCGGTGGCGACGTGCAGCCCGACGATGAACGCGAGGTACGGCGACTCGGGCGCCGACACGTTCAGGTCGTGGGCCCAGCGCCCGCCGATCAGCGCGGGCACCAGCACGCTGTGCCCGAGGCTGGACACCGGGAAGAGCTCGGTGACCCCTTGCAGGACCCCGATGACGATGGCTTCGACATAGGTCACAGGCTGTGCTCGCTCAACGGTCCAAGCCGCCACGAGCGGGCCCGGATGTCCTTGACTACGGCCGGCAGCGCCGCCAGAGTCGCGCGCGACGATCCGGCGGCCGAGGTGCAGTCGGAGTCGTGCAACAGGATGGTCGCGCCGGGTCGCAGCCCGCGGCGCACCGTCGCGCGCACGGACGCCGCGGTCGCGTCGGAGGTCCAGTCCCGGCCCCAGGCGGTCCAGAGCACCGGGGTCATGCCCAACTGGTACGCGCTGATCAGGCTGGACGCCGTGAGTACGCCGTACGGAGGACGCCACCACCGCACCGGCTGGCCGGTCACGTCGGCGATCAGGTCCCGGCCGCGGACGAGGTCGCGGTGCGTCGACGCCGGGTCCCGGCCCGAGAGCACCTGGTGGCTCCATCCGTGCAGGGCGACCTCATGCCCGGCCGCGACCAGGTCCCGGCCGAGCTGCGGGTTGGCCGCCAGCATGCGGCCGAGCAGGAAGAACGTCGCCCGTACCTGCAACTCCTTCAGCAACGCGATCAGCGTGGGGGTGTAGTGCGGATCGGGGCCGTCGTCGAAGGTCAGCGCCACGTGGTCGCGGGCGCCGATCCCGGCCAGCCGGGGAAAGGCTGCGCGCCGCAGTGGTCCGATCGATGCCAGAGCCGGAGCAAGTTGCGCCACCGCCAGGCCGGCCGACATCGCCGCGGCGGCCGACACGCCGAGGCGGGCCATCCGGTTCACCCGGTCACCGCGTGCTTCGCACCGGCCAACACAGGAGCCGATCGAGGCGCTGGCACCTCGGCCGCGCCCGGGCGGACGGAGAGCTCCGCGACGACGGTGGCCGCGTCGGCGCCGTCGGGCCAGACCGCCGGGCCGCGGCGCAGGGCAGCGGTCAGGCCCGAGGCGAGCCGGTCCGGGGTCGTGATCCAGGGCGCGAGCCGGGCCCGCTGCAGCGCGGCGGCGATGTCGGCGCCGTGGCCGGGCAACGGCCGGTAGGTCAACACCGGGCGGCCGCTCGCGAGTGCCTCCACAGTGGAGATTCCCGCTCCACTGTGGAGGACGACGTCGCAGGCGCGCATCAGCGCCGGCATGTCGTCGGTCCAGCCCAGCGCGTGTCCGGTACCGGACATCTGCAGAGCCAGCCGGCCCCGGCGGTTGTGGCCGCACGCGACGACCGGGGTGGCGACGCCGGTCGCCTCCACCTCCCGCGCGCTGCGGATGAAGTGCCCGACGCCCCACGAACCCGTCACGATCAGCGCCAGCCGCCCGGTCCGCGGCAGCCCGAAGGCTTCCCGCGCCTGACGTTGCTCACCCGGCTCGGCGGGCCGGAACTCGGCGGAGACCATGGGCGCGCACACGGTCACGTCGGACGCGCCGAGCCGCCGGGCCGCGCGGGCCGCGGTGGGGTGCGGCACCAGGTGCGCGTCGACCCCATCGGCGATCCACAGTGGATGGACCGCGACGTCGGTGAGCATCGTCGCCACCGGTACCGCCAGCTCGCCCCGGCGGCGCAGCGCGCCCAGCATCTGGCTGGCCAACGGGTAGGTGGAGACGACCGCCACCGTGTCCTCGGTGACCGCGGCTCGGACCCGGTCACCCGCCAGCCGCACCAGCCAGTCGGCCACCCGGGACGACTGACCGTGGCGGGTGACCCCGCACAGCCAGGTCCAGCTGCTCGGGATCAGGCCGAGCTGAATCCGGTACCCGGTCCGCATCGTGGGCCCGAGCCCGGTCGGCAGGAGGTCGAGCAGGTCGAGCCGGCGGCTGGCCAGGCCCAGAGCGGATAGCCGGTCGGTCAGCCGGCGCGCGGCCATGTCGTGGCCGCCGCCGAAGCTCGCCGAGATCACCAGGACGCTAGGCACTGGACCCTTCCCTATCGCATTAGACTCGATCGGAGGTACCGTACTACTACCTAGCTTGTAGTAGAAAGTGGAGCGCCGTGGAGAATCGTCGGCCATCGGGCGGCCTCGAGCAGGAGGTCATGGCTGTACTGCTCAGCGCCGACGAGCCGATGACGGCCGCGCAGGTCCGGGCGGCGATGGGTGACGCGCTGGCGTATACGACCGTGATGACCGTGCTGTCGCGCATCGCCGACAAGGGGCTCGCGGTCCGCTCGCGGCAGGGGCGGGCCCACGTGTACGCGCCGATCCGGGACGGGGCCGAGGTCACCGCGATGCGCATGCGGCGCCTGCTCGACGCCGACGACGACCGCGCGGCCGTGCTGGCCCGGTTCGTCGGATCGCTCACCGATGCGGACGAGGCGATCCTGTTGGAGATGCTGGCCAACCCCGATCGGGACACCCCACTGTGAACGGCTCGACGCTCACCTTCGTGGCGCTCTGCCTGATCTATGCGGGCATGGCCCCGGACCTGACGTCTCGGATCCGGCCCTCCATCGGGGTGCGGCTTGTCGTGGTCGTCTCGGTCGCCGTCGCCGTGGCCGGACTCTTCGTGTTGGGCGCCACCGGGTTTACCTGGGCGGCCCAGGACTCGCAGGTGGCGCGCGTTGGGCGCTGGTCGCCCGAGCAGCTCCGGGCGGCGGACCCGGTGCCGCGGGTGGAGGCCGGGCTTTGCCTGGTGCTGTTCACTGTCGCGGTCATGTCGGTGCTGCGGTTGGCCTGGCTCCGGGTGCAGGCCGTGCTCGCGGTACGCCGCGAGGTCCACGACTGCCGACCGGCCACGGACGTCATGCTCGTCGAGGACGATCGGGCCGACGCGTTCACCACGGCCGGCCCGCGGGCGGTGATCGTGGTCACCACTGGACTGATGGACCGCCTCTCCGAGCCGGAGCGGCAGGCGCTGCTCGCCCATGAGCGCTCGCACCGCCGCCACGGACACGTCTGGTGGCTGGTCGCGATGGACCTGGCGGTGGCGGCCAACCCGCTGCTCGCCCGTACCGGCCGGGCGGTCACCCACGCGGTGGAGCGGTGGGCCGACGAGGACGCGGCCGAGCAGGTGGCCGACCGCCGCCTGGTCGCCCGGACCCTGGCCCGGGCGGCCCTGCTGCGCAAGCAGGGCGCGGCAGCGGCGGCGGTAGCGGTGGTGCTGGCGGCCGGCGGCGACGTGCCGGCCCGGGTGCGGGCCATGCTGGGTCCCCGGCCCCGGGGCAGCGCGCTCGCCCTGGCCGCGGTCGGACTGCTGCTGGTCGGGGTGCTGGTCACCGTGACCGTGCTGCAGGTCCGGGCCGACGCGATGTTTGACGCGGCCCAACTCCCGCGCTGACCCGCGCGCCCCTGACAAACCCCGGGGGCGATCATGAGGTTGGACGTCCATGATCGCAGCGATCATGGCGACAGCCTCATGATCGCGACGGGGTTGGACCATCCAATAACGCATAGGGTGGTGTGATGAAGTTCTCCGGGTGGCCGATCGAGGCGGTGGAGTTCTACGAGGGCCTCGCGGCCGACAACTCCAAGACGTACTGGTTGGCACACAAGGGCGTGTACGACGAGTCCGTCTACGCGCCGATGGCCGCGCTGCTGGCCGAGCTGGAGGGTGAGTTCGGCCCCGGGAAGATCTTCCGCCCCTACCGGGATGTCCGCTTCAGCAAGGACAAGACGCCGTACAAGACGGCCATTTACGCGACCCTGGAGTCCGGCGGGTACGTGGGTTTCCGGGCCGAGGGGCTCACGGTCGGGCGCGGGTACTACCGGATGGCACCGGACCAGATCGAGCGGTACCGGGTGGCGGTCGCCGACGACAAGACCGGGCCGGAGCTGGTGGCGACGCTGGCGAAGCTGGCCAAATCGCAGGTCACTGTGGAGGGTTCGGAGAGCCTGCGCAGCGCGCCGCGCGGGTACCCGAAGGACCACCCGCGCATCGACCTGTTGCGTCACCGCGGGCTCTTCGCGTGGCGGAGCTGGCCGGTCGGCGCCTGGCTCGGTACCGCCGCGGCCAAGAAGCGGGTGGTCGACATGCTGCACGCGGCCCAGCCGCTGCAGACCTGGCTCGACGACCGGGTCGGCCGCAGCGAGGCCCAGCCGGAGGACTTCTAAGGGATACGGCGGCGCAACGGGCCGGAAACGAAGGCGGCCGAACCTGGACTCAGGGGGCGAAACACCTGGGAGGGGCGGTCGCTGTGGAGAAGGTTTCGGGACGGCTGGATCACTTCGCCGAGTTCTTCGGGGACGGCGCGCTTTCCGGAAAGGGCCGGGAGCATCCGGCCGCCATCGCGCTGACCGCCGAGGGCCCACGCCTGGCGGACCTCATCGCGTGGGCCAGTGCCAACGCCGGGACGCTGCACCGGATGCGGTTGCTGGCTCCGGCCGGCATCGGATCGCAGCTCGCCGAACACGCGGGCCTCACCACCGAGCCGCTGAGGTCGGGCACGGTTGGGCCGGCCTCCAGTGCCGGCCTCGCCGCGGCCGGCGCGATCGACGCCATGGTCGCGTTCACCGACCCGATCGAGTTGCGCCCGGGCGACACGACGACGCGGTCACTGATCAGGTTGGCCCTGTTCTGGAACATCCCGGTCGCGGGCAACCGGGCGACGGCAGACCTCCTGCTCGCCACCCTCACCACCGGCCACGCTGCTCCGTCCACTGTGGAGGTATTGGCTGAGCGCGCACCCGGGCCGACCCGGCTGTGGACGGTACGGGCCACTGTGGACGATGTTCCCGGCCGACTCGCCGTCCTCGCCGCGAGCCTGGCCCGCCGAGCGGTCAACATCCTGTCCGTCCAGGTTCACCTGACCCCGGACGGGCCGGTCGACGAGTTGCTGGTCTCGGCCGACCCGGCGCTCGCCGAGAAGGACCTCGCTGCCGCGGTGATGGACGGCGGCGGCCGTACCCCCACGGTCTGCGCGGCCGACGCGCACGCGCTGGTCGACGGTCCGACCCGGGCCCTGAACCTGGCCACCCGCCTGGTCCGGGCGCCCGAGGACCTGCCCGCTGCGCTGGCCGGCCTGCTACCCGGCGTCGAGCTCGTCTGGCGGGCCGAGCCGCCGACCGGCCACGAGGACACCCTCACCACGATCTGGCTGAGCGATCCGTCCGGCGGCGGCTTCCTGGCCAGCCGGCCCGCGACGCCGTTCACCCCGGCCGAGCGCGCCCGCGCCTACGCGATGGCTGACGTGGCGGTCGCGGCGTTGACCGGCCAGCAGGCGACCGCCATCGCCAGTCCGCCGGCGTGGCCGGTCCTGCTCGCCGATGGGACGGAGATCACGCTCCGCGAGGGCGGGCCGGACGACCTCGACGCGGTGACCGACCTGCACGAGCGGTGCTCGCTCACCTCGCGGCTGCGCCGTTACCGCGCCGGCACGCGGCGCCCGTCAGAGGCAGCCATGCGTCGCCTGCTGTCACCGGAGGCCGGCCACGCCCTGGTCGCGGAGGACGAGCAGGGGCGGGTCATTGCGATCGGCACCCTGGTGTGGGAGGTCGACGGGGCCGAGCTGGGGCTGCTGGTGGAGGACGGGTGGCAGCGGCGCCGCATCGGCTCGCTGCTCGCCCGGCGCCTCGTCGCGGAGGCCATGGAGAACGGGGTCAGCCGGATCCGGGCGACCGTCCACACGGGAAACACCGCCGCCGTGCGGATCATGTCCGCGCTCGCGCACCGACTGCACCGCGAGTACGACGAGGGCATGCTGACGCTGATCGCGACCGTGGTCCCGGCCGCTCACCTCCAGCGTTCGCCGAGCAGCAGCCGTCTACCCCAGGCCTGATTCGTGATCGAGTTCCCCACGTACAGCGGGTAGAAGTACCAGAAGCAGAGCCCGACGATGAGGACGAACGCGGCTCCCGCGATCGCGCCGTACAACCGGCGCTCCTCGACCGACAGGCCACCGCCCAGGGGTCCTCGTCGGTCGTAGGCGTAGCGCAGCGGGCCGAAGCCGAGCCGGCCCAGGCCGAGGCCGACATTGCGGCTCAGCCGTTCACCCAGCCCGCCGCCGACCGTCTCCCGGACGCGGACCGGGCCCGGTTTGGTGGCCAGGCAGCCTATGACATAGACGCAGGCGAGTATGAGGAACGGCTCGGCCGGCGCGGCGTAGAAGTAGAACATCGTGCGGTGGCTCACCTCGTAGAGGAACCACGGCGCGATGCCGGCGAAGGCCCCGACCCAGATCGGCAGCGCGCGCCAGTCGCGGCGGGCGATGCCGAACCACGCGGTGCCGGCGAGCGCGGGCAGGAAGGCCCACCACAGGGCCGGCGTACCGAGCAGAAGGATCTCGGCCGCGCAGTTCTGCGCGCCGCATCTCGGGTCCCCGCTCCAGTAGAAGGCGACCGGTCGGCCCAGGATGAGCCACTGCCACGGCCACGACTGGTACGGGTGGGGCGAGGTCAGCTGGTCGTGGAAGCCCAGCATCTCCTTGTGGTAGTAGTACAAGTTGATCAAGGGTCCGATGACCGGCGGCTCGGACTTGCCGAGCTGGTCGCGCAGGTAGTGCCGCTTCCAGCCGGTGTCGGTGGCGAACCAGCCGCTCCAGCTGGCCAGATAGGTCCCGACGACGAGCACACCCATCAGGGCGATCCAGCCGGCCTCGTCCAGCAGGGCGTCCCGCCACGGGTGCGCGGCGCCGACCGTGCGCCGCAGCTGCGCCTCCCACCAGTAGACGAGCAGCATGAACAGTGGGACGTACCAGATGACGGACCACTTGACCGCGCAGCCGGCGCCGAGCATGACGCCACAGGCCAGCCGCCACCAGGGAACGCCGGCCCAGGTGAACCCGGGCCGCCCCGCTCGCCCGATGCGGGTCGGGTCGAGCCCGGCGTCCATCGCCTTGAGCCAGCGCGTGCGCCGTTGGTCCCGGTCGAGCAGCAGGCAACCGAAGGCGGCCAGGGCGAAGAACAGCACGAAGATGTCGAGGATCGCGATGCGCGACAAGACCAGCTCGAAGCCGTCCAACGCCATCAGCACGCCGGCGACGCAGCCGAGCAATGTGGACCGGAACATCCGCCGGCCGATCCGGGTCACCATGAGCACCGCGAGCGTGCCGCAGATCGCGGCCCCGAACCGCCACCCGAACGCCGCGTCGAACCCGTGCGAGCGGGCCCAGCCGTTGTTGAACAGCTTGATGCCCAGCGCGATGATCCACTTGCCGAGCGGTGGATGGACCACGTAGTCGCCGAACGAGGCGGTCACGTTGCCGGCCGAGTCGAACTCGGTTCGCCACTCCACGCCGTGATCGAGCAGCTCCTGGCCCTCGTTGGCGTAGTACACCTCGTCGAAGACGATGCTGTTGGGGAGGCCGAGGTTGACGAACCTCAGGATGGCGGCGATCGCGACGACCCAGGCGGTCGCGGCCCAGGACTTCCAGGAGTCCTTGGGCACGGTTGAGAGTCGGCGCCGGACGGAGTCGGACACGTCCTCGGCGGATCGCGGCTGCCCCGTCTCGGCGCCCGGTCGGTCGCCGGTCACCACCACGCTGCTCACCCCGGAATCGTAGGCTGCGCTCAGTTGTCCGCCGACCCTGGTCGACCTGGGGGTGTGCTGTGATCCGCGCCGACGTCCTTCTCTCCGCGGAGGCGCCATGAGCACGGTCGGCCGTTTGGTGCTGGTGGGAGCACCACTGGGCAACCCCGGCGACGCCTCCACCCGGTGCCGGGACGAGCTGCGACAGGCCGACATCATCGCGGCCGAGGACACCCGCCGGCTGGCCCGGCTCGCCCGCGACCTGGGCATCGAGCTGCCCGGCCGGGTCGTCTCATACTTCGAGGGCAATGAGGTACGCCGGACCCCCGACCTCGTCCAGGCCGCGCTGGACGGCGCCCGGATCGCCCTGGTCACCGACGGCGGCATGCCCAGCGTGTCGGATCCTGGATACCGACTGGTCCGGGCCGCGCTCGACGCCGGGGTGCCGGTGACCGCCGCCCCGGGCCCGTCCGCGGTCACCACGGCACTCGCGCTGTCCGGGCTGCCCAGCGACCGGTTCTGCTTCGAGGGGTTCCTGCCGCGGTCCGGGTCGCAGCGGCGGTCCCGGGTGGCCGCCCTGGCCGAGGAGGAGCGGACGCTGGTGCTCTTCGAGGCGCCGCACCGTCTGCCGGCGACCCTTTCGGACCTGGTTGACGCGTTCGGCCCGGACCGACCGGCCGCCGTCTGCCGGGAGCTCACCAAGACGTACGAGGAGATCCGTCGGGCACCGCTGGCCGGCCTCGCGGAGTGGGCGGCCGGGTCGGAGGTGCGCGGCGAGATCACGCTCGTGGTCGGTGGCCTCGTCCGGTCGGAGATCGCCCCGCCCGCCGAGGCGGACCTGGCGGCCGAGGTGTTCGCCGCCGAGTCCGCCGGCACTGACCGCAAGGCGGCGATCGCGGCCGTGGCCCGTCGCCACGGCCGGCCCAAGCGCGAGGTCTACGACGCCGTCATCCGCCACCGCTCGTAGCGCCGTACCAAGATCCACTAGTACGCGGAGGCGAGTATGGCGGCGGCCACCGCCAGCGGCGCACCCAGGCTCGTCGTCACCGCCGCGACCCGGGGCCATCCCCGGTGCGGTCGAATCCCGATGACGCACGCCACGAGCAGGCCGCACAACGCGACCAGGGCGTACCCGATCGCCCACCGCAGGACCAGACCCGGCCCGCCCACCACGTACGCCCGATCGGCGCTGGACGAGACCATCCGGGCCGGCATCGAGGCGCCGACCGTACAGCTGGACGCGCCGGCAAGCTCCACTGTGGACTTCGTGGCCGTGGGCCCGACGAACGTGGCCCGGCAACCGTTGGCCGACGCGACCACTACGGCTGTGCCGGCCTCGCCGTGCCCGACGCTCAGCCAGAACGGCTCGGCCGACACCCACGCGAAGAACGCGCCCGCCAGCGCAAGCGGCAGGAGGAATGGGAGTGCGAGCCAGGAGCGCGGCGCGGCGTCACAAGGGCGTGGCGCCGGGTCGTCCTCGTCGAGCGATGGCTCGGCCACCACCACGTACTCGGGCACGGTTTCGGCCGGCTCGTCGTCGATCACGTCGGCGTCGATGATCTCGGGCTCGGCGACCGGTGGGGGTACCGGGTCGATGAGATCGCCCTCGAGCACGGGAGGCTCGGGCGGGTCGGAATCGGTCACACCTGACATTTCACACCGTTTCCGCTCGGTCGGGAGGATCTTCCGCGTGTGTCGGTGCGAACCAACGCCCGTGCTCATGGGCCTTGGCGTCGTGACTATCCGGTCGCAGGCGCTATGTCCGGGTCACTAGGCTGGCCGCATGAGTCATTACCTCGCCGCGGTGGCCTGGCCGTATGCCAACGGCCCCCGCCATATCGGCCACGTGTCCGGCTTCGGGATCCCCTCCGATGTGTTCAGCCGGTACATGCGGATGGCCGGTCACGAGGTACTGATGATCTCCGGAACGGACGAGCATGGGACTCCCATCCTGGTCGAGGCGGAGAAGGAGGGGGTCACCCCACGGGAGCTGGCCGACCGGTACAACCGGGTCATCGTGGAGGACTTCCACACGCTGGGGCTGAGCTACGACCTGTTCACCCGGACCACGACCCGCAACCACTACGCGGTGGCGCAGGAGCTGTTCCGGACCGTGCACGCCAACGGCTACATGATCGCCCAGACCACGGTCGGCGCGATCTCGCCGTCGACCGGCCGCACGCTGCCCGACCGCTACATCGAGGGCACCTGCCCGATCTGCGGCTACGACTCGGCCCGCGGCGACCAGTGCGACAACTGCGGCAACCAACTCGACCCGGTCGACCTCATCAACCCGCGCAGCCGGCTCAACGGCGAGACGCCGGACTTCGTGGAGACGGAGCACTTCTTCCTCGACCTGCCGGCGTTGGCCAAGGCGCTGGGGGAGTGGCTGTCGACCCGGACCGACTGGCGCCCCAACGTGCTCAAGTTCTCCCTCAACCTGCTCGACGACCTGCGCCCGCGGGCGATGACGCGCGACATCGACTGGGGCATCCCGGTGCCCCTGCCCGGTTGGGAGGACAACCCCAACAAGCGCCTGTACGTCTGGTTCGACGCGGTGATCGGATATCTGTCGGCATCGATCGAATGGGCCCGGCGGACGGGCGACGACGAGGCCTGGCGCCAGTGGTGGGCGGCCGACGCGGACGCCCGGTCGTACTACTTCATGGGCAAGGACAACATCACGTTCCACTCGCAGATCTGGCCGGCCGAGCTGCTCGGGTACAACGGCGAGGGCGAGAAGGGCGGCAAGCCCGGGCAGTACGGGAAGCTCGCCCTGCCGACCGAGGTGGTCTCCAGCGAGTACCTGACGATGGAGGGTCGCAAGTTCTCCTCGTCGCGCCGGGTCGTCATCTACGTGCGTGACTTCCTGTCCCGGTACGACGCGGACGCGCTGCGCTACTTCATCGCGGTCGCCGGGCCGGAGTCGACCGACACCGACTTCACCTGGTCGGAGTTCCTGCGCCGCAACAACGACGAACTGGTCGCCGGCTGGGG
>Ga0163163_10002993_pt1 | contig 14294 bp, 10 predicted proteins | sample S65metaG_FD_119766 | JGI IMG/M metagenome (GOLD analysis project Ga0163163, IMG submission 119766) | Switchgrass rhizosphere microbial communities from Kellogg Biological Station, Michigan, USA - S6-5 metaG | ecosystem: Host-associated > Plants > Roots > Rhizosphere > Soil | place: USA... | reverse complement strand
CTCCACACACGCTCACTCACCAGCGCGCCGGCCTCGCCGTTCTGGACCATGTGGCGCATGAGCGTCATGGTTTCCGGGGAGACCTTGAATCCCAGTTCCTCGTAACGGGCTGCAAATCGCGCCACGCGTAGGATGCGCACCGGATCCTCCGCAAAGGCCGGCGACACGTGCCGCAGCACACGGGCCTCAAGGTCGGCGCGTCCGCCGAATGGGTCGATGATTTGGCCCTTGGCATCGCGTGCCATGGCATTGATGGTGAGGTCGCGCCGCTGCAGATCTTCCTCGAGCGTCACCGTGGGGGAAAATTCGGTGACAAATCCGCGGTAACCCGGGGCGACCTTGCGTTCCAGGCGCGCCAGCGCGTACTCCTCTTTGGTCTCGGGGTGCAGGAATACCGGGAATTCCCGGCCCACCGCGCGGTAGCCGAGGCCCTCGAGCTCCGCGGGCGTAGCGCCGACGACGACCCAGTCGCGCTCCTTGACGGCGCGGCCCAGCAGCTCGTCACGGACCGCCCCACCTACGAGGTAGACTTGCATCCGCACATGTTAACCGAGGCCCGGGCCCGCACGATTCGCCATCTCGCAGGAGCGTGTTTGCTGTTGAGTTCATTCAGTTTGTCGGGATGCGGTATCGGTTATCTGCTGCAGGCCGGCAAGGGCCAGTGGCAGGTGCTGCACGCCCGCGAGCCGCTGGACAAGCTGATCGCTAGCGATTCGACTGATGCGGCGCTCAAGGCGCGGCTGACGATGGCTCGTGAAGCGCGCGACTTCGCCAGCCGCGAACTTAAGCTTCCGGACAACGGCAGCTACCGCTCCTACAGCGCGCTGCATCGCCCGTATGTGGTCTGGAACGTGGTGGCCGCGCCGGAGTTTTCCATCGAGCCCAAACGCTGGTGGTTCCCAATCGCCGGCACGGTGGCCTATCGCGGCTACTTTCGCGAAGCGAGCGCGCGCAAATTCGCCGACAAGCTCGCGGCCGAAGGCTATGACACGCTGGTTGCCGGAGTGACGGCGTATTCAACACTCGGGCGTTTCGATGACCCGCTGCTCGACACGATGATGCCCTACAGCGACCTGCAGCTCGTCGGCACGATCTTCCATGAGCTGGCACACCAGCTCATCTACGTGAAGGACGATACCGAGTTCAACGAGGCCTTCGCCATGAGCGTGGAACGCGAGGGCCTGGCGCGCTGGCTCAAGGCCACGGGGCACAGCGAGGAACTTAAGGATTACCGCCGCCGCCAGGATCAGCAGGCGCAAATCATCAGGCGCTTTGCGGAAGGACGCTCGCAACTGGCCGCGCTGTATCGCGAGACTCTGCCGCCCGATGAGCGTCGTGTGCGCAAGCAGGAATCGCTCGCCGCCATCACTAGTGGCGTGCGCGCTCTGGAAAAACAACTCGAGGTGCGCACCGGCTACGACGCCTGGCTCGACAGCGGGCTCAACAATGCCCACCTGGCCTCGATCGCCACGTATTTTGATTGCGTGCCGGGGTTTGAACACCTGCTGGCTCAGCAGGGCGATGATCTGGGCGCTTTCTATACGGCGGTGCGTGCCTTGGGGCGCCGGCCGCGCGCCGAACGCGCGGCGTTGTGCCAGCGACAGCCGGTCAATTGACCGGCCGTCGCTTCGCACTATTTTTTCAGTTTACTTCGACGTTGACCCGGCGCGGCTCAACGACCGGCTGCTTCGGGATCACAACTTCGAGCACGCCATTGGTGTGGCGGGCCGTGATCTCCTCAGCGCGCGCGTTCTCCGGCAGCGTGAATCGACGCAGGAAATCGCCCTCAATTCGCTCGAGCCTTTCGAAACCCTTCAGGTTTTCGCGCTTCTCGATCTGGCGCTTGCCGCGAATCGTCAGCACGCCCTTGTCGGCCGTGACGTTGATGTCCGCCGGCAGAACGCCAGGTAGGTCGGCATGCACGGTAAAGCGCTCCGGCTCCTCATGCACGTCCACGGCAGGGGCCCAGGAATTCGCCGCGCCGTTCGCATCGGCCGAGTCAGCGTGCACGCCGCCAAACAGCTGATCGAATTCGCGATGCAGGTGGCCTACCAGTCTCCACGGTTCAAATCTCACGATGTTCATTTGCAGATGCTCCAGTTTCCACTCCGCTAGATTGCGGTACTGGTACTAGATGTGCGGTCGGGTAGCGGACTTTCAAGTAGCGCGGTGGGCTTGTGCATAAATTGTGAGCTAACTGTGGGATGCCAGTTAACACCACATATTGATTTCGGCTGCTCGCGTCTGCTTACGCCTCGCGGCTCATTTTTTTTCCACCCAACTTGGCTTCTAACTCCATAAGTAATTGATTTTAATTAGGAAAAATAACACCCCATCATCGTCCGGAAATCTTGACCGCGCTCACGCTCGTGATTAGTCTCGCGCCTTCGACCAACTACATCTTGTAGTTGCAGGGGCGGGGGCACATATCGGGTCGGTCGGGGTCCTATACAAGGCCGGCCCTTTCTGCGTTTTTATAGGGGAGTCGCGAGTAGAGATGAATTCCGTCGTGAAAATAGAGCAAAAAGATGTCAACGCGATTCCCTTCCAGGAAGCTTCGCTCGACATTTGGGATCAGAAATACCGCCTGACTGCGAAGGACGGTACCGCGGTCGACGGCTCGATGGACGATACCTATAAGCGCGTGGCTCGCGCGCTGGCGGATGTCGAAAGGCCGGAACTGCGCGAGACCTGGTACGAGCGCTTTGTGTGGGCGCTGCGCCACGGTGCTATTCCGGCTGGCCGCGTGATCAGCAACGCCGGTGCGCTGGAGCACAAGCCGGCGACCTCCACGATCAATTGCACGGTATCGGGCACGATCCGGGATTCGATGAACGACATTCTGGGCAAGGTGCACGAGGCGGGACTGACCCTCAAGGCCGGCTGCGGCATCGGCTATGAGTTCTCGACGCTGCGTCCGCGCGGCGCCTATGTGTCAGGCGCCGGCGCCTATACATCCGGCCCACTCTCGTTCATGGATATCTACGACAAGATGTGCTTCACCGTGTCCTCGGCTGGCGGGCGGCGCGGAGCGCAGATGGGCACCTTCGATGTCAGTCATCCCGATGCGATGGATTTCATCCGCGCCAAGCGCGAGAACGGCCGGTTGCGTCAGTTCAACCTGTCGCTGCTGGTCACCGACGACTTCATGCAGGCGGTGCGCGAGGATCGCGATTGGTACATGTCGTTTCCCATTGCGAAGGCAGAGTACCTGGCCGAGCGTCCCGACCTGACCGATCCGCAGAAGTTCCTGTGGCGCGAGTGGCCGGAGCACGAGGGCTACGTCGTCAACGACGCCGGCCTGGTCGCCTGCCGGATCTACAAGCACGTGCCGGCGCGGCGCATGTGGGACCTGATCATGTCCTCGACCTACGATTTTGCCGAGCCTGGCTTCATCCTCATCGATCGCGTCAACGAGATGAACAACAACTGGTGGTGCGAGAATATCCGCGCCACCAACCCCTGCGTCACGGCCGATACCTGGGTACACACCAGCGAAGGTCCGCGCCAGGTGGATCAATTACTGGGCCGCGAGTTTGCAGTGCGCCTGGATGGCCAGGATCACCCGACTACCGCGCAGGGCTTTTTCCTGACCGGCTGCAAGCCAGTCGTGCGGCTGCGCACGGCGGCAGGACACAGCCTGCGACTGACTGCCGATCATCGCGTCAGGCGCGTGACCGAGCTGACGCGCTTCTCTCGCCATGTCGAGTGGTGTGCGGCCGGTGAATTGCAGTCAGGCGATCGGGTGCTGCTCAACGACCATCGCGCCAATCCGCACTGGCAAGGCCGCGGCACGCGCAGTGAAGGCTACCTGCTTGGCCTGCTGGTGGGCGATGGCGTGCTGAAGTCCGACAAGGCGGTTTTGTCCGTATGGCACCGGCAGGCGCAGGCTATCGGTGCTGGCGACGGTCCTTCGTCGGGAGTGCGGGCACTGATGAACGAAGCGCTGGCGGCGGCGCAGACCCTGTCGCATCGCAGTGACTTCGCAGGTTGGCAAGCGGTTGGCGGTCGCGCGGAACATTGCCTCTCACTCGCGGCACTCAAGGAGCTGGCGGAATCATTCGGCATGGCCCCGGGTGCCAAGCGCATCGCGCCCGCTCTCGAGCAGGCGTCGAGCGACTGTCAGCGCGGTTTCCTTCGCGGCTTGTTCGATGCCGGCGGGTCGGTGCAGGGCGATCAGCCCAAGGGTATAAGCGTGCGGCTGGCGCAGTCGGATCTGGAGCGCCTGGAAGCCGTGCAGCGCATGTTGCTGCGCCTTGGGATGGTGGCCAGCATTTACCGCAACCGGCGTCCCGCCGGCACCAGCCGGCTGCCGGACGGCAAGGGCGGCAGCAGGCTCTACGCGACTCTGCCGCAGCACGAATTGGTGTTGAGCGGCGAAAACCTGGCGATTTTCGCCACGCTGATCGGCTTCGGTGACAGTGACAAGCAGCTGCGCCTGCTGTCTGCGCTGGCGAGCTACCGGCGGCGGCTAAATCGCGAGCGCTTCACCGCGGTGGTCGAGTCGGTGACGGCCGAGGGCGAGGCCGCGGTCTACGACGTGCAGGTTCCCGGCGTGAACGCGTTCGATGCCAATGGCCTGCATGCCCACAACTGCGGCGAACAGCCGCTCCCGCCCTACGGCTCTTGCCTCTTGGGTTCGGTCAATTTGACGCGGTTTGTGCGCGAGCCATTCACGCCCAGGGCGCACTTCGACTGGGAAGAGTATCGCGAGGTGGTACGGATCTTCACGCGCGCGCTCGACAATGTGGTCGAGATCAACGGCCTGCCGCTCGATCAGCAGCGCGCGGAGATCATCCGCAAGCGCCGCCACGGCATGGGCTTTTTGGGCTTAGGTTCCTCGCTCTCGCTGCTGGGCCTGAAATATGGCTCGCCCGAGTCGGTGAAGTTTACCGAGGACGTGTCGCGTGAAATGGCTGTGGCCGGCTGGGAGGCAGGCCTAGAGCTGGCGCGCGAGAAGGGCCCGGCACCGATCATGAAAGAGGAGTTCGAGGTCACCGGCGAGATGCTGCGCAAGCGCCCGGAGATGGAGCGCGACGGCTGGAAGCCGGGCGCCAGGATCCCGGGCCGACTGCTGCACGCCCGCTACAGCCGCTACATGCAGCGGGTAGCCGAGGTTGCCCCGCAGCTGGTCGAGCAGCTCTCGCAGGTCGGCGCACGCTTCTCGCACCACTCCTCGATCGCGCCCACCGGCACCATCTCGCTGTCACTGGCCAACAATGCCAGCAACGGCATCGAGCCCTCGTTCGCGCATCATTACTTCCGCAACGTAATCCGCGCCGGGCGCAAGACGAAAGAGAAGGTGGACGTGTTCTCCTTCGAGCTTTTGGCCTACCGCGAGCTGGTCAACGAGCGCGCCATGCCGGGAGCCACGGCTGCGGCCGAGGCGCTGCCCGAGTACTTCACGACCACCGATGATGTCTCGCCGCACATGCACGTTGACATCCAGGCGGCCGCGCAGAAATGGATCGATTCTTCGATCTCCAAGACCGCGAACGTGCCGACCGACTTTCCCTACGAGAAATTCAAGAACATCTACCTGTACGCGCACGAAAAGGGGCTCAAGGGCTGCACCACGTTCCGCTTCAATCCGGAGGCCTTCCAGGGCGTGCTGGTCAAGGAAGCGGACCTGAAGAGCACCACCTACGTGTTCACGCTCGAGGATGGCTCGGAGATGGAAGTGCGCGGCGATGAGCAGGTCGAGTACGACGGCGAGCAGCACAGCGCCGCCAACCTGTTCGACGCCCTGAAAGAAGGCTATTACGGAAAATTCTGAAGACATGAATACACGCATCGACAAACGCATCGTCAAGTTCCGGGTCCGCAAGCCCGAAGATGCGGCGCTGGCCGCCGCCAAGGCAGCCGCGGAAGCGGACATGAGCACCGGCCGCGACGGCCGGCGCGCCAAGGTCATCCGGCTCACCGAGGAGGTGCAGCGCCCGGAGATGCTTATTGGGTCGACCTACAAGATCAAGACGCCGGTCTCCGATCACGCCATGTACGTCACCATCAACGACATCCTGCTCAACGAGGATACCGATCACGAGCAGCGCCGGCCCTTCGAGATTTTCATCAACTCGAAGAACCTCGATCACTTCCAGTGGATCGTGGCCCTAACGCGCATCATCTCCGCCGTGTTCCGCAAGGGCGGGGACGTCACCTTCATGGTCGATGAGCTCAAGGCGGTGTTTGATCCGCGCGGCGGCTACTGGCAGCCGGGCGGCAAGTTTATGCCCTCGATCATCGCCGAGCTCGGCCACGTGATCGAAAAGCATTTGCAGTCCATCGGGTTACTGCGCAAGCCGCAGCTGGACGAGCACCAGAAGAAGCTCATTGAAGACAAGCGCAGCGAATATGAGGCACGCAAGAAGCAACAGGACGCATTCGCGAAGTCTCACTTTCCGGAGGGCGCGCAGCTGTGCATGAAGTGCAGCACCGCCGCGGTGGTGATGATGGACGACTGCCAGACCTGCCTGAACTGCGGTGATTCGAAATGCGGGTGATCTGCCACGCTCAACCAACCGGCTGATCACGCGACGTCTCCTCGACGTCGTGGCTTACGGGAGGCGCGCCTCAGACGCTTCCCGTTTTTTTCCGAACTTTGAACTCCGCCGCGCTTGCCGGCCGGGGGTTATGGTATTCAGCTGCTGAATGAAGACCCCGCTGGCCTGCCTGCTGCTGATATTCCCGCTCCTGAGCCTGGGGGGCGCGCCTGCCATTCCCGAGCCCGCCGAGCTGGAGCCGGACGTCCACTTCTGGATGCGGGTCTATAGCGAAATCTCCACCAACGCCGGCTTTATCCACGATCAGCGCAACCTGGCGGTGGTCTACGAGACGCTGCATTTTGATCCGGACCTTTCCCCGCGCGTCCGCGAGCTGCAGGTCACGGCCGCGCGCGAGCGCTACCAGGACATCCTGCAGCGGCTCGGCAGCGGGCTCCCGCCGCAGAATGCCGACGAACAACGCGTCCGCGACCTGTGGGCAGGGGCCGACGCCATGCGCCTGCGGCAGGCGGCCGAGGACGTGCGCTTCCAGCTGGGGCAATCCGACCGGTTTCGCGCAGGGCTACGGCGCGCCGGCGTGTGGGAAAGCCACATTGCCCAGACCCTGGCCGCCAAGGGGCTCCCGCCGGAGATCGCGGCGCTCCCGCATGTCGAATCCTCCTTTCAGCCTTCGGCCATGTCCAAGGCCGGGGCGGCCGGCATGTGGCAGTTCATCCGCTCGACCGGGCGGCGCTATCTGCATATTGATGCGGCGGTCGATGAGCGGCTCGATCCTTACCGCTCCACTGAGGCTGCCGCGCAGCTTTTGTCCTACAACTACCGGCTGCTCGGCAGCTGGCCGCTGGCCATCACCGCCTACAATCACGGCGCCGAGGGCATGCGCCGGGCGCGTGAGCAGGTCGGGACCGATGACATCGTGCGCATCGTGCGTCAGTACCAGAGCAAATCGTTCGGGTTCGCGTCGCGCAACTATTACTGCTCGTTCCTGGCGGCGCTCCGGCTGGACCGCGAGCCGGAAAAATACTTCGGCACCGTGACCCCCGACCCGCAGGTGCCCTCGCACGAGCTGCAGCTGGCTTCCGCGGTGCGCGCGGACTCGCTCGAGGCAGCGCTGCAGCTGGACCGCGACACGCTGCGCACGCTTAACCCAGCGCTCAAGGTCTCCGTCTGGAACCTGCAGCGGCAGATTCCCCGCGGTTACCGGCTGCGGCTTCCCGACAGCATGAATTCCTGGACCAGCGAGTCACTCGCGGCCAAGCTGCAGCACGCCCAGGGAGCCACGGCGGTGCTGGCATCGCTCCAGCCCCGCCCACCCGCCCACGTCGTGCCCGTCAAGCCGGCCGTTCCGGTGCGGCCGGCACCGCCGATCGTGGCCGCCGTCGTGGAGCCGCCCTCCGGCGTGGGCGGTCCGCGCTCGCGCGCTGTCCAGAGCGCGGCCGAATTGGCCGCTGCCAGCTCCGCCTACGATGCCATGTACATCGTGCGTGGCGGCGACACGCTGGCGATGATCGCGTTGCGCACCGGCGTTGATCCGGCGCGCCTGATGGTGATCAACGGCCTCACCGACAGCGAACATATCTACGAAGGCCAGCGCATCGCGCTGGAAGGCGCCACTCCGAGCGCCGGGGCCAATGCGCTGCTGGCCGCTCAGGCGGTGGCCGAGGATAAGCAGGATGAGGCCCAGGCGCAGGTGGCGGCGGCCCACGCCCAGCCGGTCTTGTCCGCGGAACAGGCCCAGGCCCAGGGACCAGCGCTGCTGGCTGATGCGAGCGCGCCGCCGTCGGCCGATCCGATCGATTACGGCGTCGACAAGGACGATAGGGTGGTGGTGGTTGCAGCCGAAACCATCGGCCACTACGCCGACTGGCTTGGCGTGTCCTCCGGCAGCCTGCGCACGCTCAATCACCTGCACGCGCGCAGCGCCGTGCTCATCGGCAGCCGCTTCAAGCTTGCCTTCAACAACGTGACCCGCGAGCAGTTCGAACAGCGCCGGCGCGACTACCACCAGCAGCTGCAGTCGGCGTACTTCGCCGCGCACCGCATCACCGGGAGCGACACCTACACCGCCCGCAGGGGCGACTCGCTCTGGAGCGTGACCCAGCGTGGCGCGCTGCCCGTGTGGCTCCTGCAACAGTACAACCCGGACGTCGATTTTGGCGTCCTGAGGCCCGGCACCGTGATTGTGCTGCCCAAGATCGAAGCCACATCGTGAAAGCTGTGAGCCCTGCACGTTCGCGAGCTGAGGGGACGATCCCTATAATTGCCACCATGCGCCCCTGGACGCACCTGCTTCTGGCCCTGTTTGCGGTGAGCGCCTCGGCCGCCGACCCGAGCGTGGCCAGCACCATCGTGCCGCTCAACGCCGAAGGTGGCGCCCACGCGCTCGAGCCTGCCTCGCTCCCAATGGCCGACCGCGCGGTGCTGCACAAGTCCGAGCGCCGGCTGCTCCTGATGAAAAGCGGCGCCGTGCTGCGCAGCTACCGCGTTGCCTTAGGGCTCATGCCGCGGGGCACCAAGGAACGGTCGGGTGATTTCAAGACGCCCGAGGGCGTCTACCAGCTCACGCGCCGCAACCCGCACAGCGACTATTTCCTGTCGATCCAGGTCTCCTACCCGAACGCCGAGGACCTCGTGCGCGCACAGCGCAACCGCTGGGTGGCGGGCGGGTCGATCATGGTGCACGGCATGCCCAACACGCCGCGCCATCCGCCCGATTACTACACCAGCACCGACTGGACGGACGGGTGCATCGCCCTGTCCAACTCCGACATGGTTGAGTTTTGGCTGTTGAGCCCCGACAACATGACGATCGAGATCACGCCCTGACTTAGGGACGAGCTCGCCCTCGCTCAACCGCCCGCCCGGAGATTGCTCTTAAGCCCATGGAAACCAGTGTCGTCATTGCCGACGCCGTCGACGCCCGCGTCGGTCCGCGCGGTAGCCTCGAGAGCCTCTCGCAGGCCGAGATCGCCAAGCTCCTCGACACCAGCGCCCAGGGCCTGTACCCGCTGTTCCGCAACTGCGCCCTGGCGGTGCTCAATGCCGGGAGCGACACCGACAACGCCCACGAGATCCTCGAACGCTACCGCGCCTTCACGGTGCAGATCGTGCGCCACGCCTACGGCATCAAGCTGCAGATTTCCAATGCGCCGGCCGCCGCCTTCGTCGATGGGGAGATGATCCGCGGCATCAAGGAGCACCTGTTCGCGGTGCTGCGCGATGTCATCTATACCGCGAATGAGATCATCGGCACCGGGCGCCTGGACAGTTCCAACCCGGCCTCGATTACCAACGCGCTGTTCCACATCCTGCGCAACGCCCGGGTGCTCGATCACAAGGCGCGCCCCAACCTGGTGGTCTGCTGGGGCGGGCACTCGATCGCCGAGGGCGAATACCAGTACACCAAGAAGGTGGGGTACGAGCTGGGGTTGCGCGCACTGGACGTGTGCACCGGCTGCGGTCCCGGGGCCATGAAAGGCCCGATGAAGGGAGCCGCGATCGCGCACGCCAAGCAGCGCATCGGTAACGGGCGGTATCTGGGCCTCACTGAGCCCGGGATCATCGCGGCCGAGCCGCCCAACGCCATCGTCAATCAGCTGGTGATCATGCCGGACATCGAAAAACGGCTCGAGGCCTTCCTGCGCCTGGCGCACGGCATCGTGATCTTCCCGGGCGGGGTGGGCACGGCCGAGGAGATCTTGTACCTGCTGGGCGTGCTGCTGGAGCCCGCCAATGCCGACCTGCCTCTGCCAGTGGTGCTCACCGGCCCGCGCGAGAGTGCCGCGTGGTTTGAGCAGGTCTCGGAATTTGTCGAAGGGACACTGGGACCTGCGGCGCTCGCCCGTCTCACCTTCATCATGGACGATCCGCAGGCGGTGGCACGCCACATGGTCAAGGCCTTCGAGCATGTGCGCGAGTTCCGGAGAACCCGCAATGACTCGTACAACTTCAACTGGCTGCTGGCCGTGCCCCCATCGCTCCAGCTGCCCTTCGAGCCGACGCACGAGGCCATGCGCGCGCTCAACCTGCGCCGCAACCAGCCGCTCCATCAGCTGGCGGCCGACCTGCGCCGGGCGTTCTCAGGGATCGTGGCCGGCAACGTCAAGCAGCAGGGCGTGGAGGCGATCACGCGCCACGGACCGTACGAACTGTCGGGCGATGCGGCGGTTATGGCGCTGCTCGACAAGCTCCTGGCCGCGTTCGTGCAGCAGCAGCGCATGAAGCTGCCCGGCAGCCGCTACCGCCCCTGCTACCGTCTGGTGGCTTAGGGCGCTAAGAGAGGCGGTTTGCTGCGAAAATAGCGGATTCCGCCGCTTCTTTGCCCACCGCGGATGTGACCCAGTTCCTCACTTGCCGTAGCGCGGCATCGTACGCTGCCATCAGCCAACAGGTGAGCCGCGTATGAACAAGACCGATCCCCCGATGCGACCGGACGGCAGCAAAGCCAGCTCGGAGGGGAGCGCTTCCCTCGAAGGCGGCGCCGAAGCTTACGCACGATGGCTCCAGCACATGCAGCGCACTCGCGGCCGCCACGCGGCCATCACGCGCAACCTCTACACCTGGTCGAGTTACAAAACCTGGGCCGACAAGGTGCGCACGTCCTGGGATCCTGAGTCAGGCAAATAAGGGCGGCGCGACCGGCACCGGCGGCGCCACCTGCGCTCCGGTCGGTTCATCGAGCCAGGCGAGCAGCCGCTCCCAGCTCTGAATGTCTTCACTCACCTGGTAATGCTTCATCTCGTGGATGCCGAGCCCGTGCTCGGCGGCCCGCACGTAGTTCTGCGAATCGCGCAGCGTCGCGATGATCGGGATGTCGAGCGTGCCCAGAAAACGCGTCAGCGACTGGTACATCAGGGTATTGCGGCGCACCCGATTGGCAATGATGGCCAGGCGGTTGTCAGTGCGCCGCACCTTGGCGACCAAAAGCAGGCTCGCAATGCTGCGCACGCAGGCCTGGATGTCGATATCCGAAGGCAGCACCGGCACCAGGATCTTGTCGGCGTTGGCCGTAAGGGCCGGCATCTCGCTCGCATCGATCGCCGCCGGGGTATCGATGATGACCCGGCGCGTGTGCTCTGGAATGCGCAACTGGAAGGCCCGCGTCACGCGGCTGTCGGTCTCGAACGCCGTGATCAGATGGATAGGGGCCTGGGTGACGTTGCGCTTCTTGGCCCAGCGCGCCGCGGACGCCTGGGGATCGAAGTCCAAGAGCGCCGGCTTTTCGCCCTTCACCGCGTAGTAGCTCGCCAGATTTATGGCAATCGTCGTCTTGCCCGACCCTCCCTTGGGGTTGAGGACGACGATTCGCTGCATGATCTGACCTCGGCGCGGACCAACGCCCGCTTATGTACGAAAGCGCGAGCGTACGTGAGCGCGAAGCTGTGCTGCAAGCCGTGCGAGTGCCCATTCTGCTTGCGCGTTGTGAGGCGCAACACGCCCTGCTGCGCTTTCGATCCCTACGATAGCAGGCGGCTGTACGAGGAAGCGCGCTTGGAAGTTCTGCTGCTGTTCTGGGATGAGATGGATGACTGGGTCGCAGCCGCCCGGCACCTGTTACGTAATCTGACTTGATTTACGGGCCTTTGGGCCCCATAAAGCGCCCCGTAGCCGGCTTTTCTGCCGGCCGTTAAAGAGGGCGCCTACCGATGTCCAATCCGCGCGAGACGCACGGTTTCCAGGCCGAGGTGCGTCAGCTCATGCAGCTGATGATCCACTCGTTGTACAGCCACCGCGAGATCTTCCTGCGCGAGCTGATATCCAACGCTTCAGACGCCAACGACAAGCTGCGCTTCCTCGCCTTGAGCTCCCCGGAGCTGCTCTCGGACGATCCGGAACTGGGCATCTGGATAGACTTTGACGCCAAGGCGGGCACGCTCTCGATCCGCGACAACGGCGTCGGCCTCAACCGCGAGGAAGCGGTGGCGCACCTGGGCACCATCGCCAAGTCGGGCACGGCCGAGTTCTTCGGGAGCCTCACCGGGGATCAGCAGCGCGACGCGCAGCTGATCGGCCAGTTCGGGGTCGGCTTCTACTCCGCGTTTATCGTCGCCGCGCGCGTCGAGGTCCTAAGCCGCCGGGCCGGGGAGCCGCCCTCGGCCGGCATCCACTGGGAATCGAGCGCCGATGGCGAATTCACCATCCAGCCGCAGGAGCGCGCGCAGCGCGGCACCACGGTCATATTGCACCTCAAGGAGGACGCCCGGGAGTTCGCCGACGCCTGGCGATTGCGCGCCCTGGTGCGCCGCTATTCGGATCACATCGCCTTTCCCGTGCGCCTGCCCAAGGAGGGCGCCACGCTGGATTACGAGATCGTCAACCAGGCGCAGGCGCTCTGGACGCGCCCGCGCAGCGAAATTACGGACGATGACTACCGCGCCTTCTACCGGCACGTGAGCCACGACGGGGCCGATCCTTTGATCTGGAGCCACAACCGCGTCGAGGGCAAGCGCGAGTACACCAGTTTGCTGTACGTGCCCTCGCAGGCACCCTTTGACCTGTGGCAGCGGGAAGCCGCGCGCGGGTTGAAACTGTACGTGCGCCGGGTGTTCATCATGGACAACGCCGAGCAGTTCCTCCCGCTGTACCTGCGCTTCATCAAGGGCATCGTCGATTCCAGCGACCTGCCGCTCAACGTCTCGCGCGAGCTCCTGCAGCAGGACGAGCAGGTCGAAGCCATGCGCAGCGCCCTGACGCGCCGCGCACTGGAGATGCTCGCGCGCTTAGGCACCGAGGATGCGGCCAAGTATGCGACCTTCTGGAAGCAGTTCGGACGCGTGCTCAAGGAAGGCCTGGCCGAGGACCTGGGCAACCGCGAGCGGCTGCTGCCGCTGCTGCGCTATGCCTCGACCGCATCGGAAAGCGACGAGGAGACCGTCAGCCTCGCCGATTACCTGGGCCGGATGCAGCCTGGCCAGGAGCGCATCTACTACGTGATCGGCGAGAACCACGCCGCGGCGCGCGGGAGCCCCTACATCGAGCGGCTGCGCAACAAGGGCATCGAAGTGCTGCTGCTGGGGGATCGGATCGATGAGTGGGTGATGGGCCAGCTCACCGAGTACTCCGGCAAGCGCTTCAAGGACGCCGCCCGCGGCGATCTGGAACTCGGAGCGCTCAGCGATGCCGCCGAGCAGCAGCAGGTGGAGGCCGCCCTCAAGGAAAGCAAGGGCCTGCTGCGCCGCTGCAAGGACGCCTTAGGGCCGCGGGTGCGCGAGGTGCGCCCCAGCACGCGGCTGGAAGATTCCCCGGCCTGCCTGGTGCGCGATGAGAACGAGCTGTCCGAATCGCTCCGCCGGGTGCTACAGGCGCAGGGACAAGCGCCGCCCGCGGCCGTCGCAACCCTCGAGCTGAACGTGGCGCACCCGCTGGTGCGCTATCTCGACAAGCTCCCGCCGGGCGAAAACTTCAACGATCTGACCCAGGTGCTCTACGATCAGGCGCGCCTGAACGATTCCGGGCAGATCGAACAGCCGGCCGAATACTCGCGCCGGCTCAATAGCCTGCTGGTGCGCCTGGCAGCGGTGCAATAGCGGCGGGAGATGAAGACATGACAGCAACCAAGGTCGGCGGCGTACCCACGGACGCGGAGCTGCGCGAGCGGTTGACGCCGCTCCAGTACCAGGTGACGCAGCAAAAGGGCACCGAGCGGCCGAACACCGGCGCCTACGCCCATCACAAGGAAGCGGGCGTCTACAAATGCGTCTGTTGCGGTTCGGAGCTGTTCAGTTCCACCACCAAGTACGACAGCGGCTCGGGCTGGCCGAGCTTCTGGCTGCCGCTCGCCGGGGAGCGGGT
>Ga0163163_10002991_pt1 | contig 14296 bp, 14 predicted proteins | sample S65metaG_FD_119766 | JGI IMG/M metagenome (GOLD analysis project Ga0163163, IMG submission 119766) | Switchgrass rhizosphere microbial communities from Kellogg Biological Station, Michigan, USA - S6-5 metaG | ecosystem: Host-associated > Plants > Roots > Rhizosphere > Soil | place: USA... | reverse complement strand
GATGATGAGGAGCGCCGACCGCGAGAGTTCGAGAGTATTTGGGTGTTGCATTTGTTCGATTTTCAACGGCGATTTAAGCACATGAAGTCGACTTCAACAAACGCAGTGGAGGAACGCTTGTTGAGGTCATCGATGCAGTTCATTTTTCGCTCTGTTAGTCGTGCGTACTCCTCGTAACAAGGTCCCACCTTCTTGTTTTCTCGATCAAAGCCGTGGGGAGACGAACGACAGTTATATAACACCCTCACCGTTCCACTTTGACCGCAAGAACCGGATAGATACTCCAGCTGCTCTGCTTTACGATCACCTCACGATTAACCATACTGGAGGACAAATCAGGTGAGCCTTGCGTTGAAATCAAATCACTCCATCACAGCCGACGAGAACGAACTCTGGCAAGTAGTTGTCGCACGAGATCAGCGGTACGACGGGCAGTTTGTATTCGCCGTCGCCTCGACCCGTATCTACTGTCGACCATCGTGTCCTTCGCGTCGTCCAAACCGCGAACGTGTGCGTTTCTTCTCTCTGCCGGAAGCTGCCGAACAAGCTGGCTATCGCGCGTGTTTGCGATGCCAGCCTAAGAGAGCGCGCATCCTCGATCCGCAGATCGAAATGGTTCAGACAGTTTGCCGTTACCTCGACTCAACAGATTCGGAATCAGTAAAACTGTCGGACCTGGCCATGAAGACTGGAGTGAGTGCGTTTCATCTCCAACGTACATTCAAGAACATCATGGGAATTAGTCCACGGCAATACCTGGCGGCGAAGCGATTTGGCAATTTCAGAACGCGAATTAAGGAGGGCGAGTCGGTCACAAATGCGCTTTATGATTCTGGCTTCAACTCGAGCAGTCGTCTCTACGAGCGTTCCTCAGATGAGCTTGGCATGACGCCGGCCACTTACAGTCGAAGTGGCCGCGGCGTAAACATCAAGTACACGATCGTTGACTCGTCTCTCGGAAGGTTGTTGGTTGCAGTCACTGAACGAGGTGTTTGTTCGGTGACAATGGGTGACAGAGATACTCAACTGGAAAGAACTCTGAAGAGTGAATTCTCTGAGGCAAACATCGAGCGGGCAGACTCGGCTTTGCGCAAAATGGTTGCGACCGTTCTCAAGCATTTGAGTACGACTGGCCCGCACCTCGATTTGCCATTGGACATTCGCGCAACTGCGTTTCAGCGACAGGTGTGGGAGAAGCTGCGCACGATTCCTGCTGGACAGACGATGTCGTACGGCGAGGTTGCGAAGTCACTGGGGAATCCCGGTGCAGTGCGAGCAGTTGGACGTGCCTGTGCGACAAATCCGGTTGCCGTCGTGATTCCCTGTCACCGTGTTGTGCGTGAAGATAAGAGTCTTGGTGGTTACAGATGGGGCATTGAGCGAAAGAAGAAGTTGCTGGAGCGAGAGCAAAGGTTAACAAAACGCTGATCGATTATTCCCGGGCGTCACTATGAGTAGTGTTCCCGACTGAGTCTTTCTGAGTAAAACCTTTCAAGACCTGTGACTCGGTTTTTGATCTCTGTGCTTCTCTGTGTCTCCGTGACTCCCTGGTAGATCAAGGCTCGTTTTTCACCACAGAGTGCACGGAGACACAGAGAAGCACAGAGAAAAAACAAAGTGATTTTCAAGGCCCCCAACAAGTGTCTAAGGAGTCGCAGAGGTTTTTAGTTTAGAGCAAAACTTTTTTCTGGAAACTTCCTGCGGTTGGTCCTTTTCACCCCTGGTTTGCGCGTTATGTCTCTGGGGGGCGAACCTTGGGCGATTGTTGACCGCAGGCCATGGGGAACGCGCTCGATAGCGTGCGTGCCTGCTCCAGTCGCCCAATGGGAAGAGGGAATCAAAATATTGCCAGGTCTCTTCGCCGAAAAGCACTAGCGCTATTCGACTGTAACGGACTTCGCCAGGTTGCGCGGCTGATCCACGTCACAACCACGTCGTACGGCAATGTGATAGGCAAGCAACTGTAGCGGAATGATTGAGAGGATCGGCGTGAGTAAATCGCTTGCTGCCGGTATTTCGATCACGTGATCTGAAACCATCGACGACATCGAATCACCTTCCGTCAAAACCGAAATAACAATTCCCTCACGCGCTTTCACTTCCACAATATTTGAATGCGTTTTTTCGTAGCGTAATTCCGATGCGCGATTTCCTTCTTCACGTGTATTGATGAACAGAACAGGCAGGCGTTCGTCGATCAACGCGTTCGGACCGTGCTTCATCTCACCTGCAGGATAACCCTCGGCGTGGATGTAAGAAATCTCTTTTAGCTTTAGCGCGCCTTCCAGGGCGACAGGGAAGTTAATTCCACGACCCAGGTACAGGAAGTCGGTTGACCGGAAGAATTCTTTCGAAAGTTCCTCGATCCCGTCTGACTCATTCAAGAGATGCTCGAGTTTGACGGGGAGTTCCGCTAACTCCTGCGCGTGATATCGAGCTTCGTCTTCTGTGAGTGCTCCTCGCAACTGTCCCAGATAGAGTCCGAGCAGGTATAAAGCAATCATTTGACCCGTGAACGCTTTTGTCGAAGCCACACCGATCTCAGGGCCTGCGTGCGTCAGAATCGTGCCGTCCGCCTCGCGCACAATCATCGACCCCTGCACGTTGCAGATTGCCAGGATTTTCGCTCCCAGTTCCTTCGCTTCACGTAAGGCCGCAATAGTGTCGGCCGTTTCACCCGACTGGGAGATCACAAGTAGCAGATCGTTCTCACCCATCACCGGATTGCGGTAACGAAACTCGGACGCATAGTCGACATCAACAGGTATTCGCGCCAGCTGCTCGATCATGTATTTGCCCGCGAGTCCAGCGTGCCACGACGTTCCACAGGCGGCGATTTTGATCGATGTGAAGCGTTTGAAGTCGGTCTCTGTAATGTTACTCATCTCGTCGAGGAACACCTGACCGCTGTCAAGCGAGATGCGTCCCTGGACGGTGTCGCGTACCGAGCGTGGCTGCTCGTAAATTTCCTTGAGCATGAAATGCTTGAAGCCGCCCTTTTCCGCCATGATCGGATCCCAGGTAATTCGCTGGATCGACGGCTGCACCGAATTGCCTTCGAAATCGATAACACGAACAGCGTCTTTGTTAATGATGGCGATCTCACCATCACCCAAAAAGAAAACGTCGCGCGTGTGCTGCAGAATTGGCGGAATGTCTGAGGCCACGAAGAATTCGCGATCTCCCAGGCCGATCACGACTGGTGGACCTTGCCGAACGGCGATAATAGTATCGGGCTCATCGGCATTAATGATCGACAACGCAAAAATGCCTCGGAGTTCACCGACGGTCGAACGTACTGCCTGTTCGAACGTCTCATCGTGCTTCAGATATTCCTCGATCAGATGCGCAATAATTTCGGTATCAGTTTCCGTGACGAAACGATGATCCGACTTACGTAGTCGCTCTTTGAGTTGAATATAGTTCTCGATGATGCCGTTATGAACAACGACGACACGCCCGGTACAGTCGCGGTGTGGATGCGCGTTCTCCTCAGTTGGACGACCATGTGTGGCCCAGCGCGTATGTCCGATTCCGTAAGTTCCGTCGATCGGGCTTAAACGGATCGCTTCTTCGAGGTTCCGAAGCTTACCCTCCGCCCTTCGGATTTCCAGGTCGTGAGCCTCGTTGACGACAGCGATACCCGCCGAGTCGTAACCGCGATACTCAAGTTTCCGCAGGCCGTCGATAATTAAGGGAACGACCTGTTTGTTGCCGACATAACCAACTATTCCACACATGTTTGTTTGTTAACTCCCTGCTCAGTTCTTCTTTGTGCTCTTCTTAATAACTGCAGGAACACCCGCCACCAATGAATCAGGCGGCACGTCTTTCGTGACCACAGAACCTGCGCCAGTCACAGAACGTGCGCCCACGCGAACTGGAGCAACTAACATCGTATCCGAACCGATCTTAACATTGTCTTCGATGATCGTTTCGTTCTTGCGTACGCCATCGTAGTTACAGGTTACGGTACCGGCTCCGATGTTTGTGTTTTCGCCAATCGTGGCATCACCGAGATAAGTAAGGTGCATCGCCTTGGTTCCACGCCCGATTCGCGACTTCTTTACTTCTACAAAGTTACCAACCGTCGCTTTGTCTTCGAGAGTTGCGTTCATCCGCAAGTGAGCAAACGGTCCGACAGCACAGTTCGACCCAACCTCGCTATCGACGACGATCGAATGATCATTTACAGTGACGTTGTCACCGAGCCGTGAATTCGTTATGCGAGTTCCAGATCGAATCACACAACCTTCACCAAGCACTGATTTACCTTCGATGGAAACACCAGGGTAGATTACGCAGTCACGACCAATTTGACTTTCGGCACTCACATAAGAATGCGAAGGATCGATAAAGGTCACGCCGGCGTCGACCATCAGTCGTCGAATAGTGTTGCGCCGCATCAAGTTTTCAAACTCAGCTAATTCCGCTCGTGTGTTGATTCCTGAAACTTCGCGAGCGTCCGTGTGTAGGAAACACGTGACCACTCCGCCTGCCGCCAGCAGAATCCTTGGTACATCAGTTAGATAATATTCACCCTGTTTGTTGACAGGCTTAACTGAACGAAGTGCTTTGAAAAGCTTGCGGGTATCAAAGCAGTAGATTCCGGAGTTGATCTCTCTGACCTGACGCTCTTCTTCCGAGGCATCCTTGTCTTCGACGATCCGAACGAACGAATTGTCCGGACCACGGAGCACGCGACCATAGCCGGTTGGAATTTCAAGACGTACAGTCAGGATTGAACAATCCGACTTAGTCGTCCGATGATGTTCGAGAAGTTTTGTCAGTGTCTCAACTTTGATGAGGGGAACGTCTCCAGATAAAAGAACCAGTACCGAATCAGAGTTTTCGAGCAGCGGCCTCGCGGCCTCCACGGCATCGCCAGTACCGCGTTGTTGAGCCTGGAGCGCGAAGGCAGCGAGGTCGCCAATATCCTCACGAACTACTTTCTCGACTTCATCCGCTTGATGCCCGACCACGACAACGATCGACTGTGGATGCAGACTCTCTGCTGCGTGTGTTACGTAGCTGATTAGTGGTAGGCCGCCAAGTTGGTGAAGAACCTTGGCGCGGTTAGATTTCATGCGCGTGCCCAGGCCGGCGGCCATGATAAGGACGTTCAGCTGCTGGGGCTGTTCATCGACTTGTATCAAAGAAAATCTCCGTAGACGGAATTTAGGCGGTCAACACGGGTCTCGAAAGAGCGCGTTCGCAACAAGCCATGACAACCTGGGCGAGACGCTCCGAGTTGTGGCGAACCTTTTCGCCGGCATCGAGTAAATCAGCACGCATGATCTCTGTCGAACGATCAAGAGCCTCGTCAATAGGGTCGTCGATGCCAATCTGGTAGGCGTCTTCAGCTGCATACAAAGCGGCTTGTTCGTTACTGATTCTTCGATCGTTAACAACCACAAAATCGAAGTGAATTTCCGGCGCGTAACGCTTTACGGTTTCCAGATGCTGCTGAGCCGTGTAGCCATCGGTCTCGCCTGGTTGAGTCATTAAGTTGCTTATAAAGATCTTCACAGCGTGACTCGCTCCAATTACTCGTGCGACCTGGGAAACAAGCAGATCCGGCAGAATGCTTGTGTACAAAGAGCCAGGCCCGACGGTTATTACGTCAGCTTGACGCAGAGCCCTTAAGACCTGGGGTAGTGGCAGACATTGCTCTGGTTCAAGTCTTAGTTTGCGAATTGCGATACGAGAGGCTGTTATTTGTGTCTCGCCGTGGACCACCGAACCGTCTTCTAACTCCGCAACCAAATGAACATCACTGATTGTTGCCGGATAGATATGTCCCTTGCTGGCAAGCACTTCCGATGAAAGACGAATTGCCTCTGTGAAGTCTCCTGTTACCTCAGTCAAAGCAGCTAGAAAGAGGTTGCCGAAACTGTGGCCACCCAATTCGCCGTCACCGCGAAATCGATAACGGAAAAGACGTGAGAGTAAACTTGAGTCTTCAGAAAGCGCGACGATACAGTTTCTGATGTCGCCTGGCGGAAGCATCTGCAGTTCATCGCGCAATCGTCCTGAACTACCACCATCGTCCGATACCGTCACGATCGCTGAGAGGTTATCAATCCAGACACTCTGGTCGGTTCTTCCCACCAGTTGCTTCAAACCAGCCAGTAGTGTCGACAGACCGGTGCCGCCACCGAGGGCAACTAATTTCTGACCGCCATGAATCATGGAATTTGTTCGTGCTAAAGAATCTCTGGGGGCAAATCAACGAAATAATACCTTAAGGATAGGTTCTGAATCTGGCAAATGGTGTTCGCAGGAGAAAGTTGATTCAAGAGTAATCAACTCAAGAGGGGTTGCTGAAGATAAGGCGATCGAAGTCAGGATCGTTTCGAAGCGGATTCAAATCGTGGTCGTGCTGGGCCCGGAGTCGCAGGTTTGGCTGTAAATCGACAGCGCGTTGGAGCGATTCCAAGGCCAGATCGATTGAGCCAAGTCGAGCACGGGTTGCCGCTAAGCCATAATGAATATGAGCCGCCTCAGGTTCACGTTTGAGCGCCCGTTCGAACATCTCCTGGGCTGCGACATATTCACCCCGATTCAGTTCAATAACTCCACGGTCGTACAACGAGTCTGCATCCTTCGGGAGCATACTTTCCGTACGAAGGCGAGACTCTGAGATTGCGAGATAGGTACGCGCACGAGCAGCTACTTCTGAGACTTGTGAATACTTATCGAGCAGAATACGAAACTGATTGCGCGACTCCGCAAATCTTCCACGAACGAATTCTTTATGGGCGCGCTCAAAGGCCACGAGCGCTGCTGACTCATCCTGAGTGGGTTGTCGTTGAGGTGGAGGTTGTGTCTGAGTCAGCCTAGGCGTGGGTCGCACTGCGCGTGCGGCAGCTACCTTTTGCGTCGTTTTGACTCTTGAGGGAGCGCTCTTCTTTGCCGTTGCTTTCTTGCTGGCGATTTTCGGTGCCGGTTTTCTGCTTTTCGTCGAATGTTTGGCCGATGCAGCCTTTTTGGTGAGTCGGGCCTTAGAGGAACTCTTTCGCGCAGCTGCCCTGGAGGCTGTCGCACGTGAGACAGTCGCTCTTTTCGCCTTCGCCTTCGACACAGGCTTAGCTTTAACGGCGCGCTTCGCGGTTTTCGAGGATGCCCGTTTTACCGTTGTTCGCGCTGATGACCGTCGCAAGCCTTTTGAAAGACTGCTGCTCATTTTGGGCCTAATCTCAAAAGGCTGCTCAGTAGAACCTGAGCAGCCGGAGGAACGGGCGCAGCTTAGCATAGCTTCACGCCTAAATCAATTATCACAACTATTTGCGGGCGCTTTAACCCTCGCACCGAACGCCTAGACATACTCGTAATTGGTCAACAAAGAAAAACACTTGATGGTCATTGTTGGCTATGTTACAGTGCGTTTTAGCTTAGGGAGGCGAAGCACTCTCAGCTAGCTCGGCCCCAACCGATTTGTAATCTCTTTTAGATTCAAAAATTTGCGACCCACGAAGCTGCGTTCCGGGTTCACTCTCCAAACAAGACTTCCCGCCCCGGCCTTCAATAAAGAGTCGTGACCAATGGCAGACACCCCAATCCTGTTGCGTGAGCAGCAATACCATCAGTTAAAAGCGGTCTTGGCTAGATTGCGGATGGACGCAACTGCCAAGGTCGTGTTCCTCGTTGACAAAGATGGTCAAGAAATCGCCTCGTTAGGTGAGGTGGGAAATCTTGACACAACTAGCTTGGCGTCTTTGGCTGCGGGCAACGTAGCTGCAACTGGAGGCATGGCTCAGTTGATTGGTGAGAAGGAGTTCCCAACTCTTTCACACGAAGGGGAAAAGGAAAGCATCCACATCTCTGTTATCGGTAGACTTCTTCTTGTAGTTGTTTTTGATGAACGTTCGAGCCTGGGGTTAGTGAAGCTTCGCAGCAAACAAGTATCGCAACAGCTGGCCTCGATGTTTGATGAGATAACCAGCGGCGATTACGACGACCTCGACTCACCCTTTGCCGGTATCACGGACGAGGACATTGACAGCCTTTTCAGCTAACGGTTCGATATGACTTTTATCAACTACGCCTCCCGCGAAATTAACTGCAAAATCGTCTATTACGGTCCCGGTCTGTGTGGAAAGACGACGAACCTTCAGTACATTTTTGACTCCACGGCACCGCAGGCTCGCGGAAAGTTGATCAGTTTGGCTACCGAAACAGACCGCACGCTGTTTTTTGATTTCATGCCGCTCGAACTGGGAACGGTTCGCGGTTTCAAAACTCGCTTTCATCTGTATACGGTTCCAGGTCAGGTTTTCTACGATGCATCGCGCAAACTGATCCTCAAAGGCGTTGATGGCGTCGTGTTTGTGGCTGACTCGCAGGAAGAGCGCATGGATGCGAATATCGAGTCGCTCTACAACCTTGAAGAGAATTTGAGATCGCAAGGTTACGACCTCAACAAGATCCCCTACGTTCTGCAGCTGAATAAACGAGACCTGGGTAATGTCGTACCTGTCGAAGATCTCGCGGCGGAACTACAGAGAAAAGGCGAACCAGTTGTAGAGGCGGTCGCATCTACCGGAACCGGTGTGTTTGACACATTGAAGGCAGTTGCGAAGCAGGTTCTGACTGAGCTGCGTAAAGGTTAGACGAGCGACTTCAGCATAAGAAGTCCGTCGCCGCCATTTGAATAGTATTTTGGTAATCGTTGAGTGATTGAATAGCCCAGATTCTCGTAGAGTTTTTGTGCGGGAGTGTTGAGAGCTCTCACTTCCAGACGAACCAGGCGTACATTTCTTTTCCTAAATCCATCTTCAACTTGAGCCATTAGTCTCTTTGCGAGACTTCGTCGGCGGTGTTCTGGCGAGACACCGACGGTAGTCACGTGTCCGGTATGATCTGGCTCAACCAGTCCAATCACAAATCCCGCCATGACTCCACCAGAGGTTACAGCACGGTACGAGACAGCTTCCGGGGCCGTCAGTAGATAGTCGAATGTCTCACGGCTATAGGCCTCGCCGTCGATAAAGCAACGCTGATCGAGTCGCCAACATTCGTCCAATTGCGAAATAGTCAGCGGACGAATGTCGTAGCGCATTCCCCACGAGGGAGTGACAGGCTTTTCTTTCTTCTCCGTATCTAGGGGGACGTCAGCTTGCGACCACCAGCGGGAGCGAAATTTCTTTAGGACTGCCATGGTATTGACGGTGGGAAGACTGCCTCAACTTTTGCCACCTTGTTTTTTATACCGCCTAGAGGATTAACATGCAATCCCCATAACTGTAAAAACGATACTGTGTCTCGACTGCATGTCGGTACGCCTGCAGCACTAGATCTCGACCTGCAAACGAACATAAAAGAATCAGCAGTGATGATTGAGGTAAGTGAAAGTTAGTTAACAACGCATCGACTACACGAAACCGGTAGCCGGGTTTGATCGTCAGCGTAGCCTCACTGGATCCGGGTTGCACCTGCCCAGTGTCAGTAGACGCGGACTCAAGCGCGCGCGTTGTTGTTGTGCCAATGGCGACGATACGACCGCCTCGCTCCCGTGACTGATTGATACGTTGCGCCGCATTGAACGTGATCTCGAATCGCTCACTACTAACCTCGTGCTCGTTGACATCATCGACCCTGACTGGCTCGAACGTTCCGTAACCAACGTGCAACGTGATTTCCACAAGTTGGTTTCTCTCGTGCAGCCTGGAAAGTTGTTCAGCAGTGAAGTGAAGTCCGGCAGTTGGTGCTGCGATAGCCCCGCGCGGCTTTGAATAGATGGTTTGGTAGCGTTCATTGTCGGCGAGTGAAACTCCATCAGGTCGCTTGATGTATGGCGGTAAAGGTGTCGATCCTATTCGCCCCAGTACTGACTCGAACGGCTCGTCGCACGCGAAACGTGCCTTTCTTAGTTCAGTGCCTGGCTCGTCGATCAGTTCAGCCTCCAATTCTCCTTTGCCGAAGACAACTCTGGCACCTGCTCGCAATCGGGCGCTCGGGCGAATCAGAACTTGCCAGATATCGGTGCGTATCTCGCGAACCAGAAAGATCTCAACTCGGCCCCCTGATTCCTTTCGTCGACCGATTAACCTGGCGGGTATTACGCGCGAGTTGTTTACGATTACGAGATCATCTGGGCGCAACTGATTGGTGAAATCACGGAATGTCGAATCGTGCCAGGTGCCAGTAGAACGATTGAGTACGAGCATTCGGGAGGCATCACGTTCACCCAGTGGTTCCTGGGCGACTAGCTCCTCGGGAAGGTCGTAGTCAAAATCTGAAATGCGCATGGTCATAATGTCAGGTTGGGAAGGTTCCTGCATAACCTGACCGTAGCTGTTGATAAATAATCCCTGAAGAGTGGCTCGACAAACTAAAGTTTATCGAACGCTAAGACGGATGCTCGCGATGGAAGACGGCAGTTAGTTGAGCGCCAAACAGCAGGATCAAACTGGAAACATAACTCCACGTAAGTACGGCCACCACAGCGCCGACCGAACCGTAAATCTGATCGTAGTGAAAGTAGCTCAAGCTCCAGGCAAAGATGTACTTCGCTATTTCCCATAGCAACCCACCAAGAAATGCCCCAGGCAAAGTATCTCGGATAGTGACCTGCGCTCGCGGCATGAAGCGATAGACCAGCACAAATAACGCAACCGTGACCAGATAACTCAACGCCGCAAACAAGACCTGCCAGAACGCACTGCCCACGGAAATTAGCAGCGGATATCTTTCAAGTTGGCGTGACGATAGCCGACTCGCTACATCTCGCAAACCTAAAGCAACGGATGTGACCATGACTGAAAATGAGAGCAATAAACCAACCAGTGCAACCATTCCGAGTGTAAGAGCACGGCCGTGCCAAAAGGTGCGCGAACTCGCCGCCCAAATTCGATTCAACGCACGTTCGATTACGGCGAACACCCAGGAGCCTGCCCAGAAGACAAGTACGACACAAGTTGCGATTGCGCCATAGCCTAACTCCGAAAGCGAACCGATCGTATCGCGCAGAAACTTTGCAGACCCTGGATAAACGTCCACGGCGTGGGCGAGCATCTGGCTTCCGCCAGCGATCTTGTTACTGATTGCCAATAGCAACAACAGCGTCGGAAACAACGCCATCAATCCGAAGTAGCTCATGGCCGCAGCAGAAGTAAAAAGGTCGTTCTCGTGGAACTGATGAAGCGAATGTGAAAGCATAGCTCCCCACGGAGATCTATTTCTGACTCCGAAGGAATGTCGCGAGAATGAAAAAAACCGCTTCATAAAAATGAAGGTGGAACTATTTCAGCGGGGGTCAAAAAGACTGGGACGCGCGAGGGTTGGTTGGTTAACGCCAAAGTGTTGGTAGGCGAGGGGCGTCGCCATCCGGCCGCGTGGTGTGCGATCCAGAAAGCCAATCTGGATGAGATAGGGTTCGATGATTTCTTCGATGGAATCCTTTTCTTCGTGAATCGAAGCTGAGATCGTTCCCAGCCCGACTGGCCCACCACTGAACTTCTCGATGATAGTCAACAGGAGTTTTCGATCCATTTCGTCGAGGCCATAAGTGTCAACCTCCATTCGATTCAAAGCATCGTTCGCGACTGCTTGAGTAATCCTGCCGTCGTAATCAACTTCGGCGTAGTCACGCACTCGACGCAGGAGACGATTCACGATGCGGGGAGTACCTCGAGAACGACGCGCGATTTCACGAGCGCCGTCCTGGTCGATTTCCACGCCGAGGATTTCCGCTGAACGTTTGCAGATCACTTCAAGGTCTTCATGCGGATAAAAGTCGAGATGAAAGACGATACCAAAGCGACCTCGAAGTGGAGCGGTGATCAGTCCTGCGCGAGTTGTCGCACCGATGAGTGTGAACTTTGGTAGTTCTAGTTTGATCGAACGTGCAGCTGCGCCCTGTCCGATCAGAAGGTCGAGCTGATAATCCTCCATCGCCGGATAAAGCTTTTCCTCCAATGCGGGCAGCAAGCGATGGATTTCATCGATGAAGAGAACGTCGCCTTCCTGAAGGTTTGTAAGCAGAGCCGCGATATCGCCAGCTTTCTCAATAGCGGGTCCGGCAGTTGACTTCAACTCAGAGCCCATTTCGTTGGCGATGATGTTCGCAAGAGTGGTCTTCCCCAGTCCCGGTGGGCCGGTTAGCAGAACGTGGTCGAGTGCCTCCCGTCTGCGCAATGCAGCTTTCATATAGATGCGTAGGTTCTCTTTGACCTGACGCTGACCGATGTAATCTTCGATGCGGGTTGGACGAAGAGTCAGATCAAGTTGGCGTTCGTCGTCGTTTGGCGTAGCGTCTTTCATACGAGCTGATATTGATTCAGGAGGCATGGTGATTACTGGTTCGATCAACTATACGCTGTTGTGCCAGGTCGGAGTTTCGACTGGTTTTCTCAGAGAAAAGCATTAAGCTCTGGCCAGTTTTCTCAACACTCTTCGAAGCACGGACTCAACTGTCACATCTCCACCTTCGGCAATCGCGTTATCTATAGCTTTTTCAGCAGACGAGCGTTGGTAACCAAGATTTAGGAGCGCCGATAGCGAATCAGAGCGAACGCTGTCCTGACTTTGTTCACCAGACACTGCGGCTTTCGCACTCAACTCTTCTTCAAGTTGTGCTGACGTTAGTGCTGTTACCTTTTCCCTCAACTCAATCACAAGTCGCTCCGCAGTCTTGCGGCCAACCCCGGGAATCAAGGTCAGCCGAGCGAGGTCGTTACTTCTAATCGATGCAATCAAATCGTCGGCGCTCATTCCTGACAACAGCGTGATTCCCAACTTCGGTCCGATGCCGCTGACGGAGATGATCTTGAGAAACAACTCACGCTCGCGGATCGTTTTGAACCCGAACAGCTGCAAGGTGTCTTCACGCACGTGCGTGTAGATGCGCAACTGAACTACTGAACCCGCGTCTTCAAGATCGTAGAACGTCGAAAGCGGGATTGTTACCTCGTATCCGACACCTCCAACGTCAACAATTACTGATGTGGCTTGTTTTGAAAGCAGCGTTCCGTTGAGATGCGCAATCATAAGGGTTGCGCGATTGTAGTGGATGGATTTTCATTGGGCAATAAAGGCAAATTTGTAGATCGACTCTGCCTGACACTCATTGCAAGAACGATGCTATAGCCCGACTGTCAAGGAGGGCTTAACGTTTTTGCTCAAACACATAGAGCCCTCCTTTACAGTCGGGCTACTGCACCGGTCATCGTCTTAATCCGTGGCTTCAGTTCAGTAAAACATCGCGTTAGCGCTATACTGCTTGTGAAAAGGTTCCCCTCGCATGAAATCCGAAAAAATTTCAGAACTGACAACAGCCCGTCTGAGCATCTATCTGCGCTGTTTGAACACCCTGCACGCTGCAGGGATCAAGACAATTTCTTCGCAATCGCTGGCTGAACAATTCAATCTGAACTCGGCTCAGATTCGAAAAGACCTTGGTTACTTCGGCGAGTTTGGAGTCCGTGGTGTGGGCTACTATGTTGAAGACCTGCGCGACCACATCACCAAGATACTGGGTCTGGATAATCCGCATCGAGTAGGCATTGTTGGCGCCGGTCGACTCGGAACCGCACTGGCGAACTACAATGGATTCGGGCGATCGAATTTCACCGTCGTTGCTCTATTTGATAACGACACTCAGAAAATCGGTAAGCGAATCGGTGAAGGAAAGGTTCTTGTTCACGACGTCGAGAAGATCGCGGAGATCATTCGCGCTGAAGCAATCGACATAGTTGTTATCTCCGTTCCAGCCAGGGTCGCCCAGAAAGTTCTCAACCAAGTCATGTCAGCGGGGGTAAAAGCGGTACTCAACTTTGCTCCCGTCTCTTTGCAGTCGCGAAGAGGGGTAAAAGTTAAGACAGTCGATCTGAGTACGTCGTTGGAATCGTTGTCTTACTTTTTGGCGAGTCCTTCGGTCGGCAACACGACGCGTGCTCGCCGCGAAGCGAGAAACGAAGACATCTCACAGCGGGAACAACGAATTTAGTTTCGGAACAATGGACGAGCAAACAGCCAGACGTGATCTGATTCGCGTTTGTCATCTCATGTATGAACGCAGCTATGTTGTCTCTTCTGACGGCAATGTCAGCGTGCGTCTTGACGATGGGCGAATTCTCGCCACGCCGACGATGACATGCAAAGGTCGAATGACTGACGACCTGATTGCCGTGACAGACATCGACGGTAAGAAGCTCAATGATCGAAAGGCATCAAGTGAGCTCGCAATGCATACCTTGATATATAGCGAGCGACCTGATGTGAAGGCTGTTTGTCACGCGCATCCGCCACACGGTACTGCTTTCGCTGTTGCCGGGCTCGCCATTGATCAGCCGAT
>Ga0163163_10002990_pt1 | contig 14301 bp, 9 predicted proteins | sample S65metaG_FD_119766 | JGI IMG/M metagenome (GOLD analysis project Ga0163163, IMG submission 119766) | Switchgrass rhizosphere microbial communities from Kellogg Biological Station, Michigan, USA - S6-5 metaG | ecosystem: Host-associated > Plants > Roots > Rhizosphere > Soil | place: USA: Michigan... | reverse complement strand
TCGATGACGTCGGGATAGAGGGTGCCCTGTGCGAGGAAGTCGAAGGAGCCGAGCGCGGCGGCCTTCTTCTCGAAGACGTCGATGAACGTCCCGCCGATGATCTTCCGCTTCTGCTCGGGGTCGGTGACGCCGTCGAGACGCGACAGGAACGTATCGGTGGCGTCTACGAAGTCGAGCGGCAGGTGCAGCTTCTCGCCAAACCGTTTCTGAATCTGGTTGGCCTCGTCGTAGCGCAGCAGCCCGTTGTCCACGAAGATGCACGTCAGCCGGTCGCCGATCGCGCGGTGGATCAACATGGCCGCCACGGTCGAGTCCACGCCGCCCGACAGGCCGCACACCACCCTGCCGCCCGGCCCCACGTGGCGCCGAATCCGTTCGGTGGCTTCCTCGATGAACGAGGCGATCGTCCAGTCGCCGCGGCAGCCGCAGACGTCGAACGCGAAGCGGCGCAGGATGTCCTTGCCGTACTCGGTGTGGACTACCTCGGGATGAAACAGCAGCCCGTAGAGCGCCCGTTCGGGCGCTTCCATCGCGACGATCGGTGCCGTCGTGCTGGTAGCGGCGATGCTGAAACCGCCCGGCACGCCGCCCACATCGTCGCCATGGCTCGCCCACACCTTGAATTCGTCGGGCACGCCCTCGAACAGCCGCGGCCGGACGGCGGTAGCCGCCACGTGCACGTGCGCGTGACCGAACTCACGCTGCCCGGAGCGCCGCACTTCTCCACCGAGCAGATCGGTCATCAACTGCATGCCGTAGCAGATGCCGAGCACCGGCACGCCGACGTCGAAGAGCTCGGGCTCGCAGCGTGGCGCGTCGGTTTCCTTCACGCTCTTCGGGCCGCCCGAGAGGATGATGCCGGCCGGCTGCCTGGCCCGCAGCTGCGCGAGGGGCGTATTGAACGGGACGACCTCGGAGAAGACCGACAGCTCACGCAAGCGGCGCGCGATGAGCTGGGTGTACTGCGACCCGAAATCGAGAACGACAATGGTCTGATGCGACACGGTCACGTCCGGCGGGAATCGCTATTATATGTGGTCGTGGCCGCCACACGCCCAAGATATTGCGGCGTCCTGCTGGTCGCGGCGCTGTGGGTCACGGCGGGACTGGTCTGCCCTGAGGGCCGGCTCGCTGCCCAGAAATCCAAACGCACACCGCCGCTGCCGCCGTTCGCTTCGCTCTTTCCGCTCGAAGAAGCGTGGATGATCACGCTGCCGGCACCGCCGGCAGCGCCGGCAGCGTACGACGGAGCGCATCTCTTCGTGCCGCTGTCGTCGGGACAACTGGTCGCGCTCGACTGGCAGCACGGCGATACCTTCTGGTCGGTGGCGTTCAAAGCCTCGTCGGCCCCGGTGATTGCCCAGGGCACGATCTACGTCGCCGGCGAGGGTCAGCTCCACGCACTCGACGCCGCCACCGGCACCGTCCTCTGGTCGGCGCGGGCACCTGCCCCGGTGTCGCTGGTCGTGCTGGCGGCGGGGCGCGTGCTCGCCGTCGGCGCCACAATCGCCGCCGCGTTCGATGCAGGGTCGGGCGCTCCGTCGTGGACACAGCCACTCGACGATGCGGGCGAACCGGTCGGAACGGCCGCGACCGCCGACGCGCTGTTCGTAACCTTCGCCAAGGGCGCCACGCGGCGCCTGGCGCTCGCCGACGGGCAGATTGTCTGGACGCACATGGTCGACGGGCGGCCGAGCCCGCCGCTGGTCGTCGAGGAGTCCGTGTACGTCGGCGACACGGCTAACCGGTTTCACGCGCTCGACGCCAAAAGCGGAAAGACGCGGTGGTCGTGGCGGACCGGCGGCGATGTCATCGGCGCCGCAGTCGACGGCAGTGCCCACCCGAAAGCCGTCTACTATGCGTCGCTCGACGCCGTCGTCCGCGCCGTGAACCCCGGCAACGGCAATCAGCGCTGGAAGCGCGACGGCGGCACCCGCGCGGTCGCGCCTCCGATCGCGCTCGACGGAACTGTGGTCGTCGCCGGGCTCACGCCGACCCTCTCGGGCTTCGCGCCGCTGACCGGCATCCCGCAGGGCACCTTCGATCTGCCCGGAGAGCTGAGTGGCTCGCCGATCGTCAACCCCACCCTGGTGCCGCGCGCGGTCGCGGTGGCCGTCGTCCTCAAGGATGGGCGCGCCTACGGCTTGCGTGCGTTGTCGCTCATGTTCAACGAGAGCGTGCCACAACCGCTGACGGTACTTCCCGGAAAGCCGCTTACGCGCGAACGTCTTCCCTGAGCGCGCGGGCGAGCCGCCCGGCACCCTCGGCGAGGAGTGCCTCGGGCGCGGCCGAGAATGCCAGGCGGATGGTGTCGTGGCCGCTGCCGTCGACGAAGAACGCGCTGCCGGTGACGAAGATCAGCCCTTCTTCGAGCGCACGCGCAAGCAGCGCCTCGTCCTTCTGGCCGCCGGCGAGCGTCGCCCACACAAAGAAGCCGCCGTGCGGCGTCAGCCAGGACAGCCGGCCGTCCACCTGAGAACGCAGCGCCGCAACGAAAGTGTCGCGTCGCGCTCGATATCCGGCTCGCAGTCGAGGGGCCAACCGATCCACCACGCCGCGCCGCATCGCTTCGAACGCGATCCGCTGGTCGAGCGTGCCGGTCGCAAGGTCGGCGGCCTGCTTGGCAATCTCGAACCGCTCGACGAGTGATGCCGGAGCCGCCATCCACCCGACGCGGAATCCTGGAGCCAGCGTCTTCGAGAACGAGCTCAAATAGATCACCCGCCCGGCGGTATCGGCGGCCTTCATCGGACGGACCGCGTCGGGTGCAACCTCGCCTTCGAAGTAGAGCGATCCGTAGGGATCGTCTTCGACGATCAGGCAGTCGTGCTCGTCGGCCCACGCGAGCAACGCGAGCCGGCGGTCCTGCGGCAGGAGCTTCCCGGTCGGGTTCTGAAAGTTCGGCACCACGTAGAGCAGCTTCGGCCGCGTGCCTGCCTTTCGCAGCCGCGCCGTCACGCGCGCCAGGTCCTCGAGGTCGATGCCGTCGGTATCCTGCCGCACGCCCACGAGCCGGCGCGGGTGCGCATTGCCGAAGGCAGAGATCGCGCCGGTAAACGTCGGCGCCTCCACCAGCACCACGTCTTCCGGCGCGACGAGGACGCGCGCCACGAGATCGAGGCCTTGTTGCGAGCCGCTGGTGATCAGTAGTTCCTCAGCGGTCGCCGTCACGCCCCGCTGCGACATCTCGACCACGAGCGCCTCGATCAGCGGTGCATGCCCGCGGGTCGGGCCGTACTGGATAGCGTCAGCTCCGCCGGCGAACAGATCCGACGCGATTCCTCGGAGCTCGTCGAGCGGAAACAGATCGGGCGCTGGATAACCGGCAGCAAACGAAATCAGATTCGGCTGATCGGCCACCACCGTCCCCATGCGGCGGATAGCCGAAGCATGAAGGGAGCGGCCGGTCGGGGACAGGAAGCGGTCGACATCGCCGAGCGGCATGGCTTACGAAGCTTCGGCGCGTGCCGTACGCACCGCCACCGAGTCGGCCGGTTGGGCGCTTTCGGACGAGTGCCCGCGATAGAGCGCCGAATAGGCCCCCACCGACGCGAGCGAGATGTATTGCAGCACGAGGCTGCGCAGAACGAGGGCCAGCAGCTGCAACGGCAGCACGGCGAGCCCGACGAAGGGGACGAAACCGATGAGCCCGAGCGCCGTCGCCGCGACCAGCGAGGCGAAGGTGGCAAGCAGCACCAGCGCGAGGATGGCCACGCACACGGCCGCCAGGGTCCGGGGCACGCGGCGCACGAACCCTGCCGCTCGGCGTAGCGCCACGCCGACCCCGCACCCTTCTGCCGCCATCACGATCTGGGCCAGCAGGTACACCAGGTTGATGGCGGTGATCCAGGCGACAAACAGCACCGTTGCCGCAATCGAGACGATCCAGCCGTCGACCCCGTCGCGTCCAAACGCGATCATCACCAGCCCGAGGCCGGAGAGCGCATACGCCGCCATCAGGACGAATCCCAGGCGGAGGAAACGCGGAAACAGATCGCGGGCGCTCTCGATGAAACGCTCGATCGTGAAGGCCGCTCCCGTCGCCACCACCGAGAACTGCAACGGGGGCTCCTCCACCGCGCCCGCCTCCCGTTCGGCGCGTACGAGCAGCGCCACCGTCCCGCCCTTCAACAGGAAATTGAATACCGAGGCGCCGACGACGGCCACCGCCATGGCGGCGGCAAACGACGTGAGCGCGAGGGGACGCGCCAGGAGCAGCGCAAGGATCGTGGCGGCCAGGTCGCGGACGTCCAGACCGAGCAGGGCGCCCGGTTCGGCGCCGACGATGAGCGCCACGAGCACGACGCCGGCGATGAAGGGCACGGCCACGACGAGTTTGAACAGCGCATCGGCCGACGCCTGGATGAAGACGATCGGCCAGTTCGCCGCCGCCACCAGACCGCCGCGCTTCAGTGCCCGCCGGGCGGTGTGAAACCGCGTCACGCCCTGATGATCGCACGAGGCAGAGTCGGCGGAGTAGGCCGAGTGGGCGGAGGAAGATTTTTGCTCTTTTTCCCTACTCCGCCTACTCTGCCCACTCAGCCCACTCTGCCTACAATGTCACCCAGTGTCTGACCCGTTTCCCTGGCGCGCCGTCGCGCGGCTGGCGGCGTGGGGTTTTGTCTGCGCCAGCGTCGTCTACGTGACCGGGCTGTTCGTCGGCAACCGCATCCTCGGCGGCGACGACGCCGCGATGCGGAGCCGCATCGTGACCGAAGTCCAGCGTTCGTTCGCCACGCTGACCGCCGAGCTCGAGCGGCAGGCACGCGCGGTGGCCGATCCGGCCGCGGTGCGGGCCGCCGTTACCGAAGACCTGCCGGCCACCCGCGCGCTCTTCGATCGCCTGGCACAGGCGCCTGGCGTCGCCGCCGGCGATCTCTCCCTGAGCATCTACTCCGCCACCAGTCAGCCGCTGGCGTGGGCGGGCCGGCCGTCAGAGCTGCCGGCCGATCGGGCCCAGGACGGGGAATCGTGGTTCATCATCGAAGGCGCGCTCGGCCTGCGCCTCGTGTACGTCGTTCCGGTGATGGAAGGGGCCATGCGTATCGGCCTCGTCTCGGCCGAACGCGAGCTCGACGTGTCGGGGCGGGGCCGCGCCTCGGCCTCGTTGCAGGGCGCTCCCGAGGGCTATCACCTCGATACGTTCCTGGCGCCGGTCTCACTCGCGTTGCCGTTCGAGCGCACCGGATCGGCCGATCGGACCTCGTTCGACATCATGGCGCCGACCGGTCAGCGCCTGTTGAGCGCCAGCGTCAGCCCGGCGGACCTGGCGGCCACACGCGCGCGCTGGCGGCAGGCGCTACGGACGCTGACGCTGGCCATCGCGGCGGCGTGGCTGCTCCTGCTGGCCGCGCCGATCCTCGACTGGCGACGGACGTCGGCGGCGTGGCGCGCGCGTTTGGCGGCCTCGCTGGCGCTGGCGGCCCTGCTCGCGGGAGCCCGCCTCGTGCTGGAGCTCGCGCCGGCGTCGCACTGGGCCACGTGGCCGCTCGTCACGAGCGAGGCGTACGCCTCAACGCTGCTGGGACCGTTCCTGTCGTCGCCGCTCGACTTCCTGCTGACGGCGTTCCTGGTCGGCGGGCTCGTGGCCGTGGCGTTCTTCGCCATCACCACCGGCAGCCCGCGCTCGCAGCGCCGCCGCCCGGTGGACACCGTGCCGGCGCTGGTGCTCTACGGCATGGAGCAGATCCTCGCCGGCGCCGCCGCGGCCATCGTGCTGCTCGTGCACACGGCGCTCCTGCGCGATACGGTCGCGCAGTCCACACTCGACCTGCTGCGCCTGTCGCTGCCGCCGTGGAACGGCGCCACCATCGCCTTGCAGGTGGGGCTGGTCGCGGCGCACGCGGCCGCCTTCGGCATCATCGTCCTGCTCCTCCTCGCGGTGACCACGCGGTGGCGGTTGCGGCGACGCTGGTACGGCCACGTCTTCACCATCGGCTGCTGGGTGCTGCCGCTCGTCGCGTGGAACAGCCTCCTCGGCGTCGACGCCGGCGAGCAGATGCCGCAGCTCGCGGCGCTCGCCACCGCCATCGTGATCGCGCGCTTCGCGCGACCGATCCGAGCCCGCTACCGCCACGGCTCGCAGGCGTTCCGCATGATCCTGCTCGCGCTCGGACTGGTGGTGCCGGCCGTGGCGTTCTATCCGACGATGTTCCATCTCGCCTGGCAGGCGAAATCGCGGCTCATCGAGGAGCGCTACGCGCCGGTGGCGCTCAGTCAGCGGACCACTGTGCAGGCACAGCTGCAGGAAAGCCTCGCGCAGATCGATCAGATTCCCGGGCTGGCCGACCTGGTCGCGGCCGGGGCGCCTCGCGCCCCGTTCGATACCTCGACCGATCGCGCGTTCCAGATCTGGCAGGCGACGTCGCTGGCCAGCTACCCCGTCACGTCGTCGGTGGAGGTCTACGGTCGCGACGGTACCCTGGTCAGCCGCTTCGCCTTCAACCTGCCCGAAGACCTCAGCGCGCCGCCACGGTCCGCCGAGCGCGTCTGCAACTGGGACGTCGCCGAGGAAGTGTCGCCGTTCTTCGCCGAAGAGCGCCGCATCCTGCATGCCGGGCGCGCGCTGTGCGTCGGCGGCTCGCCCGAGCTGATCGTCGGGTCGATCGTGGTGCACGCGGTGCTCGACTACGAGAACCTGCCCTTCACCTCGTCGCGGACGCCCTACGTGCAGGTACTGCAGACGACGGACCCGCTCCGCACCGCGGGGCAGTCGGGTGAGGACGTCGAGTACGCCGTCTACGGGTGGAGTCGCTCGCCGCTCTACTCGTCGCGCGGGACCGCCTGGCCGCTCGACGACGCCGTCTTCGCGCAGGTCGAGCAGTCGCGCGCTCCGGTGTGGGCGCGCCTGCGGCGCGGTGCGCAGCCGTTCGACGTCTACGTCCTGAACGATCGCGGCGGCATCTACGCCCTCGGCTTCCCCAGCGTCACCGCGTTCGGCCACTTCTTCAACGTCGCCGAGCTCACGGTCATCGCCGTCCTCACCTACGTGCTGCTGCTCGGCGTCAACGGCGTGTTCGTGCTCGCGGGGCGGCGACGTACCACCGGACGTTCGATCCTGCGGGAGGTCCGGGCCAGCTTCTACCGCAAGCTGTTCCTTGCCTTCGTCGCCGCGGTGTTCGTACCGGTCGTCCTGCTGGCCCTCGTCACCCGGAATTTCGTCGCCAACGAGATGCGTGCCAACGTCGAGGCCGAGGCGCAGCGCACGGCCTCGGCGGCGACCCGCGTCGTGGAAGATCTGGTCGAGCGCAGCGCGGTGCTGCAGGGCGCCGGCGTGGACGACAACCTGATGGTGTGGGTGTCGCGGCTGATCGATCAGGACGCCAATATCTTTGCGGGCGCCCGCCTGGTGGCGACGAGCGAGCGCAACCTGTTCGCCTCGGGGCTGCTGCCGACGCGCGCCAACGCCGACGTCTACCGCGCGCTCTCGCTCAGGCGCGAGGCCGCCGCCGTCGCCCGCGAGCGGATCGGCGACTTCGAGTATCTGCTGGCGGCGGCGCCGGTCATGGTCCGCACCACCGAGGCGATCCTGACCGTGCCGCTGACGTCGCAGCAGCGGGAAATCGACGCGCAGATCGACGCGCTCGATCGACGCGTGCTGCTGGCGGCGCTGCTCTTCATCCTCGGCGGCGCCGGGCTCGGCTACACGATGGCCGAACGCATCGCCGACCCGGTGAGCCGGCTCACCCGGGCGACACGCCGCATCGCGCGCGGCGACTTCGACGTGCACATGGCCGCCACCTCGTCCGACGAACTGCGGCGGCTGGTCGAAGACTTCAACCAGATGGCGTCCGAGCTGCAGCGGCAGCGCACCGAGCTCGAGCGGACCAACCGCCTCGAAGCGTGGGCCGAAATGGCCCGCCAGGTCGCGCACGAGATCAAGAACCCGCTGACGCCGATTCAGCTCAACGCCGAGCACCTCCGGCGCGTGCACACCGATCGCGGCGAGCCGCTCGGGCCGGTGCTGCGCGAGTGCGTCGAGACCATCCTGACGCAAGTGCGCCTGCTGCGGCAGATCTCGTCGGAGTTCTCGAACTTCGCGTCGTCGCCCACCGCCAAACCGAGCGTGGTGCGGGTGCCGGATCTCGTGCGCGACATCGTTGATCCCTACCGCGCGGGGCTCGCCGACCGTCTCGAGCTCGTGCTCGATGCCCCCGATTCGTTGCCGCCGGTGCGCGTGGACCGCACGCTCGTGACACGCTCGCTCACCAACCTCGTCGAGAACGCGCTGCACGCCATGCCGGGGCGCGGCACTCTGTCGGTCGGCGCGGCGGCCGAGGACGGATTCGTGGCGATCCGGGTGTCCGACACCGGCGGCGGGATGGATCCGGAAGCGCTGGCGCGGGCGTTCGAACCCTACTTCTCGACCAAGGCGACCGGAACGGGGCTGGGGCTGCCGATCGCCCGCCGGAACATCGAGTTGAGCGGCGGCACGGTCGCGATCGAGAGCGCGCTCGAGCGCGGCACGACCGTCATCGTCCGCCTGCCCATCGCGTAGTCGTCAGCCCGCCTTGGGCCGCCGCCGCAGCCGCGTCCACGCCAGGCCGATGAACGCGGAGAACAGGTAGGTGTAGGCCGAGACCAGGAGCACTTCCTCGGGCCTCGCCGCCAGCGCCGCCAGCCCCAACGCAATGAGCAGCAGCATCGGGTAGCTGCGCCGCGACTGCAGATCGAACGTCTTGAAGCTCCGGAAGCGGATGGTGCTGACCATGAGGAGCGCCGGCACGATCACCATCGCCAGCACCGCCGCGGCTTCCCACGGTCCCGTGAGCCCCTGCGGAAACGCGAACACTGTGGCCGCGGGCACCCCCGCCGCCGGCGGACTCGGCATGCCGACGAAGTAGCGCTTGTCCTGGTGCGAGGACGACTGAATGTTGAAGCGCGCGAGGCGAACCGCCGCGGCAGCGACGAACAGGAACCCGGCGGCCCAACCGATGCGACCAAGCGGGTGCAGTCCCCATGCGAACGCCAGGATGGCCGGCGCCACGCCGAACGACACCACGTCTGCGAGCGAATCGAATTCGAGCCCGAAGGCGCTCGTGGTGCCGGTCATGCGCGCGACCCGGCCGTCGAGCATATCGAGCACGATGGCGACGCCGATGAAGGCGGCCGCGGCGTGGAACTCGCCCCGCATGGCGTGCACGATGCACGCGTACCCGCAGAACATGTTGCCCATCGTCAGGGCGCTCGGCAGCAGGTAGGCACCGCGCCGGACCCCGCGTGAGTCGGGACCCGCCGCACGCGACGACTTGCGGAGCACGGAGAAGCGGTGGCGCGATTCGAGAGGGTCGGTCATGACTGTGTGCCTCTGCCCGGGCCGTCCGCCAGCACGGCAATCACCGTGACACCGGCCGACACGCGATCGCCGACCTGCACGCGCAGTGTGCTGCCTTGCGGAACGAACACGTCCATCCGCGAGCCGAACTTCATGACGCCGAAGCGCGCCCCCGCGGCCACCTCGTCGCCTTCGCGCACCCGGCACACGATACGGCGCGCCAGGATGCCGACGATCTGCCGCACCACGATGGTCTGCCCGCCGTGGTCGAGCACGACTTCGGTGTGCTCGTTGAGATCTCCGGCCTCCCGCTTGTAGGCAGGCAGGAACTTCCCGGGGTGGTACTTCACCGACCGCACCCGTCCCCCCAGCGGCATCCGGTTGACGTGGACGTCCATGGGCGACAAGAAGATCGTGACCTGCTGCCAGACGGCCGGATCGAAGCTCCCGGTCGGCGTCCCCGCCACCATGACCTTGCCATCGGCCGGCGACACCACCTCACGCGGCCCGAGCGCAGTGTGCCGCTCGGGGTCGCGAAAGAAGAAGAGAAAAAAAGCCGGAAGCACCAGGGCGGCGACGCCATAAGTGCTTCCGGCCACAGCGGCCACGAGGGCCGCGATCACAACTCCGATTCCTACGAACGGCCATCCGGCCGGGTCGATGCGCATCAGTGGAGGTCCGTGTCAATTGTCCCGTACCCGGGCGGCTTCAGACCTGCGGACCCGCCGTGCGCGTCAAGATGTCGTCGAATGATGGTCGCGAGCCCACTCCAAAGCAATCCGCTCCATGCGGTCCTTGAGGGCCAGCTTGCGCTTCTTTATTGTGGTTTCTTCGACCTGTTCGGTCTCTGAGAGGTGGTGCTTGTCGATGAGTTCGTGGAGGCGATCGTCGAGCTCGTGATGACGGGCGGCCAGTTCCCGATACTGATCGTGGCTCTGCAGCAGGAAGTGCTTTACTTCCTGCCCTTCCGCAGTGTTCATGGTCGTACCCTCCTTTCGGGGATGAGTGACCCGAGCTGCCACGCGCAAGGTAACACAGTCGTCAGGAGGGCTCAATCCCCCGTTTCCGGGATCGTATTAGCCGTGTTTTCCGGCTCACGCCACAGGATCAGCGCGTCCTCCACCGGGTTCGTGTAGTAGTGCTTCCGCACGGCCGTGGCCCGGAATCCGAGCCCTTCGTAGAACCGCCGCGCCGGATCGTTCGAGGCCCGCACCTCGAGCGTGGCGCGGGTGGCGCCCAGCCGCCGCCCTTCGGTGAGCACGCGCCGCATCAGCCGCGTCCCGAACCCGCGGCCGCGGTATTCGGGCAGCACGGCCAGGTTGTTGATGTGGATTTCGTCCACCACCAGCCAGAAGGCGCAGAAGCCCGCCACCCGGCACCCTGGGGTGCGCACCACGAGGATGTGGCACACCGAGCGGTTCTGCAGCTCCCACTCGTACATGGCCCGCGTCCAAGGATTGGTGAACGACGCGGCCTCGACGGCCAGAATACCGTCGAGATCGGCGGCGCCGTCGAACGGTTCCACCCGGCAGTCGGCCACTTCAGCGTTCGACACGGGCATCTCGGGTCAGCTCGACGTCGGGCCGGCGGACGTAGAGCGGCTGGATGTCGGCCGGGCCGGGCCGGCGGCCCGCCGCCACTTCGGCGCGAGCCAGGCGCCCGATGATACCGGCAAGCGGCGGCTCGAGCATCGGCGCCAGCTCGCCGTGCAGCCCCATCGTCTGGCTGATGACGTCGCGGTGTGCCGCCGCGCCGTCGCCGATGAACAGCGTGCGCGTGCCGCGCAGGCGCGCGAGGATTCGATCGGGCAGCTCCACGCTCGCGCCCTCCACTGCCTCGACGCCCGCGAAAAGCGCCGCGTACACTTCGCCGCGCCACGCGTCCACCCAGGTGGCCACCCGCGTGCCTGCGCGGGATGTGCCCATCGCCGACCGCACCAGCGCGTCGAGCACGGAGATGCCCACGAGCGGGCGGCCCGCCGCGAGCGCGAGCCCCTGCATGGTGGCGATACCGACGCGCAGCCCGGTGAACGATCCGGGGCCGGTCGCCACGGCAAACACCTCCACGTCCGCCAAGGCGAGTTCGGCGCGATCGAGCGCCGTCATCAGGTCTTTGGGCAGCCGCTCGGCGTGGGTGCGCGCGGCCTCGCCTGGCACCTCCGCCAGCAGGTCGTCGCCGCGGAGCACGGCGCAGCCGCCTGTGCGCGTGCTGGTGTCGAGCGCCAGGGTGATCATGACTATTACGCGATAATAACTGGCGAGGCTCGCCTCGGGGAGGCGGACGACGGCTCGGCCTCGCCAGGCAATGTTTAATTGCCCGCCCTTCTGGCGGGCGTAGGGTTCAGCCCATCGAATGTCCACCACCGCCACCGCCACGCCGGCGATGAGGCAGTACCTCGAAGCCAAACGTCTCCACCGGGACGCCATCGTGTTCTTTCGCATGGGCGACTTCTACGAGATGTTCTACGAGGACGCGCTGACGGCGTCGCGTGCGCTCGACCTCACCCTCACCTCGCGCTCGAAGGACGCCGGCGGCAACGGCATCCCGATGTGCGGCGTTCCGCACCACGCCGCGGACGGCTACGTGGCACGGCTGGTGCGCAAGGGGTTTCGCGTCGCCATCTGCGAGCAGGTGGAGGACCCGCGAACCGCCAAAGGCGTGGTGAAGCGCGAGGTGGTGCGCGTCGTGTCGCCGGGCACGCTGACCGACCAGTCGTATCTCGAAGCCCGAGAGCCGTCCTTCCTGATGGCCATCGTGCCGGGCCGGCGTGCCGGCACCCGGCATCTCGACGACGGCCGCATGGCGCTGGCGCTCGGCGTCGACGACGTGGTGGGCGCCGCGCTCGTGGATCTCTCCACCGGCGAATTCAGCGCCACCGAGTATCGGGGCCGCGCCGGGCTGCAGGCCCTCGCCGACGAGATCGCGGTGCTGCGGCCGCGCGAGATCGTCGTGCCCGAGGATTCACCGGTCGTCGACTCGGTGCCAGAGATCGCGCGGCTGTCGCTGCCGGTCACGCGCATCGATCCGGCGGCGTTCGCGCCCGAGACCGCCACCCGCACGCTGCTGCAACAGCTCAATACCCACAGCCTCGAAGGCTTCGGGCTCAATGGGCATCAGGCCGCCACCATGGCCGCCGGCGCCCTCGCCCACTACCTTCGCGAAACCCAGAAGGCGGACCTGGCCCACGTCCGCGCGGTGGTCTACCGCACCACCGCGGAAAATCTGATCATCGATCCGGTTACGCTGCGCCATCTCGAGGTGGTGACCGGCAGCGAGGGCGGTACCCAGGGCTCGCTCCTCCACGAGATCGATCGCACGGCCACCGCGATGGGCGGCCGGCTGCTGCGGGCCTGGCTCCTGCGGCCGCTCCTCTCGCTGGAACCGATCCGCGACCGTCTCGACGCCGTCGAGGAGCTCGCCTTCCGCACGCCGGAGCGCGGGCGGCTGCGCGAGGCGCTGGCCGCCGTCCACGATCTCGAACGCCTGGTGGCGCGCGCGTCGCTCGGCACCGCCGGGCCCCGCGACCTGGTCGCGCTACGGGACTCGTGCGCCGCCATTCCACGCGTGCGCGCCGAGCTCGAGGGCTTTCAGGCTCCGCTCCTCCGCAGTCTCGCGGCCGGCCTGGACGATCTGGCCGATGTGCGCGAGCGCATCGGCCACACGCTGGTGGACGAACCGCCGGCGCTCGCGCGCGAAGGCGGCTTCACTCGCGACGGCTTCGATCCGACGCTCGACGAGTTGCGGCATGTCAGCCGGTCGGGCCGGCAGGTCATCGCCGCGATGGAAGAGGCCGAGCGGCGGCGCACCGGCATCGCCTCGCTCAAAGTGAAGTTCAACCGGGTATTCGGCTATTACATCGAGATCTCGAAGTCGAACCTGCACCTGGCGCCCGCCGACTACCACCGTAAGCAGACGATCGCTGGCGGCGAGCGCTTCACCACGCCGGCGCTCAAGGACTACGAAGAGCGCGTGCTTGGCGCCGACGAGAAGATCCTGACCCGCGAGCTCGAGATCTTCGAGGTGCTTCGCCGGGCGGTGGCCGCCGAGGCGCCGCGCGTGCAGGACGGCGCGCGCATCCTCGCCACGGTGGACGTGCTGGGCGGCCTCGCCGAGACCGCCACCATCTGCAACTACACCAAACCGCACGTGCACGACGGCGACGAGCTCGTGGCCACCGACGTCCGCCATCCCGTCGTCGAGCGGCGCACGAGCGACGCCTTCGTGCCCAACGACGTCGATTTGAACGGGACGGCGCGACAGGTGGTCATCCTCACCGGCCCCAACATGGGCGGCAAGTCCACCTACCTGCGGCAGACGGCGCTGTTGCCGCTGCTCGCGCAGATCGGCTCCTTCGTGCCGGCGCGAGACGCCAAGATTCCGCTCGTGGACCGCATCTTCGCGCGCGTGGGCGCGTCGGACAACATCGCGCGCGGCCACTCCACCTTCATGGTGGAGATGCAGGAGACGGCGCACATCCTGCACACCGCGACGAGCCGCAGCCTGGTGGTGCTCGACGAGATCGGACGCGGCACGTCCACTTTCGACGGCCTGAGCATCGCCTGGGCGGTGGCCGAACACCTGGCGAGCCCGTCGCGGCAGGCGCGGCCCAAGACGCTCTTCCCCACCCACTATCACGAGCTGACCGATCTCGCCGACGCGCTGCCCGGCGTGGTGAACGCCCACGTCGCGGCGCGGGAGTGGAAGGACGAGATTATCTTCCTGCGCAAGATCGTCGCCGGCCGGGCCGACCGCAGCTACGGGATCCAGGTGGCGCGGCTGGCGGGGTTGCCGTCCGACGTCATCGCCCGCGCCAAGGACATCCTGTCTGGGCTCGAGCACGACGAGCTGTCGCGCGGCGGCCGGCCGACGCTGTCGGGCAGCGGCCCCGCCGGCGTCCGGCAGCTCGCGCTCTTCGGTGGCGGCGAGCCGCCCGCAGACCCGCGGCTCGAGGAGATCCTGAAGCGCCTCCGCGCGCTCGACCCCGACCACACCACGCCGCGCCAGGCGCTCGACGCGCTGGCAGACCT
>Ga0163163_10002989_pt1 | contig 14308 bp, 13 predicted proteins | sample S65metaG_FD_119766 | JGI IMG/M metagenome (GOLD analysis project Ga0163163, IMG submission 119766) | Switchgrass rhizosphere microbial communities from Kellogg Biological Station, Michigan, USA - S6-5 metaG | ecosystem: Host-associated > Plants > Roots > Rhizosphere > Soil | place: USA... | reverse complement strand
GCTGCTTTCGATCATTGCCGGTGCCTGTGCCGCCGCCGGCGCCAATATCGTGGACGCGCAGATTTTCACCACCACCGATGGCCTTGCGCTCGACACCATCGCGGTCACCCGCGAATTCGAGCATGACGAAGACGAGGCGAGGCGTGCCGGTCGGATTGCCGACACCATCGAGAAGGCTTTGCGCGGCGAGTTACGTCTGCCAGACGTGGTGACCAAGCGCGCGCCCCCAAAGGGCCGCATTCGCGCTTTCGTCGTGGAGCCTTCTGTCACCATCAACAACCAGTGGTCCCACCGCTACACCATGATCGAGGTCACGGGCCTTGACCGGACCGGCCTGCTTTACGAACTGACGGCGACGCTGTCGAAACTCAATCTCAATATCGCCTCAGCGCACGTGGCCACGTTCGGCGAGCGCGTGGTGGACGTGTTCTACGTAACGGATCTGATGGGCGCGCAGATCACTTCCCCGACCCGGCAGGCCGCGATCAAGCGTGCCTTGGTCGCCCTCTTTGCGACTAGCGAGGACGACAAACAGGCAAAGGCGGCAGCGCCGCGGGCGGCGCAAAGCGCCTGATTTCAGCGTCATATCTGGCTTAACGGCCCTTTAAATCGCGGCGCTTAGCGTGACCTCGGGGGCCGGCAAACTGCGTCCGCCGGCGTGAAATGGGTCGCGTGATGGCGTCGAAACGGGGACAAGCAGGCGCGCGCCGGGAGCCGGTGTTCGACAAAGGCCCGGAACTGCACGTTTCCGCCGAGGATCGGCCCGCTCCGACCGATGAAAGGCCCGCTGCGAAAAGCAGACCGCCGGCGAAACGCCGCAAGTCGCGCGCCCGCAAGTCACGTCCGGCCCGCGGCAAGCGGGCGCTCGTCGTCCGCCTTGCATATTGGACGCTGGTCGTCGGCCTCTGGGTCGCGATCGGCGGGGCAGGTGTCGTTGCCTGGGTCGGCGCACATCTGCCGCCGATCCAGTCGCTGGAGATTCCCAAACGACCGCCGTCGATTCAGATCGTCGACTTCCAAGGTCACGCGCTCACCCGTCGCGGCGATCTTGCCGGCGCGCCCCTGCCTTTAAAGGAACTGCCGGCCTACGTCCCCAAAGCCTTCATCGCCATCGAAGACCGGCGCTTCTACGATCATAGCGGCGTCGATCCCTTCGGCATCGGCCGCGCCTTGATCGCCAATGTCCTCCACCGCGGCGTGGCCCAAGGTGGCTCGACGATCACGCAGCAGCTGGCAAAAAACCTTTTTCTCACGCAGGAGCGCACGATCAATCGCAAGCTGCAGGAGGCGTTGCTCGCGATCTGGCTCGAACGCAAATTCTCCAAGACGCAGATTCTCGAGCTCTATCTCAACCGGGTTTACTTCGGTTCGGGCGCCTACGGCATCGAACAGGCTTCGCAGCACTATTTCGGAAAGTCGGCGCGTCAGATCACGGTCGCCGAGGCCGCGCTGCTGGCGGGGGTTGTCAAATCACCGTCGCGCCTTGCCCCCACGCGCAATTTCGACGGCGCCGAAAAGCGCGCAAGGGCCGTGCTCGCTGCCATGGCGGAGCTCAAATTCATATCGCATTCGACCGAACGCAACGCTTTGGCGCGTCCACCGCGCATCGTGGCGCAGGCAAACACCGGCTCTGTCAACTATGTCGCCGACTGGGTCATGGACGCGCTCAACGACACGCTCGGCCGCGTCGAGCAAGACATCACGGTTCAGACCACAATCGACGCAAATCTGCAGGCCAATGCAGAGAAGGCCTTGACCGACGAGCTCGCGCAAAAAGGCGACAAGAACGGCGTCGGACAGGGTGCGCTGGTGGCGATGACACCGGATGGCTCCGTTCGGGCGCTGGTTGGCGGCCGCAACTACGCCGACAGCCAGTTCAACCGTGCGGTGTCGGCGAAACGACAGCCCGGCTCGGCCTTCAAGCCGTTCATTTACCTGACCGCGATCGAGCACGGGCTCACACCCGACAGCGTGCGTGAGGACCGCCCGATCAACGTCAAAGGCTGGCAACCGGAAAACTACAGCCATGAATATTTCGGGCCGGTAACACTGACGAAGGCACTCGCCCTTTCCCTCAACACCGTTTCGGTGCGGCTGACACTGGAATTCACACCGCTGGCGGTGATCCGCACGGCCTATCGCCTCGGCATCGCCTCAAAGCTCGAGCCCAACGCCTCAATCGCGCTTGGCACCTCGGAAGTTTCGATGCTGGAGCTTGTCGGTGCCTACGCGACATTCGCCAATGGCGGCTACGCGCTGGTTCCGCATGTCATCCAGAAGATCACCGCCGCGAATGGCAAGGTTCTGTACTCGCGTAATACCGGCCAACTCGGCCGCATCGTCGAAGCGCGCCACGTGGCGATGATGAATCAGATGATGGCCGAGACGCTCACGATCGGCACCGCGCACAAGGCGGCATTGCCAGGCTGGCCCGCGGCCGGAAAAACCGGAACGTCGCAGGATTTTCGCGATGCCTGGTTCGTCGGCTACAGCGCGCATCTCGTGACCGGCGTCTGGCTCGGCAACGACGATGGCACGTCGACAAAGCACGTAACCGGCGGCGGCTTGCCGGTCGAGATCTGGAGCCGGTTCATGCGCGGCGCCCATCAGGGCGTACCGGTCGCAAGCCTGCCTGGCGCGTCGGGTGGCGGCGGCCTCCTCTCGGGATTGTTCGGCAACAATTCGCGGCCGGTACCGCCTGCGCCGGTGCAACCGGTTGCCGCCACGCGCGCAGCCACGACCGGAACGGGCGGCCTCGATAACTGGCTGCTCAACGGCCTCTTCGGCCGCCGTTAGTGTTTTGGGGCACGGGCACGAAGCCCACGCGTCGCCAGCCAGAGCCCCAATGTTGCAAACCCCATTGTGGCCACGCCGAGCGCGAGCGGCCAGGCACTTTGTCCGAGGAACCATCCGACCGCCGCCCCGCACACCGCTGCCGCAGTTTGCTGCAAAAATCCGAACAGTGAGGATGCTGCTCCGGCCCGTTCGGGAAACGGCGTCATCGCGCCGGCGATGCCCTGCGGCAGCACCATGCCGAGACCGGCAAGGTAAACCGCCATCGGAAGAACCAGCGACATCGAGGACACGAATCCGAGCCCGACTGCGCCGATCATCACCAATCCCCCGACGGCGCAGGCGCAGCCGCCCAGTCCCAGAACCCCATCCAATCCGAGGCGAATGACCAGCCGCGCGGCGATTGCCGAGCCGGCCATATAGCCGACTGAACCGAGCGCGAAGGCGACGCCGAAATCAAATGGTGCAAGGCCATAGAGATCCTGCAGCACGAACGCCGATCCGGAAATCCACGCGAACAGACCGGCATAGCTCGCCGATGTAATCGAGAGATAAGCAAGATACGCCTGATTGCGTCCGACGATCCGATACGACCGGAGCATCGATGGAAGCGATACCGGTTCGGCGGCGCGGTTATTCAATGTTTCGGGCAGCAATGCCCAGACGACTGCAGCGCCGGCACATCCGGCGCCGACCAAGGCGAGAAATGTCATGCGCCAGCCAAAGCCGGTCTGGATGAGACCGCCAAGAACCGGCGCCAGCACCGGCGCAAGCGCCATTACCGAACCGATCACCGACAATTCACGCCCGGCATGCGCTCCCGAATAGATGTCGCGCACAATCGCGCGCGTGAGCACGATGCCACCGGAGCCGCCGAGTGCCTGAAACGCGCGCGCGACGATCAGCATCTCGATCGACGTGGACAGAGCGCAGGCAAGGCTCGCCGCGCAGTAAAGCGCAATCGCTGCGATCAACACCGGTTTGCGACCGTGCCGATCGGAAACGGGGCCATAGATAATCTGACCCGCCGCAAAGCCGATCAGGTAGGCGGAAATCGTAAGCTGCACCTGCGCCGAGGAGGCGCCGAGCTGCCGCGCAATGTCCGGCAGGGAGGGCAGGTACATGTCGGTCGTGAGCGGCCCGACCGCGCTCAGGCCAGCCAGCAACGCCGTGAGCGCGAAAGTACCTGGACGCAGCATGAAGGGGTTGGTTCCAAAATCTCAGATCACGAATTTTCGTCCAAACCGTAGCGGTGCAGGTCGGCCCCATGCGCGTCAAGCCAAGCCTTGGCACGCCCCATGTCGGGACAAGTCTTCTCAACCAGTCGCCAGAACCGCCGTGAGTGATTCATCTCGATGAGATGGGCAGCCTCGTGCACGGCGAGATAGTCGAGCACGAATGACGGCGCGAGTATGAGTCGCCACGAATACGAAAGCACACCGGTCGAGGAGCACGAGCCCCAGCGGCTCGACTGATCGCGCACCGACACGCGCCTGATGCTGACGCCGAGCGCCTGCGCCGCGGCCTTGCTTGCGACCTCCAGGTCGCGTTTGGCCTCGCGCTTGAGATAGTCGCGAACCCGGCGGGGCAAATGCGGAGCCTCGCCGGCCACGCAGAGAAGGGGCATGCCGGCGTCTACCTCGGCCCAGACCGTGCCGCGTGCATCCCTGCGGTGTTCGATCCGGTGGTTGACCCCACGTAGCGGCAAGAGGGTTCCATGCGCAAAGGGCACGGCGTCCGGCAATCGCCGCAACCGAGTTGCGATCCACGCCCCGTTCTTTTGCGCAAACTCTTTCGCCTGCCTGACGCTGCCGCGCGGCGGCATCGTAAGCAGGACTTCACGGCTGGCAGCATGGATCCGCAGCGTATAGCGGCGCGCCCGGCTATGGCGGCGAACGCGTACCGGGTAGATCTCGCCGTCGAATGCGACTGTTATTGCCGTCGGTTCGCTGGTGCGGCGGAAAAACAGGGCGCGCAGCGGAATGGACATTTTCCACCCAGAATCAGAGGGCGCCGGCAGTGTGCCACATTCACTCTCGCAAACGCGAGATCAACGTTGGGCTACGACCTTTAGCGTGGCGCCACGCGCAGCACGTCCACCGTTATGCGACAGCACAAAATCGGCGATGCGCGGCGCTATCTCGGCGCGGAAGCGCGAGCCGTTGAAAACGCCGTAGTGACCGACGCTTGGCTGCACGTAGTGCACCTTGTCCTCGTGCGGAATATTGACGCAAAGGGCGTGCGCAGCCTCGGTCTGCCCTACGCTTGAAATATCGTCGTTCTCGCCTTCCACCGTCATCAGCGCAACACGCTTGATGGCGGCCGGATCGACGTGGCGATCGCGATGCATCATCTGTCCCTTTGGCAGCGCGTGACGGATAAAGACCGTATCGACCGTTTGCAGATAGAACTCGGCAGCGAGATCCATGACGGCCAAGTACTCGTCGTAGAACTCGCGATGCTTCTGCGCGGAATCGCCGTCGCCTTTGACCAGGTGCAGGAACAGATTTTGATGCGCCTCGATATGGCGATCGAGGTTCATGCTCATAAAGCCGTGCAGCTGCAGAAAGCCCGGATAGACGTCCCGCATCATGCCCGGGTGCGGAAACGGCACCTTGGTAATGACGTGATTGCGGAACCAGCTCAGCCCGCGCCGTTCGGCCAATTCATTCACAGAGTTGGGATTGATCCGCGTGTCGATCGGCCCGCCCATCAACACCATCGAGTGCGGAACATCCGGATCGTTGTCGGCCTCCATCAGCGCAACCGCTGCCATAACCGGCACGGATGGCTGACAAACGGCAATCACATGAACATCGCCGCCCAGCGTCCGAAACATCGAGACGATGTAGTCGATATATGTATCAAGGTCGAACCGCCCATCAACGAGCGGGACCATGCGCGCATCGATCCATTCGGTAATGTAGACGTCGTGGTTGGGCAGGAACGTTTCCACCGTGCCGCGCAACAACGTCGGATAATGCCCCGACATCGGCGCGACGATCAGCAGCTTCGGCTGCGGGCGTCGCGGCGGGCGTACGAAAGCACGTTCGAAATGAAGCAATCGGCAAAACGGACGTTGCCAAACACTTTTGATGTTCACCGCCACCCTCTCGCCGCCGACGGTGGTCGAATCGATACCCCATTCCGGCTTGCGGTAGCGGCGGGTCGACCGCTCGAACAATTCCATCGTCGCAGCGATCGATTTTCCGTAGGCGGTGTGGGCGAGCGGATTGGCGGGATTCTTGAAAAACAGACGCGTGGCGTCGGCAAACGCGCGCGACGGATTGAGCGCGGCGTGGCCCAGTTCGTAGAACCAGTACATCGGCGTCGCGAGAAACGCGCCGCCGTCCACGGGGAGCGTTGCCGCTCCGCCGAATTCGCCTATTGCCATGGAGTCCCCCGACCCTCGCTGCGGTGCGGCAGACTGTCGTTTTTCATTCATACCGTCAACATAGAGATAAGTTATTCGCGTCAGGTTTACAACGCGACAGAGGCCGTTAAGTCCCAAAGAACACAGGCTTTTTTCGATTATTCCGCGGTCTGCAAAAGAGAACCGTGGATACGTGCACTCTGCAAGAGCTTCAAGAAAGCCAATGATGCAGCTGCGAACAGGACGACATTAAACGCAAAAGCTGTGGCCATGAGATCGGCACGAAACACATGGTCGGTCACCAGCGCGCGCATACCTTCAAAAACGTAGGTCGGCGGCAGCGCCCAAGCCACGTACTGCAACCAGTCGGGGAGAACAGCGACCGGGTAGTAGACGCAGGTCAACGGCAAAAAGAGAAACATGATGGTCCACGCCATGCTTTCAGCGCCAAGACCGTTTCGCAGCAGCAACCCGGCAACAAAAATGCCGACCGACCAACTGGTCAAAATCAGATTTGCAAAGAAAGCCGCAAGCGCCAGGCCGAGCGCCCACAGATTGAACCCGAAAAACACGATGGCGAGAATCGAAACCGGGATCATGCCGATCGACAGGCGAACAATGCTCATGATCATGAGCGCCAGCAGAAATTCCGCCGGCCGCAACGGCGACATCATGAGGTTGCCGAGATTGCGCGCGTACATTTCTTCGAGGAAAGAAATCGAGAACCCGAGCTGACCGCGGAACAGGATATCCCAGAGCAGCACAGAACCGATGAATACGCCGCCTGCGCTCGCAAAAAATCCGGCATTCTGTGAAATGTAAACCTGCAGAAATCCCCACATCAGCATCTGCACGGTCGGCCAGTAGATGAGATCGAGGATGCGTGGCCATGACGAGCGCAGCAAATACCAATAGCGTCGCACCATCGCGCTGACGCGATTGAGTGAAAAGTCCATTCCGGTATCCGTACGCATTATTGCGCGGCCTCGCTCTGCCGGCGGCCGCGCGCCACGTCGAGAAACACCTCTTCCAGATTCTCACGGCCGTAGCGTGCAAGCAGACGTACCGGTGTGTCGTCGTCCTCGATCCGGCCCTTTTTCATGATGATGACACGAGCGCACAGGCGTTCGACCTCATTCATATTGTGCGAGGCAAGCAGAACGGTTGCGCGGTTTTCAGCCTGGTATTGCTCGAGTCGCGTGCGTACCCAATCCGCCGTATCCGGATCGAGCGAAGCAGTTGGCTCGTCCAGCAGCAGAACCTCGGGCCTGTTGAGGAGTGACTTCGCCAAGGACACACGCGTTTTCTGTCCGGCGGAAAGCTTGCCGGTAGGCCGGTCGAGAAACTCGACCAGATCCAGCTCGGCAGCGAGACTTGCGATCCTTTCGCCGATATCCGGCACGGCGTAAAGCTGAGCAAAGACCGAAAGATTCTGACGCACCGTCAGACGCATCGGCATGTCGACATAAGGACTTTCGAAATTCATCCGGTGCAGCACACGGTACCGCTCGCGCGGCATCTCTGCGCCAAGCACGCTGACGGTACCGGACGTTGGCGTCACAAGCCCCATGATCATCGCAATCGTCGTGGTCTTGCCGGCGCCGTTGCCGCCGAGCAGCCCGGTAATCGAGCCCACCTCCAGGCGAAACGAAATGCCATCAACCGCCTCCACGCCTTTGTAGCGCTTGACCAGGCGATCGACGGCAATTGCCGGCGTTTGCTGCACATCCATCATAATGGTGCAGATGTGACCCCCTGCCGCAGAAAGCGCAAGGGTCGATTCCTGGCGCATCGGCATACTTCAACAGAGCCGGCCCAGACTTTACACTGGCTGTATGCCTGCGCTCGGACCTGCCCCGGATCACGCGCACCGCAACGTGCGTCTCGACACGCTCGTCCGGCTGCGTTGGCTTGCGATCATCGGCCAGACAACTGCGGTGCTCGTGGTTTACTACGGGCTCGACTTTGAGCTGCCGGTCTATGCATGCCTCGCCGTGATCGCCTTGGCGGCCTGGCTCAACGTCGCACTCCGGCTCCGCTTCCACATCACGCAACGGCTCGAGCCAGATCGCGCGGCTTGGTTGCTCGCGTTCGATATCGCCGAGTTGGCGATACTGCTGTTCCTGACGGGCGGACTGCAGAATCCTTTTGCCTTTCTTTTTCTCGGTCCGGTTCTGCTGTCGGCAACCGCGCTGCCGCCCCGTTTCACGTTGACCCTCGGCGGTTTTGCCGTCGCCTGCTCGACCGTTCTCGTTTTCGTGCACTATCCGCTGCCGTGGGACATCGACGACCCGCTGCAACTGCCGCCGATCTATATGATCGGTGTCTGGCTCTGCATCCTGCTCGCGATCGGATTCATCGGCGTCTACGCCTGGCAGATCACCGAAGAGTCGCGCCAGCTTTCGGACGCTCTTGCCGCGACCGAGCTTGTGCTGGCGCGCGAGCAGCACCTTTCGCAGCTTGACGGCCTCGCGGCCGCTGCTGCGCACGAACTCGGCACCCCGCTCTCGACCATTTCGGTGATCGCAAAAGAGCTTGAACGCGCGATCGCGCCCAATGCGCCGCACGGTGACGATGTGCGGCTTTTGCGCGAACAGGCAACCCGATGCCGGGACATCCTGGCAAAAATCACCGAGCTTTCGGCAGGCGGCGGCGGTGAGCCGTTCGACCGCATGCGGCTCACCACCTTGATCGAAGAAGTGGTGGCGCCACACCGGGATTTCGGTGTGAGCATCGAGGTGAACGCGCCGGACAATTTGGGCTCCGAGCCCGTCGGCGCGCGTAATCCGGCAATTCTCTACGGTCTCGGAAACCTTCTGGAAAATGCTGTCGACTTTGCCAACGATCGCGTTTTGGTGGACGCGCGCTGGACGGACGAAGCCGTCGACGTGACCATCAGCGACGACGGCCCCGGATTTGCGCCCGAAATCATGGGCCGGATCGGGGAACCTTACGTCACCAGCCGCCGCGGGCAGCCCCACGATACCGGGGACGAGCCGGCGGGCCTTGGGCTCGGATTTTTCATCGCCAAGACGCTGCTGGAACGGGCCGGAGCAACGCTTTCGCTCGAAAACCGGCCGGCGCCCGACCGCGGTGCAACCGTCCGACTCCATTGGAGTCGCAGCGATTTCGAGCGGCCATTAACATTCGCAACGGCTTAACATCTCCGATCACTAATTTTTGCGGTGTGATTGAACTGCCTTGCGCGCTACGATAGGTCAAACGCAGATTGTCGAGGTGCATCGTGGACGCCGTGATCAGTGAGACCGCCAACCCGGCGGCCAAAATTAAAATTCCTGGTGAGCGATCGCTGCTGATCGTGGAAGACGATCAGTCGTTTTCGCAACGCCTGGCCAAGGCGCTGGAGCAACGCGGCTTCGTCGTCACAACCGCGGACTCGGTCGCCGACGGCCTGCTGCAGGTCGAGAAGGCCGCGCCGGCCTACGCCGTCGTCGACATGCGGCTCGATGACGGCAACGGCCTTGACGTGATCTCCGCGCTCAAGAATCGCCGGCCTGACGCACGCGCCATCATTCTCACCGGTTACGGGAATATCGCCACCGCGGTGAATGCCGTAAAGCTCGGCGCGGTGGATTACCTGGCGAAGCCGGCCGATGCCGACGATGTCGTCGCCGCACTGCTGGCGCTGGACAATGCCAGGATCGAGCCGCCGGAAAATCCGATGTCGGCCGACCGCGTGCGTTGGGAGCACATTCAACGGATCTATGAGTTGTGCGGCCGCAACGTTTCGGAAACGGCACGCCGGCTCAACATGCACCGGCGCACGTTGCAGCGTATTCTGGCCAAGCGCGCGCCGCGCTGATCGTCAGCTCACGTCGCCATAAGGCCCGGTCGGATCTGCGAGGGACTGCAGCCGCAGCGCCGCGGCACGCGCGAACAACAGCATCATCGACTTGCGCGTCGCCGCTGCAAGCTTGTGGACGGGCGCCTCGCACTTGAATTCGGCGCCGAAGGCGTCGGCCACGATCAGGCCGGTATCGGGCGGAAAAATCTCGCACGGCACATCGACTGTGGTTGCAAAAAACAACCGGTCACAATGAGCGCGATAGTCCTGCCACTTTTGGTCGGCGCGGAAATCCGCAATTGAGGATTTGATCTCGACGATCCAGATTTCGCCGCCCGGATCGAGCCCCACCAGGTCGGCACGGCGCCCTGACGGCAGCGGCAATTCGCTGACCACGCAACGCCCGTAAGCGTGCAAAAGCCGCGCCGTGCCCCGCGCAACCGCCAGAGCCGTTTCTGACTGGCGTCCGTCCACCGGCAGCTCAAGGGGTACGGCCGCAGTCAGTGCCATCGAGATACCTTGCGCATTTGCCCGCATTCGATTTTCATGGCCTAGACATAACGCTGTTTCGACCCGGCGCAAAGCCGAGGTTCTTTACAATAGTAAGAGAATTGCCGAGCGAATCGCCAACAGGATCGCCAAGAGATTTGTCATGAGCATCGACTACGAAGTCGAATACAACAACCGCGCCCGCGTCCCCGAGCACCCGGAAATTTTTGCACGCTGGCAGCGCGAGGGCGCGGCCTATCGGGCGGCGGCTCATAACCCGAAACTTGGGATTTCCTACGGCCCATCGTCGCGGCGGACAATCGATCTTTTTCCCGCCAAGGACGACGACAAGGCGCCGCTCGCCATGTTCATCCACGGCGGCTGGTGGCGCTCGCTTGAACCAGCGTCATTTTCGCAGATGGCGGCCGGCCCCAATGCGCGCGGCGTGAGCGTTGCGGTGGTCGGCTACGACCTCTGCCCTGCGGTGTCGATCGCCGACATCATCGAGCAAATGCGAGCGGCCTGTCTGACGCTCTGGCGCAGGCGGCGCCAACGCATTCTCGTCTACGGCCATTCCGCAGGCGGCCATCTTGCCGCGTGCATGGCGGCAACCGACTGGAAGGCGTTCGCTTCTGACGCACCGGCTGATCTGGTTCCTGCGGCCTATGCGATATCCGGTGTCTTCGACCTGTTGCCACTGACCCGAATTTCAATCAACGAAGACCTGAGACTTGATGATTCGGAGGCGCGCCGTGTATCGCCGCTTTACTGGCACGTCCCCGCGGGCCGCAGTCTCGATGCTGTTGTCGGCGCGCTCGAATCGAGCGAATTCCTGCGCCAGAGCAAAACGATTGCAGAAGCCTGGCAGCAGGGTATGGCGCTGACGCGTTATGAGGAAGTTGCCGGCACCAACCATTTCACGGTCATCGACGCACTTGCCAATGGAAGCAGCCCGATGACCGCGCGCGTCGCAGCCCTTGCATACAGCGTGAAATCGATCGCGCTCTAAAACCAGTAACGCCGCGCCAGCGCCACCGTCAGGATTGCGCCGACAGCGACAATAAGCACACGCACGACGTTGCGCGGGATCACGCGAGCCGCATAGGCGCCGATCAACCCTCCCCCGATGGCGCCGATCGCAAGAGCCAAGGTCTGTGGCCACAGGATCGCGTCATGGGTGGCAAAAATCAGGGTGGCCGCCAGGCCATTGAGGCTGGCGACGAAATTCTTCGCGACATTCGCCGCGCGGTAGTCGCCGCCGGTCGCAAGCGAGAACACGCCAAGCATCAGAATGCCCACGCCGGCGCCAAAATAACCGCCGTAAAACGACACCGGCAGCACGACTTTCAGGCTGGCGAGATTAAAAGTGATCTCATGGCCGCGGCCCGCCGCCCGCGCGCGCAGCCAGCGCGCAATGCGTTCGGAGTATGCGAAAAGAAGCGTCGCGAATCCGATCAACAGCGGTACGATTTGCGCGAACATGCGCTCCGGCGTGAGCAGCAGCAACACAGCTCCTGCGCCCGCCCCGATAACCGATGCGATGATCAGGCTGATGAACGCACGGTTGAATGGCGGCAGCTGCGAGCGATCGGAAAGGGCAGCAAGCATCGTCGCCGGCATCACCGAGGCAAGATTTGAAACGGCCGCGAGCTGCGGTGACACGCCTGTTGCGATCAGCGCCGGATAGATCACCACGGCCGCGCCACCGACCATGGCTGCGATAATCCCGGCCACGACGCCGGTGCCAACCAGAAAGGCGGTGGTGATGACGTCCATGATCCCGTGGGATCAGAAAAATGCCTGGATGCCGGTCTGCGCGCGGCCGAGAATCAGCGCGTGGATGTCGTGCGTTCCCTCATACGTATTCACGGTCTCGAGGTTCGCGAGCACGCGCATCACGTGATACTCCTCGGAAATACCGTTGCCGCCGTGCATGTCACGGGCAAGCCGCGCAATTTCGAGCGCCTTGCCGCAATTATTGCGCTTCATCAGGGAGATCGACGCCGGCGCCGCCTTACCCGCCTCCAACATGCGGCCGAGCCGCAAGGCGCCCTGCAGGCCAAGCGCAATTTCCGTCTGCATGTCGGCGAGCTTCTTTTGCACCAGCTGGTTGGCGGCAAGCGGACGGCCGAATTGCTTGCGCTCCAGCACGTATTGACGCGCGCGGTGCCAGCAGAATTCGGCGCCACCCATCGCGCCCCAGGCAATGCCATAACGTGCATTGTTGAGGCAGCCGAACGGGCCGGCGAGGCCCTTCACGTTCGGAAGCAAACTGTCTTCCGGCACCACGCAATCTTCCAGCACGATCTCACCGGTGATCGACGCGCGCAGCGACAACTTGCCTTCGATCTTCGGCGTCGAAAATCCCTTGGCGCCGCGCTCGACCAGGAAGCCGCGAATGACATTGTCGAGCTTCGCCCACACGACCGCGACATGGGCAACGGGCGCGTTCGAGATCCACGTTTTTGCGCCGTTGAGCTTGTAGCCGCCGGAAACCTTTTCCGCGCGCGTGACCATTGAGCCCGGATCGGAACCGTGATCGGGTTCCGTAAGGCCAAAGCAGCCAATGATCTCGCCAGTCGCAAGTTTGGGCAGAAATTTGCGGCGCTGCGCTTCGGTTCCGTAAGAATAGATCGGATACATCACCAGCGACGACTGCACCGACATCGACGAGCGATAGCCGGAGTCCACCCGCTCCAGCTCGCGCGTGATCAGGCCATACGAAACATAACCAAGCCCCGCCCCGCCATACTCTTCCGGAATGGTCGGGCCGAGCAGGCCGAGCTTACCCATCTCCGGCAACAAATTGGGGTCGTATTTTTCGTCGCGGAATGCTTCGACGACACGCGGCATCAGATAGCTCTGCGCAAAGCCACGGGCGCTGTTGCGCACCATGCGCTCCTCTTCGGTCAGCTCACTTTCCAGATCGAGCGGATCTTCCCACACGAATGCCGTATCCTTGAGCATCGCAGGTATCCCGCCGCGCTTCTCCGCCGCTTGCGACATAAGGCCTCCTCGAATTTCTGGGCTGCATTATAGACCGGCACGGTGGTGTGTCGCCAACGTTGATGTTCGGCCACCCGGGGGACGCATCCCGGCAAGCATCATCGCCACTATTCGTTGTCGAGAGCCCGCCAGCGCGGGGCATGCTCATCATCGCCCATTTGAGGCATGGCTTTGGAACCAGCGGGCTCGAATAAGCCCCGACCTGCAAGACGCCACGCGCGGAACGCGACGCGCCGCGAGACGTTCTGACCGTGGGACGCGACATCACAGGTGGAGAACATTCTATGCGTTACAGATCAGTTATGGTGATGACGGTCGTAGCCGCGGCGCTCGCCGTTTCGGCGCCTGCCTTTGCTCAACACCATCACGGTGGCCATTGGGGTCATCATGGCGGCTGGGGATGGGGCAGTGCCGCAATTGGTGGGTTTGCAGCAGGCGCGCTGCTCGGCAGCGCGCTCGCCGCGCCCGGCTACTACTATGATGACCCCGGCTACTACTACGCCCCGGACGTCTACGCAGGTTCGGATGCAAACGCGGAGGCTTATTGCACCCAGCGCTATCGATCCTATGACCCGGCATCGGGCACCTTTCTCGGCTACGACGGCGCGCGCCATCCCTGCCCGTGAGCGGCGGCGTGACGAGATTGCCAAGTCGGCAGGCGACCACATTCGCATGTGGCCGTTGCCGCTTAAGGGCGTTTCGTCTATCTAAACCACACGCGCGCCCGTAGCTCAGCTGGATAGAGCGTTGCCCTCCGAAGGCAAAGGTCGGACGTTCGAATCGTCTCGGGCGCGCCAGCTTTCTTCTGTTCGTTTGCCTTTTCCCGACGCCTTTGACGCGCG
>Ga0163163_10002987_pt1 | contig 14313 bp, 11 predicted proteins | sample S65metaG_FD_119766 | JGI IMG/M metagenome (GOLD analysis project Ga0163163, IMG submission 119766) | Switchgrass rhizosphere microbial communities from Kellogg Biological Station, Michigan, USA - S6-5 metaG | ecosystem: Host-associated > Plants > Roots > Rhizosphere > Soil | place: USA... | reverse complement strand
TAGTCTGCAGCAGCACTTCGGCTCGCTAAAGCGAAGGGCAGCTTCTGGCCCAAGAGTGTTTGTCTGGTGAGGTTGCCACTTCATCAGACGCGACGCGCATCGGTTGTGCCCCAGCGCGATTGAGCTGCTCTTGAGAGCAGCGTCGAGCGTGTCGGTTTCGTCAATGGAGCCGATGGTCCGTGCATCGTCGACAGCGCTTCCTCTGTGCTCAAAGTTGAAACAGTCTGTGACAGGCTCCGGAGCGTGTCGGACTCAGATGGACGGCCTCGGACGTTCGCGGACTCATCGACGCAATTCCGACGAGCCGGTGGGGACTACCACGACGCACAACGCAGCGGCACGATGCATTCATGCGCTTGCCCTGGAACACACCGAAGCTTGAGCAGCTCGATCTTGTCGATGAGGCGAGTGGCGGGCCGGGCGAAAGCCTTAAATCTGCCGCCGCCGATAGGCGCGTCGATACCCAGTCTGCCGCCGCCACGGTTTTGCCCTCTCTCGATGAGCTTGGTATCGACGGCCGCCCTCTTCTCGTGCCCATCGACTGCCTCGATGAGGACTCAGGCAACCCGCGGACCGAGTTTCCCGATCAGGAGCTCGCTGAGCTCGCCCAGGACATCGCGCTGCGCGGAATTCTTCAGCCGATCGTCGTGCGCCGCGCTGGCGATGACGGTCGCTGCCGTGTCCTCTTTGGCGCCAAGCGTCTTCGCGCTGCGAAGCCTGCAGCCCTCAAGGCAGTGCCGGTCGTCATCGGCTCGGAAGCCCATGACGTCTACGCTCAGGTCGCCGAGAACCAGAAGCGTCATGGCCTGACGCCTCTCGATCTCGCGAAGTTCATGCGCTCGCGCGTCGATGCTGGCGAATCAAACGCTGAGATCGCCAAGCAGATGGGCATCGACCTGACGAGCGTTGCCCACCATCTGGCGCTGCTGACCTTGCCGCCCGAACTTGATGAAGCGTTTCGAAGCGGGCGTTGCACCTCGCCCCGGACGCTGTATGAGCTCGCCAAGCTGCAGAAGACGAAGCCGGAGCGTGTCAAAGCCGTCGTCAGCGGCGAGGGCGAGATCACTCGCAAGGCAGTCGCATCTCTCGCCAAGACACCTCGTTCGCCGCGAGCTTTGCCACGCAAAGCGGTCGCCTCACGCCAACCCCGTTCACTCGCCGGGCAAGCAGACGACCTATGTGCGCGCCTCGAAGCGCTCCTCGAGCGGATGAGAAGGCCGGGGGCTTCGGTCACTTCAGACGAACTGGCGACCGTGCGTCGGCGCCTGGCCGCGCTCGTCGGTAAGTAGTCGAGGGGTCGGACGGTCCGACCCCGCCATGTCAACCCGTCGTGTCTCGATGAAGGGGGTAGAAGAAGATGGAAGGCAGGATAGGCTGCGCCCCAGTGAACGGCTGCCAGGCAGCGTGTTCGAGGTGACTCGACATGGTCGTCGACGCACGCGATCGGGTGACCGTTGACCTTCGCGGCCTGGGACCGGCGGTCAAGTCGGCGGCGGCTGCGCGGAACCTGACGCTCGCCGCATTCGCGCGCGCGGCCATCGTCGAGTCGCTGAAGGGAGCCGCGAACCCATCCGACTCTTCGGGTTGGAACCGCGTCGACGACGGCCAGCCGGTCAAGCTCACGCTGACCCTGCCGCTTCGCCAGGCCAGCTGGCTGGTGGAACGTGCGCGAGCCTCCGGTGTGTCCTATGGCGCATACCTCGCGTCGATGATCGACAGTGAGCCCTTTCCGGGAGGCTTGGCCGACGCAGTAGGTGCGCTCATGGCATCGACCGACCAGCTGGCCTCCGTGTCCACCGATTTCACGGCTTTCCTCGGGCTGATTCAACAGGGGAGATCCGCCGAAGCCGAAAGGTACCGAGAGGCGGTCGTCTGGTACTTCGGAGAGGTTCGGAAGCACATGAAGTTGACCGCCGCCTTAGCCACCGAGGTGCGACGCGCTGTCCGCCTCAGGCCGACGAAGGCAAATCGGTCTTGAGGAAGGAGAGCCGCGTATGAGCACGTCCTCGACCGTTGAAGTCGCCTTGGTCGAATGGGGCGAGCGACTGTTCTATCCGGCGAACCGGATCGTCAAATCATCAAAGACCCCGCGCCTGACCGCCCTCTCCTTCGGCCAGCGCGCCGCTGCCGTCCGCGCCCGGCTCGAGGCGACCGTGCTGCGCCGAGCGCCGCAAGTGATGGTCAAGGTGACGGGCGGCGGTCGCGGCATGGGCGCGATCGCCGCCCACTTCCGCTATATCGCCAAGGCGGGGCGCCTGCCGTTCGAGGACGACCGCGGCGTGGTGCGCGAGGGTAAGGACGCGCTGCGCGCCCTTACCGACCAGTGGCGGTACGGCGGCTCGGAGATCGGCGAGACGAGTCCGCGTCGCGAGGCCTTCAACGTCATTCTGTCGATGCCAAGGGGCACGGACCCGCTCATCGTCCAGCGGGCGGCTCGCGAGTTCGCGAAGGCCGAGTTCGCGGACCACCGTTATGTCATGGTCCTGCACGACCACCAAGCCAATCCGCATGTGCACCTGAGCGTTCGCGCCGAATCGAAGAACGGCAGGCGGCTCAATCCGCGCAAGGCAGATCTGCAACGCTGGCGCGAGATGTTCGCGGAACGGCTACGCGGTTGGGGAATCGACGCAGAGGCCTCTCGACAAGCGACGCGCGGCGAGCGGCAAAGCTACGAGCCGATATGGCGGGTGAAGGCCCGCCAGGAGGGACGGCTGAGAACTCGCTCCGCCTCCGACAAGGTGAGTCCCAGGGCGACGAGGACCCGCGAAGCCGCGCTAGCCGTCTGGGTGAAGCTCGCGCAGGCTTTGGTGAAGTCGCCTGAAGCGAAGAATCGCCAGCTCGCCGGGGCGATCGCCCGCTATGTGCAGCAAACGCCGGCGGCAATCGAACACATGCGAAAGCGACAGAGCGAGATGCAGCGAGAGCTACCGGAGATGCAGTTGCCATCGCGCGTGAGACCTGAGCGTTCCCGAACGGGCCCGGAGATCGAGCGAGTGCGAACACGTCCCGAAATCGAACGGGTGCGAACGGGTCCGGAGATCGAGCGCTAACGGATCGCGATCCGCAACGCCCCGGTGCCAGGGCTCTTGGCGTCGGTGAACGGCGGCTCGCGGGCCAACTGCAGTCACTCGTGACTGGCCCCTCCCAGGCGTTTCTGAGCTCGGCTCGGCGTCTCAGCCTGGCGCGACTGCCTTCGAGACCAGGAAGTGGCAGACTGACGGCGTGCTCGCGGAGGATGGCATGAATTCAGGAAGTGGTCGGTTCGCCCAAGACTTCCGAGTAGGCGATGAGTTCGAACTCAGCTCCTACTCCATCATGCGCGACGAGCTCGTTGATTTCGCGCGAAAGTACGATCCGTTTCCGTTCCATCTCGATGAGCAGTCAGCCAAAGCAACGCCCTTTGGCGGGATCATCGCCAGCGGGTGGATGACCGCCTTGATCTGGCTGAAGTTGATGCATGAGTCGCTCCTGGACCCCGCTACAGTCCTCGGCTCACCGGGGCACGAGGAAATGACCTGGCCGACACCGGTGAAACCTGGCGACACGTTGCACGGGCGAGTGGAGATCAAGGAAAGCCGCCTCTCCAAGAGCAAGCCCGGAATTGGTTTTGTGCGTTACACCGCCAAGTTGTACAACCAGCGAGACGAGTGCGTATTCGTCACAACGAGCACCCTCATCGTCCGAGCACGTGCGGAGGAGTGAGGCGGAGTCTCTCGCACCACCGGTGCATATGCAGGCCGGCGTACGGGCGCATTGCCATCCTGGGCACGCGTACATGAGGCACAGCTGACGGTAGCAAGCGATTTCGTCGAAGGCCACATGACCTTCCGACTGCGCCGATTTCGACCAGGAGGGCGTGACCCGGCCGCTTAGCGGCGTCGGCGCGGTACCGTGATGCGCCGGCGCTACGCGGTGATCGGCCGCGGACTCCTTAGCGCCGCGAAGCTCATGGCCGCAATCAGGCACAGTGCTCCGGCCAGCAGGAACGCTGGCGCGTAGGTGCCGAGCATGTCGCGGCTTACGCCGGTCCCAAATGCCATGACGCCGGCGGCAACATGATGCGCGGCGAAGATCCACGCGAACACCGCGGGACCCATCTCGCGGCCGAAGGTCGTCACGGTCAAGCGCACCGAAGGTGGCACCGTCGCAATGAAGTCGAGCCCGTAAATCACCGCAAAGATCGTCAAGCCGAACATCGTCGGGTCGGAGTACACGAGCCACAGCAGCGCCACGCCTCGCAGGCCGTAGTACCAGGCGAGCAGCCAGCGATTGTCGAAGCGGTCGGAGAGCCAGCCTGAGCCGATGGTGCCGATCAGGTCGAACGCGCCGATCACCGCCAGCAGCCAAGCCGAGGTTCCAAAGGGAATCCCCAGGTCGCTGCAGTACGGCACGAGATGCGTCTGGGTCAGGCCGAAGCTCGAGACGCCGCAGATCGCGAACGTGAATGCCAGCACCCAGAACACCCAGCGCTTAGAACCGACTGAAAGCGCCTGAAGACTCAGCAGCACGAAGTTGCCGCTCGGCGCCGGCGGTACCGGCGCGACTGCTTCCTCACCAAGGGCCGGCAGCCCCAGCTCCTGCGGCCGGTCGCGCGAGAGCCAGACGAACGCGAGCCAACTCGCAGCCGCGCCGACGGTCGGGATCAGCAGCGCGGTGCGCCACCCCCACTGCTGGGCGACCCATGCAGCAACCGGCATGAAGACGAGCGTGCCTGTCGCCACCGCCCCGCCAAGCAGACCGAGCACAAGTCCACGGCGAGCGACGAACCAGCGCGATGCGACGACGGCGTTGAGCTGCATCGCGGTGAGGCCCGGCGCGAGGCCGAGCGAAATCCCCTGGCCGAGCCAGAGCTGCCACTTCTCTCGAGTCACGATCGACAGCCACAGGCCGGCCAGCAGCAGCACGCCCGACGCGAGCACCATGCGACGCGGCCCATAGCGCAGCATCAGGCCGCCGGCGAGCGGAGCGGCGAGACCAAAGAGGGCAAGCCGCAGGCCCTGAGGCGCCGACAACTCCCCGATCGTCCAGCCGAGGTCATTCGCCATGGGGAGGATCAGAACGCTCGGCACGCCCATCGCAGATGTGGCGAACACGGTGTAGACGAACGTGAGCGCGACGATCGCCCAACCGTAGTGGATGCCGCGTGCCTCGAGAGCGGCAGCAAGCGGAGGGAGGGAACGCGCGGCTACGGCGGTCATCTAGCGTCTCTCCCGCGAAAATGTGCCACCGGCGTTCCCGACGGCCCCAAGGAAAACCCTGGCCCCTCTTACTCTTAGACAGGTAGCTCCGGGCCTGTGATCGCGACGGGCTCGATCGATAGTGCTACCGCCGTGTCGCTCGCGAGCGCTTTCGGGATGTGAGCACGTCGGCATATTCGTGTGGCGCTCACCTCACCGAGGCTTCTGGACACCATTTGGAACGACCGCTTCTCGGCTGGCTGTCTAGGCACTCGAAGGACACCTTTGGGTCCGGAAGCAGGCCAATATCGTTGGTCGCGTCGACGAGCTCACGCGAGTTGAATCTATTGCTACGATGATGGACGTCGCTCGACATGGCGTCGGTGGCATTTCACGCCTCCGCCCTCGACTCCTTGTCCCTCCTCCGAGCGCGACGTCTAGGAGCTTCACGTTCTTGCTCCTCCGTCTGCGACTATGCGACGATGGTGCCTGACTCTGGCAGGTCAAATGCACTGCCTTAGCCTCGAGCTGCGCGGAAGAGAATCCTTTCCCGATTGCATGTCCAGCGTCGCTACCTTGTGCACGGTCTCATTGGCTGGCTACCAAGCGACGCAGCTAGCCGCAGCGTTGCGCTGCGCGCATATGATCCGCAAGGCGATTGCCGACAAGAAGCCCTTCTTCGTCTGGTTCAACACCACCCGGATGCACGTCTTCACGCACCTGAAGAAAGAATCTGTGGGCGTCACCGGCAAGGGCGAGCACGCCGATGGCATGGTCGAGCACGACGGCCATGTCGGCCAGTTGCTCGACCAGCTCGACAGGCTGAAGATCGCCGACAACACCATCGTCGTTTACACCACCGACAACGGCGCCGAGATCGCCCTCTGGCCGGACGGCGCGATGATGCCCTTCAAGGGCGAGAAGGGCACTACCTGGGAAGGCGGCCTGCGCATCCCGATGCTCGCGCGCTGGCCCGGCACGATCAAGCCGGGCACCGAGTCGAACGAGATCATCTCGCTTCTCGACTGGTTCCCGACCCTGTGCGCCGCTGCCGGCGTGAAGGACGTCGTCGGGCAAATGCGCAAGGGCTTCAAGGCGGGTAAGAAGGACTTCAAAGTCCACCTCGACGGCTACGACTTCGGCCCCTACTTCCGCGGCGAGCAGAAGGCTGGGCCCCGACAGGCGCTCTACTACTTCGATCAGGGCGGGAACCTGAACGCCATCCGATTCATGGACTGGAAGGTCAGCTTCGCGGTCATCGACGGCAATATCGCCCTCAGATCGCGCAAGACCACCAATTGGGCGGCGATCAGCAACCTGCGCATGGACCCGTACGAGCGGGGCGCCGAGGAAGGCGGCGAGGCGACAAAGTTCTTCGCCCAGCAAATGTGGCTGCTCGTGCCAATCCAGGGAAAGGTGAAGGAGTTCTTCGCCGATTTCGCCGACTTCCCGCACCAGGATGGCAGCTCGCTGAACGCCGGCAACATCAACTACGGTCTGCTCAAGCAGACGGAGGCGCTGAAGCGGCTGAAGGAGATCGAGGTGATGCGCACGCCGGGCTGAGTCAACGGATGCGCGGCTTGTTCGGCGGTGCCAGACCGTGCTCTTGCCTACAGGTTCGTCCGCCTCGGTGACCTGCTCGCAACTTGCTCCAGGCTGCTGCCGCCGCAGTTTGCCCCCCATAGACGCTGAGTCGATGGTCTGCTTTCGGGCGACGAACTGAATCCGCGGTGGATCCGTTTTGGGTCCGCACCGGCCCTTCGGGCGTTGTAGTGCTGGAGACCGCTTCTGGTCTGACCCGGTAGCCAGAAGTCTTGCGCATCATACTGTACTTTTGTACAGTACTCCTTCCGGAGGAGATTGACATGCGCCACGACCATCTTCGCTACATCTACAGCCCGAGTCCGGTCCATCTACCCCGCTGGGTGCGTCGACTCTGGTCGTGGTTCTGAACCGATCACGGCTGGCTTGGTCCGTCCTTCATGCGCCTGTCTTCGCCGGTGGCGGTGCCTTCCTCGTTTCGGCCAGATGGGGTGCTCGCTCGCGGCGAGCAGCCTGAGCCCTCCCCTGCCGCTGGGTAGTGACGGCGGCGCTGGATCTGGTACGGCCGCCATGGAGCAAGTGATCAAAGTGATCGGCGACGAAGCGTTCGTGAACGGCCAGCGGGTCGAGCCCCATGCTCCGTGAGCGCGGCACGGTCTCGGCCTCCACGCCGCGCTCTCGCGTCGCGATCAGCTTCGGCTCCCCTGCCGGCGAGAACGGCGTCACGCGGCTCGATCTCAACGAGATCCTGATCCGCAATCCGCAGGCCGCCTTCCTGGTGCGCATCGCGGGTTCTGCCATGAGAGCGGCAGGAATCGACGACGGCGATCTTGCGCTGGTCGACCGGGCGCTCGATGCCGATCACGGGCAGGTGGTGATCGCGGTTCACGAGGATGAGTTTCTCTGCCGGCGCCTGTACAGGCGAGGCGAAGCGCTGGCCCTGCAGGCCACAGACCCCAATGTGGCGGATGTCTGGGCGAGCGAAACGTTCATGTTCGATATCTGGGGTGTCGTCACGCACGTCGTCAAGCAGGTCTCGGGGTAGGTCGCTCATGTTCGCGCTGGTCGACGTGAACAACATGTACGTCAGCTGCGAACGGGTGTTCCGGCCGGCACTGAACGGCAAGCCGGTGGTCGTGCTGTCCAACAACGACGGCGCCTGCATAGCCCGCAGCAACGAGGCCAAGGATCTGGGCGTGAAGATGGCCCAGCCATGGTTCGAGGTGAAGCACCTGGAACGCAGTGCCGGGCTGATCGCCTTGTCTGCCAACTTCGAGCTGTACGGCGACATGTCCAGCCGCATGATGGTACTGGCCGCCCGATACGCGCCGCGGCAGGAGATCTACAGCATTGACGAGTGTTTCCTGGACTTCGAAGGCGTACCCGGAAACCTTGCCGCCATCGGCCGCGCGCTTCGACGTCAGGTGCTCCAATGGGTGGGTCTGCCTACCAGCGTCGGTTTCGGTCCGACCAAGACGCTGGCCAAGCTGGCCAACCATGTGGCCAAGACCGCTGACCGCAAACCGGGCACCTACCCGACCCGTCTGGCACAGGTCTGCGATTTCGGAATCCTGGGACCGGAAGAACTGGACGACGTGATGCGCCGCACCGACGTCGGCGACATCTGGGGCGTCGGTCGTAAGACCGCACCGAAGCTGCACGACGCCGGCATCCGGACCGTGCTCGACCTCAAGCGCGCAGACGCCGCCACCTTGGGGCGGCAGCTCGGCGTGGTCATGCAGAAGACTGTGCGCGAGCTGCAGGGCACGCGGTGCCTGGAGGTCGATGACGATTCGCCGGCCCAACAGCAGATCATGTGTTCGCGATCCTTCGGCAACCCGGTGACGGAACTTCCGGAACTCATCGAGGTGGTAAGCGGTTTCGCCACCCGTGTGGGCCGTCGATTGCGCGAGCAGCAAGAGGCTTGCAACGCCGTGCACGTGTTCATCACGACCAGCCCGTACAGAAAGATGGACCCTCAGCACTCACCGACGGCCACACTGCCCTTGCCGCGGCCTACGGCGGACACGCGCGTCCTGGTGAATGCCTCGGTCACGGCACTGCGCGGAATCTACAAGCCGGGCTATCGCTACGTGAAGGCGGGGGTGATGCTGGTCGAGCTTCTCAGCAGCAAGCAGGAGCCGACGAGCCTGGAACTCTTCGATGAGCCCGAACACTTGCAACCTGACGGGCGGCGCAACCTGATGGCAACGCTCGACGCACTGAACGAGCGGTTCGGCCGCGATTCCGTGAGCATTGCCAGTTCGGCGAAGAGAAGCGCGCGCAGTACGCACGCATCCAGGCAGGAACGGCGCTCGCCGCGATACACGACGCGACTGGATGAGGTGATCGTAGCCAGGGCTTGATCGGCGCCAGCGCGCACGAACTTTGAAGCCTCGGACGATTGCAGGCACTGCACCTAAGGAATGGATACCGGGCACCATCGATCGCGACACTTCCGCCCTCAGCCTTCACAAACGGTGTTTCTTCGAGCGGCACCAATGCAGAGCGGTTGCGGTCACCTGGAAGTGCATACGGAACGATCGGTCTCAGCTGCCAACCAGTCGATGAGGCACCAACGTCATTTTCGAGGCCAGCGTCCGGTCTCAGGGGTACTGCAGACGTAGCGCGCCGATAGCGACGCAGCCCGCATAGAAGACCGGTTGAATGTCCGCTGCTCACCGTGGCGCACGCACCCGACCCGGAGCCGCCTTAGAAGTCATGAGTTTCGTTGCCTGCAGACTATCGTTCAACGGCAGAGATTCAGCCTTGCGCAGCTCATCGATGAACCGCGTCGGCACGAAAGGCAAGAAGGTCATACTCGCTCACCGACGCGTCATCGGGAATTGGAAAGGACGACGATGGCCTCGAATACAACGCGACGTGTCTGTGCAGGGCTCGACAACGCATCCAGGCGACTGCTTGCCTCGGTCATTCTCGTCATTGCGGCGAACGCATACGCCCAACCTGTCGAGGTGGACATAAGAAATGGTGAGAGCACCGTTTCCGCTCTGGTCTTTGGTCGAGGAAGCGGCGAACACACCGTGATCGCTCTCCACGGCGCTGGCCAGCAGAAGGATCTCTTCCGACCGATCGCGCCGGGGCTCGTCAGGCGCGGCTACAAGGTCATCTCGATCAATTGGGCAGCCGGGCCTGACGGTCCGGGGCCCGGGCTTGCACCGCTTGCGGCGACTATCAGGTTCGCCCGCGATGCCGGTGCCAAGAAGATTTCCTTGATGGGTTTCAGCCGCGGCGGCGAACTGGCGGCACGATTCGCAAGCGCGCAGCCCGACGGCGACTTCGATACCCTGATCCTTCTCTCGGCGTACGACGATCAGGGAATTCCGCTTGCGAAAACCAAGAAGCTCTTTGTCTTCCACGAAAGCGACCGGTTCGGACGCTGGTCCCAGGTCAGCGCCGACAAGTCGAGCGAGCCGAAGCAGGTCTTCGCCCTTAGGGGCGGCGCGCACAGCATTTCCGCCCTGCTTGCGGACAAGCCCGACCTCATCGACGAAATTGCCAATGTCCTCGGCAGATCGGATTCAGGCAAATAGGCTGCACTGACAAGACTCGCCGTCGCGCATCAAGGTTCGTCGTGACCTTCGCCACCTGGCACAAGGGAGCACTTTCGTCCGATCACCGTGCATGCTGCGTCTCGAAACTGCAACCTGCCGAGCGCAATTCCCGAAGGGCAACTTCCGGGCGTGGGACCCGGCGGTGCCCTTCGGGGGCTACAAGATGAACGGCTCCGGCCGCGAGTCGGGCGTCGAGCACATGCTTGGGTACCTGCAGACCAAGGCGGTCTGGATCGAGACCGCCGGCCCTTAGGTGCCACGACCCTAACGGCAGAGCCGCCACCGCGTCACTCCTTGCGATAGTTGTCGTGGCAACTCTTGCAGCTCTTGCCGGTATCCCCCACGGCCGTCTTGATGGCGTCGAGATTGCCCGACTTTGCCGCGGCTTGCAGCTTCGCCATGTTTTCCTGCATCTGCTCGGCCGACGCCTTGAACTTGTCCTGCTCGGTCCAGATCTTCGGCTCGGCCTTGGTATCGCCCCTATCGGTGCCCGGGATGAAGGCGACGAAGGGCAGCGTGGACATCATGAGCGCGATGTCGGCGCTGTCGGCCGCTGCCTTCGGGTCGAACGCGATCTTGCCGTTGGCCATCCCCGCGACACGGCCGAAGTGCGTCCCCATAACCGTCATCACCGCCCGACGGTATTTGATGGCGTCCTCGGGTTTCGCGAACTGCGCTTGTGCATGCAGAGCAAAGAGGGTCGTTGCAAGGGTGCAGGCGGCGATGAACGCGGGACGTGCGAACTGGTGCATACAAGCAACTCCTAAAAGGTTCTTAGCGTTCGCCAAAGGGTGCTCGCGACGCGCGAGTGCAGGCGGCGCGTTCACGTATATGCGCGTCGCGGCGTCGCCGGTTCATCGCTTCGGGTAAGTCCGCATGTCGGCTGCCGCCCGCCGCCCAGGGTTATCGTTGTTGACTGGGCGTAGCCGGAAGAGTGAACCTCGCGGCGAGGAAGTCCCTCGCGGCGTAGTGACCGCGGCTATGCGGGTCTCCAGAGTCTCCGGCGCCCGGCAGCCTTCGGCTGCGGTTCTCCCGAATCCATGTGGCATCAATTTCGGACACGGCAGACCGCGAAATCGCTGCTGCCCGTGCGCATGCCCGACTTGGCGATGGCGCGGTACGAACCGCTAGCGAGGTTGTTGCCGTCGACCGAGACCTCGGCCAGCGTCCGCTTTTGATGAGGGTGCATAACGGCGGCTCATGGCCGGCAGCGTAAATTCCGGGCCGTATCCAACAGCCGCCGTTGGCCGAGTAGGGTCCGCGTTCAAAGTCAGCTTCCAGGCGCACCTGCGAGTTCACAGTACCGGCCACTTCCTGTCGTTGGCCACGGGCGGCTTTCCGGCATGTCAACGACTCGTTCCCGACGCCCGTGGTGACGAGAAGGCTGTCGCCGGAAGTTGGCACACAGATGCGCAGGCAGCGACGAAGCAAGGAGCGAGAGGGCGATTGCGGCGCGTTGACGAGCCTGAGACCGTCCGAGCTCACAAGCTCGGGAGCCGCGCGTGCAAACTAGTACACCTCTCTACGGCACGAACCCACCGCACGCCTTCGTGATGTCCTGCCTGAGCCGGCCCTGCCGGTGAACGGTGGGAACCGACGCGACGGATCCGGCGGCGTGCGCGAGCGCCTGCTGCACGATCATCGAGAACATGACGGAACTGACCAGCCCCTCGGGCCTGCGCGCCGCGCTCGACGACAGCGGCACGCTGCACACCCTTGCCTTCGGCGACATCGTCGTCAACCTATTCGTCGGCAGCACTCTCGAGGGCGGCCCGACGAATCTCGTGTTGCGTCGCCACGCAAAGGGCATCGAGAGCACCCCGCTGCTCGGACCGCGCAGCCCGACGCGCTGGCATCGCGACGCTGGGCCGGACCGGCTCGAAGGCGCAGGTGTCTGGCAAGGGCTGCGCTATCGGATGATGCTTCGACTGGCCGCTCAGGCCCCGGCTTGGTTCTGGCACCTGCGCGTCGAGAACTTCGGCACCGAGCGGGTCCGGGTCGATCTTTTGCTGCTGCAGGACCTCGGGCTGGCGCCGTACGGCGCCCTGCGGACGAACGAGTACTACGTGAGTCAGTACCTCGATCACACCCCGCTCGAGCACGCCGGGTGCGGCATCGTGATCGCCTCGCGACAGAACCAGCCCGTCGGCACGCGAAACCCGTGGTGCATCGTCGGATCGCTGAACCACGCCGTCGGTTATGCAACCGACGCGCTTCAGGTGCATGGCCTCGCCTCTCGCGCCGGCGCCCTGCCACCCGTCTTCGCCGACGAGCTGCCTTCCCTGCGTCTGCAACACGAGCACGCAATGGCCGCATTGCAGGACGGTGAATGCGACCTCGCTCCCGGCGCCGCACGCGACCTCGGATGGTTCGGCCGCGTGCAAGCCGACCACCCGCAGGCCACGTCGATCGCCGATCTGGCGGCCGTCGATGCGACGCTCGCGCTGAACGAAGCGCAGCCGCCGGCGTGGCGGACCGAATCACCGACCGGGAAGCCTGTCCCGAACCTCTTCACGACGGCAGCGCCGCTGGCGGCCTTCGACCTCGAGAATGCGGACCTTGACGCGCGTCTGGGCGACACGCGACGCCATGTCGAGCGCGACGCGCAAGGCCGCCTGCTCGCCTTCTTCCTTGGCAACGACCGCCACGTCGTCCTTCGCACGAAAGAGCTCGCGGTGCTGCGCCCACACGGCCACCTGTTGCGCACGGGCCGGCGGCTCGTCCCCGACGAAAGCGCCCTCACCTCGACCACCTGGATGGGCGGCGTGTTCCATTCGATGCTGACGCAGGGCCACGTCAGCCTCAACCGCTGCCTGTCGACGGTGCGCAGCTATCTCGGCCTGTTCCGCACGCAGGGCCTGCGCGTCTTCGTCGAGGTGGGCGGGGCCTGGCGCCTGCTCGACCAGCCTTCGGCGTTCGAGATGTCGCCCGACGGCTGCCGCTGGCTGTACCGCCATGCCGGCGGCCTGATCGAGGTACGCAGCGAGGCGCGCAGCGAGCCGCACGCTCTCGGCCTCGACATCGATGTCGTCGACGGGACGCCGATGCGCTGCCTTATCTGCCTACATGTCGCGCTCGACGGCGACGACGGTAGTGCACCAGGGCGCGTGAACGCGTGGCGCGACGGACGGGCCGTGGTGTTCGCGCCGACCCCTGGGAGCGATCTCGCGAAGCGCTTCCCGAAGGGCCACTGGCGCATCGAGCCGTCGAGCAACGACACCGCGTTCGAACGGCTCGGTGGCGACGAGCTGCTGTTCGCCGACGGGGCGACGCGCGAGCTGCCGTACCTGGTGCTCGCCACCGCGGCGGTGCGCACCGCACGCTTCACGATCGTCGGACGATTGATCGAGCAAGGTCCCGACGTACCAGCGTTCGACCGCCCCGACCTCGTCACCGGCCGGCTGGCCCCCAGGCTGACGGTCACTCAGCGTGACGACAACGCCGCAGCGACCGGGCTGCGGCGTCTCGTAGAGCTGCTGCCCTGGTTGCGCCAGAACGCCCTCGTCCACTACCTCGCCCCGCGCGGACTCGAGCAGTTCTCGGGCGGTGGCTGGGGCACGCGCGACGTCTGCCAGGGCCCCATGGAGCTGCTGCTCGTGCACGGCCACGGCGCACCGATGCGCGACCTGCTGTTGCGGGTAATGAAAGCGCAGCAGACTGACGGCGACTGGCCGCAGTGGTTCATGTTCTTCGAGCGCGACGCCGCCATCCGTGCCGGCGACTCGCACGGCGACATCGTGTTCTGGCCGCTGCTCGCACTAGCCCAGTACCTGATCGCGAGCGGCGACGCCTCAATCCTCGACGAGCCGATCGCGTTCGTGCCGAAGCGTGCCGCGCGTCCCGGCCGGCGCCACCCGGTGTGGGAGCATGTGCTGCGCGCGCTCGCGCTAACGCGCCGCCGCCGGATCTCCGGCACCGCGCTTGCCGCCTACGGCCACGGCGACTGGAACGACGCGCTGCAGCCGGCCGATCCGGCGATGCGGGAGAACATGTGCAGCGCCTGGACGGTGACGTTGCAC
>Ga0163163_10002986_pt1 | contig 14314 bp, 15 predicted proteins | sample S65metaG_FD_119766 | JGI IMG/M metagenome (GOLD analysis project Ga0163163, IMG submission 119766) | Switchgrass rhizosphere microbial communities from Kellogg Biological Station, Michigan, USA - S6-5 metaG | ecosystem: Host-associated > Plants > Roots > Rhizosphere > Soil | place: USA... | reverse complement strand
CCTGTTCGCCTGCGACGAGGCCGAGGACGCCGCGAAGATCACCGTGGACGTGGTGGCGAACCGCATCCCGCGGAAGTTCGGCCTCGACCCGCGGGTGGACGTGCAGGTGCTCGCCCCGATGCACCGCGGCCCCGCCGGGGCGGGCGCGCTCAACGGCGCGCTGCAGGAGGCGCTCACCCCGAGCCGGCCGGGGACGCCGGAACGCCGCTTCGGTGGTCGGGTGTTCCGCGTCGGCGACAAGGTCAGCCAGATCCGCAACAACTACGACAAGGGCGCGAACGGCGTCTTCAACGGCACCCTCGGCGTCGTCACCGCCCTCGACCCCGTCGAGCAGACGCTGACGGTGCGCACCGACGAGGGCGAGACCGTCTCCTACGACTTCGCCGAGCTCGATGAGCTGACCCACGCCTACGCGCTGACCATCCACCGCTCCCAGGGCAGCGAGTACCCCGCCGTCGTCGTTCCCCTGACGATGAGCGCCTGGGTGATGCTGCAGCGCAACCTGCTCTACACCGCCGTCACCCGCGCGAAGAAGCTCGTGGTCCTCGTCGGCTCGAAGAAGGCCATTGGCCGGGCCGTCCACGCCGCCACCGCCGGCCGCCGCCACACCGGCCTCGCCCACCGCCTCGGCCAGGGCCGCATCATCTCCCTCGCACCCCCGCCACCGCCCCCGCCGCCGGACGAGTAGCCAGTAGCCGGACCGCCGCGTTCCGCGGAACGCGATGATCGCGGCGGCCGCGTTCCGCGGGGCGCGGCGATCGGGACGGTCGCGTTCCGCGGAACGCGGTGATCGCGGCTGCCGGCGCCCGGTGATCACCCTTCGGTGATCGGTATGACGGTCGCACCGTGCACGTAGGACCGCCCCCCACGCGTGCCGGCCGCGACTTGGTCGGCGATCAGCCGCAGCCGGGATGGACAGCCGGGGCGATCATTTTTCGAACGCGGCGCTAGCCGGCCGACGGAGGTCGGGAGCCGTCAGGCGCGAGTGCCTGCTCGATCCGGCGCAGGCGCTCGTCGATCGTCTGGAGCATTGCCGCGACGTCCGCGTCGCGTACGTCCCCAGTTGTTCCGGGATGGGCGAGGCCTCGGGCCTGCTCCCGTTCGACCTGGGCGCGCCGCACGAAGCTGGACGTGACCCAGGCGGTCACGATCGAGAGGAAGGCGATCGACTCGATCATGATCAGGGCGCCGATGGCCCGGCCGGCAGCCGTCCTCGGCACGACGTCGCCGTATCCCACGGTGGTGACGGTCTGCAGGGCCCACCACATGCCAATGCCGATGTTCGGGAAGCTCGTCGCGTCGACGACCCGGATGACGACACCGCCGGCCAGCACTGTCAGCGTCGTGGCAGCGATGATCACTCGCATGGCGCGCCGCGCCGAGAGTGGCTGGGTCGCGTAGCTGCGCAGGATACGGATCAGAACTCGCATGTTCGTCCCCTCCCGCCGTCCCAGCGGCCGAAGCCGGCGCCGCCTACCGCGGGTGCCGCGGCGGCCTCAGGTTACGGCGGCTGGAGGTGCCCGCCAGGGACGGACGAGGTTTCCCCGCGGGCAGGACCACCAGGGCGCCGTCTCGTGCACCGTCGGGACCAGGGGATGCGGGTGCCCCGGGCATGGCGGGGCCGGCTCCGAGATGCCGCCGTCGGCGAGCGCGTCCTGCAGCCAGCTCGCGAGGTCGACGGCGAGCTCGGCTGGATCCGTCGCAGGGAGCACCGAGGTGGTCGTCTCACCGGTCGGGCCGCGTGCCGAGACTGACCAGGCGCTGACCCAGCCCGGGAGGTCCTGTTCCGCTATCCGGACTCCCAGCCGCCGACCCGGCGGCCGGCCAGCGTGTCGGTGTCGAGCTGCCGGGCCCGTTCGAACGCGCCCATCTCGTCGAAGCAGTTGGCGAGCAGATGCGCGACCTGCAACGTGTCCGGATGGTCGTCGCCGAGAACTCGCCGGGACCTCGCCAGCGTGTCCTCAGCGAGGTCATGGGCCTCGCGGTAGGCACCGAGGTCAGTCAGGGCCACACTCGACAAAGTACTCGATCAACGATCGCCGGCCCCAACGATCCAGGAAACGCACCGCGCCCCGCCTCAGGCGCTCGGCGCGCCGGATCACGACAAGGTCGTGGGACCCGGGCGCGGGTCCCCGAGCGGATCCTCACCGCTGGTCCTGCCAGCAGTCGGCCAGGTGCGGCATCCGATCGGCGGCCGACGATCTCTGGTCTGGTCTGGTCTGGTTTGGCCGGGCCGGCCGGACCTGTGGTCGCCAGGCAGCTCGGCGCCGCGGCGGGCGTCGCCAAGCGTGACGTGGTCCCGACAGCGCGCTGGAAGGATCGGGGAAGGTGATCTCCCCATGGTCGTTGCGTCCTGGTCGGATCGCTCGGCCAGCCAGTTCGTTTCGGCCGTGACCGCGCGACGCGAGACGGGCGACGAACGGCTGCCGGGGCGCCCGCGACCAGGACTTCGAGAAGCCTGGGAATCTTCGCGTCCCAGCTCACCCAAGGGAGAGAAAAATGCTCAAGAGTCGACTGGTGCGGGCCGGTGCCGCGGCTGCCGCCGTCGTGGCGACGTCGGGCGTCGTCCTGTTCAGCACCGCGCCGAGCGCGAGCGCGGCCCCCCAGTCCGCGTTCTGCAGTTTCATGCGCACTGTGCACTACAACTACTACCTCGAGGGTGGGCAGCTGTCGCACGAGTACCTGGAATGGTTCGCCGAGGTCTGCTGACGGGCGCGCCGACGTCGCCGTGACCGGTGACCGGTGACCGGTGACCGGCGACCGGCCCAGCCGGGCCTCCGCGTCTTCCGGCGATTCCCTCGAACTTGGGTCATCCGGCGAGCCGTCCCAGGCGAATAGGTGGCGAGACCGGGCGGGAGGAGTCCCGCCCGGTCGCGCGATCGACGACCTTTCGGAGGGGACATCATGGCGGTAACGGTGATCGTGAAGTTTGCGGTCGACCCGGCCAAGTTCGAGGCGGTCGCCCGCGAGCGGGCCAGCGACTTCGAGGCTGTGGCCGCCGAGGCCAAGACGGTCGGCGGTCTGCACCACCGCTTCGTCGTCGGCGACGGCGAGATGCTGGCCATCGACGAGTGGGAGAGCGTCGAAGCCTTCCAGCAGTTCTTCGCCACCCAGGCGATCATCCCCACGCTGATGGAGGCCGCAGGCGTGCAGGGCCCGCCGGAGATCTCCATCTACCAGTCGCTGAGCACCGCCGACGCGTTCTAGATCGGTCGGCGGGCTGAACCCGTCGAGCAGCCCGCCGCCGGTCGCCGGCGGCGGGCTGCTCGCGTACTGGGAGTGGACCAGCCTGCTCCCGCGGCTGTCAGCGGGTGGGCAGCAGGAGGGTCTTGCCGACGGTGACGCGGGCGGCGATGGCCGCGTGGGCGGCGGCCGCCTCGTCGAGGGGGAAACGCTGGCCGACCAGCGGGCGCCGCCGGCCGCGGCGACGACGGTCGCGCCGGCCGCGCGGACGAGCTGGACGAGCATCGAACCGACGCCGCCGGCCGCCCCGTCGACCAGCACCCGGTCGCCCGGCGCCACGGCGGTCGCCTCGACGAGCCAGGTCGCCGTGCGGCCGTCGGCGAGCACGGCGGTCGCTGTCTCGACGTCGAGGCCGTCCGGCACCTCGGCCAGGTTGTCGACGGGCACGACCGCCCGCTCGGCATAGCCGCCGGAGCCGCCCAGGCTGGCCACCACCCGCAGCCCCTTGAGCGCGGGGTCGGCGCCGAGCGCCGCCACGACACTGCCGACGCCGTTGCCGGGGATCAGCGGCGGCGTGACAGCGAACGGCCCGGGGGCGTTGCCGGACCGGATGAGCGTGTCGAGGAAGGTCACGTTCACCGCCTCGACCTCGACGAGGACCTCCCGCGGCCCGGCGACGGGCTCGGCGCCGTCCCGTCGACCAGCACTTCCGGACCGCCGAACCCGGTCAGATACACCGCTCGCATGCCACGCTCCTCCGCTTGACGCGCTTCCCGATCCCTGGAAGTCCACAACCTCAAGCGGGCATGAGGTCAATCCCGGTGGGCGGAATCGCGGGATTGTCGGTGGCGGCCGTGACAATTCCGACGAGCGGGCGTGTCCCTGGCTTTGTGGGCACGTTGGTCCGGTGGCATGGGGTTCGGTGGCACGGGGTCAGGCGGCACGGCGGTCCGGGGAGACGGCGGTCTGGGAGGCACGGCGGTGGCGTTCGACGAGGAGCTGGCGGAGCGGATCAAGGACGTGCTCGGCCCGCGGCCCGGGCTGTCGACCAAGCGGATGTTCGGCGGGCTCGCGTTCCTGCTGGACGGGAACCTGCTCTGCGGCGTCAGGAACGGGCTGATGCTGCGGGTCGGGCCGCAGGCCTACCCGGCGGCGCTGCTGCACGACGGGGCCGGGCCGTTCGTGTCGCGCGGCCGGGCGATGACCGGCTGGGTGCTCGTGCGGCCCGAGGTGCTCGAGGAGACCGATGCCCTGATCGAGTGGCTCGACCAGGGCATCGGTTTCGTGGCCACACTCCCGGCGGGCGGCACCCCGAAGACGCGCCGACGTGCGCCGGGCCCGTCCAAGCGGCACGGGTGACGGCCGGGGCAAGACGATGGTCGCGGATCGCCGAGGGAGCCCGCTCTCGGCGCGTCAGTCGACGCGATCAGCTGGCGCGATCACCTGGCGCCCTCGGCTGGTGCGCTCGACGGGCCGGCCGGCTGATGCGCATCGGCCGGGGCGCTCACCTGGCGCGCTCAGCCGACGCGGTCGGCGGGGCCGGACTTGACGGCCTCCACGAGCTGACCGAGCTGATGCTCGCTGAGCTTGCCGCAGCTGGCCAGGTCGGCCTGGCTGATCATCCCGACGAGGCGGTGGTTGTCGATGACGGGCATCCGCTGGACGCGGTGCTCGCTCATGCGTTGTAGAACTTCGTCCACGTCGGCGCTCGCGTCGACGTAGAACGGCTTGCCCTGGGCCAGCTGGCTCGCGGGCGTCGTCGCCGGGTCTCCGCCGGTGGCGAGGCAGCGCACCACGATGTCCCGGTCGGTGATGATCCCCTGGAGTCGGTCGTCGTCGCCGCAGATCGGCAGCGCGCCGACGCCCAGGTCGCGCATCTTGCGGGCGGCGTCCAGCAGTGTCTGGCTCGCGTCGACGCAGGTGGCGTCCCGGTGCATGATCTCGCGTGCGGTCGTCGTCATCACGGTCCCTTCCTCGATGCGGACCGGTCGTCCGGGTACGAGGACGACCGGATCGGGCGAGCCGGCTGGCCGCCACCGGCATACCCGCGCGCTCTCGTCACAAGCCCGTGACCTGCCCGTTGATCGCCCGGGCAGGTCACACACCGGTCCGCACACACCGGTCCGCACGCGATGCGTCCGCACGTGATGCGTCCTCACTCCATGCGCAGCCCGTCCGCGCACATCAGCCGGTAGAGCGCGGGCAGGCTCGCCGCGGTCGTGGCGAGCGCGACGGCGGCCGCCGTCGCCGAGACGGCCCCGATGTTCGCCCAGTCGATCGCCGGCGACTGCCCGACCATCCGCAGCAGGGCGGCCCCGAGCCCGACGCCGACCCCGATCGCGAGGGCCACCCCGAGCGCCATCGGCAACGCCGCCTGCCAGAGCACCGACGCCGCCAGGGTGCGCCGCCGCGTGCCGAACGCCACCAGCACCGCCAGCACCCGCCGCCGCTCCCGCAGCTGCTCGACCATGGTCACGAGCAGGCTCGCGCCGACCACACCGAGCATCACCACAATCCCGCCGTACATCGACGTCCGGATCTGAGCGAACCGCGGGTCGACGGCGACCCGGTCGTACGTGCTCACCGTTGCCAGCGGGTCGACCATGGCGACCGCGTCCCTCAGCGTGTCGAGGCTGCCCGGCGCGCGCCGGTCCAGATCCACGTACGCGTCTGGCCGAAGAGCAGCCAGCACGTCCGCCGGAACCGCTGCGGGCGTGGCGAGGATGCCGACGAACGCCGGGGTGTCCGTACGCAGCGTCACGGAGATCGCCCCGGCGGCCATGGTCCAGCCCGGCATCGCGGTGGCCTCGCCGCCGTCCGCGGCGTACGCCCCTGGATCTTCGACACGCATGCGTACTCCCGGGCCCGGCAGCACGGTGCGCGCCGCGGCCAGCCGAGCGGTCTCGGGGCTGGCGAGCTGATCCGGGCCGACGACCGGCGCTGGGCCGCGCATGCCGCCGCCAGCCTGCTCCTCGGCCGGGGTGGCGAGGAAGAGGTCGTCGTCCTGGCAGGTGGCCGTCTCGGCGAGGCGCAGCAGCGTCGGGCAGTCGGCCACCACCAGGGCGATCCTCAGTGGCTCGCCCGCTTGGTCCGCGCCGAGCCGGTCCACGGAGCGCAGGGTGCCCTCGGCCAGAGCCCAGGTCCTCGGTCCCACCTGGCCGCGGGCCAGCGCGCCCCGCAGCGCTGTCACGTCGTCGCCGCCACCGGTCCCGCCGACCATGGCCCGGGCCAGGTCGCCGCGGCCGTCGAGCGGTCGGGTGGAGGCGTCCTCGGCGACGGAGAAGACCATCTGCAGGGCGATCGCGCCGGCGACGGCCACCGAGATCGCGGCGACGGCACGCACGGTGGTCGCGCTGTCGAGCTGCAGCCGGCGGACGGCGAGCTGCCAGGACGCCGGCCCGGCACCGAGCCGGCGCACCACCGCGTCTACCACCCAGGGCAGCAGTACCGTCACCCCGACCAGCGTGGCGAGGACGCCGACGGTGAGCTGGGCCTGCTCGCGCCCGCTGAAGGGTACGTACCCCGCGTGCAGCGGCAGCAGGAGCAGGACGCCGACGACGGGAAGCACGCACCGCCACCACAGGCGCCGCCGGGTCCTGGCGGCGCGCCGCACCACGCCCAACGGCTCGATCATCACCCGGCGCAGTGAGAAGAGCGTGATGAGGACCGCGCTCGCCGGTACCGCCGCCAGCACCACGACGGTGAGCGTGGGATCGGGCCGTACGTCCTGCGCGAACATGCTCACGTCGAACAGGGTGACCCGTTCGACGAGCTGCCGGCCGGCCGCGAACAGCGCCGCGCCCACGGCGCAGCCGGCCAGCGCGCCCGCCAGCGCCCCGCCTGCGGCGATCCGGCGCGCCATCGGCAGGTCCGCTCCGAGCAGCCGCAGAGCCGCCAGCTGCCGGTCGCGTGCCTCGGCGCCGAACCGCACGGCGCCGGCGGTGAACGCGCCGACCGGCAGCAGCAGCACCACCACGAGCACGACGATCAGCATGGTGAGCAGCGCCGGCATCGGCTGCCCGCGCGGCGGGACACCGAAGTGGTCGATCCGCCGGCCCATCGCCCCGGAGGTGTCCCGCAGCGACGAGCCGCCGGGGGCGCCAATGTAGACGAACAGCTCGTTCGGGCCGGTAAGGCCCTGCGGGCCGATCGTGGCGGCCCGCTGGTACGGGAGCCGGGTCGCCAGCCGGGGGCCGTCGGCGCGCGAGTCGAGCAGCCGCGCCAGCGCCGGCGACACCGCCATCTGACCTGGGCCCGGTACGGCGGCGAGACCGGGCGGTATCGGCGGGTGGGCGTCGTCGGGCCGCAGCACCACCCCGCCGATGTCCTTGCCACGCACCGTGGTCGAGTAGGTGCGGATCAGCACTGTTGCGTCGGCCGGTCTCAGCGCGCTGGTTTGCCCGTCTCCGGTCGCCCACAGCCAGGAGCGGGCGTCGCGCCGGTCGGCGCGCGCGTCCAGGAGCGCGGGCGTGGAGGCAGCGGCGAGCAGCAACGCCACGCCGAGGCCGACGCCGAGACCGGTCATCGCCGCCCGCAGCCGGCTGTCGGTCCGCCGGCCAGCGCCAGCCGGAAACCCAGCAGCAGCTGGGCCGGCGCGTCCCGCACAGGGTGGCGGCGCCGTGGCCGGCGGCCAGCGCCGGGTGGGTTGGTGCGGGGAAGCATGGCCGGGTCCGAGTGGATGGTCATGCCGGTCCGGTCCTGGTGCGGCCGTCGCGGACGACGACCTCCCGGTCGGAGTAGGCGGCGACTCTCGCGTCGTGGGTGACCAGCACGACCGCGGCCGATGTCTCGCGCGCCGCCTGGGTGAGCAGCCGCATCACCTGTTCCCCGTTGAGCGAGTCGAGCGCCCCGGTCGGCTCGTCCGCGAAGATCACTCTCGGCTCGGTGGCAAGCGCCCTGGCGACGGCGACCCGCTGGCTCTGGCCCCCGGAGACCTCGCCGGGGCGTTTGCGGGCGACATCGTCGACGCCGAGCCGGGCCAGGGCCGCGACGGCCCGCGCCTGGGCCGCCCGCCGGCGGACGCCGGACAGCCGCAGCGGCAGGGCGACGTTCTCCGCGCAGGTCAGCTCGGGGACGAGCTGGCCGAACTGGAAGACGAAGCCGAACTCGCCGCGCCGTAGCGCGCTGCGGCCCGCCTCGGACATCCCCGACAGCCGGTGCCCGCCGTAGTGGATCTCGCCGGCGTCGGGGCGGACGATGCCGGCCAGGCAGTGCAGCAGCGTCGACTTGCCGGAGCCGCTCGGGCCCATCAGAGCGACGATCTCGCCGGCGTCGACGTGCATGCTCGCCCCGTCCAGTGCCGTCGTCTCCCCGAACCGCTTGCGCAGTTCGACGGCGCTCAGCAAGGTGCCGGGTGGCCCCACCTGGTCCGCCGACCGGTCGCGGCCGGCAGCGGCCGGGCCTGAGCCCGCCGTGGCCGGTACCGGAGCGGCGACGGCGGCGACGGCGACGGCGGGAGCGACGCGAGCATGCGCGGGTTCCGATGCGGTCATGACCGACCCTCCGTGGTGCTCGCCGCCGTTTCGGTGGTCCCGGCGGGCCTTCTCGGGGCGGTCTCGGCGGACAGGACGGCGTTCGTGAGCGCGTCCAGCCGGGCGGCGGTCAGCTCCAGGAAGCGCAGGTCGGCCTCCAGGTGGAACAGGGCGTGGTCGCAGACCAGCTGGTCGGCGAGGTCGCCGGTGGTCTTGCGACGGGTGAGCGCCCGCATCGCCGTCAGGTGCTCGGCGCGCTGCCGGTCGAGCACGTCTGTCGCGCTGCGCCCGGTGAGCAGGGCGATGACCAGCTTGGTGTACAGGCCGCTGTGTAGGTAGACGTCCGGCCGCTCCGGCTGGGCGAGCCAGTCGTCGACGTCGGTGACGCCGGCGTCGGTGATCGCGTAGCGCTTGCGGTCGGGGCCGTCGCCCGGGGTCACGCCGTCGACCTCGACCAGGCCGTTCTTCAGCAGCCGCGACAGCGTGGCGTAGACCTGGCCGTAGTGCAGCGGCCGGTCGTGCCCGAACCGTTCGTCGTAGCTGCGCTTGAGGTCGTAGCCGTGGCGCGGCCCGGCCTCCAGCAGCCCGAGCAGCGTGTGTCCGATCGACATGGGTAGGACTATACATAGCGCGTATACGTGGTGTGTATACCGCAGCCGCGGGAGCGACGATGCCCAGCTTCGCCCCGCGGACCGCTCAGGGGACCGTCAGCACCCGGGGCCCGTCCGGCGTGACAGCGACCGTGTGTTCCACATGGGCGGCGCGGCTGCCGTCCGCCGTGCGCAGCGCCCAGCCGTCCGGGTCGGTGCGGTAGCGGTCGCGGCCGCCGGCGAGCAGCATCGGCTCGATCGCGAGCACCAGGCCGGGGTGCAGCGGGAAGCCCCGGCCGGGCCGGCCGTCGTTGGCGACGTGCGGGTCCTCGTGCATCCGCCGGCCGATGCCGTGCCCGCCGAACCCGTCGGGGATGCCGTAGCGCCCCCGCCGGCACACCTGGCCGACGGCGTGCGAGATGTCGCCGAGCCGCCCGCCGGGGCGGGCGGCGGCGATCCGGCCGCGAGCGCGTCCTCGGCGGCCGCGATCAGGCGCAGGTCCTCCGGGCGGGCGGTGCCGACGACGAAGCTGGTCGCGGCGTCGCCGGTCCAGCCGGCGAGCTCGGCGCCGCAGTCGACGCTGACCAGGTAGCCGTCGCGCAGCCGGTAGCGGTCCGGGATGCCGTGGACGATGACGTCGTTGACCGACGCGCAGATCACCGCCGGGAACGGCGTCGGGGCGAACGCGGGCCGGTAGCCCTTGAACGTCGAGACCGCGCCCGCGTCGGCGAGCACGCCGGCCGCGATGTCGTCGAGCTCGATCAGGCTCGTGCCCACCTTCGCCGCGTCCCGGACCGCACCCAGCGCCCGGGCCACCACCTGCCCGGCCTCCCGCATCGCCGCGATCGCGGCCGGTGACTTCAGCTCGACCATGCCAACCCATCCATCCCTGTCCGGCGTCGACGGGTCGGCTCGCGCGCCGCAGCCCCGGCCCGATCGCGCCACCGCCTGGTGTCGCCCTGTGCCCACGTGCCCGCGCCGCCTTGCGCCAGTCTTGTGCCGTTCTGTGTCGTTATGACAACGTCACGGTTAACTGTGCCGATAACTATACCGGTATAGTTATCACAGGGCTAAAGTGTTGTGCATGGTGCGGACACCGCTGACCAGCCACGAGCGCGCGCGGGGGGAGAGGCTCGGGGCACTGCTGCGGGCCGCCCGGGGCGAGCGCAGCATGATGCGCGTCGCCGAGCTCGCGGGCGTGTCGGCCGAGACTATTCGCAAGATCGAGTCCGGCCGGATCCCGACGCCGGCCTTCTTCACCGTCGCGGCGCTCGCGACCGTTCTCGGTATCTCGCTCGACGAGCTCGCCGCCGCCTGCGCCCACCCGGGCGGCGTCGCCGACGCTCTCGACTACGTCGCCTCCCGCATCTCCGCCTAGCCGGATGGCTGGTCTGTCGGCCAGCCGTCGGCAGCCGCGGCCCAACGGGCACTGGGTTGGCTAAGAGTGCGGGACCTGCTGGACGCATATGACGTCGCGCCCCGCAGCCACGACCAGTCGGAAGCCTGCGGCGCCGCCATGCGCGCCACGTTACCCGCCGCTGGTCGCCGGCCCGCCGGACTTGACCGAAGGCGACGCAGTGGACCGTCGCGGTCACCGATGCTCGGCGGTGCGAGCGGTGCGTCGGGCGCGCACGAGAGCAGCACGCGCAGCTGCCCGCGGGGTCTCACAGCCGTCGCAGCTGCCAGCGGAGGCGTCCCCCGGCCCTCCGACCAGGTCGGCGACTGCATCTCGGACTGATTGCCCTGCGGCCGGTCCCTGCCTGGTGGCCGGCGCGGCTGCGCGGCCGGCGCCTTCGTCCGGACCTGTCCAGCCGATGACGATCCGGCGCCCGGCGCGTACCAGGACCTACGCTTCCGCTATGACGATCTTTGACGATCTGGAAGCCGAGCTGGACAGCCTCGACCAGATCCTCGGCGGCCTCGACCAGGCCGCCTGGACGGCCCCCTCGGCGGCGGCCGGCTGGAGCGTCGCCGACGTGGTCCTCCACCTGGCCCAGACCGAGGAGTCGGTGACCGAGACCATCGCCGCCGGCCTGGCCGGCGCCCGCCCGCCCGTCGGCGCAGTGGCCGACGGCTCCTCCGTGGACGCGGCGATGGACGCCTGGGTGCGCCGCGAGCGGGCGGAGCCCGGCCTCGTCTACGCGCGCTGGCGCTCGGCCAGGAAAGCCTCCGTGGCGGCCCTGCGCAGGGCCGACCCGGACGTGGCGGTGACCTGGGTCGCTGCCCCGCTGCGACCGGCGGCGCTCGCCACGACCAGGCTCAGCGAGCACTGGGCGCACAGCCTGGACATCACGGAGCCGCTCGGGATCCCGCTCCCGGACACCGACCGTCTCCGGCACGTAGCGTGGCTCGCGCACCGCACGCTGCCCTACGCGTTCGCGACCGCCGGCGAGCGTGCGCCGGCGGTCCGGTGCGAGCTCACCGCGCCGGACGGTGCCACGGTCTGGGAGTACGGCCCGCCCGGCGCCGGCTCGGTGATCAACGGCCCGGCCGGCGCTTTCTGCCGGGTCGCCGCCCAACGCCTCGCCCCCGCCGCGGCGGGCCTGACCACCCGCGGCCCCGACGCCACCCGCGCCCTGAGCCTGCTGCGCACCTACGCGCTCTGACCGGGGCCGCAGAACCCGGAGGCGAACCGTGGGGTCTGGGCGAGCCCATGGACTCCACCACCCGCCACGGTTCGCCGCCTGCGGAGCCAGGATCCGCGCGAGCGGACAGAGCTGAGGGAATGGGTGTTGTCCACGCCGTTGACGACCCGACGCCAGTTCGTGATGATCTTGATGTGCTGGGCTGTAGGCCGGGGTGACCGCTCGACGGCGGACCGGCGAGGGCGGGCACGGAAAGCGCCAGGCTGGCCGGTGGCCGGGAGAGTTGCGCTACCCACGGCGTCCGGCTGACGAGCTGACAGCGACCACCGCGTGGCGCCTGCATCTCGTGGCCTTAAGTCACCGTGAAAGGTACGCTTGCGATCTACCTGGTCGTTACCGTGTCGACACACGGAGGTCGACACATGGAGCTTCGACGTATGGAGTTGGAGTACCAGCGGCTGTACCTGCCGCCGGGGACGGACCGACGGACGGCACAGACGGTCCTGACCATGCACGCCGAGTTCGGCGGCTGGGAGCTCGAGCGGCTGCGGCTGTTTCCCGACGGCTCGCGGCGCGTCGTGCTGCGCCGCCGGCGGCGGCCCGGCGGCCTGCCCGGGTACCTGCCCACCTGACCGGGTCTGAACCAGCGCGCGGGCGGCCGTGAGAGGCCTGCGGGCGCCGGAACGCCCTAGCGACCAAAGATCGCCAAGATCGCCAAAGATCGCTAGGGAACGTAGGCGAGAGTGAACGCGAGGGTCGCGTAGACGGTCATCACCGTCGCCGAGGCGGCGAGCGCGAACGGCCAGACGGTGCGCCGGCCGAGCGCGAGTGCCGCGACCAGGACGAACGGGAACGCACCGAACAGGTAGCGTTCCGAGGAGTCCAGGTTCGAGCCGGTGAGCACCGTGAGCAGCACCAGCGCGCACCAGACCGAGTAGCTCGCCGGCAGCAGCCGGGCCATCAGCACCAGCGCCACCAGGGAGAGCAGCAGCCACGGCACGTGCAGCCCCGTGCCGACGTTGCCGTGCAGGGTGCCCTGCGCCGCGTCCCACAGCACCGTCAGCGGGTTGCCGGTGGCGCCGTGGCGGGCGGCGTCGCGCTGCATGGTCAGCGGGGCGAGGCCGTCGTGGTACGTCGCCGCGGACCAGGCGACGTATGCCCCCGCGCCGGCGACGGGGGCGACGACCGCGGCGAGCCTCGGCAGCCACCACCGCGGCGCTGTCGACCGCGGACCGCGGACCGCCTCGATCAACATCGGCGCGACCATTAGCAGTCCCAGCGGCCGGCACAGCCCGCTCAGCAGGCCGGCAAGCGCGGCGAGCCCGAACCGCCCGGACCGGGCCGCGAGGAAGGCGCACACCGCGCACACCATCGCCGGCGCCTCGGCGTAGCCCATGGCCAGCACGAACGCGGGCGGCGCCAGCGCCGACAGCCAGATCACCCGGCGGATCGCCGCGTCCGCGAACCCCTCGGCGCGGGCCAGCCGGGCGAGCAGCACGGTCAGCGCGAACGCCAGCGCGTTCACGATGACCAGCAGCACGGCGCCTTCGCGCCCGGCGAGGCCCGGCAGCGCGCACAGGCCGCGCACCACCATCGGCAGCAGCGGGAAGAACCGGCGGCTCTCCTCGCCGGCCCCGCCATAGCCGTGGGCGGCGATGCTCTCGTACCAGCCGGCGTCCCAGCCGAGCAGGCCGGTGTGGTCGAGCCGGCCGCCGTCGTCGGCGACCGAACCGGTCAGGAAGTGGACCAGCCCGAGTGCCGCGGCGACCACGACCCGGCCGGCGAGCCACGCGGCCGCCGCCTCGGGCACGTACCAGGTGGCGAGCCGGCCGCCGCGTTCGACGTCGGGGGCGACGCCGTCGAACAGTCCGAAACGTCGCCGGGTGTCGCCGGCCGCGCCGCGGGCGATCGACGGGTCGGCCAGCACGACCAGCATGTTGTCGATCTCGTCGGTGTAGCGGCCGGACCGCTCGGCCTCCCTGCGCGTCGCCCGGTGCGCGCCTGTGGCCCGCCGCTCCGCCGGCCGCTCCGCCGGCGGTACGACCGCCGTCCCGTACCCCTCGAACCGCGGCCCGGCCTCCTGCGGGCCGTCCGGCGTCTCGGTCATGCCGGCGGGAACCGAACGAGCTGGTAGTTCTCGTAGATGTCCGCCGGTTTGCCCTGTTCCATCACCACGCCGGCGTGCGTCTGCCGGTTCTGCTGCAGCGTCGTCTGGACCTGCAGGCAGAGCGTCTCGTAGGTCCGGTAGGCGCCGGAGTCCGCCATGTAGACCGTGTGGTCCGGTCCGGCCTCTGCCAGTGCCCGTTCAGCGAGCTTGACGCCGTCCGCGGCGGCGTTGCGCTCCTCGTAGTCGACCCAGTTGACCCGGTCCGGCGGTGCCCAGGTGGGGATGAGGTGGATCTTCAGTCCGAGGCTGGCCGGGATGGTGCGGGCCAGGCCGGGGCCGAGCTGGTCGGGGCAGACCAGCAGCACGTCGCCCGGCTTG
>Ga0163163_10002985_pt1 | contig 14314 bp, 12 predicted proteins | sample S65metaG_FD_119766 | JGI IMG/M metagenome (GOLD analysis project Ga0163163, IMG submission 119766) | Switchgrass rhizosphere microbial communities from Kellogg Biological Station, Michigan, USA - S6-5 metaG | ecosystem: Host-associated > Plants > Roots > Rhizosphere > Soil | place: USA... | reverse complement strand
GGCGAAGATCACGTGCGGGATCATGCCGTTCGGCCACTGCCCGCGCAGCAATGAGAGCACCTCGGCCGCGGCCCGCGCCGGGTCGATGTGGCGCAGCCCGATGGCGATGAAGCAGGAGTCCCACAGCCACTGGTGTGGGTAGAGCGTTGGAGATGGCCGGGTGACGTCGCCGAGGTCGTTTCGGTGCAGTACCTCGAGCGCGGTTGCGCGCAGGTCCTGCAGACCGGGAGCCAGTGGGGGAACGGATGTACCAGGCGACGTCGGAACGGGCATCGTGCGAGGGTATCCACCTTCTGTTGCGTGGAAGCTTCGTGCCCGGTAGAAGCCCTACGGCGGCGGCGTTTCTTGGCCCGTCTGGACTAGTCCCGCGCCTACCGAGGCAAAACAGGAGATCCAACACGCGAACCGGTCGGCTCGATCATTCGAGGCCATTGATCGACCTATGACGCTCGTCAATCATCAACGGACGGCGACCCTCGCGGACCGACCGACAGCGACGAGTCACCCGACATCGGCGGTACACCGCCTGAACCACACTTGTCTAAGCCAAATGATGCAATTCCGGCATTCAGACCGGGACAAGGAGCCGGACACGCTCACCCCGTGCCGATCTGGGCGAAGCCCAGAGACCTTTCGGCAGACAGGCAGAGCCGGCGTGAGCGAGAGATCGGGTTGGCCCATCGGGCCGGGCCCTGCGACCGTCAGGCCGACGCGTCGATGACGACCGTGCGAGCCCACGCCGGCGGGTTCTGGTAACCGGGGGCCAGGACGCCGCCGCTCAGGATGCCGACGACGACGCGGATCCCGCTCGGGGGTCGGTCGGGCCACGGGGTATAGCCGTCCGTGAGCACGATGATCGTCGACGGTCGCGGCCGCAGGGCCGCCGCCGCGGCGATGCCAGCCCCCATATCGGTGCCGCCCCCGCCCGCGAGACGGACCTGGCCGGCCCGGCTGACCCGCCGCAGCGTGTGCACGGTGGTGTCGACCGCGAGGACCCGCACCCCGTCCGCACGCAGCCCCGCCCGGCCAAGAATGCCGTCGATCTCGGCGAGCGCGCACACTAGCAGGCCCTCGTGCATGGAGCCCGAGGTGTCACACACGATGGCCACCTCGGGAACCGGCCGCTGCAACGTGGGCAGGATGACATCCGGCACGGCACGGGCCCGCCGGGACGGTCGCCGGTAGCTGTAGTCGACCGAGCCGGCCGCGGCGCCGATCGCACGACGGATCTCGGCGGCGAGCACCCGCCGCCAGTCGACCCGGGAGGGCAGCACGGTCTCGGCCCACCGGAGCCAGCCGCCGGGGACCGTACCCGGCTCGGTTCCGTGCTGACGCTGGACGTCGGCGGCGACGGCGAGCCGCAGCAAGGCGGCCTGCGACGGCGAGAGCCCGTCCTCGGGTGCGCGGCCGCCGGGCGGGCCGCCGGGCAGGCCTTCCCATGGCCGGTTTCCCGCATCGGCACCCGAGCCGCAGTCCCACCGTCGAGGCCCATCCGCGGCGACCTGGTAGTAGGCCTCCGCCAGCAGCCCGTCCCCGGCGGCGAGGTCGGCCGGCAGGTCAGGGGCCGCGGCCGGCCGGCAGCCGTCCACTTCAAGATCGTCGTTGATCTCGGCGTCGGCGCAGCGGTTCCAGCGGGCGCGGGCCTCGTCCTCGGCGACGCGGCGCGCCTCGGCGCGGGCCGCATGATCGCGGATCAGGTGGCTGGTCAGATGGATGAACATCCGTCCCAGATCGGCCGGGTCGAAGCCAGCCAAGAGATCGGGGTCGACGTGCAGCCGCCAGTCCCGATCAACGGCGATGGTGCCGCTCCCGGGCGCCGGCCTGACGACGCAGGCGAACAGGGCCCGGGCCAGGTAGGGCTGGCGACGGACCGCCCAAAGCCGCGCGGCAGCGATCTTCGTCTGCTCGGGACCCGCCAGGACGCTGCGCGTCGCTGGTTCGCTCCGTCGCCCTGCGCTCATGCCAGCAGGCCGGCCTCGCGCAGCAGCGGGGCGAACGCGGCCACCTCCGGCGGGACCGGGGCACCCGGCGGACGGCAGCGCACCAACGTGCGGGCCGCGGCCGCGGCGACGTCGGGAGCCGCACCGGCGGCGCGGCCGAATGCCCGCCAGCCCCGCTCCCAGCGCCCCGAGCTCGGATCCGCCGCGACCACCGCCGCGATCGAGGACAGAGCGGCGAAGGCCCGGTCGCCCCGCGCGGGCAGCACGAACGAGTCCGGGTCGGCGAGCACCGCCTCGGGATCGGGCAGGTCCGCCTCGACCAGCCAGGTCAGGAACTCTGCCCCGGTGCCAGGCCCGACGCAGCCGCGGACCAGCAACGAGACGATGGCGTCGTCGACGCCGCTGGACCGGGCGGCGGCGAGCAGACGGGCCGTCATCTCCCAGGTACGCGGGCTCGGCCACGCTCGGCCGGCGGTCACCGCCGCGTCGGGCACCGCGATGGTCAGCTCGGGACGCACCGTCAGAAAGCCGGCAACCCAGCTGCGGGCCACCGGGACGCGTTCGATCCAGTCGGCGGCCAGCCTGGGCGGCGCGACGGTCGGCCAGCCGCCGACGAAGCCGTCGGCCACCGTTCGCGCGTCGGGCGACCAGTCCAGGTGGCAGAACCGGTTGGCCAGCGGCGCGGACAGATCCCAGCCGTCGGCGGCCTGCTCCGGCGGGTTGGCGGCGGCCACGACCGAGACCTCGTCGGGCAGGGTCAGGTCGCCGACGGTGCGTTCCAGCACGACGCGCAGCAGCGCGGCCTGCACGGCCGGCGGCGCGGTGGAGACCTCGTCGAAGAACACCAACCCGTGCCCGGCATCGACCAGCCGCGACGCCCACCGGGGCGGAGCGAACTCCACCCGGGCCCCGCCCGCACCGCCCGTGCCGCCCGCACCGGTCACCACCGGCAGCCCGGCGAAGTCCGACGGTTCCCGGATCGAGGAGATCACTGTCTCGCACGGCCAGCCCGCCGCGTCGGCCATCGCCCTGATCGCCGAGGTCTTGCCGGAGCCGGGCGGGCCCCACAGCAGCACCGGGACCCGGGCCGCGACGGCGAGGCTGAGCGCCTTCGTGACGGAGGACTGTCCATCCATATCCGCAGTGTGGCAGGCTCTGTAGGAGTGACCGGATTTGACGGTGAGCTCTATCTCCGGCTGTTCGGGGAGAGAACGCTGCTCTCTGGCGAAAACCAGCATTCTTTCAACGATCCGTTGGTCGAGCAGGCCCGAGCATTGACGACTGTCGGCGCGGTCGGCGCCGCGGCGGCACAGCGGGTCGTCACCGACTACGCCCGCGCCCGCGCGTTACGCGGCCAGGGCGGGCAGGCGTACTTCGGGCCCCTGCCGACCACCGTCCCGCCACCTCGCCGGATCGTCTCCTGCCGCCACGTGATCAAAACGTCACCCGGCGACCTGGAACTCCGCTACGCCGTCCTCAGCCAGGCAGAGACCCGGCTGGCCATCACCTTCAGATCCAGTGCGCAGATCCCGCCCGGCACCCTCCGCAGGCCGTCGCCCATGCCGGTCGGTATCACCACCACCCCGGCGATCACGGTGACCGATGATCGCGGCACCACGGTCACCTCGTCGGCGTTCTCCGGAGGCGGCTCCACTCTCGAATGGCGCGGTTTCCTGACGCTCCGGCCCGCGCTGGCTCCCGACACCGCCTGGATCGAGCTCTACGGCGAACGCGTCGAGCTCGGGGCCGGCCTGGGCGACCGGGCGATCACCATCGAGGCTTTCCCGGAGACCGACCGGGCCGAGCGCTACCTGGTCCAATGCCTGACCTCGATCGGCCACCGGCCTCATGCCCGGTCGTTGTCCGACGCCCTCGAGGCGCTGACCGCCGCCGGCCTCATCGACCCCGCCGATCCCGAGATCGCCACCATTCTCGCGATTGACCTGGCCGTCAACCGCTTCGGCGGCGGATATGTCCTGACCCCCACGCAGGTCGCCGAACCATGGGCCTCGCTGCTCACGCGCCGCGGCAACACCGGCGGACCGGTGGGGTGCCTGTTCGTCGGCGCGGTCACGCCGGTGTTCGACCGAGTCAGTGCGGCCCTGCTGGACCTCACCTCAGCCGACGACGGATTCCAGTGCGACTTCGAGCTCGTCGGCCCGATCGAGCTCGGCATGGCCGGCAGCTCCACCCTCGACGGCGTCCTGGTCACGTTCTCGGCGCTCGACGACTGCGGCAACTTCTACCTCGGCCAGCTGGGCAACTGGAGCGGCGGAGGTGGCACCGCCTCCGGCGTCCTCGAGTTCTGGCCGGCTCTCGACCCGAAGGCCGCCCAGCTCGACCTCGTCCTCACGACCGACCGGGCACGCGCCGTGATCACCGTGCCCCTGACCTGGGACGCCGCGCGGTGACGCCATCCTGGTGGACGGGGCTGCCGCCCCTCGAAGAAACGATCCCCTGCGGCGACGCGGACCACCGGATCCGCTGGTCGGCCGGCGAACTCGCCACGCCCGACCATGACGACCCCGACGGTGAACGCACCCTCGCCGCACTCGGCGGCCAGGCCACACCATGCATCGAGGTCCTCGACGCCTGGCAGCGCCATCGAGAAGATCTCGACGTCCTGCTGCTCGCCAGCCGCGGCGCCGCCGACCCACTCGACGGCCCATTCTCAGCCGCCAGAGGCGGCCCTGCTGGTCCGACGGCCCCGGCCAGGCCGGTCGCGCCCATGGCCGTGCGGCCAGGCCCACTGCCGGCTGGGTGGTTTGGCTTGGGCGGCACGGGCGTCGCCGGCCGCGCCACCGGCGGGGTCGTCTACGGCTCGGGTCCGGGGCCGTCGTTCCCATCACCTGTGCCGATCCACGGAGCGCCTCCCAACCGGGTGGCCTTCGCCAGCTCGGCCAGCTTCGCCGGCTCAGGCGGCAGCTATAGCTCTGGACTCACCTACTACGCTCCCGGCCCTGGACCGGCACAGCCCGGCGACCCGCTGCTCCTGCTGCTGGGACTGCCCGGCGGGCTGCCCCACCGGCTCGTCGCCACCGTCATCGCCACCTGGACACAGCGGATCACCGACGGCGACCCGCGGGTCGCCGAGGCACTCCCCGCGCTGCACGCCGCCTTGTACGGCCGCGCGCTGGCAGCCATCAGGGGATGGCTCGGCGGCGGCCCCGTACTGGACGTCCGCCTGGCCGCCGAGCCAGCAGCCGTCCGCCAGGTCGACGGCGTCATCGGCGTCGAGCTGCCGTTCAGCTGGCTGCGCGACGTCTGGGCCCGCGGCTTCGCCACCCTCGCCGGCCGTTTCTGCCTGACCGCGCAGCCGGGCCCCCCCAACGACTGGATCTTCACCGCGGTCGCCCCCGACTTCGGCCAGCCGCAGCGGTTCACCCTCCAGACCGGATGACGCCACGGCCGCGCGCCGCAGGGTTGCGGCCGCACGCAGGCACACCGGCGGCTTGGCGTCCCGACGACCACCACGGCTGCTCAGCGCCCCGCCTCCATCGGATGGCCAGCCGCGTCGCGGATGATGCGCACCAGCGCAGCGCCGCCCTCGGCGAGCGAGCGGTCGTTCTCGATCACCGCGTCGACCCGGTGGCCGGGGGCCGGATCGAGCCGGGCCAGGCGCCGTCCGATCCCGGGCTCGGGCTCGCGGCCGCGCGCACGCAACCGCCGCGCCCGAACCTCCTCAGCCACGGTCACCCGCACCACGACGAGCCGCAGGTAGCGGCCGGCAAGCTCGCCGATCACGGCGCGGGAGACGTTGACGACGACGACGCGGCCGTCGCGCACCTCGGCGTCCGCCGACGCCCGGATGCCGTAGCGAAGCCCGTGGGCATGCCAGCACACGGCGAAGTCGCCGCGGTCCAGCGCCTGGGCGAAGACCTCCTCGCTCACCGGCTCGTGGTCCTCGCCGGGACCCGGCGGCCGGGTGATGACGCGCCGGGGGAAGCTCGCCACGGCCCCGGAACGCTCACGCGCATAGGAAAGCAGGGCGTCCTTGCCGACGCCGCTGGCACCCACGACAGCCACGAAGGCACCCGGACCGATGTGAGAGGTCCGGCTCACGCCACCCGCACCCCCTCCCGGTACACGCCGCGGACGACAGGCACGCGCACGCCGCGCGGGTGGCCTTCGGTGGCTGGCAGGTCGTGCGCCCCGACCCGCACCAGGTCGGCGCGCCGGCCGAGGGCGATCTCGCCGCGGTCGTCGAGGCCAACCGCGCGCGCCGGGTTTCCGCTGACCAGCCGTGCGCCCTCGGGCAGCTCGATCGCGCCGTCGGCGACGAGCTGGAACACGGCCTGCAGCGGGCTCGACGGCACGTAGTCGGAGGAGAGGATGTGCAGCAGCCCGAGCTCTAGCAGCTCGGCCGCGGCCACGTTGCCCGACTGGCTGCCCCCGCGGACGATGTTGGGGGCGCCCATGACGATCTGCTGGCCGTGCTTCGCGGCCTCGCCGGCGGCCAGCACGGTGGTCGGGAACTCGGAGATGCACCCGCCGAGCGCGACCGACTCGGCGACGTGATCGGAGGTCGCGTCGTCGTGGGTGGCCAGGGTGATCCCACGCTCGGCGGCAAGCCCCGCGATCGCGCGGCGGTACTTGTCCGAGTAGAGCGCCGACTGCTCGAGCAGCGGGGCGACGAAGGCGTCGAACTCGTCCTCGGCGACATAGCCCATGCCGATGTGGAAGCGCTTGAACACCTCGAGGTCGGCGTACTGGCGCTGGCCGGGAGTGTGATCCATCAGCGAGACCAGCTTCACGTACGGGTCGTCGACGAACTCGCCGAACGCGTCGAGGCAGTTCGGCGCGGACACCTCGCAGCGCACGTGGATCGCGTGCTCGGCGCGCATCAGGCCGGCACCGGCCGCCAGCTCGATCGAGTCCGCCAGGTGCCGGGCGGTCGCGGCGGCCGCGTCCCTCTTCTCGTCGGCCGACGAGCCGATGCGCACCGCGTCGAGCACGGAACTCGACCTCGACCTCACCGACGCGGATCTCCCCTGCGAACGGGTGCGTGCTGCCGAACCCGCGCTGCGTCGAGTAGCCGAGCCCCAGCAGGAACCCCTCGTCGGCGCGGGCGAGCGCCTGCAGCCGCTCGGCGCGGCTCATCGGGAAGACGGTGGGCTCCCGGGTGAGGTCGGCCGGCTCAGGGTCGCCGGCACCGCGGGCGTGGTCCGGCTCGACGAGCGCACCCGCACCGAGCAGGTCGGTCACCCGGGGCATCCGCGGCCCTGGCCCCGGCCCTGGCCGTCGCCGTGGCCGTGGCCCCGAGTCGGGGCCAGGCTGCGGGCCCGCGGTGTCGCGGTCGGCGAACAGTCGATGGGTGTAGTCGAAGGTGGACCCGAGCTGCTGCCCGCCGGGCAGGTCCTTGAAGGTGGCCGAGACGCGGCGTTGCGGGGCAGCCCGGCCGTGTCGATCGGCAGCGTGTAGCCAAAGCGCGCCATCGTGGTGCGATACGAGCGCACGAGTGTGATCGCCTCGACCACGTCGCCCTGCGCCTGCACGATGGCGCGCGCGGCCAGCTCGGGGTCGTACAGGGACCCTTCCGTCATGACGCGCGAGACCAGGACGCCGAGCTGACCGGCGAGGGCGGCCCTCGCGATGCGGGGCAGACCCGGGTCCCCGCGGCCCTGCTTGGCGAGTAGCGCGTGAGCGTTGGCGATGGCGCGTTCCCCGCCCTTGACCGCGACGTACATCGGTTCAGTCCTCCTGTTCGGTGTCGACGGCCTGTTCGTCCTCGGAGGCAGTGAGGCGGGTGGTGCGCGGGAGAGCGGTGACCGTGCCCGCGTCCACCAGCAGCAGGTCGACGCCACGCGGGAAAAGCTCGGTATTACGGCGCCAGGCGCCAATGAAGCCGTCTGGCGCCCAGGGGGTGGTGCGCTCCGGCACCCAGGCCGCGGTGACCTCCGGGGCCCGGGGGGCGGTGAGCCCTCCCACCCAAGGGGCGGTGAGCGTGGCGATGCCGTCGATGCCGGGTCCCTGCGCGGTGAACCGCGTCGGCCCCGAGTAGCCCCGCACGTCGAGCACGACCGTGGCCGAGAGGTGGGGCGCCTCATCGGTGCCGAGTGCCAGCGACGCGAGCGGCGGCAGCGCGTCCGGGGTGGCGATGACGAAGCCGGCGGCGGCCGGGTCGGCGGTGCGCCGCGCGCCGGTGTGGAAAGCGAGCCAGGCGGCGGTCTCGACGTCGTGGCCGAGTTCGCCGCCCAGCCAGACGACGCAGTCCTCGTCGACCAGGGTCAGCGCGACGGCGGCGAGGCCACGGCCGAGCGCCGCGGGCGGCTCGGCCGGCCCTGCCAGTGGGTAGGAGCGGGTGGGGTGGGCGAGCGCGTCGAGGACGGCGCGGAAGGCGCGGGGCGCGTCACGCGTCGGGTCGGTGAATCCAGGGGCGGGGAGCGCGGTGGGAGTCATTCGTGCTCCCTGGCGACCGAGAAGAAGTCGACGAGCGTGCTGCGCGCCTCGGCTTGGCGGGCCTCGTCTCGCTCGGCCTGGGTCCGCTCGAGCGGCGCGATGACCTCGGCGAGGACCCGCTGGCGCAGTCCCGCGTCGGCCAGCAGGCCGTCGAAGACGGCCGCGAGCCGAGCATGGTCGAGATCGGTGCCGAGCACGTAGGCGGCACCTACGGTGTCGGCGGTCAGCGGCTCGCCGTGCAGACGCACGGTGGCGCGGGTGACGGTCGCCTCCCCCAGGTTGAAGCGCGCCCCGCCGCCGTCGATGCGCGCCCGCACCATGACGAGCCCGGCCTCGGGGCCGCGGACCGCCTGCACGGCCGGCTTCGGCGCCCAGCCCTGCCAGGCATTCTCGAGAGCGGCCGGGTGGGCCGTCGCCAGCGTCCGCATCCAGCGCTGGCGGGCGGCGGCCTGTTCGCCCAAGGCCTCGGTTGAGAGCGTCTGTGACGTCACCACAACCTCCATCCACATGGCTTGCACTGCGTCGCCCCATCCGGAGTTGTCTAATGATCTAGACAACTTGAAGGTACCTCAACTAGGACTTGGGCGCCATGGTGCATAAGTAGCGATCCGCCTGACAGAGGGTGAACGTCCGGGGAACGCCATGGGCGAGGTGGGTAGAGTTCCGAACGTCATGACGACGCAGAGCAGGTCTCCCAGCGGGTACGCCACCTGGCGGCTCATCGCCGAGGAGCTGCGCCGCGAGATCGTCGGCGGCACCCGGGCAGCGGGCACGAAGCTGCCCGCCGAGGGCGAGCTCGCCGAGCGCTTCGGCGTGCACCGCAACACCGTGCGCCAGGCCATGGCCGCGCTGGCCGCCGAGCACCTCGTCGTCTCCCGGCGCGGCAGCGGGACCTACGTCGCCGAGCACACCGTGCTGGTGCACCGCATCGGCGCACGCACCCGCTTCAGCGACAGCCTGGGCAGCCGAGGCAACGCGGTGCGGCGGCTGCTCGCTTCGGCGGTCGAGCGCGAGCCGCCCGCCCAGGTCGTCGAACGCCTCGCCCTCGGCGGCGGTGCCGGCCTGCGGCTCGAGACCATGACGTCGCTCGACGGCCTGCCCATCACGCGCGGCACGCACTGGTTCGCGGCCGGCCGCGTGCCGGGGCTCGCGGAGCAGCTGCGCGCCGCGGGGTCGATCACTGCGGCGCTGCGGGCCGTCGGCGTGGACGACTACATCCGGGCCGCGACCACGGTCAGCGCGCGGCACGCCACCGCGGCCGAGGCGGCGGACCTGGAGCTGACGGCCGGCTCGGTCGTGCTCGTCACGAGATCTCTCGACACGCTCACGGACGGCACGCCGCTACAGCTCGGCATCACCCGCTTCGTCGCCGCCCGCGTCGAGCTGGACGTCGGTCACCCCGACCTCGACCTCGACGCCCCGGCGTAACAAGTCCTGGATCCAGGGGTTACAGACACGACGGTCGGCACGGTCGGCTGTCACCGGGGTGTCGGGCCGCTCGGCAGCCCTTCCCGCAGGAGGCGCGCCTCGCGCAGCCTGCAATGGTCGCAGCCTGCGATAGTCGCAGCCTGCGATAGTCGCAGGTACGATCGGGCAACCGGATCGCTACCTAAGGTAGGGAAGAGTGCGCTTCGTCAACCGGGTGAAGGAACTGTCCCTGCTCGACGAGTGGTTCGGGCGTCCCGGACCCCAGCTTGGGGTCGTCTGGGGACGACGGCGTGTCGGTAAGTCGCACCTGTTGACGCACTGGGCTACGGGCAGGCGCGCGATCTACCACGTGTCACGCAACCGGGCGCTGGATCAGGAACTTGCCGCGCTCTCGGCCGCGGCTGCCCCAGTGCTCGAGCTCGCCGACCGAGACCTGGTCAACCGCCCGTTCCGGGACTGGGACGAGGCATTCGAGATCTTCCGGCAAGCAGCCTCGACTGCGCCACTGGTCTTGATCCTCGACGAGTTTCCTGAGCTGGTTCAGAGCGATCCGAAAATCGAGAGCGCGCTGCGCGCGATCTGGGAGGGCATGGGCGACCATCCGGTCCGCCTGGTGCTGTGCGGCTCGGCGGTTCGCACCATGGAGGCGCTGCAGGAGGAGCGCGCGCCGCTCTACGGCCGGGCCACCCTTCGCCTGCAGGTCCGGCCATTTCTGCCCGGCGAGGCGGCGCTGATGCTCTCCGGTCTTCCACCGGCAGAGCGCGCCAAAGCGTGGGGAGTCTGTGGCGGCATTCCTTTTTACCTAGACCTGTGGGATCAGTCGGCATCGTTTCGGGACAACCTTGCGCGACTGGTCGCGAACGAGCATGGGCTGCTCCTCAACGAGGGGCAGTTGATCCTCGCGACCGAGGACTTCGCCGGCGGGCGCCGGGAACGTATTCCGGAACAGGTTCTCCGGGCGATCGCCGCCGGCCGCACGCGGTTCGGCGAAATCAAGGACGCGCTGGGCGTGGATCCGACCCGAGCACTGGCGGCGCTGGCCGATCTTGGCCTGGTGCAGAGGGTGCTTCCGGTTGGCCGCAACGCCGACGCCCGACGCGCCTACTACCGGGTCGCGGACAACTTCTTGGCATTTTGGCTTGCCGTCGCCGAACCTCGCCGGGCCGGCATCATCCAAGGCCTGGGCACCTCCGTGGTGGGAGTAATGGAAGGCCAGTTCGACAACTTCATGGGCGACCGCTGGGAGGATGCCGTACGGGCACATCTCGTCCAGACCGTGGCGGCGGATCCCAGGGTCGCACCCGTTGTCGAGGTGGGCCGGTTCTGGCATCAGTACGGGACCGACCCGGCGGAGATCGATGTCGCCATGCTCAGCGAGCCGGGTGGACGGCTCAGCCTCGCCGCAGAGGTGAAATGGGCACGGCAGGAGGACGGCGCCCGCATCCTGCGGACGCTGATGCGCAAGGCGCACGCGTCGAACCTGATAGGCCCACAGGACCCAGAGCCGCTCTACGTCATCGCCGCACGCGAGGAGGTGACGGGAGATCTGCCCGACGAGGTCCTCCGCGTCACCGCCACCGACGTCTTCGGCTGATGACCATGGCCAGCCCCGTTCGTCGACGCCCGACGCCCGACGCCAGGTCCAGGCGGCCCGACAGCCCGGCTATTCGCCAGGCAGCCGCCTCCCGAGTCGATCTTCGCGTTCCACCGCACAGTTGATCTTCATGTTCAGCCCGGCCGCGACTAAACTGGCATCCTGGTCGGGAGGGTCACCTACAACGATCAGAGTGGGTGAGCGGGCATATCCGCCGGTTCGCGTCCGAGGTGCCGGCCGGGACGGTGGACAGACAGGGGGCGCTGGTCCGTGGCCTGGTTCGAGCAGGCGCGTCGGCGAGCCCTTGCCCGCGCCCGGCTGGCAGGGCTCTCGACGGGCCCAGGGGGGTGGCGGTGAGCGCGCCAACCGACTACCAGGTGATTGCCGAGCTGGCGGAGGCATTCCCGGACAAGGGTGAGGCGGTCAAACTCGTCGAGCGCGCTGGGCTGGGTGTGTCCAGGCAGCCAAGCTGGCAGGCGCGAAGTGCCGATCTGTTCTGGTCGGAGGTGTTTCGCCTCTATCGGAATGGCGCTGTCGTCGGTGGCCCGGCCACCTTGCTGCGCGAGGCTCATCTCGCGCTGCCGGGCAACAGGGTGATCGCCGCGGCAGCGTCCGCCGCGGGCGTCGCAGACGCCCGCGTGGCGGAGCCTGTCACCATGTCATCGGCAGCCGGTACCCCTGATGCCGTCGGCGCCGACAAGCCGCCCCCCAGGATGGTCCGCAGCACAGGCGCTGACGCACCTGCCGCGTCCCTCTCCGACGTGAACTTCTTCATCTCCTACACGCATGCGGACACCCGGTGGGCAGAGTGGATCGCCTGGCAGTTGGAGGAAGCAGGCTATTCCGTCTACATCCAGGCGTGGGACTTCGTGGCAGGCTCGAACCTGATGAACATGATGGCGAGGGGCATCCAGCGCGCCGACCGGACCATCCTCGTCATTTCGCACTCGTATCTGAACTCGGTCTGGGCGCGGACCGAGTGGCAGATGGCCCTGCAGCGAGACCCGGACGGCATCCGGAGCAAGGTCCTGCCGGTCAGGGTTGAGAACTGCCTGCTGCCCGAGCCGCTCAAGGCCGTCCAGTTGGTCGACCTGTTCGGCCGGGAACCCGAGGTAGCCAAGAACCTCCTTCTCGGGGCCGCTAAGGGCACGATCGCCGGCAGGCAGCGGCCGACCACGCCACCGGCCTTCCCGGGCGGCGTCTAGGACACCGTTCCCGGGGACGGCTCGCCGGGCGATGGGGGCGTAGTGGACAGGGGCACGGAACGCCGAGATTTCTACGTCTCGTGCGCCGAGGCGGACCGTCGCTGGGGCGAGTGGGTGGCCTCGCAGCTCACGGACGCAGGATTCGACGTCGACAGCGACGACTGGGAGAAGATGGAGGCGCCGACGAACTGGCGCGCCCAGGCGGAGAAGGCGATCCGCTCGGCCCGAGCCACCGTTGCCGTCGTCTCCCGCGCCTATCTCGACACCGTCCTGCCCAGGATCGACTGGCCTGACGGCTCCGACTCCGGAAACAAGCTGCTGGTCCTGCTCATCGAGGACTGCCAGCCCACCGGACCGCTGCGTGACGTCGTCCCGGTGCGCCTGCACGGCTTCCGGCAGCAGGACCGAGACGAGGCGAGCCGGCTGCTGCGCAACGGGGCGCGTCGCACCGCCGGACGGGAACCGGCGCTACCGGTCGGTCCGGCGGCCCAAGCGGCGCCTGACCGCGACGTCGAGGCGCCCGACGACCCCAGGACCGTCGACTCCCGGCCCGACGAGGAGCGGGTCAGGGCAACCGTCGAGGCGGCCCTGAGGCAGACGGACCCGTTCGGCCCGGACGGCGAGAACCTCGACCGCTATCTCGAGCTGGCAGTCTTCCCCGCGGAGACGGCGGTGGACATCGCCGTCCGCGATGCCTTCTGGAGCTACACCGCCGGGTGGAACCCCGTACAGGTGAGCGAGTTCTGCGACCGCCTCGGCGAGCTCCACCTGGTCGAGCGTTCGCCGGCCGCTTCGGTGCGGCCCGGCACCGCCGCTTCGGTGGTTCTGCCCGGCGGCGTCCATCGTTTCCTGTATCAGCGGGCGGGCGGCGCGCTCCCGGCGCCGCACCGGCGCCTGGTCGAGGCATGCAGGGCCCGCCTGCGCGCCGAAGGGCCGGACGGAACGACCACCTGGTGGGAGCTCGCCGAGCAGGACGCCGACCTCTTCGGCTACCTGGCAGGTCAGCTCGTCCGCCACCTTCTCGGCGCGAGCCTGCGCGAGGAGGCGTCCGCCCTCGCGCGCGACCCCCGGTGGATCGCGGCGACCCTGCGCCGCACCGGCTCCACCCTTCCCGCCGAACGCGACCTCGCCAGCGTCGCCGTGGGCGACGGCATCCCGCAGGTGCTCGCCCGCGCGCTCGCCCGCGACGCCCACGTACTGACCGGTCCGGCACTGCCCGGTGGCCTCGGCCCCACGCTCGCGGCGGCCCTCGCCGCCTACCCGGAGCTCGCCGCCATCGCGGCCAGCTACGGCGCGACGCTCGCCACGCCCCGTCTCGACCTCGTATGGTCGACCCATTCCGCCTGCCAGGCGCACCTGCGCACCGTGGCCAGCGAGCCGGTGAACGCCCTCGCGTTCACATCCGATGACGGGGCGCCCGCTGTCGCCGGCGGCGACCAGGTCCTCGCCATCGCCGCCGGCGACGACGGGACCGTGCGGTGGCTGGACCCGGCGACCGGCGCCGACCGTCCGAGAGGTCGTCGCGCCCCCGGCGGCGCACCCGCGGACAAGGTGAACGCCGTCGCGTTCGCCCCGGTCGGGTCACTGGTCGCGCTCGGGGGCGCCGACGGTGCGGTACGGCTGTGGGACCCGGTCGGTGGCGAGCCGCCGCGGGCCCTGTCGCCGGCGCATGAACGAGGCGTGAGCGCCGTGGTGTTCGCTCCCGCGCGAGACGGCCGCGGCCTGCTGGCGACGGCCAGCTACGACGG
>Ga0163163_10002984_pt1 | contig 14317 bp, 18 predicted proteins | sample S65metaG_FD_119766 | JGI IMG/M metagenome (GOLD analysis project Ga0163163, IMG submission 119766) | Switchgrass rhizosphere microbial communities from Kellogg Biological Station, Michigan, USA - S6-5 metaG | ecosystem: Host-associated > Plants > Roots > Rhizosphere > Soil | place: USA... | reverse complement strand
TGCGCCCGCCGCGTGCATGCCGCCTGCGGCGCGGTTGATCGCCGCCAGGATGCGCATATGCGTGCCGCAGCGGCAGAGATTGGCGTTCATATGCTCGCGAATCTCAGCGTCTGTCGGTGACTGCGCAGATGCCGGCGTAAAGCTCTGCGCCTTGCGGATGGGCTTCAGCGGCTTGCGGTTGCTTCTCGTCGACGCGCTTTTCGCTTTCGCCCGGCTTAGCCAATGTTGCCCCGACATAAGCTGCGATTGCGCGTACATCCTGCTCCGGCACGGTCGCCAGCGCCGCGACGACTGGCGCCATGGGGCCGACCGCGCCGCCATGCCCCACGTCCCAGCTGCGCAAATAATTGAACAGGCTTTCTTCGCTCCAAGACACCGGCGACGGGAATTTGTGATTTAACGGCGGCGCCCACCAGTCCTCGGCTTCGCCGCTGTCAAAATGCTGCGATGCGATTTCGGCGCCGAGGCGGTCCCGCGGCGTGTGACATGCGCCACAATGCGACAGCGCTTCGACGAGATAGCGGCCGCGATTCCATTCGGCGCTCCTTGTCTGGTCGCGCGGCACTGGCTTCTTGTCGAGATACAACAATTTCCAGCCGGCAAGCAGCGGACGAACATTGTAGGGAAACGTGAGGTGGTTTGCCGGATTTTGCGCGGGCACGGCCGCGCGCGTCATCAGGAACGCATAGAGCGCGCTCAAGTCCTCGTCGGTCAGCCTGGCGAAATGATTATAGGGAAAGACGGGGTAGAGATCACGTCCCGCACGATCGATTCCGTCGCGCATCGTCCTCGCAAAGGCAGCCTGCGAATAAAGCCCAATGCCGGTCTTCGGGTCGGGCGTGATGTTCGTGCCGAAAAGCGTGCCGAAAGGTGTGGCGAGCGGCCGTCCGCCGGCGAACGGCTTGCCGTTCTCCGCCGTATGACACGAGGCGCAATAGCCGAGCGCGGCAAGCTCGCCGCCGCGCCGCACCAGATCGGGGGCGAAGACGCGCTGGCTGCGATCTTCCGGGATTGAAAGATGCGTGGCGAAGAACAGCGCGGTGGCGCCGAGCACGACGATGAGCAGAAGCGAAAACGCCATTCGCCACATCGAGTGAAAGTTAGGGCGGCATAGCCAAGCGGCATCCCTGACGGGCAGGCACTTGATGCTTAGCCTCGGCAACGCAATAACCGTTCTTAGGAGGCAGCATGTCAGCCCAAACCCGCTCGCAACGGATCACCGTGCCGGACATCGCCGCCCGCAAAGGGCGCGACAAGGTCGTGTGCCTCACCGCCTATACCGCGCCGATGGCGGCCCTGCTCGATCCCCATTGCGATCTTTTGCTCGTCGGCGACTCGCTCGGCATGGTCGTGCATGGCCTGCCGTCGACGGTCGGCGTCACGCTGGAGATGATGATCCTGCATGGTCAAGCGGTGATGCGCGCCGCAAAGCAGGCGCTGGTCGTCGTCGACCTGCCCTTTGGCAGCTACGAGGCCAATCCCGAGCAGGCGTTCCAGTCGGCGTCGCGCATCATGCGCGAGACCGGCTGTCAGGCGGTTAAGGTGGAAGCATCGGAAGGCATCTCCAAGACGATCCGCTTTCTCGTCGGCCGCGGCATTCCGGTCGTCGGCCATGTCGGCTTGCGGCCGCAGGCGGCGAATGTCGACGGCGGCTTTAAAGCCAAGGGCCGCACGGCGGCCGAACGCCAGCGCGTGCTCGACGAGGCGCTCGCCTCTGACGAAGCCGGGGCTTTCGCCGTTGTGGTCGAGGGCGTCGCCAGCGATCTCGCGATGGAGATCACCCGCAAGGTCAAGGCGCCGACAATCGGCATCGGCGCCTCTGCCGATTGCGACGGGCAGATCCTCGTCACCGATGACATGCTCGGCCTGTTCGACTGGACGCCGAAATTCGTCCGCCGTTACGGCAATATGCGCGAGCTTGTCTCGGCGGCGGTCGCCTCCTATGCGGCAGACGTCCGCGCCGGCTGCTTCCCCGGCCAGGCGGAGGTCTACAAATTGCGCGCGCAATCCTAAGGGGATGGCGGGGCTTCTCGTCCGTCCGAGCCGCGAGGACGACATTCCGGCCATCACGCGCATTTACGCGCACCATGTGCTGCGCGGTCTCGCCTCGTTCGAGGAAATCCCGCCGGAAGAAGCAGAACTCGCGCGCCGCCGTCGGGAGGTGCTGCAGCATGGGCTTCCCTATCTTGCGGCGGAGCAGGCGGGCGAGATCGTCGGCTATGCCTATGCCGCACCCTACCGGGCCCGCTCGGCCTATCGTTTCACCATCGAGGACTCGGTCTATGTCGCCCCGGACCATGTGGGAGAGGGGATTGGGCGCGCGCTTCTCTCGCGGCTGATCGCGCTCTGCGAGCAGGGTCCGTGGCGGCAGATGATCGCGGTGATCGGCGACAGCGACAACCACGCCTCGATCAACCTGCACAAGGCCGAAGGTTTTGCGATGATCGGCACCCATCCGGCGGTTGGATTCAAGTTCGGCCGCTGGCTCGACAGCGCGCTCATGCAGCGCGAGCTTGGAGCCGGCGCGGGGACGCTGCCCATAGAGCGGTCGACCTCATAATAAATTGCGGTTCGCCTGAACTTGGCCGTCGCTCGCACGTTACGGCTAAGCCAGCCTGGTCTCGTCCGGAGGGATCGCCATGCGCCGCCTCGCTTTCATCCTCGCCGCCGCCGCCCTTCCCGCTTCCGCCGCCCTCGCGGACACCGTGCCGAACCTCAATGTGCAGGCGACCTGCCGGGCGACGCCGGCCGTCAATCTCGACCAGCAGGCGACCTACGACAATTGCATGCGCAGCGAGAATGGCGCGCGCGACCGGCTCGCCAAGAGCTGGGGCAAGATGCGCGCCGACTGGCGCTCGACGTGCCTCAAGACGACGACGCTCGGCGGCATTCCGAGCTATGTCGAGCTCCTGACCTGCGTCGAGATGCGCGAGGCAGCCGCCAACGGCCAGTCCGGTCCACCCTCGGGCTCGATGACCGGCGGCCGCTCGGTCGGCGTCGGCTCGGGCTCGCCGCTCATCAACCCGCCGGTGCCCGGCGCGACGACCGGCGGCACCGCGGGAACGACAGGTTTCCCGAGCGGCGCGACCAGCGCGCCGGGTAATCCCGGCAGCAATCTCAATAAAGGCCTTGGTGCGGGCAGCGCCGGCTCCGCGGGAATGTCGACCGGGCGCTCGATCGGCTCGGGTTCGCCGACCGTGTCGAGCCCAAGCACGGCGGGATCGGCGGGAAGTGCCGGAAGCGCCGGCTCGGCGGGTTCCGCCGGTGGCGGCGGCGCTGGCGGCAGCGGCCACTAAGGCGCGTCACGTCTCGGGATAGACCCGCGTCACGTGACCCATCTTGCGGCCGTCGCGGATTTCCGCCTTGCCGTAGAGATGCAGAGCGGCGCCGTCGTCGGCTAAAATTTCGCGCCAGCGGCGCACCTCGTCGCCGATCAGATTATCCATGACGATGCGGCCGCGGCGCGCGGTCGAGCCGAGCGGCCATCCGGCAATCGCGCGCACATGCTGCTCGAATTGCGATGTCGCCGCGCCGTCGATCGTCCAATGCCCGGAATTGTGCACGCGCGGCGCGATTTCGTTGACGATCAGCTCCTCGCCGCTCGCGCCATCGACCACAAACATTTCGACCGCGATCATGCCGACATAATCCAGCGCGTCGGCGATGCATTCGCCGATGTCGGCGGCGCGACGCGCCGTTGCCGGTTGGATTGTCGCCGGCGCTTCGGTCCGCGACAGGATGTGATTGGCGTGCGAATTCTCGCAGATGTCATAGGCGCGGAAAGTGCCATCGCGTCCGCGCGCGCCGAGCGCGGAGACTTCGCGCGCAAACGGCACCACGCTTTCCAGAATGCACGGCACGTTGCCGAAAGATGCGAACGCCGCCGCGCCATGAGCGGCATCGCGGACCATTGCCTGGCCCTTGCCGTCATAGCCAAAGCGCCGCGTCTTCAGGATGCCGGCGCCCCCAAATGAGGCGAGCGCCGGTGCGATCGCATCGCTGGCATCGATCGGCGCGAAAGCGGCCGTCGCAACGGAGAGGCCATTCAAGAAGCGCTTCTCGATCAGCCGGTCCTGGGTTTTTTCGAGCGCGAGCGGGCTCGGATAGACCGGGCGCCGCTTTGCCAAAAGGGTGGCGGTCGCCGCCGGGATGTTCTCGAACTCGTAGGTGACGACGTCGACCGCCTCAGCGAAACGCGCCAGCGCCGCCTCGTCCTCGTATGCGGCTACCGTGCCGGCCGCGGCGACATCGAAAGCCGGCTCGCCTGCATCCGGCGCATAGATGTGCGATTTGAGGCCGAGCCGCGCGCCGGCAATCGCCAGCATCCGTCCAAGCTGACCCGCGCCCAGAATGCCGATTGACGCGCCGGGCTCCAGTCCCCGATCAGGCTTGCTCACGCGGCTCCTCGGCGACCTTTTTGGTCTGCTCGGCGCGCCAGCGGTCGAGCCGCGCGGCGATCGCCGGATCGCTGAGCGCCAGCACGGCGGCGGCGAGCAGCGCGGCATTGACGGCGCCCGCCTTGCCGATCGCCAGCGTGCCGACCGGCACGCCCGCCGGCATCTGCACGATCGACAGCAGCGAGTCCTGGCCGGCCAGCGCCTTCGTCTCGACCGGCACGCCGAAGACCGGCAGCGGCGTCATCGACGCGGTCATGCCGGGAAGATGCGCCGCGCCGCCGGCGCCGGCGATCACCACCTTGAAGCCGTTGTCGCGGGCGTTGTGGGCGAACTCGTAGAGGCGGTCGGGCGTGCGATGCGCCGAGACGATGCGCGACTCAAAGCCGATATCGAGCGCGGCGAGCGTCTCGGCGGCGTGGCGCATCGTCTCCCAGTCCGACTGGCTGCCCATGATGATGGCAACGGGTTTTGCCGGTTCGCCCACGCGCGCGTCCTCTTGCAAGGCAAAGCCCGCGGTAGGACGGCGCTCGCGGCCGCGTCAAGCGATAATGTCGGGGGTCAGCTGATCTTCGAGATAGGTCAGGCGGTCGCGTAGGATCAGCTTGCGTTTCTTCAGCCGCTGGATCTGCAGCTGGTCGTTCTGGCCGACCATGTTCAGGGCCTCGATGGCAGCGTCGAGATCGCGATGCTCCTGGCGCACGCGCTCGAGTTCCGCCTCGAACGCCACGCGCTCATCGTCGCTGAGCCTGTCCCGCATGCAGCCGTCCCGTCCCGCCGGCTCCGCCGCGCCGGCTCGGGTGATGACAGTATCGCCCCGCGGGCGGCTACGGGCAAGGCTCCCGGCGGCCGAGCGAGGGGTCGCAGGCGGCTGTCGGCGGCGATGATCACAGGGCGGCTCAAAGGCTTAAAGTATATTTGAAAATTTGATCAGCTGAGCCGGATCGATCCTCTTGCCCTATGCATTGTCTATGGCACACTTACTCCCGTGCAACGAAGCAAAGGAGCTTGCCGCATGACCTTGCAGAGCCACCTCGCCGAGCTCGAACGCCGTCACAAATCACTTGAAAGGCAACTCGAAGAGGAAAAGCTCCACCCGGCATGTGACACTTTGAAACTCGCAGAGCTGAAACGGAAGAAACTGCAGATCAAGGACGAAATGGCCCGCCTCCAGACCGATTGTCAGACGCTGCATTAGGCGTCGGAGAGGCCCCACCAGTGGGCGACCAGCTTGGCGGCTGATCGCAGAGTTCCCTTGGGTCCTGGATGAGATGCGGCGCATACGCGCCGATGGAAGCGCGTCGGCCCTCACGGTCGGCGCGCTTTGCTTTGCGCGCCCTAGCGGCGCCGGTCGAACAGGAACGCCGCGGCGCTGACCGCCAGCGCCAGCGAGATCAGGATCAGCCCAAGCGCCAGCGCCAGGGCGAGATTGCCCTTGCTGGTCTCGAGCGCAATCGCCGTGGTCATCGTGCGCGTGTAGCCGCGGATATTGCCGCCGACCATCATGATGGCGCCGACCTCGGCGATCGCCCGGCCGAATGCCGCGAGATAGGCGGTGACGAGACCGGCCCGCGCCATCGACAGCAGGATCGAAACGCTGCGCAGGTGCGAGGCACCGTCGATGGTCAGGCTGTCGCCATAGCGCTCCCAGAATCCGGCCGTCGCGCGATGGGCGAGCGCGACGACGATCGGCAGCGTGAGGAGCGTCTGGGCGATGATCATCGCCGCCGGCGTGAACAGGATGCGCAGCCAGCCGAGCGGGCCCGTCTGCGAAAGCAGGACGTAGACCGCAAGCCCGACGACGACCGGCGGCAGGCCGAGAAAGGCGTTGGCGAGCACCAGGACGCCGGAGCGCCCGGCAAACCGGCGCACCGCGAGATAGCCGCCGATCGGCGCGCCGATGACGAAGGCGATGAGGCTCGCCGTCAGGCTGACCTGCAGCGACAGGAGAACGGCCGCCCAAAGGTCGGGATCGCGGCTGCCGATAAGAGCGAGCGCGAGTGCGAAAGCTTGCGAGAAATCCTGCAACTCAGCTGCGCGGCGTATCGCCGAGCGGGAAGAACAATTGCTCGCCCTTGATTTTGTATGACGAGATTGCAGCGCGGCCCGCCGGCGACGTCAACCATTCGTGCCAGCGCCGCGCATCGGCGGCTTTGACGCCGGGGAATTTCTGCGGATTGACGAGAATGCTGCCATACGGATTGAACAAAGCGGGGTCGCCTTCGACGAGGATTTCAAGGCCGCCGCGGTTGGAGAAATTCGCCCATGTCGCACGATCGGTGAGCGTGTAGGCATTCAGTCCCGCTGACGTGTTCAGCGTCGGGCCCATGCCGGAGCCGAGCTCGCGATACCAGCCGCTGCCGCCGGTTTTCAGATCAACATTGGCGGCCTTCCACAGCCGCAATTCGAGCCGGTTCGTACCGCTGTCGTCGCCGCGCGAGGCGAAAGCGGCATGCGCCGAGGCAATGCGCTTCAACGCTTCCTTCGCGTCCTTCAGGCCGCGCACATGCGCCGGATCGGCCTTCGGTCCAACCAGAACGAAGTCGTTGAACATCACATCACGCCGGTCGATGCCGTTGCCGTCCGCAACAAACTTGTCCTCGCCGACTCTGTCATGGACGAGCAGCGCGTCGGCATCGCCGCGCGCACCGATCGCCAGCGCCTGGCCGGTGCCGACGGCAACGACGCGAACGGTAATCCCGCTCTCCTTCTCGAAGATCGGCAGGATGTAATCGAACAGGCCGGATTGCTCGGTCGAGGTTGTCGAGGCGAGCGTGATGAAGCGATCTTCCGCCCGCACCGCCCCAGTGCTAACGATGGCGACGGCGCACCCGGCCAGAAATACGCGGCGACAAACCGAAGCGAACACCAAGCTTATCCTCCGCTGGACCGGCTTCTTCTGCGGAATGCGCGCTCCGGCCATCCTCACTTTCGTGGCGGTCTAGCCGTTAACGCCGCGCCCGTCCAACAGACTAACCGCTGAATTATCGCGCCGGTCGGAAACTTTGCTGTTTTCTGGGAGAACCAAGATGCGTACGCCCGTGCTCACCCTGCTGCTTGCGGCAGGTTCGCTCGGCATTGTTTCGAGCGCCTCCGCGCAGGCTTTTATCGGCGAACCGTTCTACGAGGGCCGCTCTGCCTTGACGGTCGCGCCCGACGAGGAGGTCGTCGTGCGCGAATACATCATCCGGCGGCCGGCGATTGCTCCGGGGCCGGTGGTGATCGCGCCGGTGCCGCCAGTCGCCGTTGCGCCGGTGCCCGTGCCGCGCGCGCCGGTCCCCTATGTCCGGCCCGGTTCCATCGTGCCGGAGGATGTCGATATCGAGCCCTATGTCGACGCGCCCGTACCGGCCTATCGCCGCTATTCCTACTTTACGTCGCCGTCGAACCAGATCGTTCTCGTCGATCCGGTGGAGCGCAGGGTCGTGCGCATATTGGATCGCTACTGACGCTTCACACACAAATGGCGCGGCGACTCGCAAATAAGCCGCGCCATTCACCCCCAGCCGATGCGCTGGAAGAAACCGGCGATCTCCGCCGCGGCGCGATCAGGATCTTCGCGATGCGGGAAGTGACCGACATCGGGAAAAAGCGCGAGATCGAGATCCGAGAACGTCTCGCCGAGTTTGTCGGTCCACTGGGAAAGCAGGATCGGGTCGTGCTTCCCCCAGCGCACGCATGTCTTCACCGAAATTTTCGGTAGCGGCGGCGCCTCGCCTTTCATGATGGCAATGCGGCCGGCATGCGCGCCGCGATAATGCGCGAAGCCGCCGGCGAGATTGCCGGGTTTAAGAAAGTTGTCGACGAACGCATCGAGCACGTCGTCAAAAGCAGCTTTGCGATGCGACCAATGGCGCAGAAAATATTCGATATAGAGCCGGCACGTCTCGCGCGTTGCGCCGACAAGCGCCGGTGCCATTTCCGTCTGATGAAAGGATTGATACCAGATTTCATTCAGGCGGTCGGGCGTGCCCATGCGTGCGCCGATCCCGGGATAAACGCAATCGAAGAAGAACAAGCCGGCGATACGCTCCGGCGCTTTGCGGGCCATGGGCTGCATCGTCGCGCCGCCGATGTCGTGACCGATGACCCCCGCTTTTTCGATACCAAGCGCATCGAGAAGCGCCAGCATGTCGGAGGCGTGTCCGTCTGACCCGAAGACACCTGCAGGCTTGTCGCTGTCGCCGAAGCCGCGCAGATCCGGCGCGATCAGCGTGTAGTGATCGGCAAGCCGCGACATCACCGGCTCCCATGTCAGCCAGAATCCGGCCAGCCGTGCAAAAGCAGGAGCGGCGGCCCTTTGCCGGTCCGCGCGACATGGAAGGCCGCGCCGTTCGCTTGAACCGTAAGATGCTCGATCGGCAATCCGAAACCTACGCCGCCGCCTTGGCGCTCAGCGCGGCGCAGATGTCGTCGACCAATTGCTCGACGAGATCGCGGTCGTCGCCCTCGCCCATCACGCGAATGACCGGCTCGGTGCCGGACGGGCGGATGATCAGCCGGCCGCTCTGTCCGAGCCGGCGCTTCGCGTCCTCGATCACATGAACGATTCCTTCGCTCGAGGTCAGCGCCTTGGCGCTGTGTGAGACGCGCACGTTTTTCAGAATCTGCGGCAGCGGCTCGAACATGTGGCAGACTTCGCTCACCGGCCGGCCGATCTGCTTGACAACGCTGAGGACCTGCATCGCCGCGAGCAAGCCGTCGCCGGTCGTGGTGAAATCGGAGAAAATGATGTGGCCGGACTGCTCGCCGCCGAGATTGAAGCCATGTTCGCGCATATGTTCGAGCACGTAGCGGTCGCCGACGGCGGTGCGTGCCAGCGACAAACCGATCGAATTGAGAAAGCGCTCGAGACCGAGATTGGACATGATCGTCGCAACGACGCCCGGTTTCGATAACCGCGACTCGTTCATCCAGCTCTGGGCGATGACGGCCATCAGTTGGTCGCCGTCGACCATGCGGCCGCGCTCGTCGACGATCAGCACGCGATCGGCGTCGCCGTCGAGCGCAATGCCGATATCGGCGCGCATCTCGCGTACTTTCTTGACCAGCGCATTCGGCGCGGTCGAGCCGACGTCGCGATTGATGTTGAAGCCGTCGGGTTTGACGCCGATGGCGAAGACCTCAGCGCCGAGCTCCCATAAAGCTTCCGGCGCGACTTTGTAGGCCGCGCCATTGGCGCAGTCGACGACGATGCGCAGGCCCTCGAAGGACATGTGCCGCGGCAGAGTGCGCTTGGCGAATTCGATGTAGCGGGCGCGCACATCGTCGACGCGGCGAGCGCGGCCGAGATCGGGCGGCTTCGAGAGTTTGCGCGAAATGTCCTTGTCGATCAGCGCCTCGATGGCGATCTCGATCTCGTCGGACAACTTATAACCGTCGGGGCCGAACAGCTTGATGCCGTTGTCCTCGAACATGTTGTGCGAGGCGGAGATCATGACGCCGAGATCGGCGCGCATCGAGCGCGTCAGCATGGCCACAGCCGGCGTCGGCACCGGGCCGAGCAAGAGCACGTCCATGCCGACCGAGGTGAAGCCGGCGACAAGCGCATACTCGATCATGTACCCGGAAAGCCGCGTGTCCTTGCCGATGACGACGCGGTGGCGGTGCTCGCCGCGCTGGAAGGCAAGGCCCGCCGCCTGGCCGACCTTCAAGGCGAGCTCCGGGGTGATCACGCCATTGGCGCGGCCTCGGATGCCGTCGGTTCCAAAGTACTTGCCTGCCATCCTGTCCGCTCTCGCACTTTTTAAAGCCGCCAAGGAGACGACTTTATAGAGAATGCGGGAGCTTTCCTCAAAAAACGGTTCGCGAGGATCAGCCCCGGACCTGCCGCTCCGGCACGCCAACGACCGGCGCCGTGGGCGCATCACTCAGCCATCGGTAAAGAACGCCGCCGATGGCGCCGCCGACGATTGGCGCCACCCAAAAGAGCCAGAGCTGCGCCAGCGCCCAGCCGCCGACAAAGACCGCGGGCCCGGTGCTGCGCGCCGGATTGATCGAGGCGTTGGTGACGGGGATCGCCGCGAGGTTGGTCAGCGCCAGCGCCAGGCCGATGGCCAACGGCGCGAAGCCGACCGGCGCACTGCCATGCGTCGCGCCCATGATGATGAACAGGAACATCATGGTCATGACGACTTCCATCAGGAAGCCGGCGAAGAGGCTGTAATGGCCGGGCGAATGGTCGCCATAGCCGTTCGAGGCAAAGCCCTTGGCGACGTCGAAGCCGGCCGTGCCGCTGGCGATGAGATACAAGATGCCGGCCCCGACGATCGCGCCGATCACCTGGGCGATGATGTAGGGGATCACGTCCTTCGCCGGAAAGCGCCCGCCGGCAGCCAATCCGATAGTGACGGCCGGATTGAGATGACAGCCGGAGATGTGGCCGATCGCATAGGCCATGGTGACGACGCTGAGGCCGAAGGCGAGCGAGACGCCGAGCAGTCCGATGCCGACCTGCGGAAACCCGGCGGCAATGACCGCGCTGCCGCAACCGGCAAATGTCAGCCACGCCGTGCCGATCGCCTCGGCGGTGCATTTACGTAAATCCATGGGTTCGTCCCCTCGGCCAGAGAAGATGGTTTACTTTGGGTGAATTTTGCCGTGCCGCATAGCCGGCCGGCGAAATATACTTAACCGAGGTCAGGGATAGAGCCGCTCCTTACGCCAGCCCTCCGCCGCGCGGGTAAACGCGACGCGGTCGTGCAAACGGAACGGCCGGTCGGCCCAGAATTCGAACGCTTCCGGGGTGACGCGATACCCCTTCCAGTATGGTGGGCGTGGAATGTCGCCGATTGCGTATTTAGCCGCGTAGAAAGCGACCGCCTTTTCCAGCGCGAAACGGCTCTCGAGCGGCCGCGATTGCTGGCTCGCCCAAGCGCCGATCCGGCTGTCGCGCGGGCGCGAGGCAAAATAGGCATCGGCCACCGCGTCGCTCACCTCCGCGACGGTGCCGCGCACCCGCACCTGCCGGCGTAGCGACTTCCAGTGAAACAGCAGCGCCGCCTTGCCCGAAGCCGCAAGCTCGCGGCCTTTCGCGCTCTCCTCGTTCGTGTAGAAGACGAACCCCGAATCGACTCCCTTCAGCAGGACCATGCGGATATTCGGCGGACCTTGCGCATCGACTGTCGCGAGCGCCATCGCGTTCGGGTCGTTGATCTCGCGTTCCTTCGCTTCGGCGAACCATTCCTCGAACAGCGAGAACGGCTCCGCGGCGGTGGTGAAGTCATCAGGCGTTAACACGTTCACCGCAAAATCACTCCGATTGTCTCTTGTGCATTAGCAGGTGAGAACGTGCGTCCGCAGGTCCAGCGTTGCGCCGGCAGAAAGGGGATTGCGCGCGTCTTGCGTGCCCGCGAGTGCCTTGCCGCCTGCCTGACCGCCCTGACGCTCGGCGGCTGTTCGGTGTCCATGCCGATGTCGCCGTTCGGCAAGAGCGGCGACGTCATAACCGGCAGCATCGCCAAGCCCAATCCCCTGTCGCGCATTCTCGATAACGAAGATTGGCGCCGTGCGAAAGCGGCACTCTCGACCGCCCTCGACCCGCAGGGCAACGGCGAGACGGTCAACTGGGACAATCCGCAGACCGGCGCCAAGGGCTCCTTTGTTGCCGTGGCGCAGGCCTATCCCTCCGACGACGGCGTCTGCCGCGCCTTTATTTCGAATATCAACGTCAAAGAGGCGGCCGAAAGCCTGCAGGGCACCGCCTGCCGCGACAAGCTCGGCGAGTGGAGCTTGAGCAACGTGCGGCCCTGGAAGCGCGGCAACGCCGCGAGTTAAATCCCGCGACAACACGGGGTTGGGCTCCGGCCTTGCCGGGGCCGGCAAACCCCGCTACCTCAGCCGCTGCTTGCGGGGGCCAGCCGTCTCGGGATGATGTCAGAGTTCAGCCGACGCACGCTCCTCTCCACATTTGCCGCCGCTTCGACGGGCGCGCTGCTGCCGCAAACGCTGCTCGCGCAGAACCCGGCGGCGCCTCCCGCGCCGCGCTTCGGCTACGAGGACGTGGTGCGCCGTGCGCGCGAGTTCGCCGCAGCGCCCTACGACACAACGCCGCCGCGTCTGCCGGAGGAGCTCGAAAAGCTCGATTTCGACGCCTGGCGAGACATCCGCTTCCGCGCCGACAAGGCGCTGCTAGCGAGCAGCGGCGGACCATTCCGGCTGCAGCTCTTCATGCTCGGCCATTTGTTCAAGCGGCCGGTCACCGTCAACACGATCCGCGACGGGATCGCGACGCCGATTCCGTTTTCGCCGACGCTCTTTGATTTCGGCCGCACCAAGCTTGAGAAGCCGCTGCCGGTCAATCTCGGCTTCGCCGGCTTTCGCCTGCACTATCCCTTGAACGATCCGCGCATATTCGACGAGGCCATTGCATTCCTGGGGGCGAGCTATTTCCGCTTTCTCGGGCGCCGCCAACGCTACGGCATGTCGTCGCGCGGACTTGCGGTGAATGCCGGCACGCCAAACGAGGAATTTCCGTTCTTCCGCGAATTTTGGGTCGAGGCGCCGGGGCCCAATGCCGACCGCGCGACGATCTACGCGCTGCTCGATGGTGAGACCGCGACCGGCGCCTACAAGCTCGATCTTTATCCCGGCAAGAAATCGGTGCTCGATACGCGCGTCGCGCTGTTTGCGCGGCGCAGCGGCGCCAAGATCGGCTTTGCGCCGCTGACCTCGATGTTCTTCATCGGCAAGAACGATCATCGCTTCCACGACGATTTCCGTCCGCAACTGCACGATTCGGAAGGCCTGCTCGTCAATTCGGGAACCGGCGAATGGCTGTGGCGACCCTTGCGCAACCCGGCGCAGATGGAGACGACGGCGTTCCTCGATCGCAACATCAAAGGCTTCGGTCTCATTCAACGCGACCGCAATTTCGATCATTTCCAAGACCTCGATCTCGCCTATGAGACGCGCCCGAGCTACTGGGTCGAGCCGCACGAGGATTGGGGCGAGGGCCGCGTCGAGCTCGTCGAGCTGCCGACGCCGGACGAGACCAACGACAATATCGTTGCCTATTGGGTGCCGAAGGATCCGCTTGAGCCGGGCAAGCAGGTGAATTTCGGCTATCGCATCACGGCGAGCCTCAATCTCGCGCGGCTGTCGCCGAATGCGCGGGCGATCAACACGTTCCAGACAAATCCGCGGGCGCTTGGCTCGCCGGAGCCGCGCGAAGCCAATGCGCGGCGCTTCATCATCGATTTCGCAGGCGGCGATCTTGCTTATTTCCTGCACGATCCGGGGCTGGTCGAGCTTGTGCCGTGGACGAGCCAAGGCCGCATCGTCCGCTCCTCCGTCGTTGCCAATGTGGTGACGGAGGGGATGCGCGCGACAATCGACGTGCAGGTCGACGCCGGCCAGACCGCTGATTTGCGCGCCTTCCTGCGCGCCTCCGATCGGGCGCTCACCGAGACGTGGACGTTTCCGTGGAAGGCGGAGTGAAGCGGGACGCGCCGCCCGCGATCACGGTTCGCAAAGGCACGCTTGCCGATCTCGATCGCCTGGTGGCGATCGAAAACGCCGCGTTCCAAGGCGACCGGCTGACGCGCCGCTCGCTGCGCGCGCATCTGACGAAGCCGACGGTGAGCCTGCTCGTCGCCGAAGCCGAAACGGGCGGGTTCGCGCGTGTAGTTGGGTATGCGCTGATCGCATTCCGCAAGGACTCGAAGAAAGCGCGGCTCTATTCCATTGCCGGCGATCCGCAGCACCGCATTGGTGCGGGAAAACGGCTGATTGCCGCCTGCGAGGAAGAGGCGGCGCGGCGCGGGGCGGAAAGCCTCGTGCTGGAAGTGCGCGCCGACAATGCGCGCGCCATCACGCTTTATGACGAGCGGGGTTACGTGAAGTTCGCGACGATTCCCGATTATTATGAGGACGGCGCGTCCGCGCTGCGCTACGAGAAGCGGCTCCTAGCCTAAATTGCGTTT
>Ga0163163_10002983_pt1 | contig 14318 bp, 11 predicted proteins | sample S65metaG_FD_119766 | JGI IMG/M metagenome (GOLD analysis project Ga0163163, IMG submission 119766) | Switchgrass rhizosphere microbial communities from Kellogg Biological Station, Michigan, USA - S6-5 metaG | ecosystem: Host-associated > Plants > Roots > Rhizosphere > Soil | place: USA... | reverse complement strand
TTCACATTGATGGCTAACCTGGCGATTGACAGACAAAACATCGTAGATTTGGCGATAAACCAAAATCAATCAGCATGGGTACCAGTTTATACTCTGCAATGTTGCATGCGCATAGCATTGGTCGTTGGATCGTTTTGATACTGTTATTATTTGCGATTGTCAATAGCTTGCTGGCTGGCAGCAGGCCGTATATCAGGTCAGACAACAGGCTTGGGCTTTTACTTACCATTTTTGCTGATTTAATGCTGGTGGTTGGTATCTACCTCTATTTTGTTGGCCCGTATGGGTATAAAATCATACAAAATGTTGGAATGAGTGCAGCCATGAAAGATCCTTACAATCGTTTTTTTGCGGTGGAGCACCTTGCAGGCATGTTGATTGCCATAATTTTAATTCATCTCGGCAAAGCACAGGGCCGGAGACCAATTGGTGACAGAGCCAAGCACCGAAGGACGATGATTTTTTATTTGGTGGCTTTGCTGATCATCCTTGCTTCTATCCCTTGGCCTTTCCGTGAAATTTTCCAGACACGCGGATGGGTTTAGAAAGGTCTAACGTTGAAGGCGTAAGGATGGAACTTGATTGGCCTTCTGCCTTAAACCTTATATCGCGCCTCTTCTTCCTAACTCAATAACTTCACAATCTTTAATGTTAGAACCATCGATCGCAAAACGAACGATGGTTCTTATTTTATGCCAGCCCTGGTTTCCTGCTGCTCCTGGGTTGATGTGAAGACAATTGATCTTGTCATCGTAAATAATTTTGAGAATATGAGAGTGTCCACTAATGAATAACCTGGCTTTGCCGGATACCAGTTGCTGTTTAATTCCCGGGGCGTATTTATTGGGATGTCCGCCAATATGGGTCATGTAAACATTCACATCTTCACAAGTCCAGACCAGCTTTTCGGGGTAGCAGCTTCTGATATCATAGCCATCAATGTTACCGAAAACACCTTTGACTGGCTTGAATTGTTTTAAGCGTTCGGCAATGGATGCCGTTCCAAAATCTCCTGCATGCCATATCTCGTTACAGTTGTCAAAATGTTTAAAAACGGCTTCATCCAAAAAATTATGCGTGTCGGAAATCAAACCAATACGGGTCATGTTCTCAATTAATTGCTAAAAATGCAGAATTGTTTCAGAAATATTACTCTACCATTTTGGTGGAGTAATAGATTCTTGTCTATATTTGGGCAACATTAATTGTTTCGTCTCAAAAAAACTACAATGAAAAAGCTAACAACATTCCAGAAGGACAAAAAGTTAGGGACCCGGATTTCCTTACAGTTCTCCTGCTGTTGTAGCTCTCCTTATTCGTGTTGTTGTAAGTAACTCACATTACGCTTGTTTGCTGCTATAGTATAGATTTCTTACATCACCATTTATAACCTATGTCGCGACTAATCGGTATTAGTCAGTGGCAATTTAAATAGCTGTTATGGCAACGAAAAAAGGAAAAGTAGTTTTGGTTGGCGCCGGTCCCGGCGATCCGGAATTAATTACAGTAAAGGCGGTTAACTGGCTTCAGAAGGCAGAAATTGTTTTAGTGGATCGCCTTGTAAGCCCGCAAATTATTGAAGACTATGTTTCTCATTATGCAGAAGTGATTCCGGTAGGAAAACAATGCGGACGTGGAGCCTCAACACCCCAATCCTATATTAATGAGCTTTTAGTAAAATATGCACAAAAAGGTAAGTTGGTTGTTCGTTTAAAAGGCGGAGATGTCTCTATTTTCTCTAACATACTGGACGAGTTGCAGGTACTTGCTGAGCACAATATCGATTATGAAATCATTCCAGGCATAACTGCTGCAACCGGTATCGCTGCATTCGCAGCAATACCACTTACCGCAAGAAATCATTCAAAAGGAGTTCGGTTTCTCACTTATTATAAAACAGATGTTCTTTCAGATGAATACTGGAAAGAACTGGCCCAAAGCGACGATACGCTTGTTTTTTACATGTCGTCAGAGACAGCTTCTGACATCGTTGAAAAGTTAACATCCCATGGCATTAGCAAGGACAAGTTACTTGCCGTTGTTGAACAGGGAACAACGCCTAATCAACAGGTCACTATTTCAAACTTGTATGAGTATTCCAGGTCAACAATCAATAGAAAACTGGCTTCTCCTTCTTTGCTTATCATTGGCAAGGTTGTAAGCCTGCATCATCAATATAAATGGCTGAAAAATGGCTTGAACACTGAAGAATATTTTGAGCCCGTAGTGCCACAGCCTTTGGAATATTATTCCGGTAAACAAAAATTGCTCATTGCTTAAACAGATGATTATGCTGGATGCGTCAAAAATGAAATTGGTTGAGCAGTTGGTAGCCGGGTCACAAACTGAGGAGTTGATATGGCTAAATGGTTATATAGCTGGATTACTTGCGGGGAAAAACGGATCCGAACAGCCGCTACCGGTGCAAGCAAAACCTGCCATCAACAAAATCACCATCGCATTTGGAACGGAAACAGGCAATTCAAAAAAGCTGGCATCTACGTTTGCAGCAAAGGCTAAGAAGGCAGGGATTAATGCCAAACTGGTGGACTTAAATCAATACCGGTTAAATGACCTCCAAAAAGAAGAGTATTTTATTTCGATAGTAAGTACTCATGGTGACGGAGAACCTCCTGCTGCGGCAAAAAAGTTTTTCGATCATATTCATACCAATGGATTCAAGCTGGAAAAAATGAATTTTGGAGTGCTAGCACTGGGTGACAGCTCTTATCCATTGTTTTGCAAGGCCGGAGAGGAGATAGATTTGCAGCTACGAAAAATGGGTGCGCATCGTTTAGTACCACTTCAAAAATGTGATACTGATTACGAAACTGATGCCGAATCATGGTTCGAAGGAGTGCTACATCATTTAAGCAATGCATCGGCAAATATTGCTCCGACTGTTGACACTATTGTTCCTAAAAAATCTACAGGTAAAAAGATTTATACGGGAACGGTACTTACATCGATCAACCTCAATGACCAGGGTTCAAATAAAGAAACCTATCACATCGAGATTGAAGCAGAAGGTGTAGATTATTTGCCGGGCGATTCGCTTGGTATCATTCCTGAAAACCCACAACATAAAGTGGAGGCCATAATCAATTGGTTAGACATTCATCCTAAAAAGAAATTCACATTCCGAAACGAAGAGTGTACAGTTTTTGATTTGCTGAAAAAGAAACTGGAAATTGTTTACTTACCGGAACGAGTCGTTAAAGCCTATTCATCACTGGTGAACCAGGATATTCCTGCTACAAGAATAAGTTTACTCGATCTTTTAAAAATTTACCCGTTAAAAAATTCAGATCAGCTGGAACAACTGGTAGGTATTTTAGAACCGATTACGCCGAGGTTGTATTCCATTTCATCTTCTCCTGAAGCACATAATGGTGAAGTACATATAACTGTAGCAAGAGATAAATTCACAGTGAACGAGGAATTGAAATTTGGTTTATGTTCAAACTATTTATCGCAGTTTGACGTGGGTCAGCAGGTTCAGTTTTATATTCATAAAAATTTGCAGTTCCGTTTGCCTGCCGATGATAAGGATGTAATCATGATTGGTCCGGGTACAGGCATTGCACCATTCCGTTCTTTTATTGCGCACAGAGATTCAACCGGTGCACCGGGCAGGAACTGGCTGTTCTTTGGGGACCAGCATTTTGTGACTGACTTTCTTTATCAAACGGAAATACAAAGCTGGATCGAAACAGGGTCTCTTTCTAAAATCGACCTTGCTTTTTCAAGGGACTATGAGGAAAAAGTTTACGTACAACACAAGATGCAAAAAAACGGCAGGCTATTATATGAATGGTTGGAAAACGGAGCGTCTGTATTTGTATGCGGTGCCAAAGAACCTATGAGCATCGACGTTGAAAATACATTGGTAAAAATTGTTCAGGAGCACGGCAACAAAAAACTGGAAGAAGCAATTGGCTTTGTTCATCATTTGAGAAATGAAGGCCGTTATTTAAAAGACGTTTATTAAATTCAAAACAGTTTCATGCCTGATACGAATCATAATTTGTCATCTGTTGAAAAAATAAAAACCCAGAGTAATGGTTTGAGAGGCACGATCAAAGAAAGCTTGCTCGACGAATTGACTGGGGCCGTTAATGAGGAAGATGCAAACTTGTTTAAGTTTCATGGTATGTATCAACAGGATGATCGTGACCGCCGCGAGGAAAGGGCCCAAAAGAAATTGGAGCGGTTATACTCCTTTATGATTCGGCTTAGATTACCAGGCGGTTTTATGACTGCCGAGCAATGGCTGGCTACTCATGATATTGCAGGAAAAAATTCAACGGGTGTTATCAAGATCACTACCCGGCAAACCATTCAGTTGCATGGATTGCTGAAACGAAAAATTAAGCCAACAATTAAAGCTTTCAATCTGGCAAAACTGGATAGCATTGCCACTTGCGGCGATGTAAACCGAAACGTTGTGTGTGCTGCACATCCCGGGCAATCACCAATACATAAGCAAATTTTTGCTTACGCAGACAAAATCAGCGAAATGCTAAAACCAAAAACAAGAGCTTATTACGAAATATGGCTGGATGAAGAAAAGCTTTCCGAAAAAACAGAAGAAGATCCGTTATACCAGGACAGGTACCTGCCGAGAAAATTCAAAATAGGGATTGGCATTCCACCAAACAATGATGTTGATGTTTTGATCAATGATATTGCTTTGATTGCGATAGTTGAAAACGATGAATTGAAAGGTTTCAATATTGGCATTGGTGGAGGTTTGTCAAGTACGCATGGTAATCCGGAACATTATCCAAGATTGGCCACGATTATAGGATTTACAGATACTGAGGAGAAAACGCTGAAGGTGATTTATGAAATCCTAACCGTACAGAGAGACTTTGGAGATAGAAGTGATAGAAAGAAAGCCAGGTTGAAATACACGGTTGACAGGTTAGGTGTTGAGGTTTTCAAAATAGAAGTGGAAAAAAGAGTTGGATTTGAACTGGAGGCAGAACGTCCATTTAAATTTAGCGACCGGAAAGATTATTATGGATGGGAGCAAAACCACGAAGGCCTTTGGTATTACACGGTTTTTCTTGAACATGGAAGGATATTAGATCACGAGGGTGTGCAACTGAAAACTGCTTTCTATGAGATTGCAAAAACAGGGAAAGCCAATTTCCGGTTTACATGTAATCAGAATCTGATTCTTAGTGACATTTCCGAAAAAGACAAAAAGAAAATTGATACCATACTGAAAAATTATGGTGTGATCGATCATACCAATAATGCTTCTGCAGTAAGAAAAAATTCAATAGCCTGTGTTGCGCTCAATACCTGTCCATTGGCTCTCGCGGAAGCACAACGGTATTTACCCACTCTCATTTCCAAGATTGAACCATTGCTAAAAAAATACGATCTGCAGGAAGAAGAAATCATTATCCGAATGACGGGATGTCCTAATGGTTGCGGACGATCTTCAAATTCTGAAATTGGTTTTATCGGGACTGGGTTAGGTCGATATAATTTGCATATTGGTGGGGATCATTTAGGTCTGCGGCTCAACTCGAAATACAAAGACAACCTGGATGAAGAAGCGATTTTGCAGGAACTTGATTTTCTTTTCGGAGAATTTAAAGATAAAAGAAACAAAGGAGAGGCATTTGGCGATTTCACGAACCGTTTGTTTTCAACTTTAACTGTGCCCAATGAGCCAACTCTCCAATCGTAAACAAACAAACCGGCTGTTTCCTGTTTTTCTGAAGCTGGAATCACTTTCGGTGCTGATTATTGGTGGTGGGAAGATCGGGCTTGAGAAGTTGTCTGCCTTGCTCTCTAATTCTCCTCAAACAAATATCCGGTTGGTGTCAATTAGCTTTAGTAAAGAAGTCAGAAAACTGGTTGCTGATTATCCAAATATTGAATTAAAAGAAAGAGTTTTTCTTCCTGCTGATGCCGATGATCGGGATATTGTAATCATAGCCATTGACGACAAAAAAGAGAGTACACGGATCAGGAAAATTGTTAAGGAAAAAAATAAGCTGGTTAATGTAGCGGACAAACCAGAACTCTGTGATTTTTACATGGGGTCTATTGTTCAAAAAGGGAATTTAAAAATCGGCATTTCCACAAATGGCAAATCTCCCACATTGGCAAAGCGACTCAAAGAGCTATTTAATGAGCTTCTTCCCGAAGAAATAGATGAATTGCTTGACAATATGGAGGTAATCCGTTCTAAACTAAAAGGAGATTTTGCAGAGAAAGTGAATCAATTAAATGCCATCACCAAAGATTTTGTTTTAGATAAAAAACTGCCTGCACGGTAGAATAGTAATTCCTTAAAAGGCATATAGCTCAATTTTGCTATTTTCACCGCTGAACGAAAATTTGCTGTATGCCCTATTACCATCAACTTGGCGAAATACCTCATAAACGCCATACACAGTTTCGCAAACAGGACGGCGGATTATATTCCGAGCAATTGTTTTCCACCGAAGGATTTTCCAATGATTATTCACTATTGTACCACGTTCATCCGCCAACGCAAATAATCAAAACAGAAAAACCGGTTGATGTTTTTCCGAAAATTGCAGAAGAAAAAATGTTAAGTCATCGCAGCTTTGATGGCTTTAAAATTAAAGCAGCAAAAGATTTCCTGGACAGTAGAACTCCCGTTTTAGTGAATAATGATGCCCATATTGTATTGGCTGCACCACAACAAAGTACAACCGAATATTTTTATAAAAATGCTGATGCTGATGAAATGATTTTTGTTCATGAAGGCAGTGGTGTTTTAAAAACGCTGTATGGTGAATTACCCTTTCGGTATGGAGATTACCTGGTCATTCCCAGGGGAACCATTTATCAAATTCACTTCAATGATGAGAACAACCGTTTGTTTATTGTAGAATCGTTTAGTCCTATTCGTTTTCCAAAAAAATATTTAAGCAAGTATGGACAATTATTGGAGCATTCGCCTTACTGTGAAAGAGACATTCGACCTCCACAAAACCTTCAAACTTTTAATGAGCAAGGCGATTTTATAATTAAAACGAAAAAGAAAGGAGTGCAGTACAATATTCACTATGCCAATCATCCGTTCGATGTAGTGGGGTGGGACGGCTGTTGTTATCCATTTGCTTTTTCTATTCACGATTTTGAGCCCATAACAGGTAGGGTCCATCAACCCCCGCCAGTACATCAAACATTTGAAGCGAACAATTTTGTTGTGTGTTCTTTCTGTCCGCGATTATTTGATTATCACCCCCAGGCTGTTCCGGCTCCCTATAATCATAGTAATATCGATAGCGACGAAGTCTTGTATTACGTGGATGGAGATTTTATGAGTAGGAAAAATGTCACAAGAGGCATGATCACTTTGCATCCTGCCGGTATTCCGCATGGCCCTCATCCCGGTGCCGTAGAAAAAAGCATTGGTGCTAAAGAAACAAAGGAACTAGCCGTGATGGTGGATACTTTTCATCCCTTAATGCTTACAAAACAGGCACTCGACATCGAAAACGAAAATTATGTAATGAGTTGGGCCGAATAAATATCAACAAGCTCATAATCGCGAGCTTATTGATATTTAATGACTTTTAAAATTGTACAAAGGCCTCGAATAATTGATATGTCTTAATTCGCCCGTTACTCTTCCAGTTTTATACTGCCGACCAACATTCCAAGTTTTCTTCCTTCTGACCAACCCACGATAATTGAAGGCATATAATGAATACCGCCGTAACGTCTTGAGAGGCCGCTTTCATCGGCTACTGCATCCAGAGATGAAAAGTGCCGCGGCTCAAAACCACGAAAATCATAGGTATGATCCACAACCGGAACGTTAGCACCAAGTACACTTGCTGCAGCTCTTAAGGTGGCACCAGTAACGTAGGCATGTGCTGCAGGATATTCGGGATGCGCAGGAGTAGTTATTAACGGTGACCAGGTTGGGTCAATTACTTTACGTATATAACTAACTGGCCTCATTTGAAGATATTCGTACTTGGAACGGAAGCAGGTAAGCTGCGATTCACGAATTGCAATTCCTGCTTTCGCATAAGCTTTTGCGGCAACACCCAGGTCAACACCAGTTTGTTCAACAGCTTGTGTTACAACATTCATCATGTGTCCCTGTGGTGTGTAACCAATACCTACGCCAGCATCGTTCCAGTACAGTGCCATATCGGTTTGTTCTTTTGTCAAAACTTTGGAAACATCATACAGGTCTTTTGCCATTTTATAAAAATCCGAAGAAGACAATTCCGAGTACGCAAAAGGAGGCGGAGGTGCAACACCAGTTCCATCTTCAAACAAAAGGGGCCTGGAAAAAGATACAAACGGTAAAATTGGAGTTCCAAATGCCGGCGGTGTTGGTATATAAACCCCAACAGGAGTAGTAGGTAGCACGTAACCACTATTTCCTACATTATAACTATCTGTTTTGGACCAATTATAAATTGCTGTTGCAATGGCTCTTCCATAGGACTGTGAACGTTGAAATTTTGCTGATTCCATTGATAGTAAAACATTTTCATTATAGGAATTTTCCAATGAATCAATGCTTGACTTATTGGCATTGATCAATGCAGCTGGATACATATAACGAACAAGACTTGCCAAGGCTGTGTTAGCACTTACAACCAGGTCATAACCATTGTTGTCGGGTTGCGGCATTTCGGGCATTTGATAAAGTCTACTGGAAAAACTGATTGAATTTTTAATGCCTGATCTCACCGATTCATACAGGCCAATGCCTATGTATGCAAAGGCTTCGGCATTAAGTGCACCATTTGTTGCTGGATTTGCATTTAACATCATGCGCACTTGCAGCTTGTACCAGTCCGTTGCTACTGCCGAACTTGAATTTACCAGGGACGAATTAGTTTTATTGGAACGCTGGCCGTCAAGACCTGCTTGCTGTTCAGTTCTTGAATTTTCCTTCTTGCAGGAATTAAAAAAAATGGATGCGAAAAGTAAAACGCCTAAAAGCTTTTTCATGATTTAAATTTTTTTGATGAAAAAATTGAGCGGTCGCCCTGCGGTTTTAGAAGGATTAGTTTCGAGATGTGCTGAGTTAATTAGTTTGGTTTTTTCTTTCTAAACAAACGTTTTATCTCATCCCAGTTAATTGCAATTATTGAAATCAGGCAGATAGCAACTATGCCTTCAATAAAAGCCATTTAATTTTAACTAAACTTAAAAAATGAAGGAAAGAGTTTTGAATTCGTTTACTGAACTGCAAACAAAACTGCATGAGATGCATATTTGATTTATTGGTATAAAAACTTAAATCAGATGAAAGAGGACTTTATTGTGATAATAACAGTAGTTCCGATTGGTTGGCCATCTTTTTGAAGATCAATAAAACGAATGGGTTCTATACCAGGTGACTGGTTAAAGTCAATGAGGCGCTGACGAATAATATTTACTGCTTTTGAAAGATGTCCCTGCGGAAATGATTCATAAAACTCTGCAGCTTTTTTGCGCCCTATCCCATTATCGGTTATTTCGCAAACAATGAAATCCTGTTTCCTGTTGATAGTTAAAACAATTTTTTTGTCACCTTTCTTTTTACCCAAACCGTGCCACAAGGCATTTTCAATACATGGCTGAAGAATCAATGGCGGTATCTGAATTTCTGAATCAATAATATATTCACTAAGCCTTACACTATAATCAACATCCACATCCATCCGTAATTTTTCAAGATCTACATACAATTGCAGGGAGTATAATTCCTTGTCTAAAGGAATCAGACTATGATCTGAATTCTCTAAAACCTGCCGTAAAAGCTTGGCGAATTTGTTGATATAAATACTGGCTTCGTTGGGTTTGTTATTTAATACAAGGGATTGGATGGAGTTCAATGCATTATGAACAAAATGAGGATTCATTTGTAATTTGAAAGCCTTCGTTTTTAACTCATATAATTGTGCCTGCAGCTCGTTTTTTGTTTTTAATTGATTTAATCTGTAGCGGAAAATAGAAACAATTAGTGCCGTAGCCGCTGCTATTAATGCAAGGCGAAACCACCATGTTTCCCAAAATGGTTTCTTTATTTCAAAACTGAAAGTACAAGGTTCACTCCAGTTAGTATTTTGTAACCGGGCTCGTACTTTAAATACATATTTACCGGCCGGCAGGTTGACAAATGAAACATAGTTTTCAGAAGATGGAGTGCTCCACGATGCATCAAGATCTTCAAGTTTATAACAGTATTGCAGCCCTGTAGTACCTGTAGAAGAAACACCTTTGAAATAGATTCCCAGATTATTTTGATTATAGGCAAAACGAAAATGGTAAGGAAGTTGAAAAATGCTGTACAGTGAATCCGTATACCTGGACCAATCGGTTTGTTTAAAGTTCAGCCGTATATTTTCAATGAGGATATTAGGTGCGGGAGATTTATAACTGATGATCTTTTGGGTATAAAAACAAATAACACTTTCAAGGGTAGTCATCCAAATATTTCCTGAAGCATCTTTAGTCAGCAATGAACCACCAGGATTTTCAACTCCTAATTCAGATGCATCATAAGAAGCGACGACACTATAATGGTCATTAATTTTTTTTCTGAGAATGGTGATAGAACCAAGACTGCTGACCCATAAATTTCCAACATCATCGAAGCATAATGAAGAGACATAGTTGCTGGATAAACCATTAGCTGTATTGAGCTCTTCCTTCAAAACCAACTGTTCATTTTTCCAGTAATATCGTCTTATCCCCCGTCCCGTGTAAGCGATCCAAATGTCGCCGGAAGGATCATTATAAAACCACGAAATGGTTCCCGTTGAATTGAACTCTTTTAATTGTAGCCCGCAAACGTTTTGTTTATTAATCGAATAGATTGCTCCCGTATCAGTGGCAAAAAGAATAGTTTCATTGATACATTGATGCAATCGCATAATATTGCCATGGATGCTTATCGTGTTCTTAACCGGTAGAATTGAATAACTATTTTCGTTGTATTGACACGGAAATTTTTGTTTTCTGACAGCAACCACAATTTTTTTTCGATAATTATCCCACATCACGTCAAAGGCCTCATCGCCCAGGGGTGCCAGTTCTTTGCTTTGCTCATAAACGGAATTTCTATCCTGTATCGCAAGAGCGAAGCCACGCAAATAATACCAGTAACGATTTTTATCATCAAATGCATATTTGTCAATGATCAATTCATCATTCGGCAAAACAGAACGAACAAGTTGCAATTTGCGGGGAATAAATTTTCCTTGTTTATATTCTTGTATCGTTAGTGCTCCCGTGTTAATAAATAATGGTTGCCCTGGCGGCTGCACTATGTTGCGCACGGCAGGAGTATCAATTATAAGGGGAAAACTAAAAATTTTATACTTTGCTTCTGTTACCTTAATAAGGCCGTTATAATCGGCTGTCCAAATAGTACCATGTTCGTCTTCTATAATATCAGAAATAAGATTTAAACTGGGATGTTTGTATACAAGCCGGGAAATAGTGTCACCAGGCATAACCACTCTCAATCCTGATGATTGGCTGCCAATCCAAATTCTTTTCTTGCTGTCAACTAAAAAACTGTAAACACCCTTTAGATTGCCTGCTTCACCTTTTAATTTTTCAAGATGGTTATTTTTTACTTTGAATATGCCTTCAATTGTGGAAGCAAAAACTTCCCCGGCAGATTCTTTTATTGCCACATAATAATAAAGTGGTTCTTTAGGAGTGTCTATGATTTGCCATGAATTATCGGGTTTGTGCACTACCAGTAAGTCGCCATAGTTGACGTAAATACCTTCCTTTGTATCCAAAATTTCCCTGCAAACATGGTTTTCATATCCCGGGTACAAAGACAGTTTCCACCACTTATTCCCCCTAAATTCATAAACACCTGCAGTTGTCATTGCCCATAGCTTTCCTCTTTTTGTTTCAATAACTGCACTGCCTCGTATTTTAGGGGAATCTGAGAGGGGATAAGTAACAAATTTGTCGCCTTTCAATTCTGCAACTCCCCTTACTGTATTTACCCACAACCGGAAATGGCTGTCCATATAACCGGCACCAGTTCTGGCATCCGGTAATCCATCCGTGATTCCGTAATTAATGAAATTTTTTCCATCAAATCGATTTAAGCCATTAGGTGTTCCTATCCATAAATAGCCAAGCTTATCTTCTTTAATCGACCATACATAAGAAGACGATAGTCCGTCTTTTGTTGCGTACGTTTTCACATGAAACTCCTGGGCAAGAGACAGATGAAATGAAGTAATAAGCAGCGCGGTCGCAGACAAAACCAAAACAAAACGAAATTCTCTTTTCATCCTTTAAAAAGTTTCAGGAAAGCTTCTTTATTACTTCTTGAGATTTCAATTTGTTCCCCATTATTCATTACGACAATACCCCCTTCGCCACGTTTGTACATTTTTATGTGGTGCAAGTTGATAAGATAAGATCGGTGAACCTTGAAGAAATTATGGGATTGGAGCAATTCGGTATAGTAACCCAGTGTGTAACTCGACAAAATTTTTCTGTTGCCATCCAAATGGAACTCTGTATAATTATTTACGGCATGGCAATAAAATATGTCATTGACACTGATAAATAAAAACCCCTCCACCGTTGGCACTGTGATCTTATCCGGAATTGTGTTTGGCGTTTTTATATGTTGTTGTAAAAAATCAAAACGACTGGTGTGAGATGGATTCAGGTGCTTCTGCTGCAAAGCTTTCGTGAACGCAATTTTAAATTCTTCAGAATCTATAGGTTTAACAAGGTAATCAATTGCACTGTATCGGAAGGCCTTTACTGCAAATTCGCTATAGGCAGTTGTAAAAATTATTCCGAAGGGAATAGAACTCAATTTATCAAGCAAGTCAAACCCTGTTTCACCATTCATTTGTACATCAAGAAAAATTAAATCTGGATTGTTTTTACGGATTTTAAAGAACGCAGTTTCAACGTCCCCAGCTTCATGGCAGATCGCTTCAGGAAATAAATCAGTTAACAGCTTTCTTATCAGCAACCGGCTTTGTAATTCGTCGTCAACTATTAAAGTAGTTATGAGTTCATTCATTTTAGTCCTGGTTGCAAAAAGAGGTCGTCAAACTCATATAAATTACAACAATTCTATAATAGATAAGGAGGGCTTTTAATCTGATTGCAACAATTATTTTCCTTAAATTCTTTTGTTGTTTATATTTAGTTATCAAAAAATTGAGGTACTCATCAATAAGACGCTATGGTAAGAATTACAGATTTTAAAGAAGGCGACATTGTTCATGTAATGGATGCAGGTGTCGAAAGAATTGGAATGGTAACTGCCATTACCCGTGAAGACAACATGGTTTGCATTGACAATGGTGTCCAGGAATTCTGGTTCGCCCCTGAGGACATTATTCCCGTTCCTTTAACTGAAAAGCAGCTGATTCATACTCTCGGATTTGAAAAAGAAGAGACCGCTGAGGGAGTCAAATATAAAAAAGGACCATTTCGGGTTGTTGTCCATGATCCGGGTAATTATACCAACTTGGATGTTTGGTACCGGGAAGATCACAGGCATTTTAATCACCCACTGTATGTCCATGAACTCCAAAATCATCACCTTGCAATGACCAAAGTGCCACTGGAAGCCCGGATTGCTCCCAAAACTTCTTAATTTTTTGGAAATATTAGGGTATTTGTTGGCGCATTAAGCGCCATTTTTTCTTTTTATAGCCTATTCCCCATATCTTTGCGCTCCCAAATTCTGTATGTCGAAACAGCCACTAATTAAACAGGACGGAACTATTGTTGAAGCCCTGTCCAACGCAATGTTCAGGGTAAAACTAGAAAACGGACATGAAATTTTGGCAACGATCTCAGGAAAAATGAGAATGCACTACATCAGGATTTTACCGGGTGACAAAGTAGGCGTGGAAATGAGCCCTTACGATTTAACAAGAGGCCGCATCATTTTCCGCTATAAATAGATTGACAAGGTTTAGGGTAAAGGGTGTAAGATTGAAGAACGACCAAAGCACCGTAACTACAAACCACAAACTATAAACTAGTTATGAAAGTTAGAGCATCCATCAAAAAAAGAAGTGCCGACTGCAAAATTGTGCGTCGTAAGGGCAAACTTTATGTAATTAACAAAAAGAATCCCCGCTTCAAGCAAAGACAAGGATAATCCTTCGACAGGCTCAGGATGACAGTTCCTGGGTTTATTGAAGCCTGAAATTGAAAAATTGAAAATTAAAACAGAAAATAACTATGGCTCGTATTGCCGGCGTTGACTTACCAAAAAATAAAAGAGGCGAAATTGGTCTTACCTACATCTTTGGTATTGGACCTGCTACTGCCCGCTATATTCTTGACAAACAAAG
>Ga0163163_10002982_pt1 | contig 14319 bp, 8 predicted proteins | sample S65metaG_FD_119766 | JGI IMG/M metagenome (GOLD analysis project Ga0163163, IMG submission 119766) | Switchgrass rhizosphere microbial communities from Kellogg Biological Station, Michigan, USA - S6-5 metaG | ecosystem: Host-associated > Plants > Roots > Rhizosphere > Soil | place: USA: Michigan... | reverse complement strand
CGCGCGCGAGCGCGCTCTCGGCGTCGCGTACACGGCCCGTCGCCACGAGCCAGCCGGCGACGGCCGTCGCACTTCTCGTCACCCCCAGCGCGCAACAGACCAGCACGCGACCCGTGCCACGGAGCCGCTCGATTGCCTCCGCGGCAGCGCGCAGCGTTTCGCGGTCCGGCAGCGTCAGATCGAGCACCGGCAGGTTGACGTAGGCTCGGCCGCAGGCATCGAGCTGCAGCTCGCAGGTCATGTCGACGATCGCCGTGAACCCGCCGCGATCGAGTTCCTCGTGTGCAGGCGTCCTTCCGAGCCACACGTCGTCGGCGATGTGATCGAACGGCGAATGAGCCCGGGTCCACGCCCACGCGTTGATGCGAGCGCCGGCGAGATACGGCGCCAGCAGGACGCAGGCAGCCGGCGACAGTCGGCCGTCGCGCTTCTGGAACCCCGCGACGCCCAACCACGCATAGTCGACGGCCACGAGCAGCAGCGCGGCACTCACCCACAGGAGCCACCATGCGGCGCCTCCGGCGATCGCGGCAATCGCCGTCGTGAGCAACGCGCCGGCGGCATAGCGTCCCGCGAGCAGGAGCCGCCGCCGGTCGCTCGTCCAGCGTGCGGCGGCCCATGGCGTCCGCTGGTCCTGCGGCCACAGCCACAAGCAGAAGAAGCCGAGCAGCGCGCCGGTCGGCACGTCGATGAAGTGATGCTGCCACGTGGTGAGCACCGACACGCCGACCAGCGCGAGCGACGCGTCGCAGATCACGCGCCCGGCGCCCGTGAGCTTGCGCGCAAAGAGCGCCCAGAGAATCACGAGCAGCGCGATGTGCAGCGACGGCGCCTGGTTGAACGGCTGGTCGAACGCGCGGAGCAGCGAGAAGAGATCGCCGAACACGCCGCCGGTCTCCGCTCGAGCGAAGCTGAACTTGAGCGGAAACAGCACGAACGCCGCGATGGCGACGACCTGGGCCGTCAGCAGCCGCTTCGCATGCACGTCGAGCTCGTGCCGATCGGCGCAGACGAAGAGCGACACGGCGTAGATCGCGTCGATGACCCAATACGGCACGATCGTCCATGGCAAGAACGGAATGGAGTGTTCCCAGGAGAAGACGACGGAGCCGACGCCCGTGCGCTGCCCGGTGAGCCACGTGGCGAAGCCGTACGTGGCAAAGAAGAACGGGCCGAGGAACAGGAGCCAGGCGATGGCGCGCCGCCAGGGCCGAGCCGTTGCGCGCTCGCCTGTTGCAGACGCGCTCACTCGCCGCCCCTTTCGGCGAGCGACACGGTAAAGATGCCCCACTCGTCGATCCGCTGCGCAACCTTGCGAAAGCCGGCGTCTTCGACGAGCTGATCCATTTCACGCTGCGTGCGCCGCCGCATCACCCACGCGGCGCCATCGCGATGGCTCGTCAGCGCGCGGGCGATGAGCTCGAGCTGCGGATGCCACGGCTGTCCGGTGTAGACGAGAAATCCGCCCCGTGCAATGGCGTCGGCCAGACCGGCGAGGGACGTTCGGACCGCATCGTTGTCCGCGAAGAGCTCGTAGAGGCCCGACACGATGCCGACAGTCGGCCTCGGCTGCAGCGAGGCGAGACTCGCGCGGTCGAATGCATCGGCCTTGTCGAACCGGCCGATGGCGCCCAACCCCGCGCGCGCGAGCAACGCTTCGCCGTCGCGCACGTTGCGCTCGGAATAGTCGCGGAGCACGATCGAATCCGCGCCGTCACCGTTCGCAGCCAGCGCATCGACGACGTAGCGTCCGCGGCCCGCCGCCACGTCCACGATGTGCACCGCCTCGCCACGTGCGCGCAATTGCTCCATCGCGTCCCGCAGCAATTCCTCGACGTGGCGCTTTCGCACTCGAATGCCGCGCCAGCCAATGGAGTCGAGGTAGACGCGGTCGACCAGCCGCCCGACGGGCGTCGCGCCGCGCGCCTGATTCTCGTAGACGTAGTCGAGCGTGCTGCCCGAGTCGAAGCCGGTCTCGTGCCCGAGGCGGATGCCGTGCGAGAGCATGCCGCCGAAGCGCAGCCCTGCCCGCGTCGCGCGCCAGTAGAGGCCGCGCGGCGAAAGCGCAGGCAACGGCAGCGCGAGCGCGTCCGCCTCGACCTTCGTGAAGCCGCGGCGGTGGGCCATGGAGAGATCCGTCGGTGAGGGGGCGGCGTTCCAAAGCTCGAGCAGGAAACGCCGCACCTGTGCGAGCGGCATGGCGCGATCTCTTTCGCCGAGCGTATCGTGCAGGAAGCCGGGCAGCACGTGCTTTTCCTTGTGCGCGGTCCCGAGGCGATCGAAGAACGCGTGCTGCGGGCCATGCCGCACGACCCAATCGGCGTCGGAGACGAAAAGCTGTGTCGGCGTGGTGATCGCGGCGGCGTCCGCGACGATCCGCGCCGACGCCTCGTAGAGTCCGAGCAGCACGTCGACCGAGATCGCGCGCGCGATGAGGGGGTCGGTCTCGTACGACGCGATGCGGGCCGGATCGCGCGAAAGCAACTTCGCCTTGACGTAGCTCTTGACGAAGAAGTTGCCGCGCAGCCTGCGCATCAGCCTGAGTCCGGGCAATGCAAACGGCACGTACAGCTTGACGTCGAATGCGGGCGACGCGAGCACGAGCGCGCGAATGCGCGGCGCGTAGTCGTGCACCCAGGTCGCCGCGAGCACGGCGCCGACACTCTGCGCAATCACGGCGATCGCCTCCGGCGCGAAGCTGTGCTGCGCGCCGATGTGCTCGACGAAGGTCTGCACGTCCCGCACCGACGTGCCGAAGCTCGGCGAGTGGCCGCGCTCGCCGGGCGAGCGCCCGTGCCCGCGCGCATCCCAGGCGAAGAAGTCGAAGTCGGGAAGGTCGAGCTCCGCTGGCAAGTGGTCCATTCGCCCCGAATGCTCGTGGCCGCGGTGAAGCATCACGAGCGCGCCCCGCGACTCCGATGCAATCGCCGGCCAATGGCGATAGAAGAGGGCGACGCCGTCGTGCGTACGGAAGGTGTGCTCAGCGGCGACCCGCGAGCCTTGCAGCGCGGTCGGCGGCGGCGTGAACCGATCGTTCACCGCGCGAGCCTTTTCGCTGACGCTGCGCCGCGATGGACGCGCACCACCACGTTCCAGCCGATCAGCAAAACGAGCGCCGGCAGAAGCCAGAAGGCCGCTTGCGGCAGCGAGTATCCGAGGCCGACGTAAAGGCCCACCGCGCCGAACATGAGCGCCCGATCGCTCTTGCCCATCGGGCCGTCGAAGCGCCGCGCCGCACCCACCATCGGCCCGAGCGCGCCGGCCATTTCCGACACGCACGACGCGAAGATCACGAGCCCGATCGACCACGGACCGAACGGCGCTACGAACGCGAACGGCAGGTAGAGCGCGGCGTCCGAGACGACGTCCGCCAGCTCGTTCAGATACGCGCCCAGCGGCGACTGCTGGCCGAATTCGCGCGCCAGCATTCCGTCGATCGCATTGAGCGTCATTCGCGCGACAAAGACGAGCGGCAGCAGCAGGAAGTGCGCAACGTCATCCGCTTCGAGCGCGACGAAGGCTCCCGCGGCCACGGACATTGCGAGGGCGAGCACGGTCACGTGGTTCGCGGTCACGCCGGCGGCGGCGAGGCGGCCCACTAGCGGTCGCAGCAACTCCTGGAATTTCGGCTTGAGCGCGTAGAGCGTCGTGACCATCGGCAGCGAATTAACGGTCCCCGAGGGATATCAATCGCAGTCCCTGAGAAACATGGACCGCAGTCCGCAAGGGACGCGGATCGCAGCCCCCAAGGGGCGTGAATCGCAGTCCCTGAAAGACGGTTGCAGTCCGCACGGACGCGAATTGAAATCTCGACACGGCGGGATGCCGTGCGCGGGTCGGCGCAGCATACGGAATCGTCCCGCGCCTGCCAAGCACGCGCCAGCCGAGAAACGGTACGGTTGCGTTGCATTATTTTCGGTGCTACGCTGGTTCGGAAGTGAGCGCGCTGCAGGCAATTCCTTCCGTCGCCTGTTGGCAGGTTGTCGCGCATTCGATCACCTCCTTCCCAGCCAGGAGCAGACGATGACACGAACGAAGAGAATTGCAGCGGGCGCAATCGCGACGCTGCTTGCCGGCGCGCCGATCGCCTCCGCTTGGGCGGGCGGCTACGGTCCGCATTACGGCAACCGCGGCCACTACGGCCATCACTACTACAACCCGCTGTATCCGGTCGTCGGACTCGCCGCGGCGGTCGTCGGCACCGCGGCCGCCATCGTGACGCTGCCGTTCGCCGTCCTCGGCGCGGCCGCCGCGCAAGTTCCGGCGTACTACCCGCCCGCTCCCGCGCCGCGCGGCTACTACCCGCCACAGGGAAGTGTCGCGCCCCCGCCAGGTTACGGTTCCGGATCGAATGGATATGGCGCCTACTATCCGGCGCCTGCGGCGTCCGGCTCGTACGCTCCGCCGCCACAGTATGCGTATCCGCCGCGCGCAACGTACGACGCGCCGCGCTATCCGCAATACGGCGATCTGGACGGCTACCGCGGCTCGGCGCCGAACAACAACGGATACTATCGCCAGGACGTCCCGCAGGGTGGCGGTTACTACGCGCCGAGGCCAGGAGGGTACGGGAATCCGTATGCGGAGTCCTACTCGTACAGCTCGCCCAACCAGCGCTGAGCGCATTCGCTCCGGCGCCGATCGCGTTCGCGTGTAGCGTGCCGCCTGCGTCCAAACGCACGGCGGTTCCCCCTTCCCATCGCAAGGTATCCGCGCCGGTCCAGCGGCGCGGCGGCCGCCCGTCGCAGGAGGAAGCGGCGCAACTGGCCGATCGCATTCTCGACGCGGCGACGGATCTCTTCTTCGCTCGGGGCTACGGCGCGACGAGCATCGAAGCGGTGGCGCAGCGCGCCCGCATCTCCAAGCGCACATTCTATCATCGGTTCGACGACAAGGCGACGCTCTTCGGCGCCGTCCTCCATCGCATCATCGAAGGCCTCCGGCCGCCCCCCGCCATGCCCGCCGTCACTGGAGCCGGGCTGGGGGACGTCTTGCGCAGGCTCGCCGGACTGATCCTCCATGCGGCGGTGACGCCGCAGGCGCTCGCCCTGCACCGGCTCAACGTCGGCGAGTCTGCGCGCTTTCCGAAGCTTGCCGCCGCCGTGACGAACGAAGGGTCAACCCAGGAAGCGATCGCGCTCATCGCCAGGCTTCTCGCGCAGGAAGCACGCGCCGGCACGCTCGCGCTCGATGACCCGACTGTCGCCGCCGAGCAGTTCCTCTACCTCGTGCTGAGTGTCCCGCAGCGGCGCGCACTCGGACTCGGCGAGCCGATGACGGCTTCCGAGCTCGACCGCTGGGCGAGTGCGGCGGTGGATCTCTTCCTCAATGGTTGCCGCACCCGTGCGTCGGCCGGGGCGACATCCGCGGAGCGCAACGTGTCCGGCGCCGGGAAGAACGGCGGCCGAGACTACGGAGGTTAAACTCGGCGCTTTCCTGCATGCCGAGACCGTCTGGAGCCTTCATGACCGACCGTTACGCCGTCATCGGCAATCCGATTGGTCACAGCAAATCGCCGCTGATTCACCGGTCGTTCGCGAAGGATACGCGACAGGACCTCGAATACGGCCTCATCGAATCGACGCCGGACGGATTCGTCGCCGCGGTCGAAGCCTTCCGCGCAGCGGGCGGGCGCGGGATGAACGTCACGACGCCGTTCAAGGTGCAGGCGTACGATCTGGCGGCCGAACGGCTTCCGCGCGCGAAGCTCGCCGGTGCCGCGAACGCGCTCAAGTTCGACGGCGGCCGCATCGTCGCGGACAACTTCGACGGCGTGGGGCTCGTCAACGACATCCAGCGCAACCTCGGCGTTGCACTCGCCGGCAAGCGCCTGCTCGTCCTCGGTGCCGGCGGGGCCGCGCGCGGCGCGCTGTTGCCTCTGCTTGCGCAGCAGCCGGTCGAGATCGTCATCTGCAACCGCCACGTCGACAAGGCGCGCGTGCTGGCCGCGGACGTGGCAGCCGACGGCCGCGTCGCCGCATGCGGTTATGCGGACCTCGAAGGTCGCACGTTCGACGTCGTGCTCAATGCCACCTCCGCGAGCCTTCACGGCGAAATGCCGCCAGTCGGGAGGGACGTCTTCGCGGACGGCGCCCTCGCCTACGATCTCGTCTACGGCCGCGGTCTGACGCCGTTCCTCAAGCTCGCGCGCGACGCCGGCAAGGGCCAGATCGCGGACGGCGTCGGGATGCTCGTCGAGCAAGCCGCCGAAGCGTTCGTCTGGTGGCGCGGCGTGCGGCCCGACACGCGCGCCATGATTGCCACGCTGACGGTACCGCTCGCGTGACGAAAGCCCGCATCGCCGTCGCCGGCGCCGGGCTGATCGGCCGGGTCCACATGAAGCTCGCGCAGGAGAGTGCGACGTGCACGCTGTCGGCGGTCGTCGATCCCGCACCTGCGGCGGCGGAAGTGGCCGCGCAAGCCGGCGTCGCGTTGTATCGGTCACTCGACGAGCTTTTGAAGAGCGATCGGCCCGAGGGCGTGATCCTCGCAACCCCGAACCAGCTCCACGTGCCGCAGGCGCTGCAATGCATCGAGGCGCGCCTGCCGGCGCTCGTCGAGAAGCCGCTTGCGCCGACGGTCGATGAAGGCGAGCGGCTGGTCCGCGCGACCGATGCAGCGGGAGCCAAGATTCTCGTCGGGCACCATCGTGCGCACAGCCCTATCATGGCGAAGGCGAAAGAGCTCGTCGACACAGGCACGCTCGGTCGGCTGGTCGCCGTGATGGGAAGCGCGGTCTTCTTCAAGCCCGACCACTACTTCGAGGAAGGCCCGTGGCGGCGCGAGGCGGGCGGCGGTCCGATTCTCATCAACATGATTCACGAGGTGCACAACCTGCGGATGCTGTGCGGCGAGATCGCGGCGGTCCAGGCGTTCGCATCGCGGGCGACGCGCGGCTTTGCCGTCGAGGACACGGTTTCCATCGGCCTTCGCTTCGCCAACGGCGCGCTGGGATCGTTTATGCTGTCCGACACCGCCGCCTGCGCCCGCAGCTGGGAGCACACGTCGCGGGAGAACAAGGCCTACCCGACCTATGCGGATGAGGATTGCTATATCGTGATGGGTACGATGGGCTCGCTCTCGATTCCAACGATGCGCCTCAAGACCTACGACCGCGTCGAGGATCGCGACTGGTGGAAGCCCTTCCACACGAGCGTCGCCGACATCGCACGCGCCGATCCGCTCGCGCGCCAGCTCGAGCACTTCGGCGCCGTCATCCGCGGCGAGGCATCGCCGCTTGTGAGCGCAGGCGACGGGCTTGCGAATCTGCGAGTGACCGAAGCCATTGCAATGGCCGCCGCGACCCAATCGACGATCGACCTCCAGCCCTTCAAAGCCTCGAGAGGACATCCCCACTCATGAACATCCTGCTGCTCAACGGCATCAACCTCAACATGTTCGGGAAGCGCGATCCCGCGCAGTACGGAACGACCACGCTCGCCGAGATCGATCGACAGGTGACTGCGCTCGGCAAGGAGCTCGGCGTCGACGTCGAGTGCTTCCAGACCAACGGCGAGCAGCAGATGGTCGAGCGCATTCACCGCGCGCATGCCGAGAACGTCGACGCCGTCGTCATCAACGCGGGCGCCTGGACCCACTACAGCATCGGCATCCGCGACGCGCTCGCCATCCTGAAAGCGCCAATCGTCGAGATCCACATGTCGAACGTGCACGCGCGCGAGGCGTTCCGCCATCACTCGGTGTTCGCTGAAGTCGTGCGCGGCTCGATCTGCGGTTTCGGCGTGGACAGCTACCTGCTCGGCTTGCGCGCCGCCGTCTCAACCGTGCGCGCTGCCGCGAAGACGTAGCACGCCACCGGCAACCGGTCGAGCGGAGGTTTCGATGATTCGCGGCACCACCACCCTCATCGCGCACATCGGGTATCCGACCGAGTCGTTCAAGGCGCCGATGATCTACAACCCGTATTTCGAGCAGCAGGGCATCGATGCCGTCGTGATGCCGATGGGCGTGAAGGCAGGCGATTACCCCGGCGTGCTCGCGAGCGTGCGAAAGCTCACCAACCTTCGCGGCGCGCTCATCACGATGCCGCACAAGGTGACGACCGTCGATCTCGTCGACGAGGTCACCCCGACGGCGCGCATCGCCGGCGCGTGCAACGCGATCCTTCTGCGCCCCGACGGGAGCCTGCTGGGCGACATGTTCGACGGGGCCGGCTTCGTCCGCGGCGTCCAGCGCAAGGGGCTGCGGCTCGAGGGCTCGAGCGCGCTCGTCGTCGGCTGTGGCGGCGTCGGTTCGGCGATCGCCGCATCGCTGGCCGCGGCAGCCGTCGCGAAGATCGGACTGTACGACGCGACGCCGGGCGCCGCCGACGGTCTCGCCGATCGGCTGCGCAAGCACTATCCGGCGCTCGACGTGCGGACGGGCTCCAACGATCCTTCCGGCTATGCGCTGGTCGTGAACGGTACTCCACTCGGGATGAACGAAGGCGACCCGCTGCCGATGGACGTGAGCCGCATCTCGCCGTCAACGCTCGTCGGCGAGGTCGTGATGAAGCAGGAGATGACGCCGTTCCTGCGCGCCGTCGCGGCGCGCGGCTGCAGGTACCAGGTCGGCACCGACATGCTGTTCGAGCAGATCCCCGCGTATCTCGAGTTCTTCGGATTTCCGACGACCACGCCGGAAAATCTGCGCGCGGTGGCGAAGATCCGCTACTAGAGCCTGTCGACACCGGCCCTGGACGCGTGACGCGTTCGCTCATTCTCGCGGCGGCGCTGTGCGTCGCCTCGGTCGCCCCCGCTGCGGGCGCCGTGACCGTCCAAAGCGTAAGCCCGCGCGGTGAAGTCGCGCAGGTGCGGCAGGTGACCGTGCGCTTCTCCGAGTCCGTCGTGCCGCTCGGCGATCTTCGGCTGCCCGACCCGGTCGCCGTGCAATGCTCCGGGCCGGCCCCGGCGGGCGCAGGTCGCTGGATCGACGATCGCGCGTGGGTCTACGACTTTCGCGAGCCGGTGCCGCCCGGCGTGAAATGCACGCTTAAGGTGCGGCCCGAGTGGCGGCCCACCGCATCACCGAACAACGACGCCGCGCCCCAGCCATTGCGCGGAGCGACCGAATGGAGCTTTTCAACGGGCGGCCCGGCGATCGTGTCGACTCAGCCCTGGGATGGTTCGCAGATCGAGGAGGACCAGAACTTCCTGCTCACGCTCACCGGCCGCGTCGATGCGGCGTCGGCGGCCGCCAACAGCTGGTGCGAAGTCGATGGGATCGGCGAGCGTCTGCCGATCGTCGTCGTCACGGGACCGCCGCGCGACGCGTTGTTGAAGGCGCGCCGCATCGACGGCAAGCGTGCGGCGCGGATGTTGCTCGTGAGCTGTACGCGCCCCCTGCCGCCCGATACGGCGGTGCGGCTCGTCTGGGGCAAAGGCATCGCTGCGGAAGCGAATCCCCAAGTACGAACGACGATCGAGCAGCGCTACAGCTACCGCGTGCGCAAGCCGTTCAGCGCGGAGTTCAGTTGCGAGCGCGAGCGTGCGAACGCGGCGTGCATTCCCGTCCGGCCGATCGTGCTGCGATTCTCGGCGCCTGTCGCACGAAAAGCGGCCGCGCAGGCGGAACTGCGCGGACCGACCGGCGCGCCGCGAAAGCCAGTGTTCGACAACGGCGACAAGTCGGACCTCGTGAGCGAAGTCGCGTTCGCCGCACCGCTCCCCGAAAACGCGTCGTTCACCATCCACCTGCCCGCCGATCTCAAGGACGACAGCGGCCGCCCGCTCTCGAACGCCGCGCTGTTCCCGCTCAAGGTCGCCACCGGCAATACGCCGCCGCTTGCAAAGTTCGCCGCCGCTCCGTTCGGCATCGTCGAGGCAAACGCCGACTCGATGCTTCCGGTCACGCTGCGCCACGTGCAGGCCGATCTTGCATCCCCGGCCACGAACGCGGGAGGCGTCCGCGTCAAGCGCATCGAGAGCGATGCGGACATCCTGTCGTGGTATGCACGCGTCTCCCGCTTTCACGAGCGCACGCTGACCGCGCGCGAAGCGGGCCTGCCGCAGGCGCAGTGGTACACGACCGAGGACGCGACCGACGCAAAGGGAAGACCCGTCAAGCGCCGCGTCGAGCGCGAGGTCGAGACGCGCGAGGTGTCGCTGCTCACCGGCGCGACCGATGTGAAGCGCCTCGATCTGCCGCAGCTTTCGGGCAACGATCCGCGACCCTTCGAGGTCGTCGGCATCCCGCTTGCCGCGCCGGGGTACTACGTCGTCGAGATCGAGTCGCCGAGGCTCGGCGCGGCCCTCCTCGACCGCAACGCGCCGATGTACGTGCGCACCGGTGTGCTGGTGACGAATCTCGGCGTCCATTTGAAGCGCGGCCGCGAAAGCAGCGTCGTCTGGGTGACGACGCTCGACCGCGGCAAGCCCGTGGACGGTGCCGATGTCGCCGTTTACGACTGTCGTTACCGGCAGATCTTCACGGGGCGCACCGACGCGCAGGGGCTGGTGCGCGTCGATACGCCGCTCGCTGCCCAACCGCGCGATTGTCTCGTCGACGACGGGTACTTCGCATCCGCGCGCAAGTCCATCGCGTCAGGGCCAGCGAAGGGGGCGGTCGACACGAGCTTCGTGTTCAGCCAATGGCAGAAAGGCATCGAGTCGTGGCGCTTCAATCTGCCGACCGATTTCCAGCCGCAGGCGGAGGTGCGCGCACATACCGTGTTCGATCGGACGCTCTTGCGGGCCGGCGAAACCGTCTCGATGAAGCACTTCGTCAGGACGGAGACGATGCAGGGGTTGGCACTCATCGATGCGGCGGCTCTGCCGGCGCGCGTCAAGATCGTACATCAGGGCACCGGGCAGGAATACACGCAGCCGCTGTCGTGGAACGGTCAGCGCAGCGCCACGTCGACGTGGACGATTCCCCTGGCGGCGAAGCTCGGGGTTTACTCCGTCTCGCTCGACCGCGATGTGCCCCAGGGCTCCGCTTCCGACCGGCGCACGCCGCGAAGCGTCGCAAGCGGCGAGTTCCGCGTCGAGGAGTTTCGCGTGCCGCTCGTCGATGCGCGCGTCGCCGGCCCGAAGAACGTGCAGATTGCACCGCGCGAGCTCCCGCTCAACGTTCAATTGAGCTACCTGTCGGGCGGTGCGATGGCGGGCGCGCCGGCTCGTGTCTCGGCGCTGCTGCGGCCCCGGCCGCTCAATTTTCCAGGCCGTGACGAGTTTTCGTTCGCGCCGCCGCGCGACGTCACGAAGTCCGGAACGCGCGGCGATGCCGACGATTCGTCCGACGATGGCGCAAGTGGCGACGCGAAGCTCGTCGCCGACAAGATGCCTCTCACGACCGACGTGAACGGCGCCGCGACCGTCGCGCTGAAAGACTTGCCGAAGATCGCGCGGCTTTCGGATCTCATCGCCGAAGTCACCTTCAACGATCCGAACGGCGAGGTGCAGACCGCGTCGGCGCTCATTCCCGTGTGGCCCAGCGCCACGGTCGTCGGAATCCGCGCCGGCTCTTGGGCGAGCAATCGCGGGCGGGTCAAATTCACCGTGCTTGCCCTCGACACCGCGGGCAAGACGATCAAGGGCCAGCGCGTCGACGTCCGCGGACGATTGACGCAGGTGATCAGCGCGCGCAAGCGGATGGTCGGCGGCCTGTACGCGTACGACAACAAGACGGACGTCAAGGAATTGGGTGAGCTTTGCTCGGGCGCGACCGACGATCGGGGCCTCCTGTTGTGCGACGCCGATCTGTCCGTCGCCGGTCAGGTCGAGCTGATCGCGCAAGCGAAGGACGCGGCGGGCAACGTGGCCGAGGCGGCGACGAGCGTGTGGGTCACGAAGCAAGGCGAGCTCTGGTTCGCGCAGGACAACGACGACCGGATCGACGTCCTGCCCGAGAAAAAATTCTACGAGCCGGGCGAGACGGCGAAGCTGCAGGTGCGGATGCCGTTCCGCGAAGCGACGGTCCTCGTGAGCGTCGAGCGCGAGGGTGTCATGGACACGAAAGTCGTCACGCTGCGCGGAAACGACCCCACGGTCGACTTGAAGATCGACAAGGCGTGGGGCCCCAACGTCTACGTCAGCGTGCTGGCGCTGCGCGGGCGCATTCGCGACGTGCCGTGGTACTCGTTCTTCACGTGGGGCTGGAAGGAGCCACTCGGCTGGGCGCGCAGCTTCTGGTACGAGGGGCGCGAGTACAAGGCGCCGACCGCCATGGTCGATCTCGCGAAGCCGTCGTTCAAGCTCGGCGTCGCCGCGCTCAAGGTCGGCATCGCCGAGCACAAGCTCGACGTCAGCGTAACGGCCGACAAGCCGCAGTACGCCATCCGCCAAAAGGCGACGGTGCGCATCAAGGTCACGCAAGCCGGCAAGCCGGTCGCTGGGACGGAGCTCGCGTTCGCCGCGGTCGACGAAGGCCTGCTCGCTTTGCGCAACAATGGCTCGTGGGATTTGCTCGATGCGATGTTCCACGACCGCGCATGGAGCGTGGAGACGAGCACCGCACAGGGCGAGATCATCGGCCGCCGCCACTATGGGAGGAAGGCCGTTCCGGCGGGAGGCGGCGGTGGCCGCGGGCAGGTGCGCGAGCTCTTCGACACGCTGCTCCTGTGGAAGGCGCAGGTCGTTGCGGACGCGAACGGCGAGGCGGTGATCGTATTGCCGCTCAACGACTCGCTGACGAGCTTCCGTCTGGTCGCGGTCGCCGACGATGGCGGGTCGCGGTTCGGCACCGGCAACTCGTCGATTCGGGTGACCCAGGACGTGCAGGTGCTGTCGGGATTGCCGGCGCTCGTGCGGGACGGCGACGAGTTCAGCGCGATGCTGACGCTGCGCAACACGACGGCACGCGACATGAAGCTGCGCGTGGCACTCGCCGGAACTGCAAGCAAGGGCGCGGCGAGCACTGCCGGCGTGAACGCGGCAGGGGCCGCGGTAGCGATCGCACTTTCGCCGCAGGAGATCGCGATACCCGCCGGCGGCGCGAAGGAAGTGACGTGGCCTGTGACCGTCCCGGCCGAGGCGGTCGGCATCGCCTGGGAAGCGTCCGCCGAGGAAGTCGCCGGCAGCGGCGATCGCGCATCCGACCGGATGAAGGTCACGCAACGCGTGACGAGCGCCGTGCCCGTCCGGGTGTTGCAGGCGACGCTGTCGCAACTCGACGGCCCGTTCACCGTGCCGGTGACCGCACCCGCGGACGCATTGCCCGCGACCGGCATCAAGCGCGGCGGCGTGAACGTCGGCGTGCAACCGCGGCTTTCTGCCGCCCTTCCCGGCTTGCGCCGGTTCTTCGAGACGTACCCTTACAGCTGTCTCGAGCAGATGACGTCGAAAGCGATCGGGCTGCGCGACCCGAAGCTCTGGTCCGGCGTCACCAACGCGCTGGCGACATATCTCGATGGCGACGGCCTCGCCAACTATTTTCCGCCGCGCGCGGACGAGCGGGCGAGCGGAAGCGATCGGCTCACCGCGTATCTTCTCGCGGCGTCCCACGAGTCGGGATTCGAGATTCCCGCTGCGCCGCGCGACCAGATGCTCGCGGGGCTCACGGCGTTCGCCGAAGGCCGCATCGAGCGCAAGTTCTGGTCGCCACGCCAGGACCTGGACGTGCGCAAGCTCGCAGCCATCGAAGCGCTGTCCCGCTATGGCCGCGCGCAGGCGAGGATGCTGGGCTCGATCAGTCTCGCCCCGAACGTCTGGCCCACGGCCGCGGTGATCGACTGGCTCAACATCCTGCGCCGCGTCGAAGGAATCCCTGAACAGGGGATGCGGCGCGACGAGGCCGAGCAGATCTTGCGCAGCCGCCTCGCCTACGCCGGCACCACCATGACGTTCAGCACGGAGCGCGACGACTTCTGGTGGTGGCTGATGGACAGCGCGGACGCGAATTCCGCGCGTCTCATCCTGGCCGTGCTGGACGACCCCCGCTGGCGTGCCGACATCGGACGAATGGTCGTGGGAAGCCTCGGCCGCCAGCGCAACGGTGCATGGTCGACGACCACGGCAAACCTGTGGGGCTCGCTCGCGCTCGAGAAATTCTCGGCGAAATTCGAATCGGCGAAGGTGACCGGCACGACGACGGCTACGATTGCCCCATCGAACGTGACGGTTGCGCTCGACTGGGCCAAGGATGCGAGCGGCGGGCTCATGACCCTGCAATGGCCGGACGCGGGCGGCACGCTCAGCGTCGCGCAGTCGGGGAACGGCAGGCCCTGGCTTACCGTGCAAAGCCTCGCCGCCATTCCGCTCAAGGCTCCGCTCGCGGCGGGGTATGCGATCAGCCGCAGCGTGTCCGCCGTCGAGCAGAAGGACAAGTCCCGATGGTCCCGCGGCGACGTGATGCGCGTGCGGCTCGAGATCGACGCGCAGG
>Ga0163163_10002981_pt1 | contig 14322 bp, 13 predicted proteins | sample S65metaG_FD_119766 | JGI IMG/M metagenome (GOLD analysis project Ga0163163, IMG submission 119766) | Switchgrass rhizosphere microbial communities from Kellogg Biological Station, Michigan, USA - S6-5 metaG | ecosystem: Host-associated > Plants > Roots > Rhizosphere > Soil | place: USA... | reverse complement strand
GCCGGTGGATCGCGCGCCGCAGCCGCGAAGGCGAAGCAGCGCCGCGCTCGGGCGGGCCGGTCTCTCGAGAGCCGGCCTCGCTGGCAGCAGGTGGTCTCGAGCATCCTGCGCCCCGGCGACGCGAGCCCGGTCGCCACCTGGGTGATCGTCGCCGTGTCGATCGTGATCTGGGTCGCCGGGTTCTTCACCCCTCTTCCCTCTCAGCTGCTGATCGCGACGCCGAGGTCGCCCTGGCAGGTGTGGGGGTTCGCGACCGGGGGCTTCGTCGGCGCCAGCAGCATCCTGAGCTTCATTCTCAGCGTGGTCTTCTTCCTGCTCATCGCCCCCACCTCGGAGCGGGAGCTCGGCCGCCGCAAGTTCCTGGTGGTGTTCTTCTCGGCCACGATCGCGGGCAACGCGCTCGCCGTGATCGCCGGCGTCGACGGGTTCGGGCTGTACGGGGCCTTGTACGGGCTCATCGCCTCGACGCTGATCTCGATCTGGGGCTCGCCGGCGGCGCGCACCCAGTTCCTCATCCTGTTCGGGGTGTACCTGTTGATCACGATCGTGCTGAGCCCCACGCTCCTGTTCGAGGTGATCGGCGGGATCATCGGCGGTGCAGGCTCTGCGTACCTGCTGCATCGCTACGAGGACACCCCGCGGCTCGCCCGACGGGCCTCTCTCATCATCGCGGGCAGCCTCGTGGCGCTCGTCGCGATCGCCGTGCTCCGCAGCGTGCTGGCGTTCGCGTGAGCACACCCGCCCCTCAGGCCGAGATCGACTCGGAGTACTGCTACCGGCATCCCGACCGCCAGAGCTTCATCCACTGCCAGCGCTGCGGTCGCACGATCTGTCCGCAATGCCAGACGCAGGCGGCGGTCGGCGTGCAGTGCCCGGAGTGCGTGCGCGAAGGCAGGCAGCAGATCGCGGCGTCACGGCCCGGACTGCTCTCGCGCCTGATCGGAACGGGAAGCACGCCGATCGTGACCTACGCCTTGATCGCCTCGTGCATCGTGCTCTACGTAGCGCAGTGGGTGACGGGCGGTGCGCTGACTGACGCGTGGGTGCTCGACCCCAGGCTGATCGCGAGCCAGCCTTGGCGGCTGGTCACCTCGGCGTTCCTGCACTCGCAAGGGTTCATCCCGCATCTGCTGTTTAACATGTACGCCTTGTTCATCTTCGGGCCGCCGCTGGAGCGCTTCCTCGGGCGGTTGCGCTACCTCGCGCTCTACGTGGTGGGCGCGCTGGGTGGAAGCGTCGGGGTGGTGCTGCTCTATCAGCTGGCGGTGGCCACGAACGGTGCCTCATCGAAGGCGCTTGGCGGGTTCCTCGCGTGGGCGCCGGCGCTCGGCGCCTCCGGGGCGATCTTCGCGCTGATGGGGGCGCTCCTCGTTCTCCGCAAGGCGATGGGACTGCAGCTCACGCAGATCCTCATCGTGGTGGTCGTCAACGTGGCGTTCGGTTTCATCGCCCCGGGGATCGCGTGGCAGGCGCACCTCGGCGGGCTGGGCATCGGAGCGGCGGTCGCGGGTGTCTACCTCGCGACGCGCAGGCCGGAGCAGAAGACCCGGCAGGTCGTCAGCGTCGCCGGGATCGCCCTCGGGATCGCTGCGATCCTGGTCGCGTGCGTGATCGGGTCACCCGGTTACTACGCGTAGAAGTGCACAGGCTCATCCACAGTGTGGATGAATCACAGCGGTGTAGTTCGGCGGGAGCGGTGACCGCTCAGCGCCAACGGGTCGTCATCAGGAAGCCGATGAACATGATCCCGAAACCGATCAGGATGTTCCAGCTCTGAAGCGCGGGGATGGGCCATTGCGCCTGGCTCAAGTAGAAGACGATGATCCAGACCAGTCCGATCAGCATGAAGCCGAACATCACGGGCTTGAACCACACCGGGTTCGGGGCGCGCTCTCCGGTACGGGCTTCGCCGGTGACCGGCTTGGGTGCGTTCGGACGGGCCATGCAGGAATACTAACGGACGGATCCCCGAGCAACCTGGTCGGAAGTTCTCACAGGGATGTCGCGGTGATGCACGCCGTAGAATCGGCTGCATGAACCAGGCAGGGGATGACGAGCCGACGCCCGAGTCGGCCGACGTCGTCGCACGCCCGCGAAAGCGAGCCCGCGCGGCATCGACGAAGCGCCCGAATCGCCGGGTTTCGCTCGTCGGCGTCCTCGGCGAACTGCTGATCACGGCGGGCGTCCTGGTGCTGCTCTTCCTTGGCTGGCAACAGTGGCTGGGCGACATCATCCAGGGTCATCAGCTCTACGGGCAGTCGGTGCAGCAATCCCAGGAATGGATCAAAGAGGCCGGCCCGGCCAAGGCGTCCGCCGATCCGACCGACCCCGCGGCCCCGCCGGTGATCACGGCATCGCTGTCGACGGGGAAGGTGTTCGGCTGGCTCTTCATCCCGCGCTTCGGATCGGACTACGCCCGTCCGATCGCCCAAGGCACCAGCCTTGCCGTCCTCAACAAGGGCAACCTCGGGCACTACCCCACCACCCAGATGCCCGGCGCCGTCGGCAACTTCATGGTGGCCTCGCACCGCAAGGCGTACGGCGGCGACCTCGAGCACATCAACAACCTCCGCGTGGGCGACCACATCTTCGTGGGGACCGCGGACGGCTGGTACCAGTACACGTTCCGCAACCTGCAGTTCGTCGAGCCCAGCGATGTCGCCATCCTCGACCCGGTGCCGGATCAGCCGGACCTGCAGCCGGGTGATCGCATCATCACCTTGCAGAGCTGCAACCCGTTCTTCTCGACGGCCGAGCGCATCATGGCATACGGCACCTTCGACACCTTCTACCCGGTGTCGGGCCCCCCGCCCGCCGAGATCGCCGCGACCGTCACCGGGAAGTCCTGATGTACGGGGCGCTGTGGCGCGTGCTGCCTGGACCATGGTGGACCCGCCTGCTGATCGTGCTGGTGCTGGTCGCCGCCCTCCTGTCGGTGCTCGTCTTCTGGGTGTTCCCGTGGATCGGCGATCTGGTGGCGCCCCAGGACGTCACCGTTGCCCCACGCACATGAGCGGGCACGTGAAGGAGTCGGCATGACGCGCGTACTGGTCGTCGACAACTACGACAGCTTCGTCTACACGCTCAACGGCTACCTGCAGCAACTCGGAGCCGAGACCGAGGTGGTCCGCAACGACGCCATCGCAGAAGCCGATGTGCCGAGTCGCATCGCCGAGTACGACGCGGTGCTGCTGTCGCCCGGACCCGGGACTCCGGCGGCCGCCGGCATTTCGATCGCCGTGGTGCACGCCGCGCTCCAGGCGGGATCGCCGCTTCTCGGAGTGTGCCTCGGGCATCAGGCGATTGCCGAGGCGCTCGGCGCCACGGTGACTCATGCCGATGAACTCATGCACGGCAAGACCTCGCTGATCCGCCACGATGACAGCGACTTCTACACGGGAGTCCCCCAGCCCTTCCGTGCCACCCGGTATCACTCGCTGGCCGTGCTCGAGGGCACGGTGCCGGATGAGCTCGAGGTGACCTCGCGCACCGAAGGCGGCGTCATCATGGGGGTGCGCCATCGCGACGCGCCGCTGTTCGGCGTGCAGTTCCATCCCGAGTCGGTCTTGACCGAGGGCGGCTACCGGATGCTGGGCAACTGGCTGGCCACCACCGGGCTCCCCGAGGCGGTCGACCGGGCGAAGGATCTGAGCCCGCTGGTCAAGCTGGGATAGCGCCTAGCCGTTGCAGTAGGTCAGCGTGACCGTCGACCGCTGCGGCACATCGCCCGCCCCGGGAGACTGGCCGGTGACCTTCTGGCCGGTGCACGAGGTGGTCGGGACCAGCTTCACCGTCAACCCGTACGTCGAACCCGAGAGCAGGTCGCGAGCCTCGACCGCTCCCTGATTGCGCACGTCGGGCATCTTGACCAACCCGTTCGACACGACGAGGTCGACCTTGGTGCCCTTGGTGACCTGGACGTTGCCGCCGTTCGGAGTCGTGGATCCCGGGACGAGCACGCCGATGACCTCACCCGCGGGAACGCTCGGTGAGTAGTCCGTCGTCGTCTGACCGTAGACCAGGCCCGCGGCCTTGATCGCGGCTTGCGCGTCGGCCTCCGGCTTGTAGATCTGGCCCGGGAGGGTGACCTGCACCGGACCGGACGACACCGTCACCTGCACGTTGTAGCCCGGAGTCACTCGAGTGCCCGCGGCGGGATCGGTCCCGATGATCTGATCGATGGGCACCGTGTCGCTCGCCTGATCGACCTGAGTGACCTTGAGGTGGGCATCGAGCAGCTTCTGGCTGCCGACCTTGAAGGTGTCGCCCGCGACCTTCGGGATGTCGACGGCGGCGTTCGCTCCGACCAACTGCTGGGGCGCGAGGGTGAACACCCAGACCAGCGTGGCGATGATGATCACAGCCATGACCGAGATGCCGCCCCAGATCCAGGCGACCGGTGGCCGGTTCTGTGTGCGGGGCGCGCGGTCGCCGTCGTCGGCGAGCCGTCGCAGGGTCGCCTCCGAGGCGGCCGTCGAGTTCGGATTGACCCCGAACAGCGCGGCGTTGAAGTCGTCGTTCACCGGTGCGCGATCAGGCACCTTGCCGGTCATGGCGACATCGAGGTCGGCACGGAACTCGGCGGCGGTCTGGAACCGCTCGCCACGATCCTTCGCCAGAGCGTGCATGACGACCGCGTTGAGAGCGGGCGACACGGCGGGGTTCAGGGCACTCGGCGGAACCGGCGCCTCGCTGATGTGCTGGTAGGCGACCGCGACGGCGGTGTCGCCGCGGAACGGGGCCTTGCCGGTCAGAAGCTCGTAGAGCACCACGCCGGTGGAGTACAGGTCGGTGCGCGCGTCGATGCCCTCGCCGCGCGCCTGCTCGGGAGAGAAGTACTGCGCGGTTCCGAGGATCGCGCTGGTCTGGGCAATCGTCGCCGAAGAATCGGAGATGGCCCTGGCGATCCCGAAGTCCATCACCTTGACCTGACCGGAGGTGGTGATCATCACGTTGCCCGGCTTGATGTCGCGGTGGACCACGCCCGCGCGGTGGGAGTACTCGAGTGCCGTGAGAATGCCGTCGGTGATCCGGACCGCCTCTGCCGGGTCGAAGGGGCCCTGGGCCAGCACGTCTTTGAGGAGCTTTCCCTCGACGTGCTCCATGACGATGAAGGGGACCTGCACCTCGGTGCCGCCGGGTTCGCGCACTGTCTCTTCGCCCGCGTCGAAGACCCGGACGATCGTCGGGTGCGCCATGCGGGCAGCGGCCTGCGCCTCTTGGCGGAATCGAGTGCGGAAAGCCGGGTCGTTGGCGAGCGCGGGCTTGAGCAACTTCACGGCGACCTTGCGGTTGAGCCGTGCATCCAGCCCCGCGTGCACATCGGCCATTCCCCCGCGACCCAGCAGCGCGCCGATCTGATACCGGCCGGCAAGCAGGCGGACGCCTGGCGTCGCCCCCTCCGTCACAGTCATCTCGTCCCGCTCGTCGTCGAAAAATCCGTTGTCAGTGTAACCGGACAGATCTGATGACCGGCCCCACAGCGCGCTCGGACGCCGGATCGTTAGTTGACGGTGATGGAGAGGGTTCCCGAGAGGGCCGACTTGAATGCGCCGGATCCGGTGCCGCAGGTCGCGGCGTAGTTCACGGTCGCGGTCCCGGGGCTGCCGAGCACGATATTCGCCGACGTCGCGTCTTTGGGGAACGGATTCGACGATCCCGCCGCGAACGTCGCGTTCGTCAAGTCGAAGGTGTATCCGCTGAGGGCATAGCCGCTCGGGCATCCCGTGTAGGTGGTCCACCCGATCGCCACCGTGTCGCCCGAGTTGTGCGAGCCTCCGGCGGCGGTAGGCGTCTGGGGAGGAACCGCGCCCGGGTAGTCGGTGAAGACGTTCACCGTGATCGTCTTGCCGACCGGCTGATTGCCGTAGGGGTTGATGCTCGACACCGTCCCGTTGCCGCTGGGGCTGTCTGCGGCGGGCCCGTCCTCGCGGTCGACGCCGAATCCCATTGCCGTCAGCGCCGCCGCGACCTGGTCGTAGGTCTTGCCGACGTAGTCGCTGGGGTTCAGGTTGTACGAGGTGGCGCTTGGAGAGGGCGTGATGCTCGGCGTCTTGCTCGTTGACGGCGAGGACACGCTCGGCGTGTTGCCCCCGCTGCCGTTCGGCTTGACGAGAAGCACGATGATGATCGCGATCAGAGCGACCGCAAGAAGCGCCACGATCGCGATGAGAGGCCAGGTCCACGCGTTCCTGCGGCGCGGCGTCGGTGTCTCGGAGGTGGCGGACAGAGCCCCGCCGACGCCCCCGGTTCCACTGGCGGGGAGCAGCCGGGTGGCCGCCGTGCCGATGGGGGTGGTGTACGAGGCGAAGGCGTTGTCACCGGCGATGCCGGGAACGGCGGCGACGGCTTCTCGGATGTCGCCACGCCGCAGTGCCTGCGCGGCCCGCGCGAGATGCGCGGTGGAGGCCGGCCGGTCTTCGGGGCGCTTGGCGATGCACGCGTAGACCAGGTTGCGCACCGGTTCGGCGATCGTGACCGGCAGCTCGGGCGGCGCCTCGTTGATCTGTGCCATCGCGATCGCCACCTGCGACTCGCCCGTGAATGGCCTGCGACCGGCCAGGCACTCGTATGCCACGATCCCGAGCGAGTAGATGTCCGTAGTCGGGGAGGCCGGGTGCCCACTCGCCTGCTCGGGCGACAGGTATTGCACGGTGCCCATCACCTGGCCGGTGGCGGTCAGGGGGACCTGGTCGGCGATCCTCGCGATGCCGAAGTCGGTGATCTTGACGCGGCCCTCGGGTGTGATCAGCAGGTTGCCGGGCTTGATGTCGCGGTGAACGAGGCCGGCCATGTGCGCGGCTTGCAGCGCATTGGCCGTCTGAGCCACGATGTCCAGCACCTTGTCGGTGGGCAGCACGCGCTCGCGCTCGAGAATCGTCGACAGTGCTTCGCCCGGAACGAGCTCCATCACGAGGTAGGCGCTGCCGTCCTCCTCGCCGTAGTCGAAGACGTTGGCGATGCCCTCGTGGTTGACGAGCGCGGCGTGGCGGGCTTCGGCGCGGAAGCGCTCCAGGAATCCCGGGTCGCCGAGGTATTCGTCCTTGAGGATCTTGATGGCGACGGTGCGCCCGATGACGAGGTCGGTCGCCTCCCAGACCTCGCCCATTCCACCGATCGCGATGCGCGAAGACAGTTGATACCGACCACCGAAGGTGAGGCCGCTTGTGGGTCTCATCTGCTCAGCACCGCCTCTATGACCTTCCTGGCGATCGGAGCCGCGAGGGTGTTCCCGACGGCGGATTGCCCGCGGCCGCCGCCGTTCTCCACCACGACCGCGACTGCGACCTGGGGATCGTTCGCCGGAGCAAACCCGGTGAACCAGAGGGTGTATGGCTGCTTGCCCTCACCGTTCTGCGCTGTGCCCGTCTTGCCCGCGACGTCGACACCTTTGATTCTTGCATTACTCGCCACACCGTTGGCGACGTTGTTCACCATCAACTGCGTCATGGTCGCCGCGACCGTGCTCGAAACCGGTTGCCCGTATGGGGTCGGGTTGAGCTTGCTCAACACCGACAGGTCGGGCGCCGTGATGCTGTCGATCAGGGTGGGGGTCATCAGGGTGCCTCCGTTGGCGATCGCGGCCGAGATCATGGCCATCTGGAGAGGGGTCGCGCGATCGCTGCCCTGGCCGAACGACGAAAGCTCCTGCTGGGCGTCGTCGGTCGTCTGCGGGTACACGCTGGCGGTGACCTTCATCGGGATGCGGAGGCCACTGTCGCCGAACCCGAAGGCCTTCGCCTGCGCGGCGACCTTGTCGTAGCCGAGGGCCTGCCCGAGCTGCGCGAAGGGGATATTGCAGCTCAGCCGCAGCGCCGTCGAGATGGATGCGGTCGCGCCTCCGCCGCAGCTGCCACCCTCCGAGTTCGAGATGAAGGTGTTGGTGCCGGTGAGCTGCAATCGGGCCGGGTTCGGGAACTCGTTATCCGGCGTGTAGCCATTGGCCAGGGCGGCCGACGCCACGACGAGCTTGAAGGTGGAACCCGGGGGGTTGAGGTTGCCCGAAATGGCGCGGTTGATCAGCGGATCGCCCGCAGCGCCCAGGAGCTGCTTGTAGGTCGCGATCACCTGCTTGCTGTCGTGCACGGCGAGCGTGTTCGGGTCGAAGGTGGGCTTGGAGACCATCGCCAGGATGGCGCCGGTCTTCGGATTCAGCGCGACGACCGCGCCCTGCAGATCGCCGAGCGCGTCCCATGCCGCCTGCTGGACGACGGGGTCGATCGTGGTCTCGATCGCCGCGCCTTTGGGGTTCTGCCCGGTGAGGATGGCATTCAGTTGGGCAAGGAACTGCTGATTCGCCGTACCGCTCAGGTAGTCGTTGAGCGAACCCTCGATGCCGGTGTTGCCCTGATTGAGGGTGAAGTATCCGGTGACGGCCGAGTACAGCGGGCCATTGGCGTACTGGCGCTGGTACTTGTACTCGTCACTCGACGGCACGGATTGCGCGACCGGCTGGCCCGCCACGAGGATCGGACCGCGCTCGGCCGAGTAGCTCGCATACAGGGTGCGGACGTTGCGGCTGTCCGCTTTGAGATTGTCCTGCTGGAGCACCTGGATCACCGTGGTCGACCCGAACAAGGCGAGGAACATCAGCAGGACGACGACCGTGACTCGGCGGAGTTGTTTGTTCATTCGGCACCCCCGCCTGCTCTGACCGGGATCGGCGCGGTGTCGATCACCCATTGCGGCTGGCTGCGCACCGAGTCCGACAGGCGCAGGAGCAGGGCGACGATGATCCAGTTAGCCATCAGCGACGAGCCGCCCGCGGCGAGGAAGGGCGTGGTGAGGCCGGTCAGCGGGATGACCCGGGTCACTCCTCCGACCACGATGAACACCTGAAGCGCCACGACGAAGGAGAGTCCGACTCCGAGCAGGCGACCGAAGTCGTCTTGGCCGGTGAACCCGATGCGGAATCCGCGGGAGACGAACAGCAGATACAGCGCCAGGATCGCGAACACCCCGATCAGGCCGAGCTCTTCGCCCAGGCTCGCGATGATGTAGTCGCTCTCGGCCAGCGGGACGATGTTCGGGCTGCCCTGGCCGAGGCCGCTTCCGACCAGGCCGCCGTTCGCCAGCCCGAACAGGCCTTGGACCAGTTGGTAGCTTCCGCCCGATTTGTTGTAGATGGCGGGATTGAAGGCGTCGAGCCACGAATCAAAACGGCCCGCGACGTAGCTGAGTGCGCGGCTCGCCACGAAGGCGCCGCCGGCGAAGAGCAGCAGACCGAGCACGACCCAGCTGAGGCGCCCGGTCGCCACGTAGATCATCACCAGGAACAGGCCGAAGTAGAGCAGCGCCGTTCCGAGGTCGTGCTGGAAGACGATGACCGCCATCGCGAGCACCCAGATGACCAGGATGGGGCCGAGGTCGCGCACCCGCGGAAAGCGCATCCCGAGAAAGGTGCGGCCCACCATCGAGAGCGAATCGCGCGCGGTGACCAGGTAGCCGGCGAAGAAGACGGCAAGCGCGATCTTGGCCAACTCGCCGGGTTGGAACGAGAAGGGGCCGATGCCGATCCAGACCCGGGCGCCGGACACGGTGCGCCCGATGCCGGGAAGAGCAGGAAGAAGCAGGAGCACGATGGCGCTGAACATCGCGATGTAGCGGTAGCGCTGCAGCACCCGGTGATTGCGGATCAGCAGCAGCACGGCGAATCCGACCACCAGCGCGATCGCGGTCCAGACGATCTGGCGGATGCCGGCGGCATCCCAGCCGTTCAGTCCCTTGGCGATGTCGATGCGTGAGATCTCGGCGATCCCGACCCCGTTGAGCAGTACCGCGATCGGGAAGACGAAGGGATCTGCCTCGGGCGCCACCACTCGCAGGCTCACGTGCCCGGCGACGACGAGAACGGCGAGTGCGGCGTCGAGGGAGAGCACCGTGCCGCCCAGTCGGCCGAGGGCGCCTAGCTGGACGAGCACGATCGCGCCGCCCGAGAGCGCCAGTGCCCCGATGAGCAGGAAGAGCTCGAGGTTTCGACGGCGCGCGGGTGCGCGGAGCCGGATCCGGATCCCCTCCGTCACGGTGGGGCGGGGTCCGGCGTCGACCACATGCCCGGACATCAGTCGCCGGCCGCCGTCGAGAGTCGGTCGACGATGTTCAAGGCGTCACGCAGATCGTCGGCGGGGATCGTCGCCTCGACGCTCTGCCGCTGGAAGTCGGGAAGCGACGAGACATCGATGCGGGTCGCCTGATACACGCTCGAGAGGTGGATCGGCCCGATGGTCTGCTGCACGCCCTGGAAGATCGCCACCTGCCCGTTGCTGGCGCCGACGTAGTAGTGCGACTGGGTCCAGGAGTACGCCGCGAGCACGGCGCCGACGATCGCCGCGACGGCGAGCACGAGCACGACCAGCCAGACGATGCGGCGACGGCGAGCCCGCCTACGATCTTCTTCGATCAGCTCCTCGAGGTAGCCCTCGCCCTCCGGCTCGAAGTGGCTGTCTTCGGGCGGCGTCGCCTTCAAGGGATGCAGCAGGAGGGTCGGCAGGCGGATCGGGCGCCGCGAGGTGTCGTTCTCGTAGCTCAGGGGCGCCGCGGCCGAGCCGACGAAGGTGGGCGGCACGCCCGTTGCACCCTCGCTGTCGTCGATGTCGACGAGCACCACGGTGACGTTGTCGGGGGCCCCGTGGTCGAGGCTCTCCTTGACCAGGCGGTCGGCCGCGCCCTGGGCGGTGCGCACGGTCGCGAGGATCGAGGCCATCTTGTCGTCGGTGACGTAACTCGACAGGCCGTCGGAGCACAGCATCCACCGGTCGCCTGGCTTCGTCTCGAAGATCGCGGTGTCGATCTCGGGCGCGGCATCGACGTCGCCGAGCACCCGCATGAGCACCGAGCGGCGCGGATGCACCGCTGCCTCTTCCGGGGTGATGCGGCCCGAGTCGACCAGGCGCTGCACGAAGGTGTGGTCGGCCGTGATCTGCTTCAGCTGACCATCACGGAACAAGTAGACGCGCGAGTCACCGATGTGAGCGAGGACCATTTGGTTGCCCACGCGCAGGATGCCGCTCACGGTCGTGCCCATGCCGGTCAGCTCGCTGTGCTCGAAGACGGTCTCGGCGAGCAGCGAGTTCGCGGCGACCAATGCCTGTTGGAGCGCGAACTCGGCGTCGCGCGCCGAGGGGTAGTCCGCGTCGGCCTCGGCAACGCGTTTGGCTGCGATCGCCGAGGCGACGTCACCGCCCGCGTGCCCGCCCATCCCATCGGCGACGACGAAGAGGTGGGTGCCGGCGTAACCCGAGTCCTGGTTGTTCGAACGGATCTTGCCGACGTGCGAGACCGCCGCGCTCGTGGGAGTGGGGGCCACCCGCTTACCGCCGGAGCTCGAAGCTGGTCGTGCCGATGGTCACCGGCGTGCCCGGTGGCACGGGAGTCGGGAGCATCACGCGCGACCCCGCCAGGAACGTGCCATTGGTCGAGTCTAGGTCTTGGATGACCCACTGGTCGTTCCAGAGCATGAGGCGCGCGTGGTGAGTCGAGGTGTAGTCGTCGCGGATCACAAGGCCCGATTCGCTGGATCGGCCGATCGTCAGTTGCTCGGTCGGGAGGTCGATCTCGAGGCCTTCGCGGGGGCCGGAGGTGATGACGAGTCGCCGCGGCGTCGTGGCATCAGCATGCGGCGGAGCCGGTCGGGCGCCCTGCTGAGCGACCGGCTCGGTGGGTGGGGCCGCCTTGCTGCGGCCGGCGGTGGCCGGCGCCGACGGGAACGATGCGGCAAGGGGTGCGGCCGCCGCCGGCATCCTCCGGGCGCGCTGCCCGAACAGATCGGACCGCAGCGCGTAGACGATGACGAAGACGAAGAACCACAGAAGCAGCAGAAACCCGAGCCGCAGCACCAGCAGCGTCAGTTCGCTCATGCGCGGCCCTGGCGGGGCTCGTTGCGCAGATCCGCGTACTGGTCCATGGATGCCGCCTGGGCCAACACCCGGAACGCGATGCGGGTGCGTCCGATCTCGATGATCGAGTCGGGAGGCAGCGGAGCCTTCGTCAGGGGCACTCCGTTCAGTTTCGACCCGTTGGTGGAGCCGAGGTCGTTGACCTGACCGCGCTTGCCATCCCACAGGATCTCGATGTGCTGGCGCGAGGTTCCGCTGTCGTCGACGGTGATGTCGGCGTCCGAGCCGCGGCCGATGATCGTGCGGGCCTGGGTGATCGGGTAGCGCTTGCCGCCGATGTCGAGCACCGGGGTCCACGCCACTTCGCCCTTGACGTTGACGGAGTCGACACGTACCAGGCCCTCGGACAGTGACGGGTCCTCCTGGAGCCGGATCGAGATCCCGCCGGCGAATGCGTAGTGCTGCGCGGCGGCGTGCCGCTGGACCAGTTGGGTGAACTCGTCGATCAGCGCGGGACCGAGCTCGTTCATGCGCTGGTAGTCGCCGGGAGCGAGACGCACCACGAAGTCGTTGGGCACCAGGATGCGGTCGCGCGACACCACGGCCGCTTTGGTGTCGAGCTCGCGGCGCAGGGCAGCAGTCACCTCGAGCGGCTGCAGACCACTCTTGAAGGTCTTGGCGAACGCGCCGTTCACGACGCGCTCCAGCCCCTTCTCGAAGTTGTCGAGAATCCCCACGGGGACCACCTCTCGAAACGGACACCCGCGCTCAGCCGACGCGGGGAGGACAACTCGATGCTAGTCGGCGAAGCCCCGAGGGGGGCCGGAGGCCGAGTGCTCACGGCTCTTTCAAGGTGATAGTCTCGCTGAGTTGACCGCTCGGCGGTCATGCGCGCGAGTGGTGAAATGGCAGACACGCTGGCTTCAGGTGCCAGTGCTCGCAAGGGCGTGCGGGTTCAAGTCCCGCCTCGCGCACACTGGATGGCCTCAGGTTTCCCGGCCCCCCGCTCGGTTACCGGGGCGGAACCGGGGGCGAAATGATGGACGAGGCAGGCGAATCCGCCGTCCCGCCGACGACCTCGGTCCGGCACGGCCTGCTCTCTCGCAGCGCGAAGGCTGCCGCTGCTTTCGCGGTCATCATCCTGGTGGCAACCGGCGCGGTCGGCGCATACGCATACTCGGACCACGCGGCCCACGAGGATGCGGCCGCTCGGCACGCGGCGGCCGCCCACCTGGCCTCCGCGCGCACCCGACTCGCGCTCGCCGAAGACTCTGCGGTCAAGCTCGAGACCGCATTGACCGCACTCGGGACGGCAGCCACCGGTCTCGCCGATGCCGGCACGCTCCGCGATCTGACGGCGGCGATCGTGGTGTTGAAGCACGAGACCGACAAGCCGGCATTCTTGCCATCGGCTCCCCTCTCGGCGCTGAACGACCGCGCCGGCGACTTGGACGCCGCGGTGACCGCGGCCCTGGCCACGGTGCCCGCGGTCGGGATGTCGGTGAAGACGGTCGGAACGGCGCGTCTGGCGGCCGCCGGTTCGGCGAGCGCCTCCTCGGCGGCCGCCGCCCGGTCGGCGCTCGCCGCCCTGAGCACGTACCTCGCCCGCCACGAGGACCCTCGCGGCGTGATCCTCCAGGCGATCAGCGCCGTCAAGGCCGCTCAGGCCTCGAGTGACGCGGCGGTCGCCGCCGCCGCGGCCCAAGCCGCTGCGAAGTCGGGTCACTACACGCCGCGGCCCGGCGCTCCGGTGTGCGCGAGCGACGTGCTGACCTGTGTGAATCAGATCCGGGTGTACTACGGCCTCCGCCCCCTCAGCACCAACGCGACACTCACTTCGTCGGCGCAAGCCTGCGCGGACCGGATGGCCGCATCAGGACAGCTGACTCATAGCGCGGAGACCCCGGGCTGGAGCGGCGCCTGGGGCGAGAACATCGCGAGGGGCTACCCCTCGTCGGTGTCGGTGTTCAACGCGTGGATGGCGTCGCCCGGCCATCGGGCCAACATCCTGAGCCCTTCGTACACCCAGACGGGCCTCGGCCACGTCTCGGCGGGCAGCTGGTGGTGCCAGCAGTTCGGAGGCTAAGCGTCTCGAAGGTAATACGAAGGATCCTTTAGTCTGGCCGCTCAGGGTGATCGGCGTCGCCGGTCCGAGTCGGAGGGTGCCGTCGGGTGCTGGCAGCGAAGCGGATGCGTCGACGCGCCGCTGTGTTCGTCGCGCTGTTCGGGGTCGTCGCACTGCTCTCCGGTCTGAGCGTCGGGCTGTCCGGATATCTGGAGGCCGCCTCGTCCACCGGGGCACGAGCGGGCGTCGTCGCGCTGCGGGGTATCAACGCCGGCTTCCGGGTGATCACGCCGGTCGCCCCCGACGCCGCCGCGCAGGATGCGCAGGTGCGCGCCGACGTGCGGCAGGCGGTGCGCGCCAGTGGTGGTCCCGTGCCGATGATCGTGTCGCGCGACGTGGTCTCGGGTAATGCCATCGCCTTCG
>Ga0163163_10002978_pt1 | contig 14326 bp, 13 predicted proteins | sample S65metaG_FD_119766 | JGI IMG/M metagenome (GOLD analysis project Ga0163163, IMG submission 119766) | Switchgrass rhizosphere microbial communities from Kellogg Biological Station, Michigan, USA - S6-5 metaG | ecosystem: Host-associated > Plants > Roots > Rhizosphere > Soil | place: USA... | reverse complement strand
TTCGCACAAAGTCAGCGGTGTCGTTTTCTGGTCCCTTAAACGCATGAAAGAGAAAATATCATCATACAAAGAACTGCTGGAGCGCCAAAAGCAGGTGAAGGCTTTATTAGAAGCAAAGAAAGATCTGATACGCACGGATATCGACTTACTGAAGGCCGAAACAAAACCATTTTCTGATTTATTGGGTAGCTTGAGTCATTCTGAAAGAAGGCGTCGGTTGCTTGTTGCAAGCGCAGGCCTCGTTGGGCAAAGAATTTTCAGGACGTTGGTTGTGATGAAGACCCATTGGTTAGTAAGGCCTATAGTGCAATACCTTGACGAGAATTCCAGGTTAAATTTCAAATCGCTTATCAAGCGATTCGGTCACCGCATCTCGTCAATATTGCAAAAGAATCCAATCAAAACTTCCGACGGAGGATTAGAAGAAACAGGCCAATAGTCTCTTGTAAGACCTGGGGGCGAATACAAAGTAGAATAGCAGAGCAGCGGTCGACACGTCAGGATCATCCACGAAATATTGCCGCCACATACTCTCGAAACCAAAACGTCTACTGCGCCGACTTACATTCTTGTATTTCAGATATATGTGCAAATAGAGCAATACTGGTTAAGAACTTATTTCCGGCAATAATTGCTCGGCAGCATAAATTATTTCTAAGAAAGATTACACCTCAATGCAACCGGATAAATAATTATGAAATCGATAAAGGTGATCATTGAAACGCCAAAAGGCAGCGCTGAAAAATATGATTACGATAAGGAGCATGGACTTTTTGCATTAAAAAAAATTCTTCCGGCCGGAATGGCATTTCCTTACGATTTCGGTTTTTTCCCGGGTACGAAGGGTGGGGACGGAGATCCCGTTGATGTGCTCGTTATTTGTGAATTCAAAAGCTTTCCCGGTTGTGTAATGAATTGCAGGATCATTGGAGTACTCGTGGCAGAACAAAGTTCTAAAAAGGGAAAAGAAAGAAACGATCGCTTTTTTGCAGTGCCCGTTCTATCCAAAGTGTTTAAGGATGTTCGTGCTATGAGGGACATTCCAAAGGAAGAAATGACGAACATCATAAACTTTTTCATAACATACAATCTTCAGGAAGGGAAAGAATTTGATCCAATAAAAATGCTTAATCCGCACGACGCTTTAAAGCTTTACAAAAAGTATCGCGTGCAATAAGTTACTTGTCTTAAGGATACTAATGCGCGCAAAATGCTGTTAGCGGATTCACATTCTTGAAAAAGTTGCTCAACAAGGTGCGCAGCTTCTTATTATTTCGGAAGATCTGGAAGGTGGAACGCCTTGCTAAATTAAGCGGTGGTGTTGCGTGCTAAATATAGGCGCTGCCACGGAAATCAGAAGTTGTCGTTTCAATTTGTGCTTTGATCTGATTTACACGAGCGGTAATATCTTCTTTCTTTCCCTTACCACCAACAATCGTTGTGTTGTCTTTGTCTTTAATAAAAATATTGTTGGGTTGTTGGATAATTTACGTTTGATCATTGTTAATAATCGTTCTGCATTTGTCCAGAATATCGTTGAAAAGAATCTCATGAATGATGGTGCCTGCAAAATATTGCCGTTCCTATTTGATTAATAAGAAGGGCACATTGGAAATGTGCCCAATCTGCCTTCTCGAAAATTCTACTTGAGAAATTTAATCACGATTTCGCCAACCTTGCCTAGCCGCCCGGGAATGTCCTCCTTCATCGCCAAACCAACCTCTGCCTTCCCCACTGCTTGAACTTCTGCCACGACCACTTGAAGATCTTTGATAATTGTTGTCATCATAATCACTGCTGCGGCTTCTTTCTCCACGACGGTGCTGCCAGCCTTGCTTAGATGCTTCGGAATGGCCTTCCTCATCTCCGAACCAACCTCTGCCCTCATCACTGCGCGAACTTCTTCCACGACCTCGTGAAGACGCCTGATAATCTTCATCATCTTTATCGTACCGACCGCGGCGCCCGCCACGCCCGCGCGCAGAGCTTTGATAATTGTCTTCGTCTTCCTCATCATCACGGCTTCTTCCGCCACGGCTACGCGGAGATCTTTGGTAGTTGTCATCATCTTCATTATAGTCACGGCTTCCGCCCCGGCGGCGCGAAGATCTTTGATAATCGTCATCATCATCGTAACCACGGCTTCTTCCACCACGACTGCTTGAAGATCTTTGATAATCGTCATCATCATCGTAACCACGGCTTCTTCCACCACGACTGCTTGAAGATCTTTGATAATCGTCATCATAATCACGGCTTCTTCCACCGCGATGTTGCCACCCTTCCATTGATGCCTCAGAATGTCCTTCTTCATCGCCGTACCAACCTCTGCCTTCGCCACGACGAGAGTTTCCGCGACTGCGCGAAGATCCTTGATAGCCATTTTCATCGTCATAATCACGGCTTCTTCCTCCGCGACGATGTTCCCAACCTTCTCGAGCTGCCTCAGAATGACCACCTTCATCTCCATACCAACCTCTACCGGCTGATCGACTACGACCGCCGCTGTTTCTTGAGTTCATATCACCTCCTTTTCTTTCTTGATTAAAAAAATATTTTTAAGGAAAAGTAGGCCTACAATAAGAATGCCGTACAGATTTTATCGGCACTAGCAGATTTTTTACATTTTACAAAAATTTTTATCTCTTCCGCTATTTGCAAGACATTCCTTATTGTTTCGTTCGTGAATGATGTTTTGTTTTGCAGCAATATTTGTGACACTTTTACTTATTTACAGCTACTTTCCGATCCTATAATTGAACCATAATTATTTAAGCGTTCACTGAAGAATTGTTCAATCATCATCACTTAGTAGAAGAAAGTCTACAAATTAAATTTTACTGCGTCATATTTTCACTACAGTTTGTCTTCACGGTTATATAATTATGATTCTATTTTTAAAAAACGTTCAATTAAAAATTATTTTTTAGCTCGCCGCATGTTTTATTCTCTTTTGAATTTGATCATATACAAAAAACAAATGCCGGCTTGTTGCTTTTAATGGCATCATTCATAATTTATCATTATAGATAATTTTTAAAGGCACATGTTTTGTTGCCACTGAATTTTACTGGAACTATTTCGGTTGCTTGTAGAAACTAAGGCATAAGCCCATGCTTTATTAGTTATCTGAACCACCGGGATACAAATTGTTCCCTTTTTAAATTTTTCAAAAAACAATTTTATGGCAACGAACAGAAGATCGAACAGAGGTTTTGCCTCTATGGATCCGGAGGAGCGTCGTGAAATAGCAAGACGCGGCGGACGCGCCTCACACGGATATGGCCGCGAGGATGAGAACGATCGCTATGAAGAAGACGATGATGACTACGAGGATAACCATCAAGTTAGCAACAGGCGCATAGGTGAAGGAGAAAATGATAATCGGTATGAAGATGATGACTATAATGGCAGAGGCCGCAGTGGCGAGTATAATCAAGGTAGCAGGTATAGTGATGATGAACGGCGAAACCGTCGCAACGAGAACAGATATAATGACGATGATGAGTATGGTAGCCGTCGTCGCAACAGTAGCTATGATGAAGGTGACGAGTATGAGGACATGGATTATGAGGACGAAGATGATGATGACGACTATAATAACCGCGGCCGCCGCAGATATGACGAGGACGAAGATTATGACAGTGGTCGCAGCAGCGGAAGAGGAAGATCCAGGAGAGGCTTTGGCGGTATGCCCCGGGAGGAAGTCCGGAGAATAGCTGCAGAGGGGGGCAGGGCCTCGCATGGTGGCAGAGGTAATGCGGGTGGTGGTTCGGAAAGAAGTTCAGACCGCAGCAGTCGGAGGAGTGGAGGCGGCAATAGTCGTTCTTCAAACAGCAGGAGAAGCAACTCATCTTCCGACCGGAGTTCATCATCGAATGGTGGGAGAAGCAATTCAGGAAGAAAAAGCAGCTCCTCATCTAGTCGCAGCAAGAGTACTTCATCGCGTCGTGGACGAAGCTCGAGTGGAAGCAGAAGTTCTTCCAGCCGCGGACGATAAGGTATGGCCTCCAGTTAGTTTAAACTATTTACGTACAACAATTAATAATCGAAAAATGAAACAGCAGTCAAACCAGGGGGGAAATAAAACAGGCTCCCGAAATATTAATATGCGTTCCAACGGAAACGGCAGCAAACAAGGAGAGTCAATGCTTGAGAATTTCTTCACTGACCAGCTAAAAGATATGTATTACGCGGAGCAACAATTGTTGAAGGCATTGCCAAAAATGGAAAGCGAAAGCACAACGGAAGAATTGGAAGAAGCATTCAACAATCACGCAAGGCAAACGGAAAAGCATGTGAAAAGGTTGGAAAGAGTTTTTAAGATCATCGGCAAAAAGCCGGAAGGAAAAAGATGCGAAGCAATGGATGGATTGATTAAAGAAGCTGAAACGATTATCAGGGAAACGAAGGAAGGAAGCATGACAAGAGATGCTGCGCTGATCATTGCAGCTCAAAAAGTGGAGCACTATGAAATCGCTTCTTATGGCGGACTTGTCCAACTTGCTATTACGATGCAATTACACCGCGCGGCTGACATACTTGAGAAAACCTTGTTTGAAGAAGAAGATACGGATCAGCTTTTAACATATATAGCTGAATCGAGCATCAACATGGAAGCTGAAGATGAGGGTGTTTATTCCTGGCAAAAAGAAGAAACAGAAGAATCAATGGAAGCATAATTGAGTGGAGCGGACTAACGTTGACAAGAAAAATATTGCCTGGACTTGTCAACGTTTTTTATTTATAACAAGAATAACAGAGAAATATCACTTCGCTGTTTTGGTTTCTGGCAGTTTTTCCGTGTTTCGTCTCGCGCTGGTCAACTTGTTTACTAAAGCGTAAGCAAATTTTGTAGAGATAATTCCAATTGCAGCGCCAGCTACAACATCATTCAACCAGTGGCGGTTCTTCATAATCCTGATGGCTGCTACAGCGGTTGCCGCCAGGTATCCTGTATAACTCAGCAGTGGCAAAGAATCTTTGAGCTCCGAATGCAAAACCTCAGCTGTACTAAATGCGGTGCATGCATGACCAGAGGGAAATGAATGACTGCCCGTGTAGGGTGCAGGGCGATGCTCATGCGTAATTTTTTTTAAATTGTCAGAGATAAGATATTTAATGGCTGCACTGGCTCCTGCTATGAGCACTTGCCTTTTCCATCCCGATGTTGTTTTCTTGCCAAGTATATCTGCAAAAAACACAACGCCAAATGGCAGCCATTTTAATACATCATCAGCCGATGTTTTAAAGAACGGATGATTCGCTAAGACATGCCGATGGATCAGTCGATCAACAGCTGTAATCATGTTAAATGCGGATTAATGGTCTGAAATAAAAAACCTATTGCTTACAATTTTACACACCACGAACTAAACCTTTGGAAAAGCTCGTTACGATGAAATTGCTCTTAAAATCGTAACAATGAAAGATCAGCTGGACTTTTTTCTGCCCCGAGTTGATTTTCTTCCCGATGATGATTTCTTCTTTGGAACCTTTGCGCCTGACTTCCTTGCTTCAGACAAACCAATAGCAATCGCTTGCTTTCTGCTTTTTACTTTTTTACCGCTGCGGCCGCTTTTCAGAGTTCCGGCTTTCCTTTCGTGCATTGCCCGTTTTACCTTGCTTTGGCTTTTTTTTGAATACTTAGCCATAATTTGAAATTTTAAAATTGTTGAATAAGATTTTTTTATAGAGACAAAAAATTACGCCAAGGTTCCAACGAACTACAATGAGCGAACTGATCCGCGGTTACTGCAGTAAGAGATATTTTTTCGTAGAGAAAATTCTACAATAGAGCTTGACGCAACGATTCATAGAGGAGGCGTGAACTGGGAGAGTTCATAAATTCCCAATGATTTTTCTATTTCTGATACCTTATTTACTATGCTGTCGAAACCGTTTTCTCCAAACTGCTTGTGTTCATTTTTTTCAAATTCTTCTCCCAGCGAATCGTATTCGTGCTTTGAAACAATTTTTCTGAATGCTGGAAATAAGACGGTATCTTCTCTTGCTTCATGGGGCCGGTACATGACGTTGAATGTCGCCAGGGCCTGGATAAGCTGGTGGTTCTCGTTATCTGTTCTCGGAGATTTTGAAAGTTGCATAATGTGGTCGGTAAGTTTCCGGCCCGCCTGGTGCTGTTGTAATAAAGTGTCGACGAGATCAGTTAATTGATTTGCTTTTTTAAAACGGGGAAATAAATAATTCTCCTCCTGCTTTTCATGATAGTCTTCCACAAAGCTTCTGACGATGACGGCTGAATTGCCGATGGCTTCGATTGGAAACGGTTCCTTGATCACGAGCTTCTCCCTGCAGTGATCATAGATCAATAGTATTCTATTCAAAACGCCGTGCTCCTGCATCAAATCCTCAGGAGGCGATACTTGCTGGCCTTCCTCTTCTGTTTTTTCGGTACAACCTGGCAGCATAGCAGCGAATCCAGTGAGGGTAACAATAACCCCTTTTTTTACAAACAATCTGCGGTTTTGAAAATTGTCGTCAGCTTCAATGTCGATAAATTTCATATCGCCAAAGTTTATTAGTTATAAGACGTTTGGTGACGTATCATCTGCAGGTATAGGCAAAAGCCTTTGATCAACCTGCAAAGATGATACTACAAAAAATCGTACGAGATATCTGACGAGGCAGACATGAATAGACATTACATAAAGTGAAACGAAATGATCGATAATTGACCGTCATAAATTAATAACCTTTTTGATCAGTTGCAGGAGCGACAAATGCTCGCGTTCGGTGTGATCACTCCATAAGATAGCAGACTGTGCTTTTTGAGATATTTTGTTCAGCTCAATGAATTTTATTGCAAGGTTCTGGCTGGACAAGGAGCGTTTTGGTTCGATTGTAACTCCTAATCCGGCTTCAACTAATTTTAATGCCGAGCTTACCGAGGCGGTGTTGTGAACAACATTTGGGAAGAAACCTGCGTCAAGACAAATCGATTCCACCGTATATACATAAGCGCTGCCATCGATTTTGTGAGGCAGTATAAATGGCTCGTTGGCTAACGCGGAAAGATCAAATTTTTTTTCCTTGAGCAGGTGATGTGTTTTTGGAAGAACAACAACGAAGACATCTTCAAAAAATACTTTGCTTTTGATGTTTTCAGGTGCAATGATGTTGGTTGCAAAACCAATGTCAAGTCTTCCCTCGGCAAGGTCTTTATACTGATCGGTGTTGTTCATTTCCCTGAGCACCGTTTTCACCCCCGGAAATTTGGTTCGTATTTCTTTAACGATCCTCGGTAAAATGGTTTGCACGATCGAATGCGTGTATCCTATTTTTACCTCGCCCGCCTCGCCAAGATGTATTTGCTTTGTCCGTTTGATGGCGTAATCCAATTGATCTACGGTTTGCTGCGCTACCTGATTAAAATACACTCCTGCTTTCGTCAATGACACATTTCGCTTATCTCTTTTAAACAGTTGAGCTCCGATGGAGCGTTCAAGTTGTTTGATCTGCCGGCTCAACGCAGGCTGCGCGATGAATACCTTTTCGGAAGTTTTTGTAAAATGAAGAGTCTCGGCAAGTGTGATAAAATTCTTTAGAGCTTGGGTATCCATTTATGACTTTTTTGTTATAAATAGATACAAATTAAGTATTTTTTGTTATTACCAAAAATAACTCCCTTTGCTAACAATTAAACCTACGAAAATTTTAAGAAGCAGTTTTATGAGATTTTTTTTAAGAGTCTGTACGCTGATAGTTGCGCTTCAATTAGCTTTCGGCGGCATAGGTATTGCGCAACTAACATCACTGCCGAGAGGAGGTAACAAGCGAGCATCTGTCAGCGAGGAAATCGGCATCACCGATGTGATCATTCATTACAGTCGACCTGGAGTTAAAAAGAGAGAAGGTCATATCTGGGGCGAACTCATCCCAACTGGTTACAGCCAACTAGGATATGGTTTCAAAAATCCCACGCCGTGGCGCGCGGGTGCAAATGAAAACACAACAATTGAATTTACTACAGACGTGACGGTCGAAGGGCACACCCTGCCAGCAGGCAAATACGGTTTTTTTGTCGCATATGATCCAAAGGAATGCACGCTGATATTTTCAAAGAATTCAACTTCATGGGGAAACTTTTTTTATGATTCCACTGAGGATGCACTGCGTGTTAAAGTAAAACCAGCAAACACAGAGAAAACCGTCGAATGGTTGAAATATGAATTCACCGATCAAACACCTTCAGGTGCCACCATTCAATTACAATGGGAAAACCTGACGATCCCCTTTCGAGTTAATGTTGACGTAATCAAAACACAACTCGCTTCGTTCAGAAAAGAACTTCGCGGTGGAGTGGCTCTCCCCGGGTATTGGCAACCGTGGAATGAGGCTGCGAGTTATTGCCTTGCCAACCATACAAATTTGGAGGAGGCATTGTTATGGTCTGATTCGGCAACCAGTAAAACCTTTGGAGGTACGCGCAATTTCGAAACCTGGCAAACCAAAGCCGCCATTCTGGATAGCCTCGGACGGAGAGCAGAAGGAGCGGAGGCGATGAAGCGAGCCTTTTTGTATGTTGACGACTTCCAGGGTTATGTTTATGGTTGCACATTGTTGAATGCAAAGCGCCCGCAAGAGGCTTTGGAAATTTTTAAGATGATCTATGACAAGTTTCCCAACACACTCTTTACTAATATAGGTATGGCAACGGGCTATTCCGCCATGGGCGATTACAAAGCCGCGTTAACATGGGCGCTAAAAGCTCTTCCGCTGGCAAAAGGAGGAAACAAAATCGAGATTGAAAGAAACATCCGGGACCTTCAAAGTGGTAAAGACATGAATAATTAATGATACATCGTTGGTGTGGGTGTGATAAAAGCTCCTTTATATTCACTATAGAGGTGTTTGCGGGGGGTTGCGTGGTCGCCCCTCGCTTTTTTTATCTTCTGACTAAATCACTGCGTATCTTACAGTGTAACCATTTTCTCTTATGAAGGTCACGGTATGTGAAATGAGCGACAATGAAGACAGTTTCATTGTCGATTGGAATGCGTTAACCATTCATCTGGATCAAAACAGATCTGATCTATTATTATTGCCTGAAATGCCATTCAGTAAATGGATCGCTTCCGAAAAAAAAGCTGATAGGGAATCCAAACGGCAAAGCGTGGAGAAACATAAGCAATGGATACGCAAATTGGAGCATTTGAATGTGAAGTATATTGTTTATTCAAGGCCAATCATCGCGGGTGATAAATTCTTTAATACCGCTTTTGTCTATGAGAGAGACCTCGGCCATCATAAAATTCATACTAAATCATTTTTCCCTGAAGAACCTTTCTTTTGGGAAGAGACATGGTTTGATCACGAAGAAGTGAAGTCGTTTGAAGTTTTGCCAATTAATGGAATTAAGATCGGGGTTTTGCTGTGCACGGAAATGTGGTTCATAGAGCATGCACGGCAATATGCAAAGCAAGGGATCGACATCCTTCTATGTCCACGTGCAACGGGAGAAGCGTCCGTAAATAAATGGATAAGATGTGGTCAGACACTTGCTGTTGTTTCGGGCGCATATTGCCTGAGTTCAAACAGGTCCGGGCGAGGCGATCATGATTTTCAATGGGGTGGAAGTGGCTGGATAGCGGAGCCGATGAGCGGTAACCTGCTCGGCATTACCACTTCGCATGAAAAATTTATTACTGCGGAAATTGATACAACAAAAAGCAGTTCTGCAAAAAACGAGTATCCTTTGTATGTAAAGGGTTATTGAGATCGCTACCTGATCAATGTGATGGTCCCTTTCTTCGTTATTTTTTTATTGGACGCAGTGATTATTTCCAGGTAATAGACATATACATCTGAAGCCAGTTGAGCATCTTTGAATTTTCCATCCCATCCTTTGTTTATATCTGTCGTTTCAAAGATCTCCTGGCCCCAACGGTTATATACAGCCAGTTTAAATCGCTTATAATTATCGGCTGCTGTCACCCTGAACAAATCGTTTTTGCCATCATTGTTTGGTGTGAACCCACTGGGTATATAGACATCTTTATAAACCTTCACGATTGCCGTCGACGAACTTGAACCACAGCCAACTTCTGAATTTACTGTTAAGGTGTACTCGGCGTCCTCTGGAGGATATACAGTTGGTGTCTTTGAATGAATTTCATCGATGAATGAAGCCGGCGACCATGAGAAGTTAACAGATGTACCACTCACAGATCCATTTAAAACAATTGAATCTCCTGAATTTATTTTTCTATCCGGCCCCGCATCGGCGACCGGTGTTTGATTCACAAATATTGTCAAATACGCAGAGTCCTGGCAGCCATATTTGTTTGTGATAAGCACTTTATACTCCGTCGTCTTTGAAGGGGAAGCAACAGGATTGGGAGCCACATCACTTGATAAACCCAATGCAGGCGTCCATTTCCAGGTTACAGTATCGGACGCGGATGCGGACAATTGCTCAGTTTCGCCGTCACAAAGGGGCGTGACGGGTTGGGTAGTAAGATTAGTACCCGGAAAAACTTTTAAATGGATAGTATCGAGAAGTACGCAGCCATAAGTAAGCGTATTTTTCAATAGGTAAGTCCCCGAATCACTCAGTTGTACATTTGGAATGGTGGCATGAATGGAGGTTGAATTATAACCATTGGGCCCGGTATATAACACCTGCAGATCGTAAGGATCAGGATCAGGAAAATGAAAATCTTTTCCAATACAACCGATAAGTGTTAGTGTGGGATGCGGCGGAGGAACGGGGTACACGCCAGTATGAAGTATATTAGATGTAAGCCGGCAACTAAGATTGCTGATATTACCCTTCTCGGCGATACACATTCTGTACAAAATGACTCCCGAATCTCTGCGTGGTACGTTATAGTCAAGCGTTGTGGCACCAGGAATATCGGTCCACATTTTTCCGTTATCAATACTGTTTTGCCATTGAAATTCGGGGCTTGCAAATCCTGGAGTATAGCTGGCATTCAATTTCCAATTATCGGTATAGTTGGCACACACATCCACCGGATCAGGGCTGCCATTTATCGTTGCGGATATAATGGAAGGACTACATGGTTTGATTGTAATATCATCGATTGCAAAGGCGCTCCCACATCCTGGTAAAGCATTTATTGTAATGAAAAAAATTACGGCACTAACAGAAGCAGGAGTTTGAAATGAAAGGCTGTAAAATTTCCACTGCTTGTCTTCTACTATCGGCAGAAACCCTGAGTTGCCTTCAATAAGAACAGTACCTGATAAAGTTTTTACCTGGAAGTTCAAATTAGGCAATTGTGCCTGTCCATCGCAGGCAAATTTTGTCATCACGCTTGTGAACCAAATTCCAAACTGGTAGGTAGTATTGCTACACAGATTCTTAGCCGTATCTGTATAAACCGTTCCGGTAAAATTTGCCGCATTCACCAGCATATAATCCCCGTTTTCATCACCGGTATGATCACCCACCATTTGTACCCACGAACGGGGACCGCAGCCAAAAAGGAAATTGTTAAGTGTATAAGTGCCACCCATGCCATCAGGGCAACCGCCAACAAACTGAAACGTGGTTTTAGAGGAAGCAAGCTGATAAGCTCCTTTTGCTCCAAAAGTTTCGTTTACGACCGGATCGCCTAAGCTTCCATTACATACTTGAGCAGTTGATGAGTAGCAAAAGCAAAGAAACAAGTATGTCAACAGGGCCGAAAATTTCATTAAGGGATGTTCTTTAACAAACGTTAAATATAGGCATTTTACCTATTCATAAGGTTAGAGGAGTTTTACTAAACTGGTTCAAAAGTTGTATTCACTTGCGATACATCACTCACAATCACCACTTGCCTCGCCCGGTTTGTATTCTATTTCATAATTTCATTTCTGTCATCCAATGAGAAGGAGGAGATATGAGCTTTATTTCGTGTAATGGTCGTGTGATACATTATCGGTATTCAAATAACAACAGTGATCAAACTTTTTTATTTATTAATTCACTAGGGACAGATTTTCGTATATGGGATGAAGTTGTCAATGATCTGAAAGCGTTTGGTAATATTCTTCTTTACGATAAACGGGGGCATGGTTTATCGGACCTTGCGAAACCAAAATATGGATTGAAAGATTATGCCGAAGAAACTTACTTTTTGCTTGAGAACTTGTCGATCAAAAATTGTACTGTAATTGGAATCTCAGTAGGTGGAATGATAGCACCAATACTGGCTCATCGTCATCCGGAACGAGTCATAAAAATAATTGTTTGCGGTGCCGCAAACAAAATTGGAAATTCACAAACGTGGAATGAGCGAATAGAACAAGTGCGGTTAAATGGTTTGAAATCGATCACAGAGTCTTTGATGAAAAAGTGGTTCTCACCTTCTTTTACTGAAAAATATCCGGAACGAGTTGCGGGATACAAAAATATGGTTGAGCGGTGCGATATTGAAGGATATATTCAAGCCTGTGAGGCTATTCGCGATGAGGATATAACAGAAATTTCAAAAACCTTGAAAATGCCAACGCTATGTATTGCCGGTTCTGAAGACCAGTCTGTTCCGCCAGAAGGAGTGAGGACACTTTCGCAATTGATCAAAGATGCAAAATTTGAGATCATTAATGGATCGCATCACATGACATGTATCGACAATAAAGAAATATTTACTGAAATGATCATTGATTTTATAAAATAACAGATAATGGTTCTCACAGATTAAACAAATGTTCACTGATATCGTCTGATCTGTGAAATTTGTGAGCATAATTGACTAACTATAAACTGATTTTTTCATTGAAACAGGTACCGCAAATAACTGCGGCGGACGCCGCTGCTTTGGTAAAGGAGGGCGATACAATTTTTGGTGGAGGCTTTGGAATGACAGGCAACCCGGTTCATTTACTTCATGCATTAGCAGAACGAGGTACAAAAAGTCTAACTTTTATAGGGAACAATACAGGTGAACCAGGGTTAGGACCTGGACGCTTGGTCCGGAACCGGCAACTTAAAAAAATGATCTGTTCTTTTTTTACAAGCAACCCCGATGCCGCAAGAGCGGCGCAAGCAGGAGAGGTGGAGTATGAATTATTGCCCCAGGGAACATTGGCTGAGGCGATAAGGGCAGGTGGGGCCGGCATCGGGGGATTTTATACTCCAACCTCGGCAGGCACTCTATTGGCAAAGGGAAAAGAAACTAGAATGATCGATGGCATTGAACAGGTTTTTATAAAAAGTATCCGTGCGAATGTTGCATTCATTCGCGCGTGGAGAGCCGACGCGGCAGGCAATCTTACTTATCGCATGACGGAACAAAATTTTAATAAATCAATGGCTACTGCAGCTGATATTGTGGTTGCCGAAGTAGAAGAAATTGTTCCTGTTGGCTCTATCGATCCAAATTATGTTCATACTCCCGGTTGCTATGTTGATTATTTGGTGCAGCATCACGTTACGCCGGAAGATCTTGGCAGCTCCGCAAGTTTACCTTCATCGAGAAAAATTGATGAGTCAAGGATGAATATAGCACGCCGCGCATTTGCAGAATTAAAAAGGGGTGAGGTGGTGAATTTGGGAATTGGCATTCCCACATTGGTTGCGGATCTTATCAAACCGGAGGACGGAATTATCTTACATACCGAGAATGGAATGCTTGGGGTGGGTCCATCGCCAAACGATGGAGGCGGTGCCATGGATTATCCTGTCAATGCAGGAAAGATTCCTGTTACTGCACTTCCGGGCAGCGCTTATTTTGACAGTGCTGATTCTTTTGCAATGATCCGGGGTGGTCATATTGATGTAGCCATCATGGGTGGACTGGAGGTAGATGAGAAAAGGAATCTTGCAAACTGGGCAGTTCCGGGTAAACCGCTACTCGGGGTCGGTGGTGCCATGGACCTTGCTTCAGGTGCGAAAAAACTTATAATTACTTTGATTCATACTGACGCCGATGGAACATCGAAAATAGTTCCCGAATGTAAGCTTCCATTGACGGCAAACGGGGTAGTTGATATGATCATTACAGATCTTGCAGTTTTTAATTATGAGCAAGGGCAACTAACATTAAATGAATTAATGCCAGGTGCAACTCTCGAAGAAGTAAGATCAAAAACAGTTGCAAGGTTTATTGAAAAGTTGAAGTAGTTATAAAACCGGGAATACGGCAAAAAAATTTTTCCGGGTGGCATAAACAATTTACATTGTGTCATAGTGACGCAATAAGAATTTTTTTGAAATCAAACAATCCCACATGAAAAGAAAAAGTCTTCCTCTGGTAAGTTTAGTAGTGATTTTATTTCCTGTCGTTGTATTCAGCCAAACCGATAATGCCGTTGTAGCAGGCAAAGAAGTTGCTATCGTTCAAACTGAAAG
>Ga0163163_10002977_pt1 | contig 14332 bp, 8 predicted proteins | sample S65metaG_FD_119766 | JGI IMG/M metagenome (GOLD analysis project Ga0163163, IMG submission 119766) | Switchgrass rhizosphere microbial communities from Kellogg Biological Station, Michigan, USA - S6-5 metaG | ecosystem: Host-associated > Plants > Roots > Rhizosphere > Soil | place: USA: Michigan... | reverse complement strand
GTCGGCCTTCCCATCTCCGTTGAAATCACCGACGCGATATTGGTCATTGATATTCTCAAATCCTGAACCGAAGTTGTCTTGGATCACTTGACGGACTGCACCGCCCTGCAGAGGACTCGCGGTAATCACAACGACCAGAAGAATCTCACGTACCATTTGTATTTCTCGCACCCCAATTATCGCTAAGCGCGGCCAAGACAGCAAAATTTGCCACTTGTCCGTATTACCGGCAAACCGTAAATTGACGATCCGATGGGATTCGACAATTCATGTTTCCGAGTTGCCGACAATACCTGACGAGCGTTGCGAGGCCGGAATTACTCCTGCAAATTCGCCAGGAGTTTACCTCTGCCAATCCTGCTTACGATTCTTGGAGGTCTTCCGAGTATGATTACCAGTTGAGGATTTGATAATGGTTGACGCGATGACCCCGGTTCGTTTTTCGGATATTTCGCGCGAGGTTTCGCGCCGCCGGACCTTTGCGATTATTTCGCATCCTGATGCAGGAAAGACGACGCTTACCGAAAAGTTCCTGCTTTACGGCGGCGCCGTGCACCTCGCGGGAAGTGTCTCGGCACGAAAGCACCAGAGTGCCACGACGAGCGATTGGATGGAGCTGGAGAAGCAGAGGGGGATTTCCGTTTCCTCCACCGTACTGCAGTTTGAATACAATGACTACGTCGTCAACCTGCTCGACACTCCGGGCCATAGAGATTTCTCCGAGGATACGTATCGCGTGCTGACTGCCGTCGATGCTGCGGTGATGGTCATTGATGCGGGCAAAGGCATCGAGCCGCAGACGTTGAAGCTTTTCGAAGTCTGTCGGCGGCGGGGCGTACCTATTTTTACGTTTATGAATAAGCTGGACCGTCCAGCACGATCGCCACTCGAGTTGATTGACGAACTGGAGCGAGTGCTGGGCATGTCGGCGTTTCCGCTGAATTGGCCGCTTGGAGATGGACCGGACTTCAGCGGCGTCTACGATCGTGAGAACCGGGAAGTGCATCTGTTCGAGCGCGCCGCTGGCGGCGGGGCATATCGCGCACCGGAGCACGTACGAGGAATCGACGACGACGCCATTGGCGAAAGGTTGAGCGCCGACCTGCATCGCCGCGTTTGCGACGATATCGAGCTGCTCGACAGCGTGAACCCGAAGTTTGACCTCGCGGATGTTCAGGCAGGCAAACTCACGCCCGTCTTTTTCGGCAGTGCGATGAACAATTTCGGCGTGCAAATGCTGCTCGACCGCTTCCTCGAGCTTGCCCCGAAACCGGCCGGACGCAGGGCCGGCAACCGAACCGTTGCGGCGACGGACCCGGCATTCTCTGGCTTTGTGTTCAAGGTCCAGGCAAACATGAATCCAAAGCATCGGGACTATGTCGCCTTCATCCGAATCGTTTCGGGCATCTTTCGGCGCGACATGCAGGTAATCCACACGCGTACGGGAAAAAAGTTGCGCCTTTCGAACTCTCAGCGCTTGTTCGCCAGGGAGCGTGAAACGGTCGACGAAGCGTATCCCGGCGATATTGTGGGCATTGTCGGCAACAACGATTTCCTGATTGGAGATACGCTTTCTGAGGATCCCGATATCTCGTTTAGCGAAATGCCCCGCTTCGCTCCGGAGAGCTTCGCTTACCTGCACAATGACACGCCTGCACACTTCAAACGTTTTCGGGACGGGCTGACTCAGTTGCTGAAGGAGGGCGTTGTGCAGTCCTATGATCAGCCGGATGCGCTGGTCAAAACCCCGCTGCTCGGAGCGGTCGGCCCACTGCAATTCGACGTTCTGCAATACCGGCTCGAATCCGAGTACGGCGCCAAGAGCCGGATGGAAGCGGCGCCCTGGAGTCAAATTCTGTGGGTGCGAGAGAAGGGGGCCGCAGCCTCCGGGAAACGCAGCCTTTCAAGCAGGCCCGCAGCCAAAATCTCCAATGGGGTAGCATGGGCTTGCGACATGTTCGGACAATGGGTGGTCCTGCTTCCGAGCCCATGGATTGCCAAACATTTCACCGAAAGCAATACCGCTCTGGAAGTGAGTTCAGTACCCTTTTGATAACAGTGGATTCGGCGACGACTGAAGCCGTTGTCGGCGGGCAACCTTTGCGCGGCCGCGCGCACCCCGGAACTGATAAACCCGCACATTGGCGATTTATTTTTCACGAAATCCGACGTTGCCAGTTTCCGATGGAGCCAGGCGTTTACCGATTGCGGGCGCATCCTGCTCTCATTTGATGCGTAACCGGCAAATTACGGCGTTATTGTCAGTTGGCTGCCGGCCGCTCGATGCGCTCCACGGTGTATACCGGCAAGATCTCCTCTTGCCGCTTCAATTCGAGACCGAGCTTGCCCAGAACCGTGAAGATTGTGGGCAGACCGGCGAAGGCGTTCGGGTCCGGAGTGCTGTTCGGTGGGGGAGGAGGCAGCCGCATCGGGACCCAGCCTTCCGTGTTTACGGTGAACAGTCCGTTGAGCGACGTGCGGTTCACGACCGGCAAATCCGTCCAGTTCGAAATGTAATTGGCAACGTCGTCCATATCGATGGCTTGAGCATTCAGGGGATGGCCCAGGCCGTTAACAAAGTCATGGCACGCTTGCTGGCCAGTATCGAATCCGCAATCCTTCTCGACGATGGCGGACTTCTGAAGCTCGAGTCCTCCGCCGGCGACGGTGAGAGCGTATACAGACATCGTTTTGTTCTCCGTCCGCATCACGAGTTTGAAACGATCGGCTAGCAATGCTCGGATCATTTGCTGGATTCGGCTTCGGACTTCGCGATCCTGAAGTCCCGAAGGGATGGCATTGGCGACGGCTTTCGCTTCAATATCGTACGTCTCGAGAAGAGTCGACTCGGACGGGAGCAAAAGACGCGGCGAGGGATTCACGGGTACGTCGTACGCGTAGCTCAACAACCGAAGCACGGGTACACCGCTTGCGATCAAATCGCCGTCAGGCCGCACTTGCATACGAGCGTCGCGCGCATCGGATGACCGGGCAGGTCTTATGGTGATCGTCGTAAATGACTGTGATGGAGCGACAGCAGGCAACGCCAGCAGTAAGTAGACAGCCGCCTGGCGGAACACGGGCATCATCCACTCCTCCTCAGCGGGATTAGACACCAGTAGAGCTCACTTTGTTCCCGGCAGGTAGAAAGGGAATTTTCGAGACGGGGACGTTAACGAAGCGACGTGATATTCAACGTGCAGGTTGCTCCGGCGCGCACGCGATCGAGAGTGAGAGTCTCTCCGGCCGCCAGTGTGACGGACAGGCGGCATTCATCTCGCGGCGCATCGGGATTGCTGCAGTTTCCGTTGCATGGTCGTGAATAGGAAATCAGGTCGTAGCGGCCGGGCGCGAGGCGAATGGACGAACTCGCTCCTTCAAGCCGCTTCTCGTCGATGAGTGCGTCGGACGACGTGACGCGGAGGTAGCCCCACGCGCCTTCGATATAAGCTGGAGCGTTTCCACTTTCGGAGACCACGAGCGTCGCCGCGTTGTTTGGTGCTGCCGGTGGTGTGATCCGAAAAGCCGACTGCAATTTGAACAGAAGATTCGTCGCCGGCACTGGTGTTGAGGGGCCAGCTGCAGAGAACTCGAGTCGATCGATATCGTTTGTCCCCACTTCGAGCGGTATTCCAGGGACGCCTGGCACCTGCAGGATGTATCGGCCAGCAGTGATTTCCTGGAGATCGAACGACCCATCGGCGTTCAACAAGACTTCAGCGAAGTACTGCGTGTCGGCCAGCGTTCCGGTTTGAGGATTCGTTGCCGTTCGAATTGTGGCAAGGGAAGCACGTCTCACCGGCGTGAGATTGCCGGTGGGAGCAGGAATATCTTTGACGAGCCCGAACACGTGCACGCGGGACGATTGCGTTTTCGCCAAAACGATCTCGATCGTCATCGCCGTGGGCAGCGCGACTGCCAAAGGCTGCTTCATGAGATCGACATTTCCGAATGTCATCGACTTGAGCTCGTAACCTATGGGCAACAGCATTGGTCTGAGCCAGTAATCGCCTGGAGTAGTGATCGACAGCAGAAAAGGACCGTCGCCGCGAGGTGTGGCATTGACTCTCCCTCCTCCGCCGCCGACACGAAGCGCTTCGAGCTGAAGGGTGGCGGGCAGCACTGTTCCGCCAGAGGCCTGGCGCGGCAGAGCGCCTCCCCCTTCTACGGTTGCGTGACCCAGGATCAACGGCGGCAATGTCACGGACAGGTTCGTGATATCCGCTCCCGCGACAGTCACTGGCATTGAGGGTGGGTTTGGGCCGATGATGCGCAACGTGTACTGGCCTGGAGGCACATTCGAAAACTCGAACCGTCCATCGGCGTCGACAAGATCTCCGAGAGCTTCCTGGATCGCGCCGCCCTGCCGCATCATATTCGCCCGCATCATGCCGGACGGCGTGCCCGGTGGAAGACCAACGACTCGTCCGGAGACTCGCACGCCCTGAGTCACGGGATTCTGCGCAAGAAGCGCCAACGTCACAGCCAGTGAAATTCGCAGAAGCATTTCTATCCTCTATCTCCTATGGCAGTCGGGAGAAGCCGTGCTCGTATCGTAGGGCGGTTCAAGTGATGGTGGCAAGGCGGTGTTGCACGGGTCTTCGGATCCACAAGTTGGGGTTGCCGGCTTTCCAGCAACGGACGAGCCTTCGCTAGCCCTCATCCGTTGGCAGGCGTCCCCGGGGGACCTTTGTCGAGGCCTCGGCTCCAGGTGGTTCGCGGAACGGCTCTACGGGAATTCGCTCGTAACACACATCCAGAACGGTCAGGTATTCCGCGCCGCCCGGCGCTTGCAGAACCACGCGATCGCCGGCTGTGGCCTTCATCAACGCGCGTCCCAGGGGCGATACCCAACTGATGTGGTCGCGCTGGAGATCCACTTCGTCGGTGCCGACGATGCTCACCACTCGCTCCGTTCCAGCGGCATTGGAATACCGCACGGTTGCTCCAAAGAATGCACGCGCCGCCGACTGGCCCGTTCTTGGAGTTTCCGGGTCCACCACTTCCGCAGAATCGATTCGCTTTGTGAGAAAGCGGATCCGGCCATCGATCTGGCGCAGCCGGCGCTTACCGTACTGATAATCGGCGTTCTCGCTGCGATCGCCGTTGCTCGCAGCCCACGCGACCACTTTCGTCACTGCCGGTCGTTCACGGATCAGTAGAAACCGGTGCTCCTCTTTGAGACGCTGAAAGCCGCCCGGCGTGATGTAGTTCTTGACTCGCGCGGTGGAGTCGTCTCCTTGAGGTTTCCTGGTAAATCCTTTTCGCATTCGGTTTGTCCTGCTTCCAGGAAATGGATAGTGTCATGCCTGTGGGTTGCGTTCAATACGCCGAGGACACGGGCTACGGAAATCTCTGCTTGACAGCCGCATATAGTTTCTAAAAACTCCGACGTACAATTCGATGAGTGTTACGAAAGAATATCGCTTTGCAGTGGTGATGTACGGCGGCATCTCGCTTGCGGTTTATATCAATGGAGTGGCGCAGGAACTATTGTCGCTGGTCCGTTCCACATCCCTGGACCGCGACGTCTCAAGCTCGCCACTCCTGGACGTATACCGCCAGGTGGCGGTGAAGTTGAGCCAAAAGGAAAATCCACAATGGAAACCCGGCGATGAGCTCAACGTCCGATTTGTGGTCGATATCATCACTGGGGCGTCCGCAGGCGGAATCAACGGCATCTTTCTTGCAAAGGCGTTGGCCAATAATCAACAACTCCGCAACCTCCGTGATCTGTGGATTGAACAGGCGGACCTGGACCTCCTCTTAAACGACAAGAAGTCGGTTGCGGATCTCAATGGACAACTTAAAAACCAGACTCCACCGCAAGCGCTGCTCAATGGGCCACGTTTATACCTGGAACTCTTGAAAGCATTCCGGTCGATGGGCGCGGATGCCGCGGAAACGACACACTTCGACGATCTGCGGGAACTCGATCTCTTTGTGACGGCGACGGTCGCCTGGGGCGAAGTACTGCCGTTGCGCCTCTTCGATAAAATCGTTTGGGAACGGCGATACAAGTCCATGTTTCATTTTCGGTATAGCGATCCCGCAGCCGGCACAGGCGACGCGCGTACTTCCGACTCGGCGGACAAGCGAAACGACTTCGTGTCCCGCAACAATGAGTTTCTGGCATTTGCGGCGCGCTGTACCTCGTCGTTTCCATTTGCGTTCGAACCGATCAAGCTCAACGATCTGAATACGTGGCTCGCCAAAACAGGTGTCCCCGATCCGACACTCATGGACGAATGGAAGGATCTTTTCTTCGACCATCCGGTATGTCCGAAAGGAGATTCTGGCCAATGGGTGAAACCCGAAGAACGGGTGTACGTCGATGGAGGATGCCTCGACAATAAACCATTCGGCTACGTGACCCGTGCGCTGCAGCAGCGCACGGCGAATATCGCCGTGGAACGCAAGCTGCTCTATGTCGAACCCTCACCCGATCATCCGGAACGGCAAGGTTCACCTCAGGAGGATGGCAAAGTCATCGCGCCGGATGCGCTGGAAAATGCCGTCCGGGCATTGATGACCATGCCGCTGGACGAAACGATCCGGGAGGACCTTGAAAATCTGCTTGAACGGAATCGGGATATCGACCGGATCAACCGCCTGATTCACGATATCGAGTCCGATGTGCTTTCGGCGCCGTCCTATCCCGACCGCAAAGCTCACATCCAGGAAATGCAGAATAAATGGGATAACAAAAAGGCTGTGGATTCCCATCGGGAAAACGCAGCGGATTGGGCAATGTCCGGATTTCGTCGAAAGGCCCCCGCTCCCCAGGTTCCGATTCCCCCCTATTCGAACCGTAACGACATCCAATACAGCGGCTATTCCCGCCTGAAGGTGGCAACGGTCACCGATAATCTCGCGCTGCTGATCTGCCAAATCGCGGGCTATCGAAGATCCTCGCAGGAATATTTCGCCATCCGCTGTCTCACCAAAGCCTGGCGCGACAAACAATATAATGAGAATCCGGGCAACGAGAAAACGCTGACGTACTTCCTGTTACGCTTCGATTACGAATATCGGATTCGTCGTCTCGAATTTCTCCTTCGCCGAATTGATCGGCTTCGGACGCTGGCTGCAGCAGAAGGCCAGTTCGGCAGTGACAGCGAATCAAAAGCCATCAACGACATTCTCCGCTCGATTTCAGATGACAGCCTCGTGTGGCCTTTTCGAGAGCCGGGTATGTTCCAGGAGTTTCGAGCGAGGTTGCAGGAGTTGCGAGACCTCACCAGTTCCGCTTTGGACATCCTTCGAGCTGGCATTCATGACGTGCAAACACCGATCGAAAAAGTCCCCAGGAAATCTCAGGGCCACGAAAGATGGAATGGCCGGAACGCGGTAGCCAGTGCTATTCAGGCCATTCCGGTCAGCGCCAATGACTTGAACGACATTCTCGGCGCCGAAGATATTTCCGGGAAACCGAGGGAAGTGAATTTCGCATTTGATGAAGAGCGGATTCTCGAAAAAGCCAAACAAGTTCTGGAGAAACCGGAACTGCAAAGTGCATTCGATGGGCTCGATGAGACGTTAAATAAGGTTCTAAGGGCCCTTTTCCACAGCGCCATCGAAACAATCCGACCAGGTTTCAGTGCGAATTCCAGGGAACTCTCGGCTCCGCGCGCGGCAGCCTCCCGGATTGTTCGCTACTACTATGACTTCTTCGATGAATACGACAGCGTCCTTTATCCGATCGGCTATGGAACAAATATTGGTGAGGCTGCAGTCGTGGATGTGATCCGGGTCAGTCCGGATGATGCGACAAGCATCATCGACGAATCTGTAACGGGTAAGCCGAAACTGGCAGGCGCCAAACTCGGACACTTTGGTGCGTTTCTCGACGCCGTTTGGAGACGCAACGATATCCTTTGGGGTCGACTCGATGGCGCGGAACGAATCATTGAAAGCATGCTTCTCGGCGTCGAGAACAGAACCGAAATCGATCGTCTGATTAAAGAGGCTCAAAAGGCAATCCTCGCCGAAGAACTGGGCGATACCGGTCTTGCCGATATTCGGAAGCTGTTTATTCAAACCGTCATTCAGGTCGGAACTGTTCCACTGGCCGACCAGAAGAACAAGATGGCGGCAGCGGTGCAGGATCTTCTACGAGACTCCACCGGACGCACGCAGGCTGTGCTGGAAGCTGCGCTTCAACCTCAGGAATTGCTGGATGCCATGAAGCAATACAGCGTGAAGGAACTCCCGGATCGCGAATCGACGCTTCAATCCACTGGACGCGCCGCCACCATTATCGGAAATGTTTTTCAGAATCTGGCGACACGCCGTAACTTCCCGTCCCATTGGACGCGTTGGCTGGCCTGGGGTGGAACCGGCTTATGGAGTCTGGTGGAGATCTCCACGCCGCGAAAACTGACACACTGGTATGCGCGATACTGGTTTGCACTCGCAGCCGTATTGAGCGCCATCCTTATTGCCGGGGGCATCGTATTCACCGTGCCGGGTGCTCAAAACATTGGCGTGAAACTTCTCCTGCTGACATTGGGAATCTACTTCGTTACCTTGATTCTCGCAGCCTTCATCGACTCCGGCGAGAGAACTACTCTCCGAAAATCGTCGGCCAGGTACCTGAAGGTCTACGGGAGATTTCTCTCCTTCGCGGTGTTATGGCTGATCACTTTTGTGCTTCTGGCTCTTGGAGTGGTCAGCGCTTTCCGTTACCTTCACGGCTTTTTATCCTGAAGCAACTGGCGCTCCATGAGCGCCCATTCTTCCAAAAATCAATGAAAACCGGGCGGTCACCGACCACATCTGTCCAAATTAGTTTTCGATAGATCGTTGGAACCCAGGTGTGGCACCCGTCTGGGGCATTGTAGGACGCTGGGGGCGTCGAAATTCGCCGAACTGCCCTCCTGAGTCAGGAGGGCAGCACGATCGACACAGCAGTCGAGATCGTGCGGGGGGGTGGTTCCAGAGCCGCACTATTTAAGAATGCATTCTGAGACATTTCCTTTGGGGAACCACCCCTCGCGTCATCGCAAAGAACGCGATGACGCTGCCCTCCTGACTCAGGAGGGCAATTCGCATGCGTTCATCGTCACCATAATCCTGTGCGCGCAACCTGTCTTGGACAGCAGTGGTCACAGACCGTCCCTACAGACTCGCAACGCGACGGGGGCCGGTGTCCATCAGCTCAAAGTTCGACAACGCGGTCCGCAAATGCCAGGTCGGCCGCGTTTACTTTTCCGTCTGCGAGGAGCTTATCGGCATCGAACCTGGCGTCGGATTTCAGAAACTCCAGATTCAGCATGGCATTGGTTTCCTCGATCACGGCTGCCCTGGCTGGATCCAACGATCGTGAGGCATCGAGAAATACCCTCGTTCCCAGGGCCTGTAAGCCTGGTCCCAACAATGAAGTGATATTCGAATTGAATGCTTCGGTCAGCCTTGCGCCAAATTTCTCGAGTGCCTTTACCGCATTGGAGGGGGTGTCGTTCTGCATTGCCGCGATCTGCAACCCTCCCTCGAATGCGTGCTTGATGACTTCAGCTTCAGAGAAGAACAGGCTGTTCAATACGGAATCATCGGCGTTGATCGAAGAGAGGATGCTTGCCGCATCTTCTGGTCTGAAGAACTGAGCATCTGATTCGCCGGCCAGAACCTCTCCAGCGCGAGCCAGGAGATCCTTCATTCTGTTCAGGGTCTGTGGCTTGTCCAGCATGATTCGCCGCTCTTTGCGATCCACGAAGTCCCAGTAAGGAAAATCAGATGTCTCGGCGGCCTTTTGCGCCCGAGGAATAATTGCGCAATATGCGATGACAGTCTGAGCAGAGGAAATCGCATTCGTGTAGGCTTCCGGGCTCGAGAACACGCAGTCGTGGATATTCCGCTTCAGCGAGAGCTGAATTGCGTTCGACAGGTCGACATAAACATCGGCTGCTCGGTCTTTGGGCAGGTTCAGCCATGCGTGTCCCGCATTGGATGCAGCAGCGTGGGATAGAGAAACCTGTAGCGAAATTAAACCGTTGCCAAGGACATTGGGACCATTGGGAAGCACCTCCTCCGAATGGCGGTCGAGGAAATCCAGGAAGGCTGGAATATTGGGAAGTTTGGTTTTGAAAAATGTTTTTGCTGCCGGCCCGATCTGAGCCCGGACATGCTTCAACTTCATGTTGCGCCTGGCGAAGAGCATCGTGTAGTTCATTTCAAGCGAATCCTGGTGGAGGCGTACTCCCGCGGCATCCGGTTTTGACTGCGAGAGGCCCGTGACCAGTGAAAGGGTGCTCTTCCGCTGATTGCTTGCCGTTACGGTGTCGGACGATTTCAATTTGAACAAGAGCCCGCCACTGTTCGCCACGGCCTCAACCGATGCGAGAGAGTCGTTGAGATGAGACTGCGAGGAATCGAGGAATGGAAGGCTGACATCCACGTGCGTTTGGCGTTTCACGCCGTGCGAAATCTTTCCGGCGGCGAGTTTCACCTGAGGCGGTTGGTTTGCCAGCAGAGTGTCGAACTGCCCTTGAACGGCTTGTTGAAAGAAAGTGGAGACGGACGCCGAATCATGGCTGAAATCGAAAGTGGCATCCAGGAGGGCTTCATCCGACGTCGTGGATTGGTAGGCCGCGTTCAAAGCGAAATTGTATTTTCGGTGCAGGGCTTCGAGCGCCTTTTCGTAGTATTCCTCGCGCTTCTCCAACAGGACACTCACGGCTTTTCGGACCTTCTCCAAATCCTTCAGGACGATATTGTCTTGTCCGAGGAAGTTCGCCAGCTTTCGCTTCAGAAGCATATCCAGCCTGGCGAAGTCCGTATCGCTGACAACATTGAGAATATTGTTCAGATGAAGTTGCGTTTCGACAAAGGTCTGAAACTTCTGCAGCGTTTCCTCCGAGGCACTGCCGTCGAGCAATGAACTGATTTTCTTTCCGATGTCGTGGACTTCAGTAATCGGTATGGACAGAAGTCCGAGCACATGGTCGTCCGCAGTGGATTCCAGTAGCCGGCCGACAGGAGTATGAAAAAAATCAATGCGGTTGAGTTGAGTATCGAGCAGTGTGCGCAGTTGGTCGCTTTTGATCGTACCAAGAAGGCTGGAAACCTGGCGTACCTCGGTCAGGTCGACCTTTTCCTCGACCAGTTTTAGAATCGTCGCAGAAACGGTGTGGGGAAGTTCGTGCCATTTCTGAATGAACGAGACGGCCTTGTCGTGAACCGCATCAAACTCCTCCTGAAGCTTTTCCGGTGTGACGCCCGCGAGGTGCGCGATCAATTGTTCCGCTCCACCAATACCTGCGCCTGCCAGGAGATCGGAGAGCTTTGTGTCCGGTTTTGTCCACTTCTCGATGACTTTAAGATCCTTGAGGATCTGCTGGCCGTGAGTGTCGAATACAGCAGATATGAAGTCGTCAATCTTCCCCGGCAGCAGGGTATCGACGGCTTCAATGCCGAGGCTTGCATCCAGAGACAGATCGAATTCGCGGGTTTTCAGGCGAAAAAATCGAAGGCGGAGATGTTTTTCATTGGAGTCACGGCTCACAACCACTGCACAACGCCCGCTGGCAGAGAAACCGACTGCGGCATTGATCCCCATCTGCAAGCGGAGCCCGATGTCTCCGGTGAGGCCACCAAGTCTGGCTTCGCGGACCCAATTGAAGTCGTACCCTAACTGCGCACCCAGTTTTACACCGAATCCGCCGATCACTTCCGCGATGAGCCACGTGCCCGGCGCTACCTGGTCAATGGATGTAATTTGACGGGGTAGCATCCAGCTATCCGCAATTTCCTGAATGACGGCTCGGGCGCCCGTGGTGACGGGAAGACGGCGTATCACGGCAAAGAGCCCTTCCTTGTTGCCGGATACTGTAAGTGTTGCTGTCCCCACTGCACCGAGAGCCAAAGCGCCATTTGCTTTTCCTTCGGCGGAAAATCCCCACCGCAATACCCCGAGCAACGATTGGTCATCCACGCCAAACTCCAAAGCCTCAAGCGAGAAATCTTCTGCTTTCTCTCCGAGTTTTCGCAGCAGAGAATCTCCTTTTCGATACACACCGAGGCCGGAAAATGCACTAGCCCTGGCGGTGAAGCTAACCTTTTCGCCACCACGTCCGAATTCAATCGGATCGCTGGTGCTTGCCTCCAGACCTATTTCGGCCAATTCGATGTCTCGCGCCGGGAACGCATCGGATTCCGATTGTATGGCGGATAGCACATCCGGCTGAAGGTCACCCGAGACCCGTAGCCCGAGGGATGCACCTTGATTCAGAAGGGAGAGATTTCTTGTGAAGGTGAATTCCTTCGGTCCGGCAGCAGGCGATGGCGATGGCATGACAGCGATCCTTTCATGGGTCGAACGATTTGAATTGTTCTGAAAGACAATAGTGTCCGTCGCAGGCCGGTGGCCCCTCTGGTGTCTTCGGTTCACTGATATTGTTGAGATTAGCGGCTCATTATACTTATGGTCAGAAGAACTCAAATAACATTACAAAGAAGTTTTGCAAAAACCGGAACATGTGGGGGGAGTGAGTACAGCTCTTCCTTCGGGGAACAGTCAGGGCAAGTTCGCCCAATGTTATCGATGGAGCGCGTCCGCTTGCATCAGGAATTCCGAACCGAAATAAGACTGTTCAGGCGCAGTAGCCAGGCGTTCTGGTGCAATGTCGAGATCTGCCGGATTCCACTGCAATGAAAGCGCGAACGTATGAGACCGCGGGTCCAGGGAAGGATAGATTTCCGGAAAATACCGGCTCCGGCTGTTTGGGTCGTAACGTTTGTGTATTGCCGCGTCAAGATGGTGTTCGAACACGAATTTGCCGATAAACCAGCCCATGGATCCCCCTGCGACAATATCCGATGCAAAGTGTTTCTGTGAGGTGAAACGAGCGACGCTGACAACCGAGGCAAGGGAATATGCGATTGTCGGTACTACTTTCCCTCCTTTGTACTCATGAGCAATTAACGAGGCGAAGGACCAGGTCATCATGGCGTGCCCGGAAGGAAAACTTCTCTGGCCTTTAAAAAAGCGTCCACTCCCCCCGGGAAAATTGGGCCGTTCCCGTCCAGCTGCAAACTTGAGGACGGACGATAGGATGAAACTGTCTAGTAAAGCTTCAGTTCCCAGCACACCGGCTTCCCGCGCATGAGGATCATCTGTGGTCCTTCCGTATAGGTAAAGAGCGCCAGCAACAGGCAGCGTGGTATAAACCGCGCCGATTTGAGAAACATTGTTGCTAAATGAAATCTGGCTCACGGTATTGGGAAGTGTTTTTGAAGTTCGCCGATCGGTGGCAATCAAAACCCCAGTTCCACCCCCAAAAACGACCCACCATTTGGCGTCTTTCCTGGTGATGTGCGCGGGACTCGTCCATATTGTTTTTTGATCGTACCAAACATTCGTGAAGAGTTTTTTCCCGGACGATGGCAGTTGTTTGGTCTCGACCGGTTGAAGGACTTCCTCCGGATTCTGAGGAGGTGGCGGTTCGGCGGGTTTTCGAGCAGCGTCCGTTTGGTCTTCGCTTCGGGAATTATTGTCGGGCTGAGCTTGAGCCGGGTCTCCAACGGTAGGGTTCTGAAACACAAGGAAAGCTAAGAAGATCATTCCCATAATCTTCACCTCCACAAGACTCGCATTCTGGATATGTAAATTGGCAAGCAATTCGAATTCCAAGGGAAGAGGACTTTGCAAATGCGGTAGCGAGAGGTCGTGCGCCACCACTGGATGGTACAGCGACCAGCATGGATCGAAGTGCGCGATATCGCGGATTCTCCCGAACTCGTACTCGCTGGACATCTAGATGCTAGATGCCGATGAGGCAGAAGCGATTCCACTTGCACACGATCTCAATTCCGTTGGAATCATCACTCCGCAGCGACTCCATGCGGGAGATTAGATGTTGGTAGAAAACGTGCTTCTTGAAGGAAGCGGCCCAATAGGGCCTCCATCACATGAAGGAGTCTTATGAAAACTATTTTGCTCTTTGGAACCACCCTGGCCGTTCTCGTGGGAATCGTTAAGTTGTCGCGTCGAACGAGTGAGACACAGCTATTGCAGGTGAAATTGCAGCAGCTTCAGGACCGGTTCAGAAGTCTGGATCGGGTTTCTTGACGCGGACGGGAAACACAATCACAGTCGTATTTCACATTCAATGCCACTACTCCTGCGGCTTGAATCGTCCGGGCGACCTTCCTTCTAGTCGAAAAAGAGCAGGTTCTCACCGGCTCCACCTTTAAGAGCACCCATCCGGCAGCCACCGCCGCGCGATCGTTGATTCTGAGCAAAGAGAACATGTGCCTCAGCGGCCGGGACCATATTTGTCACGCATCATTATTAAACTGTCCTCGATTGTTCCAGTGGACACATCCGTACCGG
>Ga0163163_10002976_pt1 | contig 14334 bp, 12 predicted proteins | sample S65metaG_FD_119766 | JGI IMG/M metagenome (GOLD analysis project Ga0163163, IMG submission 119766) | Switchgrass rhizosphere microbial communities from Kellogg Biological Station, Michigan, USA - S6-5 metaG | ecosystem: Host-associated > Plants > Roots > Rhizosphere > Soil | place: USA... | reverse complement strand
GCCAGCGCATTCTGAAACTCGCGCAAGGCGACGGCCGCATCGCGCTCGATGAACTCGGCGCGCTCGATGTGGAGATCGCGCGCAGCTTCGCCGCAGCGGCGAACACGCTGCTGCAGCGAGAACTTGTCGCCACGGGGACGATTGCGGCGCTGGGTTCACACGGCCAGACCGTGCGCCACCGGCCCGCACAGAGGCCGCCGTATACGTTGCAGCTCGGCGACGCCAACGTCATTGCCGAATTGACCGGCATCACAACGGTTGCCGACTTCCGGCGCCGTGATATGGCAGCCGGCGGTCAGGGCGCGCCGCTCGCGCCGGCGTTTCACGCCGCGATGCTGCCGCGCGATGCACACACGCGTGTCGTGCTCAATCTCGGCGGAATCGCGAATGTCACGATTCTGCCGGGTGATACGAACCGGCCCGTCACCGGATTCGATACCGGCCCGGCGAGTTGCCTGCTCGATGCATGGGCACAACAACACCTCGGCACCGCTTTCGATACCGATGGTACGTTCGCCGCGCGTGGAAAGTTCGATGCCGATTTGCTCGCGCGCCTCCTGGCGGATCCCTATTTCGCCGCGCCGCCGCCGAAAAGTGCGGGCCGCGAAGTATTTCATCTGACTTGGCTGCAAGAACATTTGCATGCGCCTGCGATCACACCCGCCGATGTGCAGGCGACGCTGGTGGCGTTGAGTGCGCGCAGCATCGCAGCCGCGGTGCGCAGGCACGCGACCGACGCGCGTGAAGTGTTGGTCTGTGGCGGCGGAGTGCACAATCGCGTGCTGATGCAGGCGATCGCCGGCGAACTCGCGCCGATTTCCGTGGCGAGCACGGCCGCGCGAGGCATCGACCCGGATTTCGTCGAGGCGATGCTGTTTGCCTGGCTGGCGCGCGAACGCATCGCCGCACGTGCAGTCGAGACCGTGCCCGCAGTCACCGGCGCGCGCGACGCGCGCGTGCTCGGCGGCGTCTATTTCGGCTTCTGATCTGGCGAGTCTTCGAACAGCGGCTTGCCTTCGACTTTCTCGAACGCTTCCAGCGCGGTGCGGAACGCGTCGGATTCCTTCGGATTCCAGGTGCCGGCGAGTACGGCCACGTCGTGGATTTCGCGATGCACGAGATCCTCGCCACCCAGCCCGAGACTGTGCCGCAGAATGTGCACGATCACTTCGTTGATCGACCAGTTGCGCTCGCGCGCGAGCGTCTTGATGCGCTCGGCAATCGCGTCGTCGATATTGCGCACGAGGATGTCAGGCACAGTCGATCCGCTTTTCGTTCGTCCAATCCCTTGCCAGTAGGATTTTCGCAGCAAACGCTGAAGATTTCACGCGCGGGGTTTCCCTAGCCGGCCGTTTCAGGCTGCAGGCGCCTGAAACGCGACCAGAGCCAAAGGCACAGCGCCGCCGCGGGCAATACCGCCAGGACCGTAATCACGAAGAAAGTGGCGTATCCGGTGGCGGCAACAATACCTCCTGCAAAAAACCCGAGCACCTTGCCCGGCAGATTTACGAGCGACGCCAACAGCGCATATTGCGTCGCCGTGTGTTCGCGATTGACCAGGGACGACAGGAACGCGACCGTAGGCGGACCGAGAAATCCGAGCGTGAAATTCTCGCCCGAGATCACGGCCGTCAGGACGAACAGATTGCCGGGGTGCGAGATCAGGAACAGATACAGCAGATTGGCGCTGCCACAGACAACGATGGCGACCAACAGCGTTCGCCACACACCGAATCGCGCCACCGCCGCGCCGCCGAGAAACACGCCCGCAATACCCACGGCGATGCCGTAGATTTTCGTGATCGCGCCGATCGCGGTCAAACTGAAGCCCATGTCGCGATAGAACGGGCTCATCACGCCGCCGATCGTCGCCTGCTCCGGAATCTTGAACAGCAGGATGAAAAGCAACGTCACCGCAGCCAGTTGCCACGGGTAACGGCGGAAGAAGTCCGTGAACGGCTCGATTACGCCGATGCGCATCGCATCACTCCAGCGCTTCGGCGTCCGCAGAATAACCTCGGGCTCGCGTGCGATGAGGTTTGCAGCGACAGGGATCGCCATCGCAAGCGCCATGCCTATATAGATCACACGCCAGGGCACGTGATCGGCCAGAATCAGCGCGAGGGCGCCGGAGATCAGCAGGCCAATGCGATAACCCAATGAGTAGGTTGCGACCAGCGCCCCCTGCGCCTGCAGCGGCGCGATCTCGATGCGGTAGGCATCGACGGCAATATCCTGCGTGGCGCCGAAAAACGCCACGGCGAGCGCGGCGCCCACAAACGGCACGAGCTGCGCCGGTGTGAACGCCGCCATCGCGAGCAGCCCAATGACGACGCCCAACTGCGCCAGCAGGAGCCAGCCGCGGCGGCGACCGAGCCGATGGAAAACCGGCAGGCGCCAATGATCCAACAGCGGCGCCCAGAGGAACTTGAGCGCGTACGTCATGCCGGCGCTTGCGATCATCGTGATGCTCTTGATCTCGATCTGGTTTTCCTTGAGCCAGTACGCCAGAGTGCCGGCCACGAGCAGGAATGGCAGGCCCGACGAAAACCCGAAAAACAGCATCGTCCACGCCGCCGGCTGCGCAAACGCGCGCCAAACCGAAGGCTTGGCTTGCGCCGCCTCAGAAGCGCTCATGCGTAATCGACCGTAAACGGCGCGTGATCGGAGAACCGCGGCGTCGGGGCGATCGAACATGCTTTCGCCTTAAGCGACGGCGTTGTGATCTGGTAATCGATGCGCCAACCGACGTTGTTCGCACGCGCGGCTCCGCGATTGCTCCACCACGTATATTCAACCGCATCGGGTTTCGCGACGCGGAAGCTGTCGCGCCAACCCAGTTTCGGTGCCGGGGTGTCATCGCCGCACGCATCGGCAATCATGCCATTGAGCCAGGCGCGCTCGGGCGGCAGGCAGCCGGAATTCTTCTGGTTCGAGGTCCAGTTCTTGATATCGTTGCGCGAGCGCACGATGTTCCAGTCGCCGCACAACACATAGTCGCGGCCGGATTTGAGCCATTGATCGAGTATCGGCTTGAGCCAATCCATCACCTTGAATTTCACTTTCTGGCGCTCTTCGCCCGATGAACCCGATGGCACGTACAGCGACACCACGCTGAGCTTGCCGAAGCGCGCTTCAATGTAACGGCCTTCGTCGTCGAAGTCCGCCCAGCCCAGGGCCGTGCGCACGTCGTCCGGTTCCGTGCGCGCATAGATCGCGACGCCGCTGTAGCCCTTCTTCGTCGTCGCATCGCGATAGAAGCAATGGTGCCCATCGGGACGGAACATCGGATCGCTCAACTGATCTTCCTGCGATTTGGTCTCCTGCAGGCAAACCACGTCGGCATTCTGTTTCCTGAGCCAATCGAAGAAACCCTTGTTGGCGGCGGAGCGGATGCCATTCGCGTTGAAGGTGATGATTCTCACGGGATTCGGGATTCGCGATTCGGGATTCGGGATTCGTAGGGTAACGGATTTGCTCGTGAGCCATGCAATTCAGAAGGCGGGCGAACGCACCTTGCGCAATGCACGCGTGTGGATTGCTATCATCGAAACTCGAATCCCGAATCCCGAATCTCATGCTCCCTTACCAACGCGAATTCCTCGAACTCGCCCTAGCCAGGAACGCGCTGCGTTTCGGCGAATTCACGCTCAAGTCCGGGCGCAAGAGTCCGTACTTTTTCAATGCCGGGTTGTTCGATTCAGGCGCCGCGCTCGACACGCTCGGTCGCGCTTACGCGCAGGCGGCAGGAGACTCCGGCATTGCCTTCGACATGCTGTTCGGCCCAGCCTACAAAGGCATCGCGCTCGCAGCGGCGACGTCGATCGCGCTCGCGCGCGAACACGCCCGCGACGTGCCGGTGGCGTTCAACCGCAAGGAAGCCAAGGATCACGGCGAAGGCGGCGTGTTGATCGGCGCGCCGTTGAAGGGCAGCGTACTGATCGTTGACGACGTGATCAGCGCGGGCACGGCGATCCGCGAATCGCTGACATTGATACGCGCCCATGGCGCAACAGCAGCGGGCGTCTTGATTGCTCTGGATCGTCAGGAGCGCGGTCAAGGCACGCGATCGGCGGCGCAGGAAATCGCCGCCGAGTTCGGCACGCCGGTGATCGCGATTGCACGGCTCGACGAGCTGTTCGCGCTCGCCGGCGAACGCGCTGAACTTGCACCTTACCGTGAACACCTGAAGGCCTACCGCGCAGCGTACGGCTGCTGACGCGCGCTATACTGCGCCGAGGAGGACTCGAACATGCGCGTGAACGCCACCGTATTCGCCATTCTTGCCATGGGTTTCAGTCTCTCGGCGCAAGCCGAGCATGACCGCTACAAATGGAAAGATGCACAGGGCAATCTGCACTACGACGACTCGCTGCCGGCGGAAGCCGTGCAATTCGGTTACGACGTGGTCAACACGAGCGGCATGGTGGTCAAGCACGTCGATCGCGCCAAAACCGCTGAAGAACTGAAAACCGACAAGGAAGCCGCTGCAAAACTCGCCGCCGACAAGAAAGCCGCCGATGAGCAGGCCCAGCACGATCAGCAGATGCTGGCGGCGTATCCGAACGAACAAGATCTGATGCATGCGCAACAGGGACAACTCGATTCGCTCGATCAGGAAGCGCACGCGACACAAATGAGTCTGGACAGCCAGGAAAAGAGCCTGACCGACATGCTCGGCCGCGCTGCGGACCTGGAACGCACCGGCAAGCCGGTACCGCCGTTCCTGAGCACGCAAATCGAGACGCAACGTAGCATCGTGGCCAAACAGAAAGATTACATCGCCGGCAAACAGAAGGAACGCGTCGACACCGTGCAGCGCTTCGCCGACGACATTGCCCACTACCGCGAGTTGCGCGCGAGACTCCAGCCGAAGCAATAACTCCTAGAACGGCAGGTGCAGTTTCGGATCCAGCGCCAGCAGCCGCTGGCGGAACGTTGCCTGGATGCGCAACAGCGCCTCATCGCTGTCGGCGTCGAAGCGCAGCACCAACACCGGTGTCGTGTTCGACGCGCGCACCAGACCCCAACCGTCCGGCCAATCTGCGCGCACACCGTCGATCGTGGTCACGCGCGCGCCTTCGAACTGCGCCTGCTCCTGGAATTTGGCGATGAACTGATAGTGCTCGCCTTCACGCATCTCGATTTTCAGTTCCGGCGTGCTCACGCCCTTGGGCAGGCTGTCGAAGATTTCCTGGGGCGTGCGCCCTTCCGGATCGGCGGCGAGAATCTCCATCAGCCGAGCCGCGGCATAGATACCGTCGTCGAAACCGTACCAGCGTTCGCGGAAGAAGAAGTGTCCGCTCATCTCGCCAGCGAGTTCAGCCTCGGTTTCGCGCATCTTCGCCTTGATCAGTGAATGCCCCGTGCGCCACATGATCGGGCTGCCGCCTGCCTGCAGGATCCACGGCTGGAGTTTGCCGGTGCACTTGACGTCGTAGATGATCGTCGCACCCGGATTGCGCGTAAGCACGTCCTTGGCAAACAGCATCAGCAGGCGATCCGGGTAAATCACTTCACCGCCGGCTGTGACGACGCCGAGACGATCGCCGTCGCCGTCGAACGCCAGGCCCAGTTCGGCGTTCACCTGCTTCACCGAGAGGATCAGGTCCCGCAGATTGTGCGGATCGGACGGATCCGGATGGTGGTTCGGGAAGTTGCCGTCGACGTCGCAGTACAGCGCCTCCACTTCGCAGCCGATGCCTTCGAGCACCTGCGGCGCTATCGCGCCCGGAATGCCGTTACCGCAGTCGATCACGACCTTGATCCTGCGCTCGATCATGACGTCTTCGGTGATGCGGCCGACATAGTCGCGACTGATGTCCATGCGCTGCAAACCGCCGTTACCGCTGGTGTAGCGGCCTTCGCTGATACGCGCGTACAGTTCCTGGATCGCACCTTCCGACAGGGTTTCGCCGCCGAGCACGATCTTGAAGCCGTTGTAATCGGGCGGATTGTGGCTACCGGTGACCATCACGCCGGAGCCGATATTCAGATGGTAAGTGGCAAAATACAGCGTCGGTGTCGGCGCCGCACCGATGTCGATCACATCGCAGCCGGCGGCACGCAAACCTTCGATCAAGGCGGCAGACAACTCTGGGCCAGAGAGGCGTCCGTCGCGGCCCACCGCGATCTCCTTGAGTCCCCGCTGCTGCGCCTCCGAGCCGATCGCGCGGCCGATCTCGCGCGCGACCTGTGCCGTCAGGGTCTTACCGAGCACCCCGCGGATGTCGTAGGCGCGGAAGATGCTGCGATCCACCGCGACCGGCGCGCCGGATGCCTGCGGCACCTCCGCCTCGATCTTGGGGCGCTCCAGCTTCGGCTTCACCATCACCGCCTTCGTCGGTGCGGGCTGCGCCAAACTCGGCGCGGTTGCCGCTCGCGCAGCTTTGCGCTCGTCCAGGCGAACGAGCAGGGTGTCCCAGCCAACCTTGCGCAGATACAGCAGCGCGAGCCCACCGCCAAGCAACAGCACGGTCAACGGCAGCACCAGCCATAACAGATCGGGCAGGAAAATGGCGTATTCGCGCGGACGGCTGCCAATGCGGAACAGGCTGTCGGCTACCGGAGTGCCGGCTTCGCCGAGCGTGTCTGTAGTGTCGCCGCCGCCGATGCTGTCAAGCAGCAGGTCGCCACGGCCGTCGCCTTGGCGCAGATCGACGCGCACATCGGACGAAACGCGCTGGTGCCGGAACGCCTCCTGCAACGGTGCGTACGGTAGCTCGATATACGCGTACGCCAGCGTTTCGCTGTCGCGTTGCACCGGCAATGCCAGCGCCAGCACGCGCTGCTGCGTCGTCGTGTTCTGGCGCGACTGCAGCAGGCCGGCGTGCAATTGCCGGTGCGCCTCGATCAGCATCGCCGCTTTTGCATAGCCGAATTTCGCGAAATCGCCGCCGACCACGTCGGTGACGTCCGGTTTGTAGAACTCCACCAGCAGGACATCCGGCAAGGCGCTCTTGATTGCCTTCACCGCCGCAGCATGCGTATCGTCGCCGGGTTGCGCGAACGCGCTGACTACCGCTTCGCTCGCGACCGCCTGTATGACACGGCTACGCGCGTCGGCGACGAATTTGCCCAGTGCATCGCCGAGCGTGCGATTGGCGGTTTCGACCTGTCCGGCGCCATTGTGCGCGCCCCAGATCGCCCAAGCTTGCCAGGCGCAGAACAGGCCGGCCAGAAGCAGCGCTATAGCGCCACCGAGCAACAGCGGCGTGGGCGATCGCGCAGCATCGTCCACTGACATGTCGGGAACGCTGGACTTGTTCATCAAACCTTCCCTCTCAACCCGTGCCGGTATGGCCGAATCCGCCCTCGCCGCGATGGCTGCGCGCAAATTCCGCGACGACGCGGAACGCGGCCTGCGCGACCGGCAGGAATACCAACTGTGCGATGCGCTCCCCCGGCGCAATGGTATAGGCGCTGCTACCGCGATTCCAGCACGAAATCATCAGCGGCCCTTGGTAGTCGGCGTCGATCAAGCCAACCAGATTGCCGAGCACGATGCCGTGCTTGTGGCCAAGGCCCGAGCGCGGCAGGATCACTGCACAATAGCCCGGGTCGCCGATATGAATCGCGATGCCGGTGGCGACCAAAGCGCTCGCACCAGGATCGAGCGTCAGTGGCGCGTCGAGCACCGCGCGCAAGTCCACGCCTGCCGAACCCGGCGTCGCAGTGCTCGGCAACGGGATTTCGCGACCGACGCGCGGATCGAGAATCTTGACCTCGACGTCGATCATCGCTTGGCGCGCTTTTTCGCGCCGCTACGCAGCGCGCTGACGCGTTCGATCAACTTGTGCGCAAGCGCGCCCTTGTCCGCCCGCGCCAGCTGTTCCTTGCCACCCGGCCACAGCAGCAGCAATTCATTGTCGCAGGCATCGAATCCGGCTCCGGCGCCGACGCAGTTCGCAGCGATGAGATCCAGGTTTTTGCGCTCGAGCTTGGCGCGGGCGTACTTCTCCAGATCCTGCGTTTCCGCGGCAAAGCCCACGAGGAACGGACGCTTCTTCAACGCGCCCACTTCGGCGAGGATGTCGGGGTTTTCGGCCAGGTCCAGTTGCAACGCACGCCCGTGTTTCTTGAGCTTGTGCGCCGACACGTCCGCCGGGCGATAGTCGCCGACCGCGGCGGCCGAGATGAAGACATCGCATTGCGGAATTTGTCGCTGCACGGCTTCGCGCATCTGGCGCGCGCTGCGCACGTCGGTGCGCGTGACGCCCGCAGGTGTCGGCAGGTGCACGGGTCCAGCGATCAGATGCACTTGCGCGCCCTGTTCGGCCGCCGCCTGGGCGATCGCGAAACCCATCTTGCCGGAGCTGCGGTTGCCGATGAACCGCACCGGATCGATATCCTCGTAGGTTGGGCCGGCGCTGACCAGCACGCGCGCGCCGGTCAATGCCTTGGGGCCATGCAGCGCTGCGAGCCCGGCAACGATCTGGTGCGGCTCGAGCAGCCGGCCGGGACCGGATTCCGGCTCGGCCATGGGGCCATCCGCAGGGCCCAGGACATCCACGCCGCGGCCGCGCAGCGTGGCGACGTTGGCCTGCGTGGCCGGGTGTCCCCACATGCGCAGGTTCATTGCCGGCGCGATCGCCACGGGCGCGTCGCTGGCCAGGCACAGCGTCGTCAGCAGGTCATCGGCCAATCCGTGCGCCAGGCGCGCAATCAAATCCGCGCTGGCCGGAGCGATCACGATACGTTGCGCCCAGTGCGCAAGTTCAATGTGCCCCATCGCCGCTTCCGCGGCTTCGTCCCACAAGCCGCTGCGCACCGGGTGGCTCGAGAGGGCCTGGAATGTCAGCGGCGTGACGAAGCGTGCGGCGTTTTCGGTCAGCACTACCTGCACATCGGCGCCCGCATCGCGCAAGCGACGGGTCAACTCGGCCGCCTTGTAAGCGGCGATGCCTCCCGACACACCGAGCAAGACTCGCAGGTTGGCCAGAGCCGTAGCGCTCATGTAGGAATCAGCCGACATCGAAACGGGCCGATAGCTTACCGGAAATCGCGCGCTTTCCGATTACTCCGGTCGTCGTGCTTGCGCACACTTTGGCCCATGACGATCCGTGACTGGCCCAGCGACGAACGCCCACGCGAGAAACTCATCGGACGCGGTGCTGCTGCTCTGTCCGATGCCGAACTGTTGGCTGTCTTCATCGGCAGCGGCCGGCGCGGCATGACCGCCGTAGACCTGGGCCGCGAATTGCTGACCACGCATGCCGGACTGCGACCTCTGCTGGATCTGGAACCGTCCGTCCTGGCCGCGCAACCCGGCCTCGGCACGGCCAAGGCATGTGCGCTGCACGCCGCATTGGAACTGGGAAGGCGTTACCTAGCCAGCGAGTTGAACCGACCCGATGCCCTGATCCATCCTGCAGCCTGCGCCGACTACCTGCGCGCGCGCATCGGCGCGCATCCATATGAGGTGTTCGCCTGCCTGTTCCTCGACCAGCGGCATCGCGTGATCGCCTTCGAGGAACTGTTCCGCGGTTCTATCGACGGCGCCAGCGTGCATCCGCGCGAGGTGGTGCGGCGTTGCCTCGCGCACAACGCCGCCGCCGTCATCTTCGCGCACAATCATCCGTCCGGCGTGGCCGAACCGAGCCAGGCCGATCGCGACATCACGGCCGAGCTCAAGCGCGCGCTGGCACTGATCGACGTGCGCGTGCTCGACCATTTCATCGTCGGCAGCGGGCCGCCGACGTCGCTGGCTCTGCGCGGACTGCTGTAGATTTCGCAGCGCGGCTATACTGCTCCTCCGGGAGGGTTCGCTGCGCCGTGATTTTCGGATACCCCGTAACGTTTCCCGCGGATACGTGCGAGCGCCTGGTCGCGGATGCTGCGACGGCGCGACGGCTCGTAGCGGAGCGCTGTCCGCAGTTGCTCGAATTGCTCGAGCATCGTCGCCGCCGCTTCGCACCATTGCTGGCGCAGAACCCCGATGCTCCCATCGGCCAAGCCGAGGATGCGATCCTGCTCGCTTTCTGCCGCCTCGCTTATCGCCACGGCAGCTGGGGCAAGGATTTCCACCACTACCACAACGAAGGCCACATCTTCGAAATTCTTGGCAGCCGTCTGGAGCGCCTGATCGATACGATCGGCCTGGAAACGCTGAGCCTGCGCGATTGGTTCCTGCTGACGCTGTTCGCCGCCGCGCACGATCTGCGCCAGCGCGAGGTGCCTGAGTTTTCCGCCGGTATCGGTGCCAACGAACGCGCCAGCATCGAGGAAACGTTTCGCATCCTGCGCGCTTGCGGCTTCACGCAGGAACGCAATGCCGATGTGTTCTTTGGCATTGAACTGATGATCGCCGGCAGCACATTCGACGCGCGCCCGCCGCCGAAGGCGACGGAATACAACAGCGCGGAGATGGTGGTGCAATCGGGCGGCGCGTTGGCGCTGAAGCTCGACACCAAGCTCGACAAGTACGTGTCGAACTGGCGCGTCGATCCGCACATCGAACATGCGCTGGGTCTGGCGATGATCGCCGCGGACCTCGACACGGCCAACGTCGCCGAACCATTTCCCCTGTTCATGGCCAGCGCCGAGCGTCTGTGCCTGGAACGGGAGATGCGCAGCTACCGCGATCCGGGCAGTGCGGAATCCGCGCAGCCAATGCTGAACTTCTTCACCAACGGCCAGGAGCATTACTTCTTCGACCTGCACCGCTTCAGTTCCGAGTACGGTCGCGCAACTTTCGGCGCCGCCAAGCAAGCCAATACCGAGCCTATACGCAGCGTGATCGCCCAAATGCGCGCGATCCCGACACCGCGCACCGGGGAGGATGTTCTGCGTGCGTTTCGCGCGCTCGTGGCCACAGTGAACTAAGGCGGAAAAGCGGCATTCCAGCGGGCTTTTTCCGGCTTTTTTCACGCCCGGGCCCGCCCGCTGTCGAGTGGATTTATACACAATGCATCATCTGCTGCATTTTCCACGAGCGCGCGTATGTTGCGATTCAATGGCACGCAATTTTGCTATTGAAAACAGCTACTTGCTCGAATACATCTCGCGTTCGTCAAGCCGCCACCAGTCCTCTTGAGCGCGTCGCGCCAATACTAGAGGGCCGATACGCACAGAGTTATCCACAGGGCGCCGGCCGCGCCAGATAGCCATTTTGTTGCACCCGGCCCGTCCACTGCGAAGACACGCGCTTCCGGCGCGGCAATGACGCCGACTACAATGCACAGGCTGCTCCCGGAATCAATCGCGTGAAAGAAACCCTGCGTCAAATGCTCCTGCAGGCCATCGCCCGCTTGCAGGAGCAATCCGTGCTGCCCGCCGAGATGTCGGCGACGTTCGTGCTCGAACGCACGCGCAGCAAGGAACATGGCGATTTCGCCACCAATGCTGCAATGCTGCTGGCCAAACCGGCGCGCAAGAATCCGCGCGCCGTGGCCGAGGCACTGGTCGCCGCGTTGCCGCCAAGTACACAACTTGCCAAGGTGGAAATCGCCGGGCCGGGCTTCATCAATTTCTTTCTTTCCGCGCAGGCCTATCACACGGAAGTCCGGCGCATCCTCGACGCTGGCGATGCGTACGGCACGAACACGAATGGCGCCGGCCACACGGTCGGCGTCGAATTCGTCTCGGCCAATCCGACCGGGCCACTGCACGTCGGCCATGGCCGCGCCGCCGCGATCGGTGATTGTCTGGCGCGCGTGCTCGGCGCGAACGGCTGGACCGTCAAGCGCGAGTTCTACTACAACGATGCCGGCGCTCAGATCAATAATCTGGCCCTGTCGGTGCAGGCGCGTGCGCGTGACCTCACGCCAGACGATTCGAGCTGGCCGGCGGACGGCTATCGCGGCGACTACATCATCGATGTGGCCAAGGCCTATCTGGCCGGCGCGTCCATAGTCGCCGATGGACACATCGTGATCGCCGCGAAGAACCCGGATGATCTCGACGCGATCCGCCAGTTCGCGGTCGCGTATCTGCGTCACGAACAGGATCTGGACCTGAAGGCGTTCGGCGTCGCTTTTGACGTGTATTTCCTCGAGTCCTCGCTGTACGGCGACGGCAAGGTCGAGGAAACCGTGCGCGAACTGATGGCACACGGCCATACCTACGACGAAGGCGGTGCGCTGTGGCTCAAGACCACGGATTTCGGCGACGACAAAGATCGCGTCATGCGCAAGTCGGACTGCACCTACACATACTTCGTGCCGGACATCGCCTACCACCGCAGCAAGTGGATGCGTGGCTACGAGCGCGCGATCACCGAACTCGGCTCCGACCATCACGGCTCGCTGGCGCGCGTGAAAGCCGGCTTGCAGGCGCTCGACGCGGGCATTCCGCAAGGCTATCCCGAATATGTGCTGCACCAGATGGTCACGGTGATGCGCGGCGGCGAGGAAGTGAAGCTGTCCAAACGCGCCGGCAGCTACCTCACGCTGCGCGACTTGATTGAGGAAGCCGGCCGCGACGCCACGCGTTATTTCCTGATCGCACGCAAGGCCGATTCGCAGCTCGTGTTCGACATCGACCTGGCGCGCTCGCAAAGCAACGACAATCCGGTCTACTACATCCAGTACGCTCATGCGCGCGTGTGCAGCGTGCTGCGCCAGCTCGGCGAACGCGGTCTGCAATGGAATCGCGAGAATGGCCTTGCGCAATTCGCGCGCCTGGACACCGAGCACGAAGCGGCATTGATGGTTGAACTGGCGCGCTACCCGGAAATCGTCGAAGGCGCGGCGCAGAACCTGGAGCCGCATCTGATCGCGCAATATCTGCGTGAACTGGCCAACGCGCTGCACACGTACTATCACGCACATGCGTTCATCGTCGACGATGCCGACCTGCGCGATGCGCGCCTGGCCCTGATCGTCGCCGTGCGCCAGGTGCTCAAGAACGGTCTTGATCTGCTGGGCGTGTCCGCACCGGAGAAAATGTGATGGCTGCCAAACGCAGCAAGCAAGCGTACCGCGAGAACGAACGCCAGGCCTGGCCGGCGTGGGTGTGGATGGGCATCGGCGTGCTGCTCGGGCTGACCCTGTCCGCGCTCGTGCTGATCAAGGATTGGGCGCCGATGCTGCGCAAGAAAAACCTGCCGCAACCGAATGCCGAAGCGACTGCACCGAAGGAATCCGAACAGGCCGTCGCCGACGAGGCAGCGAAGAAGCCGGCAGCGCCGAAGAAGACGTTCGATTTCTATTCCGTGCTGCCGGAAATGGAAGTCGTGATCCCGGACGCGGAATTGTCAGCCAAGGCCAAGGCCGAGCAGGCCCGGCAGGCCGCCGCTGCGCAGACACAGAATGCCAATACGGCGAATCCACCGGTGTCGGCGGCGCCAGCGGAAACCGGCGGCCGCTACGTATTGCTCGCTGGTTCGTATGCCGACCCCAAAGCCGCCGACGAAGCGAAAGCCAAGCTCGCACTGCTCGGCGTGGTGGCCAAGGTGCAGAGCATCACGATCAACGGCAAAACCTGGAACCGCGTGATGGTGGGCCCCTACGCGAACGCCAGTGACACTGAGGCTGCGAAGAAGGCGCTGGCCGACAACGGGGTCAAGGCGATTCCGATGAAGGAAGCGCAGTAGGCTACGGCCCGAATCCGTCGAGGAAGATCTGGTCTAGAATGTATTTGTATACTTTTCCGGCGTAGCCGTTGGCCAGGTATACATTGCCGGCCTCGTCTTCACCTAGCCCGAATACTCCGGCCGAGGGCACACCACCGGTTGGCGCGAACGCAGACAGCGTCCACGTGCCATTGTAGGTCCCTACCAGCGGGCCGCCGTCCAGATCGCCGAATAGATAGAAACCTTGCAGGCGCTGATAAGGTCCGCGGTAGCGGTAGCCACCGATCACGGCGTCTCCGGTGATCGTGCCGGAACCGTGGAAGAAGTGCAGGATCGGCGCGATGCCGGTGCCGCACGCGGAGCTCATCGAACCCTGCAGATACGGCCCTTCGCAGGTGTTCCAACCGTAATCGTAGCCGCTCGGCGCGCTGGTCGCGGCGGGCTGGAAATCGACTTCTTCCGTCGTGTTGTACCCAACGTCGCCGATAAACATGTCATGCGTCTGGCGATCGAAACTGAAGCGGAATGGGTTGCGTAATCCATAGGCCCAGATTTCGGCGCAGGTATTGGCCGTGGCGGCATAGGGATTCGTCGCGGGGATAGTGTATTCGGCATGCGCTCCGGCGGTAGCGCCACAGGCATTGGCTTGCGCGGAATTCGTCGTATGGTCCACGTCCAGGCGCATGATCTTGCCGAGCAGGTAGTACAGCGCTCCGGAGCCGCCGGAGGTGCTGCAATTCCCAGCATTGTTGTCGGCATGCTTCTTCCAACGACACCGCGCGAAACCGTTGGGGTCGCCTTGAACGCCACCGTCGCCCATC
>Ga0163163_10002973_pt1 | contig 14339 bp, 9 predicted proteins | sample S65metaG_FD_119766 | JGI IMG/M metagenome (GOLD analysis project Ga0163163, IMG submission 119766) | Switchgrass rhizosphere microbial communities from Kellogg Biological Station, Michigan, USA - S6-5 metaG | ecosystem: Host-associated > Plants > Roots > Rhizosphere > Soil | place: USA: Michigan... | reverse complement strand
CGGCCCGCGTCGGCGAGCTTTTCGTTTGCAAGAAGAGCTTCCTGAGTCCGGCGCTCGATGGTGATATCACGAAAGACGAGCACTATTCCGACGATTGCGCCTGTCTGGTCGCGGATAGGAGCTCCGCTGTCGGCGATGATGATGCGGGAAGAGTCTTTGCGGATAAGTGCGGTGTGATTGGCGAGGCCGACGACAGCATTGAGTCGTTTGACCTCACCGACAGGGGTCTCAACGCGCTCGCCTGTCTGCTCATTGACGACGTGAAAGACTTCTTCGAGAAGACGGCCGGCAGCGTCTGACTGTGACCAGCCGGTAAGCTCGGAGGCCACCGGGTTCATCATCTGTACACGTCCTTCAGCATCGCAGGAGATGACGCCGTCGCCGATAGAGGCCAGGGTTGTGCGAAGCTGCTGCTCTGACTGGAAGATCTCTTCGGCTCGCTTTCCGAGAATTTCGAGCGATGTGCGGTAGGCGGCGGAGACCGCATGGAGACGGCTGCGCATGAACAGGCCGATAAGGACGCCTATGCCAAGGGCGATGGCGATGAGCGCTTCCAGCATATTGCGCACCTGGCGGCGCCATTGGCTTATTCGAACACTGCGTCTAGCCTCATCGTGTTGCGTAATGGCGTCGACGTCCTGACGAACATGATCCATAAGGGTCTTGCCGTAGAGGTTCAGATTGACGTCGTTTGCCTGTCCTCCTGCACGTATTGTGGAGATGATGGGTAAAGCGAAGGCGTCGTGCCAGTTCTGGAAGTCGTTACGGATATCTTCGATATTTCGTCGCTGAACAGCATCGAGGGCGGCAATCGAGGCGAGTTTGTCGAACTCGGAGGGGAGCCGGTTTTCAGAATCACGAAAAGGCACGAGAAAGCGTTCGTCGTCGGTCGCTTCGAAGCCGCGAAGGCCCGATTCTTGATCGACGATCAACCTTGCAACTAGGGATGCCTGTGCGATACGCGCATCTACCTGCTGGATGACCTGAACGGTCTCGTTGGCGTTTCGTATCTGGTAGTACAGGGCGAATGCGGTGAGCAGCAAGGCGATCACCGGAAGAAGGAATGCCTGACGCAGAATTCGATTGAACTGAGTTAGGTTCACGGCCCTCTCGACGTTTGCCCTAATGGCTAAGGCGCGCTGACTGGTTGTAGCAGACTTTCAAGCTTCTGTAGAAGCATCGGGGCACCTTCGCCCTTGGTCATATAAAGGTCTACCAGGCAGGTAACTTCGGCTGGCAGCCCGATATAGGCAGAGAGCAGGAGAATTGGAACCCGTGGCTTCATCGCACGCATACGACCTGCAACTTCTCCGCCATGCATTCCTGGCATGGAATAGTCCAGCACCACGGCCTCAATCGGCTCGCTCTCAAAGACGGCTAGGCCGGAAGGGCCATCCATTGCTGTTAGAACACGATATCCGGCGCGCTCCAGCAAAATCTTCCGGACCCTAAGTCCGACAAGTTCGTCATCCACGCAGAGAATGAGGTGGGAGTTCTGTGTCATAAAGGTTGATCCGATCAGAACAAGGGCAGCAGGTGCAGCAAGTCAACTACTGCTAGTATACGTGGCCCTTGCTGCCGGGCCATTGATGACGATTCATCAAACGTTTGCAAAGTATGGTCGTTCCGGAGCTAAGCTAATAGACGGAAACGTCCCGCATTTGGATTGAGGTCTAGGACTTGAGTCAGACGATTTTTGTGTTGGAAGACGACGCCGACATCTCCCGGCTTGTGCAGTACCACCTGGAAAGCGCGGGTTTCACAGTACGCCCGTATCTAACGGTCGGTCCGATACTTTCGGATGCCGAACGACAGCCTCCAGCGTTGTTTTTGCTGGACATCATGGTGCCCGGCGGCGATGGCCTGGATCTCTGCCGCAGACTGAGGCAGAACCCCACCTTGAGTGTTGTGCCGATCATCTTCCTGACAGCACGGGCTGCTGAGAATGATCGCGTCCACGGGCTGGAGTTGGGGGCGGACGACTACATCACCAAGCCCTTTGGGACGCGGGAACTGGTGGCCCGGGTAAAGGCGGTGCTGCGGCGCTTCGAACGCCCGACGACGCCATCTGTGGTGAAGTTTGAAGACATCGAGATCGACGCTGGCGCGATGCAGCTGAGAGTAAACGGATCCCTGGTGACCACGACGGCGACTGAATTTAGGCTGCTGGACTATCTGGCCCGGCACCCGGGACGGGTGTTCAGCCGCGATCATCTACTAGACGCTGTCTGGGGGGATGCTCGGTTCGTGACGCCCCGGTCGGTGGACGTCTACGTTCGACGCATTCGCGAAAAGATTGAGGCCGACGCGGAGACCCCGCGTTACCTTAAGACTATGCGCGGAGCCGGCTACCGATTCGAGATTCCCAAGTCCGCCCAGGTTCCAGCATAGGGGTTCCCTCCGTGACGCGTGGCCTGTTTTTCTGGTTTTTCGTTCGGATGACGATTGCGCTCGCCTTCGTCGCGCTCATGAAGGTGTGGTTCAACCCGCGCGGCTGGATACTAGGGTCCGTACTGGTGTTGTTATGGGCGGCAGTGAATGCATTTATGCTCTCGCGGTCAGTGCGGCGAAGTGTAGCCATTCTGCAGGTTTCTACGGCTTCAATCGCGGAGCGTCCGGTTGGGGTACTGCACCCCCAATTCAGTGACTTCGATGGCCTGGCGCAGGCGATTTCACTCGCTTCCGGCCATGTCGAGCGGGTGTTGAACGATGCTGCCGAGAGCAGGCGAGAGCTCGAGGCGATGATCGACAGTATGCAGGATGCAGTAGTGGCTGTGGATCAGGCCGGACGCATTCAATGGACGAACCAGAAGATGCAGAAGCTGATTCCGGGGACGTCGTTTTCAAGTGCCGTTAGGGTAGGGCATTCGCTAGTGCAGACCATTCGGGATCCGGAGGTACTGGAGTGTGTGAGAGTGGCGCTAAGCGAGCGCACTCTTAGCGAGCGGCGGTCTACCTCTCTCCTGCCGGGGCGAATCTTTGAGGTTGCGGCGTCGCCGATGCCGGGTGGCGGCGCAGTTGCTGTATTGCATGACATTACGCGGATTGAGCAAGTGGAACGCACGCAAAGGGAGTTCGTCGCCAATGTGAGCCATGAACTGCGTACGCCGCTGACCTCGATCACCGGATACGTGGAGACGCTGTTGGATCATGAGGGGAATCTCAGTTCGCAGGCACGTGGGTTTCTGACCACGATCCACAAGAATGCGACGCGCATGAACCGGCTGACGGAAGACTTGCTGGTTATGGCGCGGGTCGAGTCGTCTGAGCAGGAACTTCATCCGATGCCGATTCGTGCAGACCAACTAGTGCGGGACGCGGTTCAGGCCATGAGCGGGATGGTTCAAGACGAAGAGGCGGTACTTGAGATCGGTGAGACGACGGGCTGTGAGGTCTTAGCAGATCAGGATGCCGTGGTCCAGGTACTGAGCAACCTGATTGAGAATGGGATCAAGTACGGGAAGTCGAAGGGGGAGGGAAGAAGCCGTGTCCTAGTGAGCGTCCGGGAGCTGTCCGATCCGGTAGATGCAGTGGAGTTCAGCGTGCGGGATTTTGGCCAAGGAATCGCTTCGGAGCATCTGACGAGGATCTTCGAGAGGTTTTATAGGGTGGACAAGGCGCGATCGCGGGAGTCGGGTGGCACCGGGCTTGGGTTGGCGATCGCACGACACGTAATCCAGACGCAGGGTGGAAGCATTCGTGCAGAAAGTGAATTGAACTCCGGAAGCACCTTTATTTTCACTCTCCCAAAGGCACAGGCTGCCGTTATCTAGTCTGTTTTTCAGCGTTTTCACTACGATGTAACGTTGCCGTAACAATCCCCCGTCAGACTAAAAGCAGTAGGCCGAACAGACCTTTATTGTTGGGCTGAAATCTGAGGGGGAAGTGTGAAACGGAACGTTATTGCTACGGGAATATTAGCGCTGGCGACGATTGGCGCAAGCGCTCAGAACATCAACGGAGCAGGGGCCACCTTTCCCTACCCGATATACTCGAAGTGGTTCAATGAGTACGGCCAGCAGCACCCAAATGTGAAGATCAACTATCAGTCGATCGGTTCGGGTGGCGGAATCCGCCAGGTCTCGGAGGGAACGGTTGACTTTGGTGCTACTGATGGTCCGATGAGCGATGAGCAGATTGCCGGTGCCAAGATTAAGACGCAGCACATCCCCACAGTGCTTGGTGCGGTGGTTCCGGTGTACAACTTGCCGGGGATCAGCAAGGACATCAACTTCTCAGGTGACGTGATCGCCGATATCTATCTCGGAAATATCAAGAAATGGAACGATCCGAAGATTGCGAAGGATAACCCCGGGGTCAGTTTGCCGGATAAAGCGATTCTCCCGGTTTATCGTTCCGAAGGCAGCGGAACGACGTATATCTTCACGGACTATCTGTCGAAGGTAAGCCCGGGCTGGTCTTCCAAGGTTGGAAAGAACACCTCGGTGAAGTGGCCGACAGGCATCGGCCAGAAAGGCAATGAGGGCGTTGCCGGAATGGTTCGTCAGTCGCCGTATTCGTTTGGCTACGTTGAGCTTATTTATGCCATGCAGAACAAAATGTCTTATGGTGCCGTGAAGAATGCTTCCGGCAAGTTCCTGAAAGCGTCAACTGACGGCGTAACAGCAGCAGCCGCGGCCGCTGCAAAGACGATGCCTGCTGACTATCGTGTGTCTATCACGAATGCTCCGGGTGCCACCTCGTATCCGATATCGAGTTTTACGTGGCTATTGATTCCGACGAACGCGTCGGATGCATCGAAGATCAATGCGCTCAAGGGCTTCGTGACATGGATGCTGGATCACGGAGAGAGCGAGGCGTCAGCGCTCAGCTACGCTCCATTGCCGAAGCAAGTCCAGGATATGGTTCGAAAGACGGTAGCGCAGATCAAATAGATGGGGTTTGCCGCATGTGTTCGGGCGTTGTTTCCGGGCACTTGCGGCTTATCTGTTTCACCCCGGTAGAGGAAGAGTTTTGCCGGATACAATGAGTTCGCTGTTCTTCATCCCGGGTAATCAACTTCAGCCGTATGAGCATCAAACAAGAACACGGCGTATCACCGTCCGTTAGCCCACCGCTTGCACAGGTTTCGCCTGTGCTTGAGCCGGCAAACGCTGCCGTAATGCCAGTAGAAATCTCACCGATACGCGCCTTTCTGAACTCGCGCGGCAGCGGCCGGTTAGCGGATACGAGCTTCGCTGCAATTATGTTGTTGTGCGCATGCAGCATTTTCGTAATTGTTCTATTCATCGTTACGATTTTGGTTTTGCGGTCGCATCTGAGCCTCGCTGCGTTCGGGTGGAAGTTCTTTACGCGACAGGCGTGGGACCCGGTCGCAGGCGATTTCGGCGCGTTGCCGTTCATTTACGGCACACTTGTTACGTCCATGCTTGCGCTGGCGATCGCCGTTCCGTTGGCTCTTGGAGTGGCGATCTTTTTGACAGAGCTGTGTCCCAAGCCGCTGCGGGCACCAATCTCGTTTCTTACCGAGTTGTTGGCCGCTATACCCAGCGTAGTTTATGGACTCTGGGCTGTTTTTGTCCTGGTTCCTGTGATGCGGGACGTGCTGGGGCCGCTTCTAGAGAAGACCATGGGCTGGACGGGTTTTTTTGAGGGACCGAATTTTGGGGTCGGGATGCTGACGGCGAGCATCATCCTGGCCATTATGGTCCTTCCCATCATCTCGTCGTTGACCCGCGACATTATGACAGCGGTTCCCAACAGCCAACGCGAGGCGGTGCTTGCGTTGGGTGCCACGAAGTGGGAGATGATTCGCATCGGGGTACTCCGCAACTCGCGGATCGGTATCGTAGGTGCAATTATGCTCGGCCTTGGTCGAGCACTCGGAGAGACGATGGCGGTCACAATGGTGATCGGAAACCATCCGGAGATCAACAAGAGCCTGTTTGCGCCCAGCTATACGCTGGCAAGCGTGATCGCCAATGAGTTTTCCGAGGCGACGAGCGACCTTTACCTCAGCGCACTGATCGAGATAGGCCTCGCGCTTTTCCTTGTAACGATTGTGGTCAATGCAATTGCACGTCTGATGGTATGGGCGGTGACGCGCGGCGCGCCAGGAAGGGCGGCCTAGGATGAGCACACAGCCTCTAAGCAATCTTCCTAAACCGATCGACTTTCAATCGCGTTCTATGCGCCTAAACAGCAAAAGGCGCAGTGCGATGAACTACGTAGTGGGTACGCTTGCCGTGCTCGCTACCATTATCGTGCTGTTTCCTCTCGCTGCAATTCTTTTCTATCTGGTTTACAAGGGCGCAAGTTCCCTCAATCTCGACTTTTTCACTCATGTGCCAGCCCCAGTCGGCGAGCAGGGCGGTGGTATGGCGAATGCGATCGTCGGCTCTGGAATCATTCTCACGCTGGCTAGCTCGATGGGCATTCCGATAGGTATCGCTGCCGGCGTATATCTCGCAGAGTTTGGCCAGGGGAAGTTTTTGGCTAACGCGATACGGTTTACCGCCGATGTGCTGAATGGTGTGCCTTCGATCGTGATGGGCATCTCAGTGTTCGCACTCCTAGTCCAAGGGCGGCACTTCTCCGCGCTTGCCGGTGGAGTGGCATTGGCAATCATGATGGTTCCAACTGTGACGCGCACGACGGAAGAGATGCTGGCAACGGTGCCCCATGCCATTCGCGAGGCGGCACTGGGCCTGGGAGTTCCGAAGTGGCGAACGGTCATATCCGTCGGGCTGCGCACGGCCTCGCCCGGTATTATCACCGGTTGTATGCTTGCCTTCGCTCGTGTGGCGGGAGAGACTGCGCCGCTTCTATTTACTGCACTCGGTAACCAGTTCTGGAGTGTCAAGCTCAACGAGCCGATTGCGGCCCTGCCGTTGCAGATTTACGTCTATGCGCTTGGTCCTTACGATGAGTGGCACAGGCTGGCGTGGGCAGGCGCGCTTGTCCTCATCATTCTGATTATGGTCTCCGTTACACTCGTTCGCATCTTTGCGAACCGCGGTGTACTCAAGGGAGGAAGTTAGTGGGAGTCGGCATCTTAGTAGAGGATCTGAACGCATGGTACGGATCCAACCATACGCTGCAGGACATTAACCTGCACATCCCGGCCAACCATGCGACGGCTCTCATCGGTCCATCGGGCTGCGGTAAGTCAACCTTCGTCCGTTGTTTGAACCGCATGCACGAGACCAACCCGATTGCCCGCGCGACAGGCGTCGTGAAGATGGGCGACATTGACATCTATCGCGACGCGTCGCCAGTGGAGATTCGCCGTCGCGTCGGGATGGTCTTTCAGCGGCCGAATCCGTTTCCTACGATGTCTATCTACGACAATGTGATCAGTGGATTGAAACTCAACGGCTTTCGTAACCGGCGAATCCTGGACGAGACGGTCGAACGGTCGTTGAAACAGGCTGCTCTGTGGGAAGAGGTTAAGGACGATCTGAAGAAGAAGTCCGGAGCTTCTCTTTCAGGCGGTCAGCAGCAGCGTATGTGCATCGCGCGCGCCCTTGCGGTTGATCCTGAAGTGTTGCTGATGGACGAACCTGCCTCGGCGCTTGATCCAGTCTCAACTTCGAAGATTGAAGACCTCATCTTTCAACTCAAAAGTCAGTACACGATTGTGATTGTGACGCACAACATGCAACAGGCAGCCCGTGTGGCCGAGAATACGGGCTTCTTCCTCAATGGAAAGCTGGTTGAGTTTGACTCGACGCACAAGATATTTACGAACCCCCGCGACAAGCGCACAGAAGATTACATCACGGGGAGGTTTGGCTGATGCGCGTCAAGTTTCATCAAAGCCTGGACGAACTTAAGGAGCGCCTCCTGGTGATGGCGGGAATGACGGAGCAGGCGATTCAGCGTTCCATCGAGGCCTATCGAACGCGTGACCTCAGCATCTGCGAGTTAGTCTTCCGCTCAGAGCCCGCAATCAACCGTCTTGAGCGAGAGATCGACCAGATGGCGCTGGATCTTCTGGCGATGGAGCAGCCGATGGCGATCGACCTCCGCTTTATTCTGGCGGTCATCCGGATCAATGCTGACTTGGAGCGTGTGGGCGACCAAGCGGTAAATATCGCTATTCGTGTGCGAGAGATGGGCGCCTTCGCGAATATCGATCTTCCGGTAGATATTCCGAAGCTAGCGTCTCTCTCATCGGCGATGGTTCGAAGGGCATTGCAAGCCTTTATCGAAGGCAATGCGGAGATGGCCGATTCGGTATTCCAAATGGACGATCAAGTGGACGAGATGAACGATGCGGCGTACTACGCGCTCAGTACGCTCATCAAGGAGAAGCCTGAATTGACGCCACAATCGCTGAATGCCCTTATCATCGCAAGAAATCTGGAGCGAGTAGGCGATCACGCCACAAACATCGCTGAAGACGTAATCTTCTGGGTTCGTGGCGCTGACGTGCGACATCACGCGACGCAAACCCAATAAAGAGTCATCCTAGTTCGATTCCCACCATATTAGCCTTGGCAACATCGGGTAGTAGAGAGCCAAGCGAATTCTGGATTCATCCGTGCCGTTGCGCATAACACGGGAGTAGGCCCTCATCTGGGGTGCATACTTTTCTTTTTCGCGTTCAAGGAATTCATCGACAACAGTTCCGGTGTGCTGTGTCGTCTTGTAGTCGACGATCCAAAGGTAGTCCTTGCCGGGTAAGTGGGGTTCAGGTCCAGCATTGAATATCCGATCCAGACGAACGTTTGCACGAACTTCGTCCCACGAGCTGAGAGAGTGTTCCGTGGCAGCTTGATGTTGTTGTCCTAGCAGCCACAAACCGAAGGGATCTTGCAGGGCGTTTTGTAAGGCGAGCTGAATCTGTGGGCGAAGGCGCTGAACTGCGGCCGCGCTAAGTCCGGCTGAACGAACGACGGCCGTAATGCGCTGTCCCCAAGACGGAATCTCCGTTAGCAAGGTGCTCGCAGCGGTACCAGCGGCAAGCCTGCCGGCGACGACCTCAAGAAAGGCATGGACAGCGCTGCCAAAAGCGCGCGCTTCAAAGGAACCCGCCGGCCTTTCAAAGCGAGGGGCCGCAGGAGTTTGCCATTCGCCATGGGAGGACTTTTCGATAGGCGAAGGCATATGACGAACACGATAGCCTGCGGGGAGGCGGTGCAAGCGCGTTGGCATGATCTCATTTGCTTCGGCAGCAAGTTCGGGCAAAACGTACTTGACCTGCGAAACAGGTGGCATGGGCATAATGGGTGCCGTAAGCGGCTTTGAAGGCACCAGGATGTTGACGAAGTGCTTCTCAGCAGTAGGCCAGGCGGCTTGCAGGAGGCTTCCTGGCCAAAGGCCGATATTGCCGTCGATCTTTTCATCAGGAGCGGCGAACAGGTGCAGTTCTTCGCGGGCTCGTGTGCAGGCCACGTAGAAGAGGCGACGGCACTCCGCATCTTCGCGCTCTCTTCGGATCCTATTGAGCCAGTCATTGAGCGCTTCGGAGGCATGGCCCCTCCCCACAATTGGTGCCAACAGCACTGATGCGGCATCTTCGCTAGGGGTCGCAACCTCATTCCAGGTCAGTAGGCGTCCACCACCAGAACGGCTCCTCTTTGCAAGTCCCGGCACCAGCACGACGTCCCATTCAAGGCCCTTCGCTCCATGGATAGTGATAAGGTCGACCGCGCCCAGTGTGGACTTCGATTCGGCGTAGAGATTGCTCAGACGTTCCCTGAGCTGCGCCATGTCGATCACTCCTGCTTTTTGTTCTAGCATGTCGAGTAACTCGAAGTATCGGCGTGCATTCGCCTTCTCCTCGGGCGTGAGGTAGACGTCTCCACCGAGGGAGCGCCATGTCCGCTCGATCCATTCCGCGAGCGGAAGGCGGCCGTTCTGTGCAGCGGCTGCCCGAAGTGTTGTCCACAATTTCTCGAGCCGATTGCAGCTTTCCGCCTTCAGTTCGTGGCCTCGTCTGGCGAGCAGGTCTTCTAGGGTGTACTCGGCGAACATCGGATCGTCGGCTCCTGCCAGTGCATGGAGTTCTCTCAACTCAAGTCCGCACCAAGGCCCGCGTAGTATGGCAAGCCATGCAATTCGGTCGGCTGGATGGAGGAGAGCACGCGTGAGGGCGAAAAGATCGAGAATCTCTGGGCGTTCGCCGAGCGGTTCGATGTTTACAGCACGGAAGGGAATAGGACCGGCGCCTTTGTCGCGCTTGAGTTCGGTGACGATACGTGCGAGATGGATGCGATTACGTACAAGGACAGCGATCTTCCAGTGCGCTTGCGGCCCTTCGGGATGGGGCCGGGCTCTCCATTCCTCGATGATGCCACGGACCGCTAAGGCCTCGATCTTTGCTTGCCTTCGTTGCGCGTTGCGTCTCTCCTCAGGTGAGAGGCGCGAGGGCAGAATTTGTGGATGCCAAACAATACTCTTTCCGTTGTTGATGGATGGCCCACGCACTGGCTCAGCCGAAACGTACCGTACTTCTTCCGGTCTATCCTCGTTCATTTCGCTTGGAAACAGCTGTGAGAAGTCGTTGTTGAACGAGTTCACCAGATCGCTCTGGGAGCGAAAGTTTGAGGTAAGATGCAGGCATCCGAGGTCGAGATCGCCGAGCCGCTGCCGCTGCATGGTACGGACGAAGCGTTCCACACGCGCCTGGCGAAAGAGGTAGATCGATTGTTTGGGGTCTCCAACCAGGAAGACTGTCTGGCTGCGGCCGTCCCATCCCTGGGTAAGTAGTTCAATCAGCTCATACTGGCTAGTGGAGGTATCCTGCATCTCGTCGACCAAGAGATGTCGAATTCTGGTTCCAAGTGCGGTTTCTAGTGCCGCTCCATTGTGCCGGAGCGCTGTGCGGGCAAGCAATCCAGGCTCGGTAAAGTCGCACTCTCCGCGTTCGGCGAAGACGACTTGAAGCTCGGCAAGAGCCCGGTACAGAATTCGAAAGAGAGCTTTAGCGACCTTCCACTGCTCTGCTGGATAGACGGTCGGGGGTAATGCACTGACGCTATTGAAGGCGCTGAGCAGAGCTTCTCTGCCTTGTAGTTGAGAGAGGAGGGTCTTCAAGCGCGCTTGCTGTCCTTTATCGATCGCAAAGCGCAGGTGATGAGGAGCAATGCCAGTTCGCCAATCACCGGATTTTGTAAGCAACAGATGGATAAGCCCTTGCCAATATTTGAGATCGTTGGCCGCATCGACGGACGGGTCGAAGATTCCTGCACAGACTGCAATTGGGGACAGCTCACCACGATAGCCTTCATTTCGGCCGAGCTCATCGGCGAGCAGGCAAAGCTCTTGCAATAGATCCCCCGGAACTATTCGACGTAGGGCTGCCAATTCAGCGCTGATTCCATCCTTCAGGGAACGTTCAAGTTGCGGGAGGACGAAGTCATCGAGATAGGCCTCCTCGAGCAGTTCGTGGCCGAGAGGAACGAGCCGTGCCCACTGATCGCGAAGCGCGAGCATATCGCCGAGCAACTTACGTAGCTGTGTCAGGTTGCCGTCGCGGTGCAACAGCAGCAAGCGCAGTGCTTCGCTTAGTGGTACGTCGTCGCCGCCAAGCTGCATGAGTGTGCGTTCTGCAGCTAACTGATAGAGCGAAGATGCATCTTCGACGGGTGACAGTCCGCTTCCGCCGGACAGGACAGGGAGGCCGCGTGCGATCTCGGCGCAAACGGAGTCGATGGTGCGAACGTTGAGCCGGCGCGGATGATCGAGCAGGTTCCATCCCAGAGCGGCGTCGCGGTCCAATACGGCCTGAGCAAAAGCCCGTGAGTGTTGCGCAAAGTCATCGGTCGAGGCGTCGGGCTTCGTCGCTTTCTCAAGTTGATCGAGGACACGTTCGCGGATCTCTCCAGTTGCCTTGAGCGTGAATGTAATCGCGAGAACCTGCTCAGGCTGTTCGGTAGTGGGTAGAGCCAGCAGCTTAAGGTAACGCTGGATCAGCAGACCTGTCTTACCCGATCCTGCCGGGGCTTCGACGATCCAGGACCGTGACACATCAAGCGCTTGCTCCCGTTCATTCCAGTCGGGCGTCCGCGCGCTGCGCTCCGGTTCTACCGGTGATGTTTCGCGAGGGAAGGCGAACAACTCACCCAATCCCGATATCGTTCGCCTCTTCCTCATCCAGGTCCTCATCAAAGGCTGCAGGGTTAAGCCGGCATAACGTCCGCTGGCCACAGTTGGAGCAAGTCTTTGGGTACTCTTTTGGATCGACGCGGACGTCGCCCTGATAGAACGCTTGTGCGAGGTTCGTCAGAACTTCTCGCCAGGCGTCAATCTGTTCCGGAAGTGATCGCGGTTGTCGCCGTACTCTCTTTTGCTCGGCATTCACCTTGACAGCAAATCCTTCGAGTGCCATCTCCTTTGCAGGACGCAGATGGGCGAACGCCACATCGCCGAGCGGGATTTCCGGTTGGGTGTCTGCTGCGAGCACAGCATAAAGTGGCAACTGAGGTTCGTTCGGACGATCGCCTTGCCAGTCGGATGGTGTCGCGTGGCCCGTCTTGTAATCAATGATGATTTCGCCGCTTTCGCTAGCGTCCACACGATCGACACGAACATTAATTCTTAACGGACCGATTGGCACATCTTCAAAGCTCTTTTCACTAAGTCGCACGACGAATGGTTCGCGATTGAGCTCGAGCTTCAGCCATTCTTCGAGCAGGTTAGATAGACGTTTGTGTTGGACATCCAAATAAGCCTGATCCCATCCTGCCGCATTTGTGGCCGCACGTCGCAAGCCGTGTTCAATTGCTCGGTTAAGCGCCGCTGTACGTTCTTCGGGTGTCATTGCTTTCAACACAGCCTGACTGGTCGTTTCCTCTTTCCAGAAGTATTCGAGTGTCCGGTGAACGAGGGTACCGCGCTCACGTGGGTCCATTCCCAGTTCAAGGGTGCGCATTTCAGTGGACCACAAACGACGCTCGGCAAAGGCGCGGAAGCCGCATGCTGCCTGAAGACGCAAGATGTCTGCTCCGCCTTGGATCACGCGATCCGGCAAGGAGGGCAACAGGCTGTCATCCGTGAATTCCTCAAGTACGACTGAGGCTGGGGCCGAATCAACGGGAGCAAGTTCTATTAGAGGCTTGGGTACAAGTTGTAGAGTGTTGAGCACTGATGAGGGACGTTGTTTTCCATCGGCTGATTCGGCCGCATGGCTAAAAATCGATATGGAGGCGGACTCTGCTACCCGTCTCACTAGATGTCGGGCACGCGCTTCGTCTGCTGAGGAGTCTGTTCCCGGCATTCCGAGTTCGCGCTGTAGCGACCACGGAAGCAGAGGATGCGAAGAAGTCTTTGTAGGCCAGGTGAGATCCCCTGCACCAATGAACCAGATGGCGTCGAAGCTTTCGCCTGCTGCCTCCAGCGGGCCAAGCACCTGAATGGCAGTTTGCCGCGACTCAGGCGCAAACATTGTGAGCCGCGCCAGTCGGTCAATTACGGCCAGAACCTGTTGATAGGTAACTTGCGCAGCATCGAAGTCAAGCGTTGCCAGTTCGTCGAGCAGTCCCTCCCACTTGCGTCGCGTCTGAAACTCAATACTGTCCTCGCCTGCTTCGCGTCCCCAACGTGCAATCTTGAGTAGACTACGAAGCGTATCGGCCCAACCACCGTGTGACTGGCGCTGGTCTGTCTCAATGGTCTTTTCGATGGCGCGGCGCATGCTCCATAAGGTTTTTAGTAACTGCGCGAGCCCCGAACGCCGTTCAGAATGTGAGATCGCATCGGTGAGCCAGGCAATCGAGATCTCCCGTCGGAGTATCTTCGCCTCGCGTAGTTCGAAGGCATCGAAGGTAGCACGTGCATCGCGTTCAGGTTCCACCATTGTGAATAGAGGCGACACGAGCAACGCGCTGACTCGGTCGATGGTTAGAGGTCCAGCCATCCAGCGCAGCAGATCGAGAGCGGTGCGAACCATAGGTGTATCGGCAAGTCTAATCCCGAGCGAAAACTCGTATGGCGCGATGTTATTTGGCGCTGCTATATCTTCAAGTTCTGGCGCCAATTCCTCCCGAAAGATGCGGCCAATAAGTGCGCGACGAGCTTCCAGCGATGGCACGATGATTCCGATTCTTGCACGAGGTTGCTGCCGCAGCAGCTCTCGTGCCCATCGAGCTGCTGCGCAAATTTCCTCGTGCTCGTTCTCTGCACTCACGAGCGTGCGACTGCGGGATTCTGCCAGGATTGGAATGGTTTCAATGTGCGACCCCGCTGTCCTGAGAGCATCGATCAGATTGCGTTGCGCCGGCGTGAGTTCGTCGAATCCGACCAGAACAATCTCATCTCTGACTTGCGCATTACCTTTTTCAACGAAGGCCCGGAGTGCGCCCTCGAGTGACGCTTGCGGAAGAAGCCGATCCTTCCTGCATCTCTGATGAAACTCTGTCGCCCATCGCAGG